>Ga0308170_10001652_pt1 | contig 20660 bp, 19 predicted proteins | sample PhyBR2_2_FD_202136 | JGI IMG/M metagenome (GOLD analysis project Ga0308170, IMG submission 202136) | Phyllosphere microbial communities from UC Gill Tract Community Farm, Albany, California, United States - DLSLSB.R2 | ecosystem: Host-associated > Plants > Phyllosphere > Unclassified | place...
CGGCGTCGGACGACGATGCCGGGGCGGCGGCCGGTGACGTAGGCGGTGCCGCGCTTCGAGACGCGCAACCCCCAGCCGCCCCACGACATCGGGTCGAGGGTCTCGGTCTCGACGCCGGCGACGTCGGCCAGGCGCACCCGCAGCAGGCGGACGCCGAGCAGCGCCGAGACGAGGCGCACCCCGCGGTGGTCGACGGTCAGTCGGACGCGGCCCAGAGCGAGGACGGCGGCGCCGGCGAGCAGCAGCACGGCCGAGTAGACGACGACCGAGGAGGCGCCCATCACGAAGAGCACGGCGCCGGAGACGATCGCCAGGGCCATCACGACGGACCCCATCACGACGAAGACGGGGCTGCCGGTGGTGCCCGACCACGCCAGTCGCTCCCCCGGTCGCAGATCCGCCGGGCGGACGCTCGCCCGGTCGTCGAACTCCACGTCGGGCAGCGCCCGGACGCCGCTGCCGGTCGCCAGCCAGCCGACGACGACGCCCCAGGCGAGGCCCGGGAGCGTGAGCGCGGGCGTCCAGCCGGCCACCGCCTCCTCGGGGGTCGGCGCGGCCGCGGTCGCGAGGGCGGTGGCGACCCAGGTGCAGGCGGCCAGGCCGGCGAAGGACGCCGCGCCTCCGGCGATCAGGCGCGACGGGCGCCCGCGCCGGGTCAGGGCGGCCACGATCGACACCGTGGTCAGGGCCGCGACGATCGCCGCGACGACGGCGAACGACGACCACGTGCCCGAGAACCCGTCGGCGGCGCCGTCGCCCGACCAGTGACGCGCGATGGTGTCGCCCAGCCGCGGGCCGAGCACGAGGGCGACGACCACGAGGAGGGCCGCGGGCGCGAGGGCCGCGACGACGGCCGAGGAGGTGCGGAGCAGGGCCGCCCCGTCCACCTCGGCGGGCGCGTGGTCGGCGGGCACGGGCGTGGTGCCGGTCTCGGGCTCGGGCTCGTCGGGCGTGCTCGGGGTGGGTCGGTCGGTGGTCATGTCATCCCCCTGATGATCGTGGCGAGGTCGGCGGGTGCGATGCCGAGGCGGGCGGCGTCGCGCACGAGCGCGGCGGCGGCGGCGTAGAGGGCCGTGGTCGGGGCGTCGGCGCCGGCGATGACGACCGCCCCGCGACCGCGACGGAGCTCGATCAGGCCGGCGGTACGGAGCGAGTCGTAAGCCCGCAGGACGGTGTGCATGTTGATCGCGAGGGCGGCCGCGAGGTCACGAGCCGAGGGCAGTCGCTCGCCGACCTCGATGTCGCCGTCGGCGATGCCCCGGCGGATCTGCGTCACGATCTGGTCGGCGATCGGCATCTCGGATGCCGGGTCGAGCCTGATCAACATGTTCTAGTTCTACTAGTACAAGTGGTTGCTCGGCAAGGGCCCCCGTGCGCTTATCGGCTAGCCGACGCTCGAGCTCGAGCACGAGACTCTCAGGAGGCGCACAGTGGATGTACCGCTAAGCCTCGATTTGAGGCTCCTGAACTCGTCGCCATCTCGGTGGTGAGGGGGTCAGGCGGTGCCAAGATGTCGTCAACCGCTCGAAAGGTCTCTCATGAGCTTCCTCGCCTTCCTCCTCCTCGGCCTCATCGCCGGCGCCATCGCCAAGGCCATCCTCCCGGGCCGTCAGGGCGGCGGCTGGATCGCCACCCTCGTGCTCGGTGTCATCGGCGCCCTGCTCGGCGGCTGGATCGGCGGCGCGCTCTTCGGCGTCGACTTCAACGGCTTCTTCTCGATCGAGTCGTGGCTGATCGCCATCGTCGGCGCGGTCGTCGTGCTGTTCGTCTACGGCCTCATCACGGGTCGCAGCAAGCGCTGACCCTCCGGGTCTAGAAGAAGGGGCGGGCGCAGTGCGCCCGCCCCTTCGTCGCGCTCGGGGTCAGCCGAGCCAGCCCCCGTCGGATGGCGCGGAGCTAGGCTTCGACGTGATGAGCGACGACGACGTCTCCCGGCCCCGCGCTGCCGCCCCGGCCCCCAGAGGGCGCGGTGCGGTCCTCACCATCGCGCTCATCGTCGGCATCTCGCCGTTCGCGACCGACATGTACATCCCCGGACTGCCGGCCATCGCGCGCGACCTCGGAGCCTCGACGGCGCAGGTGCAGCTCAGCCTCACGGCCTTCCTCGTCAGCTTCGCGCTGGGGCAGATCGTCATCGGCCCGCTCAGCGACGGCACGGGTCGCCGGCGCATCGTCCTGATCGGCATGTCGGTGTTCGCGCTCGCCTCGGTCGCCTGCGCGGTGGCACCCGACGCGAGCACCCTCGTCGTGGCCCGGGTGCTGCAAGGACTAGGAGGCGCGGCGGGCTCCGTCGCGGCCCGCGCGATGGTCGGCGACTCGACGACGGGCACCACCCGGAGCCGCCTCTTCGCCACCCTGGCGGCCATCAACTCGGTCGGCCCGGTCGTGGCCCCGCTCGTCGGCGGCGCCGTGCTGGCGGCCGGGTCGTGGCGCATCACGTTCGTCGTGCTGGCGGTCTTGGGGGCGGGGCTGGCCATCGCGGCGACGCGACTGCTTCCGGAGACCCTCACCGCGCCTCCTGAAGGCGGAGCCTCGTTGGGTGCGTCGCTGCGAAGGATGCGCGGCCTGCTCGGGATCGCACGGTTCCGCTGGTACCTGATCACCGGGTGCGCGGCGACGATCGGCTTCTTCTCGTACATCTCGACGTCGTCGTTCGTCTTCCAGCAGGAGTACGGATTCGGCGAGGGGCTCTACACGCTCGTCTTCGCCTCGAACGCGTCGTGCATGATCGCGTCGACGCTGGTGTTCCGGCGGCTCATCGGGCGATTCGACGAGGACCGCCTCTTCACCGTCGGGCTCGCGGTCTGCGCGACGGGGTCGCTGCTGGTGCTCGTGGGGGCGCTCTCGGGTGCGGGCCCGGCGCTCGTGTGGCCGGCGCTGGCGATCGTCACGGCGGGGTGGGGGTGGGTGATCCCGGGGTCGATCACGCTGACGCAGGCGCTCGGCCATCGCTCCCCCGGCACGGCGGCCGCCCTCGTCGGCGGGCTGCAGTTCGGCTTGGGAGGAGCGGCCACACCGCTCGCGGGCGCCCTCGGCGGGACGGCCGTCGTGATGGGCGCGCTCATGCTCGGGTTCATCGCGGTCGGTCTCGGCGCGCAGGTCTGGGCGTCGCGACGGGTCGCGTGACGGTGCCGGTGCCGGTCCCGGTCCCGGTGCCGGTGCCGGTGCCAGCTGCGCCGTGGCCGAGATCGAGATCGAGGAGTCGCACGATCACACGACCTCGATCACCCTCGTGAACGCGAGTCGTGTCGACCTACGGGAGGTCGAGGGACCCTTCGTCGCGGCGAGGGCCGGTCCATGCCTGCAGACGGTCGAAGACGGGAGCGCAGGCCGCTCGGAGCTCGTCCCACGTGGCATCCATGAGGCCCGTCAGCGCGATGTCCACGCTGTGCGCGTAGCCGTGCTGCGCGCGCGGCACCGCGTCTCCGGGCAGGACCAGAGACTGCACGAACGCCCCCGTGTCCTGGTCGAACGTCAGCGTGTGCGAGGCGACGTTCCGCCCCCAGTCTTCGGAGGGCCAGGACAAGAACGCCACGTGACGGGGCGGAGCGGCCGGGTCGGTCGCGGAGACGTAGCTCCCGTAGTGCTCCTCGCCGGGCGAGAGGATCTTGTACGCGCCGTTGTCCAGGTAGATCAGCAGAGCCTCGGGGAACGGCTTGGCTCCGTACATGGCCGTGTACCGCAGCGCCTGAACGAACACGGGGGCGCCCAGCGGCACCTCGAGTGCTCGCCGTGGTGATGAGTGCTCTTGCTCGATCATCGTGTCTCCTTTCGGTGAAGACGGGTCGACAGGGGTGCCCAGATTAGACAATCTCTTCAGTACGTAGGCGTCTCCGGAGCCGCTGGGCTGATCGGCCGGTAGCGTCGCCGTCATGGGGATCTGGTCTCGGCTCGTCGGCGCGGCGTCGAGCGACGTGCCCGCGGAGTTCGTCGTCGTCGTCAACCGGGAGAGCGTGTCGATGGGCGACGACGCCCAGTCGCACCGTCGCGAGCTGCGGGTCCGGGCAGGGTCGCTCGTCGGCGACGTGGTCGAGCGCAGCAGCCCCGACATTCGCGTGCAGGGCTGGTCGTGGGTGGCCGTCGTCGACGGAACCGTCGTCGCGGTGTGGTCGCTCGACCACGGCGTCGCTCTGCTCGCCCCCGACAGGCCCCTCACCGCGTCAGACCCGGGCGGGGTCGCCCAGGTGCGCTTCCTCTACCTCGGCCGGCTCGACCCGGCGTGGCTGAACGCGCGCCTCGCCCAGGGGGCGCCGCTCGACCGGGAAGCACTCGCCGCCGAGCACGCTCCGCTCGCCCGTGCGGTGCTCGAGCGTGAGCGCCGGGAGCGCGAGGCCGAGACGACCGCGCGCTTGCTCGGCCCGACCGAAACGGGATTCAGGCAGCCCTGAAGCAGTTCCCCAAGGACGCCGTGCAAAACGCGGCCTGGAAGGACGCCCTGTCTCTGAATGCGCCCGAGTGGACGCACGTCGTGGCTCCCAAACACAATTGGAAGCTCGTCGGCGGCACCAACAAGACGAAGGTCGCGGACCTCATGGGGCGAGCTGTCGCTAACGGCAAGGCAACCAATGCCCGGGACCACATCGAGTACACGTGGGGCCGCCAGGCAGGACAATCGTTGTCCGCACATCACTAGGAGGACACGTGAGCAACGGATGGGTCAGATGATCGTGAATCTCGGACAACTTGTCGACCGTGGCGAGGTGGATGAGGCCTTGCAAACTGCCCGGCCTTTCACTCCTCGCGCTGTTCGCGATTCACTCTTCGCAACCGGCGGATTCATGGAGGACAGCACCCCCTACGGCGAGTTCGTCTCACGCTGGTACGACGGTCTCGACAGCCCTTACCTACGCGCGGAGGCGGCAGATTGGTTCGCACAGTCATATCTGACCGAACTCGCTGATGTTGCCGATGCCGAGACGGTCGGCGCCCGCATGGCGACGGGTTCCAAGGCCGACGTGCTTCGGCATCTAACGACGAGCCTGCTGAGCAAAGACCTGGAGGACTGGAACACGAGCCCCGAGGAGCCTCTCAAAAACGATGCATTGGAGGCTTGGCGGCAACTGGCGCGAACGATCCAGGGCCTCGGGACTCCTAGTTAGACGGCGCTGTCAATCGGACTGCTGTCGACTCAGCGAGCCACTTCGAGCGACTTCCTGGCGCAGCCTCCTTCGAGCGTTCGAGAGCGGCCGCGACTGCGAACCCGTGCCATTCGGGGCGAACAGCGACGGTAGGCGTTCACACAGTGATCGACCCCTTCGAGGATCGCCGCTGACGCAGCGCTAGTCTCCTAAGCCCTGGGGCGTTGTTCAAATCAATAGTTTCACAACGTGGAAGGTTTCTGGAGAAGACTGCCATGCCTGACCACCCGAAACGCCACCACGTTGTCCCACAGTTCTATCTACGTGAATTCGCCATGTCTGAGCAGCTCACCGCCATTCAAGTACTTGACGGAAGACGCTTTTCCACAGCGGTCCGAAAGGCAGCGAGCGAGACCCACTTCTACCGGCTTGCACCGGACCACGATTTAGGGCCGCTCGCGCTCGAGAATGCCTTCAGCCCAGTGGAGGGTGACGCTGCTGCGCTCTTCAAAAGGATCATTGCCGGCGAGTGGCCGTTGCCGTACGACGATCGACGGCAGTTGTCGTTCTTCATCGCTCTTCAGCTGCTCAGGGGGCCCCGGTTTCGAATTGCTTTGGGGGCGTCGGGAGCCAGCGGCATCAACGCCGATGGCTCTGCGATGACACCAGTTGACATACACGCGCATCAGATCGCGACGCTCGCCGAAGAATGGATGCCTCAGCTGATGGGACGACCGTGGTATCTGGTGCAGTTCACCCATCGCTCACTCATTACCTCCGACTCGCCGGTGAGTTCGATTCGGCCACTCGACTACGACGCGGGACTTTGGGCCGGCGCCCCGTTCGCTGTGGCCAACGAGGTCCTCTATCCGGTCACTCGCAAGCTCGGCTTAAAAATGGGAAGTCTTCCACCCGACCTCGACCAGCGGCGGCTCACAGAACTGGGTGTCCTCGATCAGACAGGCCCGGGAACCGCCTACCTCGAGAAGCAGTTCAACCGGGCGACTACTGAGACCGCCACCAAACACCTATTTCACCATCCGAGCGACGCGGGATTCGTTCCATCGGAGTTCCCGGGTCGAACGGAGCCCTCACCTCCATAGGGAGCGAAATCTCGGTCGAGACATGCACCAGCGTCGCACCACACCTGCGTGATAAATGCAAAAAACCCCCGTTTTACCAGGAATTTCTTGTGGCGGGTTGCTTGCGAAACTCCGTCAAGCCCATGCTGCCGCGTCTATGACGCTAGCGATGGACGCGGCATCCTCTGAGGCCTGGAAGAAAATCCTCCGAGGAGACCGGATGGGCAGGACGACGAGGCGAAGAGCCAGCCCAGCCAGCGCTTAAGGAAGCTGCGCATTGCAGTCCTACTAGGCGCGCACTAATTCGCCTCGCGAAGTCTGGCAAGCGAATTCAGGCGGCTGAACAATCCGATCTCGTCCCACGTCTGCATCAGCAGAGGGTTCTCGCGGTCAACTGCTGCCGCCGCATTAAGCGCGTCGTTGAGAAGCAGAATGCCGTCGTTTGCGCTGGTGGCAGCTCCGCCTAGGGCGGACGAGAGTCCGGCCGCGTCGAGGCACACTAGAGCTTCGAGCTCTCCTACGGAGATGACCCCGATAGGGAATTCTCGGGTCGGCAGTTGGTCCCATATCAGCCAGTTCTGATTCAGGTAGAATGGTTCGAGCGTTACGACAATACCGATGCGCCGCTTAGTGGTATCGACACCCTCTCCCGCAGCGCTGATTTGATTGACATGCGAGTTGGACCTGTTTAACTGCTTGATACCCTTCCCGATACTTCCCGTGACGGAGTTCAGCCAGTCGGAGCCCCCAGTCCGGAGAGACTCAACTGGCTGCCTCGCTTTGCACTCGATGAGGACGAGCAGGTCGGGTAGATCCAGGAACCAATCACAAGAATCCAGAGAGTTGCGTCGAGTTCCGTAACGGATCTCTGGGATCACCGTCCGGTCGCCCCGGTCGCCTTGAATGAGGGCAAGCTGTCGCCCCACGTAATGCTGAAACACGTGCCCAAGGTCGTGCGTGAAGGCTTCGCCGTGAGCTTGTAGACCCAGGTGGTAGATGGCCGGCGGATGAGCTTTGGCATTAATGGCGTGTACAGAGGGCGCGAGAGGAGTAGGTGCAGCGCCGCGGATGAATGGCTTGTCGTTCAAAGGGTTAAATGCGTACTGCTTCTCGGCGTCAGGGAGCGGGTCCTGGGCACGCCGATTGGCGATCTTGAAGTTTTCAACGGAAGTGACAAGGTGTTCTTCAAACACACGCCGCACAGCGTCAAAAGAGATGAGTTCGGACAACGGCCCGAAGTTTGCTCCATCAAGCCACGCTGGATCGAATGCTCCGTTGTTCTGTTGCGCTCCTACCGACGCCAGGAATATTGATTCTACGTATTCGTCCAGGTTCAAGCCGTCGGTGACACCCTCGAACCAATCAGCCGTCATCACCTCCGGCGTGAATCCGTCCGGTAGCTCTACCCTCGACCCAAACAGCAGGATGGAGCGCGCGAACTCCGGGATCGTCGGGCGTTGTGCCGGTAACTGCGAGAAGAATATGCGGGACAGGACCCTTACCAGTACTTCGGCTGAAGCGTCCTCGTCGGAGACCGAATCCTCGATCTGGAAGTTTAGGTTCGATAGCAGGAGCAGGCTCTGAGCGTCCGCCTTCTGACGCTGGACTCCGCCCCAAGCGAGAGCCGTACGAGCGACGTCCGCGACGTTCCAGGGAGTCAGGCCGCGGCGGCGCATCTGGTCGGGAATCCCACCGTTCGTGTCCAGGGCCGTAGTTGAGGCGGCGACGGCGAGCAGACTGTCGCGATCTACCTTGCGAACAGCCGACTTGAACCGGTGCCATGTGGCCGGAGGACGAGCCATCGATCGTGCCTTTCTATCGGGAGCGTCGCGAGCGACAGTGGGTAGCTAGTTGAGCTCTGATCAGACCACACCCGACTGTCATTTGCCCTTAGCGACCAGCTCGCCGAAGGGGATCTCGCAGAAGGTGAATCAGCGTTTGACTGGACCCGTTATAGCGTTGAAGTTAGCCGGGGCACAGACTCGCCCGCATGAGGGCAATAGTGATGGACGCGTGTGTCGTTATGTAGCCGAGACGAGACTCAGTCACCCGCGATTCGCGCATCTGAATGGGACGACGCAACGCATCGCTTGGCGTCATTCTTGCCTTGACTTAGATGCTGCCATGCCCCCGGGTAGCTGAGTCGGTTCGTCCGGGGCTTTCAGGCCGCCTGGGCGGCGTGTCGGTTGGCTGATTCGAGGCCGATCGGCGTGAGTCCTTCCGTTGCATCAGCTGGCGCTATGACCTTCTTCCCGAGGCGATGATTGCTAACACACTTGCGGGTTGGCGTGGGCCGTGAGTTCACCAGTAACCTGCCAGCATGGGGACAACGGGCATAACCACAGCAGGTCAAGAACAAGATGACAGGAAAGGTGAAAAGGCGAAGGGCACGCGCTCGCGCTATGCCGGGCTCGATCGCTGGGTGTACGTCCTCGGTGGGGCCTTACTTGTGGTCGGGCTCGTGATCTGGGTCTTCGACGAAGCGAACAGGTGGAACGGAATTTCACTTCTAAGCTTCGGGACGACGGTTGTTGGTGTCGCCGTTGCCGTCACCATTTTCAAGGCGCAAGGCGCTCAGACGCGTCAAAACGAGTCAGACACGAAACTCACCCTTCGCGAGATTAGAGCGCATTCCTCTTCGACTCTTGACATCGTGACTGAGATGGCGGGCGCTCGGGAAGCGGCCAACGCCCCTGCGCCGGACGCTGTCGCGGCCCAAGGAGGGGGACAGTCTCCGGAACTGAGCGGCACCGTGACTCCTCCGTCACAACCCACATCGCAAGAGACGGAAGAGAGCGACAATGCTGGCGTCTCGTCAGACATCGTCAAGCTGGCGGGCGACGGCGAGTACCGTAAGCCCCGCGCGATTCCCCTCTATGTCATTTCCGACCTGGTGAGGTGGTGGCCAGCGCCGAAGTACTACAGCCAGCGTTGGACCTTGGGCAATGTCATCGGGGCCTACCGGAAGTACAACGCCGATGGAAAGCTCACCGGGGCGCCCTGGATTGTGACCTTCAGGCGTTCCGCTGGGAATTTGGTGGAGTACCGGCTCGCGTACTCCGGGGCGGCTAACGGCCCAGCAATTAGCGAGTTCTCCTCGAGCACCAAGCGGTGGGTAGAGGGCGAGCCCCCGAGCCAGCCCTAGCACCTGGTCGATACCGCGACGGGCCAAAGCTGCACAAGGGCGATCGACGCCACGGGCGCCCACCGGTTGCCCGACCTGGTCTTGGGTCGTGTCTGGTCGGTCAATCTGGCCAAGCGCGGTGCCGCGAATGACATGCCTACCCAGGCTTTCACCGTCGACGGCGACGACGCCCTCCGCGACGTCGCCCGCACGGCTACGACGCCCAGCCAGCGGACTGGGCTTCAGCACGAGTAGGACTCGCGTGTCAATGCTGGTTCAGAAGAGGGCGCGGATATCACGGCTCCAGATCATGGCTCCGCCGGAGTGGCTAGCTCTGCACCAATCAAACTGTTGACCTCGCCATTCCTCGATTGGAGCGTCTGTGACGAACATCCAGCTGGCACCGTCTCGACGCCATTGTTCGTCGGTGAGCGTCCAAGCGCCCAGTACCCGGTAGGTCCCCTTCTGCACGGCGACTAATCGCTCGACGTCGCGTGGGAGCTCGCCGTGGAGCCGACCCGCTCGTCGACGTCGCTGGTTCGCCGCGCCCAGGCCCCACCACCGTGTCGCGCGCTGGTGAAACACCTCCGCCCCGCGGCCCCCATGTAGCGCCGGCCGTGACGTACCATCGCCAACGTCATCGATCTCGCCCATGTGTAACGTCACGATCACCGTCCGATTTAAGTCGTCGTATTTCAGGACCCCGTCGCTCTGGAACACGGCTCGCGTGAGGTGTTTGGAAGCAGAAACCTTTGCAATGTTCGTGAGATTCGAGAGGGCCTTTGCACGCGTCTCATCGAAGATCACATCAACCTCCGCTGCCGCAGCAGCGCAGATGGCTGCAGACTCAGCACGTTCTGCAGACGCGCGATCGGGGAATGGGGCGGATGTGATGAACACCTTGGTCGCTGGATGCGAGAGAAGCTCCATCGCTTCTGGGTTGTGTGCCTCCCACACCCGGCTTGGGCTGTCCCCGATTCCGACGTACACCTTGTGGATCTCGTCGTTTCGGTACAGGTAGAGGAAAGTTCCAGACGTTGGAGTTGCCATATGCATGTCCTTCCCATTGGTGCGACCCGGGAGTTCGAGTCGAAGAGGTCTTTGTCCGGTGCAGCGTCGCCGCACCCCAATACGAAGAAAACCGCACAAAGCCCAGATACTGACGATGCGTCGAGCACTGATTCATCGGTAGTGAGGGTCCGCCGCATCTTCCACCAACGTCACTCGTCCGCGCATGGAACCTATGTGAATGTCGGTGGCTCATGGTGGGCTGACGCAGAGAGGAAAGGGGGATGACATGACCGCAACGGCCGCACTGGTGCATCATGCGTCCGCGCCGACGCCGGATGGGTGCCGTTGGTGCGGCGACCCGCACGCGACGCATGGCTACACGTTCTCCCCCGCCGTCGGCGGTCATCTTTGGGAATCGCCGACGTCGGCGCAGCGACTGGCTCGCATGCGAGCTCGTCGCCGCGCTACAGCGCGCGTCTAACCATCTCCTCGAACTTAGCGACGAGTGCTCTTGGGACGTCTGACGGGCCACGAAGTGTGAGCGCCAAGCCGAGCAACGCGTCGGGTTTTCCTGAGGGCCCTGCGGTTGAGCCAGTTTGCAGCATCTCGAGGATTTGCGAGCTGAACTTGCCGGAGCGATGCTGCTTGAAGTCCGACGGCTCCCAAGTAGTGGTCGGCTCATTCTCACCATTGCGGGGCCACCGCTGATTTGCCGCTGCAGCCCATTGCTCATCGCTGAAGACGTCTTCGATCTCCTTGTCTCGCCCGATGTAGAGGCAGTGCTTTTCCGGGTCAAGACCAACCTTTTGCAGCTTTGCGTCGCCGAAGACGTGCTTGGCGTTTGTCTTCGAGTCGCGGTCCACAAGGAACGCGACGTTCCGCTCATGCCGTACGAGGAACGTAGCGAAGTGCACTGCCCCCTCGTTGTTGTTGCACGGCCAGATTGCGATGCCGCAGGATTCGAGGTGACGCCCCATCGCGAGGCGAAACAGGACAGGGAGGGCGCGAGCTTCGGAATCACCCTCCACTCCAACGAAGAGGCGCTCGTGCAAAAGCACAGTGTTGCGGAGGCCGACGCTTGCGGCGATCGCCCCGAGGTGCTTGCCAACGCCCGTATCGTCAGTGAGTCGCTCGACGACGGTGCGTTGCCCCACGTGTTTGATGTGCGCCACGTCGGCGATGTCGGTGCCGTCAATGAGGTTCATCGAATGGGACGCGATGACAACGGTTACGTTCGGGTTCTGCGTCTGTTCGTGGATCAGTCGCATCAGTTCACGCTGATGCCCGTAGTCGAGGTGCGTGTCTGGCTCGTCATAGAGCAAAACGATGTCTTCAGTCGCGTCGGCGAGGAGAGTTGCGTTGTATTCCCAGACGGCGAGGGCGATGCGGCGCGCTCGGCCGGCTCCAGACAGGCGCAAGTCGATTGCTTCGCCGCGCGAGTTCTGCACCGTAACGCGCGTAGACCTTAGACCGTTGGCATTGCTGAGGCTAACCAACGGCCGGATGGTAACCGCACCGACGTCGGACACTTTCGCTGCAATGTGGTCGCGAATCGCTTGAGCATCGAGCACCAGCTTTCTCTCGAGGCTGGCTTCAATGGTGCGTATGCTGCCGCTGAATTCATCGGTTTCGAGGTGGGACTTGAATCGGGTTTGCAGCGTCGATTGAATTGCGGCGTCAGCATCAATCGCGCTCGAGGCATCAAAGCGCTGCACCGTCGGGAGCGCTCGCTCGAGCGGCGTCGGAGCCGCCACCCAGCGCTCTTCCTTGTCCGCGTTCGCCGCCGCTTCCTGAAGACGTTCGATGAGCTCAGGTTTGTTCCCGGTCTGCGGTAGCTCTAAGGTCGCGAGGCGATCCTTGAGCGGTTGTACGTTCAACGCTTCGAAGTCTCGGAGCCGAGCATCGACGGGTGCCATCGTGAGCAACTCGAGCTCTGGCGCACCCCCATCGGTGGCGATGCGGCGCAGACGCAGCTTCGAGACGCCATGTTCGTTTGACTCTTGCTCCGATAGCGCGAACACACCCTCGACTGAGGTGACGGAGACCCGCCGCGGCGGCTTTTCCACTTCCTCCGCGTCGGCCTCGACCTCGACCTCGACCTCGGGTGCTTTGTCGTCGCTGGAGGTCGTGTCGAGGTAAGTGCGATCGGAGTCGGTCAGCCTGTACGTGCCGAGGAGGAACACGATGGCGTCGATTATCGTCGATTTGCCGGCGTCGTTATGTCCCGCGAGCACGAGCGGCGAACCGATTCGAAGGTCGTCCAGCTTCTCAATCGACCTGAATCCTGTGATGGACACGTTCTGGAGCTTCATTTGATGGACGTCCTGGGAGAATGTGGGCCCCGACACGACGACGACGCCACTTGCGGCTTTGGTGAACGATCTGCGTAGGGCCGCCTCTCGCGCGGAATCCCCGTCGAAACCAGAGACCCGAGCGGCACTCATTTCAGGTTAGGGGCCTCTGGGATTACTAAGGGGCGTCTTGAACCCCCTGTTCTAGGGTCAAATAACGAAACTCGACAATTTTAGAGCCCTGGCCCGCACGGCACATAGTGGCGACACAGAGCGTTGAACCACCGGCGCACGGGTTCGAAGCTGCGCGCGGAGCTCGACCGTGTCGACGCCGCCGAGGAGGCGCTCGACGACACGGTCGCCGTGAACGATCCCCGGGTTGCGCAGGCCGCTGCCGAGCGGCACGCCTTCGAGACCGCGCTGATGGGCGTCATCGAAGAATCGGCCAGCTGGAGAAGGACGACGCTCTCTTCGCCCCCTGGGACAGGCTCCCCCACCGCTGTTGCAGAAGAAAATTCTGAACGGGCAGCGGTGGCACTCACGGCAGGACCTGCGGCTGGCGATTGTGACCTGGATCGAGCGGACCTACCACCGCCGTAGGCGGCAACGAAGGCTCGGCCGACTCACCCCGATCGAGTCCGAGATAATCAACACACAAGCCGCTCACGCGGCTTAAATCCCCAAACAAGACGAGTCAACTAAATCGACAGCAGTTCCACAACCTCGAGCCTGACGTGGAAGTCCTTCACGCCAGCGGGCCAAGGTTGTGGAATGTCTGAGCTGGATGGGCAGACCTGCCGTCATCAACCGTCTTTCAAAGCGATGTTCGGAGCCACACCCGTGTTCGCCCAGTCAATAGCCCCTAGGGCGCCAGTCTCGCCGTGCGCCCCGAGAGTGGCACCCGGGACGCCCGGCGTGTAAGCGTGACGCCCGCAGGGCTAGTTCTGCTGCATCGCCGACTGGCTCAGAGAGGCGGGCCACAGGGCCCAATCCCGGACCGATCGCCCCTCGACGAACTGCCACGACTCCCGGCACCGATCACACAGCAGTCGGACGTCGTGCTCTCGGAAACCGGGGATGTTGTCGTGCTCCTCAGTCACCGTCCCTTCTCCGCAGGGGCACGAGAAGTCGTAGCGCTCAATGGTGCCAGCACCCGCCCCGTGGCCTTCGACGTCGTCGGAGCTGCCCACGATCCGGTCAGTTCGAATGGCGCCGGCGTTCCACTCCCGAACCGCTCGCTTCCCGCCCTCGTAGAACTCGCTCGCCGCGCCAAGGGTGTCCAGGATGTCGAGGAGGTCCTCGGGCTGGCGAGCGAGCCGGTGGTCGCTGTCTTTGACGCCGGCGGCATAGTCGAAGGCCACTCGACCGACCGAGTCTTGTCGACCAAGCTGCAGGAGCAACCAGTCATGGAACGGCGCCGGCTCAACCTCAGGGACCGTTTCGCTCCAGCGCCCAACCAGAAGCGTTCCAGTGGATGCCTGGGTCAGGACGTCCCGAAGGTGAGCCAACCCGGCCGGGCGGTAGTGGTGGCCTTGCGGGTCTGTTTGCCCCTTGTCTACCGTGCGCCTGACGTAGTCGTGCTGCCGGTCATCAATCTCGACGACGAGGTTGGGGTTTTTGTAGGCCTCCCCAGACAGGAAAAGCCCAAGGGTTGCGGCGACCCAGATGAGTCGGCCGTTGGAGACGTAAGAGCAGTGCGGTGCCAAGAAGAGCTCAGCGGTGTGTTTCAGGGTGTAGCTCCCCACGCCGGGCTCCCACGCCGCATCCTGGGGCGAGAACAGCCGAAGGAAGTCAGCGATTAGTGCGAGTTCGATGAAGTCGGAGTCTCGGGCGAAGGTCCACACCGGTTCGGAGTTGAACCCGTTTTCGCCAAGGCGGGCGTCGCCACCTTGGGAACCGACCACGGCATGGTCGGTCAGGGTGGCGATTAGCTGCCGAGCACTCAGGCGGTCGCCCAGGAGCCCCTGAGCAAGCGGATTCTGCATCTGTCGCAGGGCGGCTGTGTAGTTGGTACCGGTGAAGTTCGACCAGGCGCGAGCATCTTTCTGAATGTCGCGGTTGTCGAGGTGGTTGGAGGAGGGCATCTCAATCTCAGTTCCGGGCCCCGCATCTCACGCCTGCAAGCCCTGTTGTGAGAGAGATCTCAATCCAAAGGCGCTGCTTCTGAATCGGCCACCGTTGTCCTCGACGCCTGGATTGCGTGAGAACGCAGGCTTGGAGTGTGGCAGTTCAGTCTGCCCACGGAGAGACTAGCGACTGTCCGCAGAATTGAGAAGAGGTCGCAACCAGCGGCGATAGCCAGTTCGATCCAGACCCTCTGGCACGGTCTCGCCGCTCGAGCGGACCTAGGGGCCAGTCGAGAGGGACTCGTTGCCGCCGCCGAGGCCGCGAACGTGTGCCTTCCTGCCGTTTAGCGTGAGCTCTCGCCTCGCTCTTGATGAAGCTATCCCGCGCAAGTGTGGGGTGGTTTTGTCCGAGGATGGGGAACACACGAGGAGGCGGACCTCCATCTCAGTTGCCTACCTCTTCTCGCCACAGGTCCACGATGTTGTCGCGGTAGGTCTCGCGGACCCGTTTCTGCTTGCCTGCGAGGATCTCGGCTCCGGCGGTTCCGAGGGCGAAAGCTGCGGACCCACGCCAGTTATGGCGAAGCGCCCCAGCCACAAGCTGTTCCCGGGTGAAGGGGACGCCGGCGTGTTTGAGCTTCTGCAGCCCGTCCACGACCCGGGACTTGTCTCGGGGGTCAGTGATGCCGGTGCTCGAGTTCACGGAGTTCGTGAAGGTCGCCAAAGCAGCCGTAAGAACCGGGTCTGACGCCGGAACTTCACCAATGGAGCTGACGCCGAGAGAGGGCACGTCGTAAGCGCTAACCCAGGCACGGTGCGAGTCGTGGACGCCAAGGACGACGAGCGCCGTCGTTTTACGATCCTCAAGGGCCAGGAGCATTTCGAGGTCGGGAAAGAACGACAGCTGCGGTCCCGTCACGCTCTTGTTTGCGCTGCTGTGCCGCCAGGTTGCGAAGGCGGCGATGCCGCGGCGATCCAGGTCCCGAAGTGTCGAATTTTCCCGGACGGCGTCGCGGGAAGGAATCTGCACGCCGATCCCCTGCCCAGTGGCGACCCCCGTTCCTGCCAGCCAAGTCAGCGCGATCGACAGTTCGGCCTCGTTGTCACCGCTGAGGGGCAGGTACGCCCTGGGCACGTTCGAACGGTCAGCTTCAAACATCATGGCGTGAGCATCCCAGCAACCAGTGACAACGCCACAAGGCGGCCCCGCATGGAGACGCTGAGGAGATGCGGGCCTAGGTGAGGTTGCCCCAGTAGGTCACGAGGATGGTCGTAGCCAGGATCGGTAAACCAACCTTGGCTGCCGCCTCGAGGGCTTCCCTGGCGCCCCGGCGAAGACCAGCAGCACGTTCAGTTTGCCGCACATGTCCGGTCCACCGACGCTCGAGCCGCAGGACGAAAGTCTCCGCCTCGCCTGCCCGCACACCGCCGCGCCCGAAAGGCGCGGCTTTCGTCAGTTTGGGCTCGGGCGCGAGCAGTTACAGCTCAAGGGACCAGGGTCGCATGGGTCGCGGTGGCGAGATCGAGCCCTAGAGACGAGAAAAGCCCCCGGAGATCCGGGGGCTTTCTCCTAGAGGCTAGTTACGCAAACGGATTTCGCCAGTTCCGTAATCAGCCCATTGGCGGTACCGGTGGGATTTGAACCCACGGTGGAGTCAACCCCCACACATGTTTTCGAGACATGATCCTTCGGCCGCTCGGACACGGTACCGAGAGCGAGTGTAATACACGACGGGGGCTGTGTCGAAACGACGACCCGCGCCTCCTCGGCTCCTGCGCGCCTCCACAGGCATCGCAGCCGTGATGTCAGTGGTCGGGCGTAGGTTTCGAGCATGACGCAGCGCACCTCCCTCGCCTTCCTGTCGGGCGTCGGCACCACCCTCGCCGCCGCCGGCGGGGCCTTCGCCCTGTACCGCCACTTCGCCGGTCAGCAGCGCGCCGCCGCCCACGACCTGAACGAGAAACTGCCGGTCCATTCGGCCTGGTGGCGCTCGCGCTACGACAAGAAGGGCGCCCTGCTCTACGTCGCCCTCGGCGACTCGGCCGCCCAGGGCATCGGCGCCTCGAGCCCCGCCCGCAGCTACGTCGGCCGCCTGTCGGCAGGCATCCGCCGCGCCACCCACTCGTCACTGCGCATGGTCAACCTCAGCGTCAGCGGCTCGACCACCTGGCTCTGCCGCAAAGACCAGCTGCCGAAGCTCGCCGAATACGAGCCGGACATCGTCACCGTCGCCATCGGCGCCAACGACATCATCGACTTCAAGGCCGAGTCGTTCGAGAAGAACATCCGCGCCATCTACAGCGCCTTGCCGAGCCACGCCATCGTCGCCGACCTGCCGACCATGTGGCTGCCCGACCGCGAGAAGAAGGTCGCCGAAGCCAACGCGATCGTCCACCGGGTCGCCGGCGAACTCGGCCTCACCGTCGCACCCCTCTACGAGACCACGCGCCGACAAGGGCTCCTCCGCACCTTCCGCAACTCGGCCGGCGACCTCTTCCACCCCAACGACCTCGGCTACCGCGTCTGGGCCTCCGCCTTCGAACCCGCCATCGCCGACCGCCTCGCGCAGATCGCCGCCGACCGCGCCTGAGTGCCCCTCCCGCGGCTCTCCACAGCCCCACCGAGGAGGCGCGGCGAGTGTCGGTGGCCACACCTAGGCTGTCCGCATGGCACGCCCCGCATCCCCACCCTTCCGCTGCACCGAGTGCGGGTGGACATCGCTCAAGTGGGTCGGCCGCTGCGGCGAATGCCAGCGCTGGGGCACCGTCGTCGACGTCACCACCACCCTCGCCAGCGCCCGCGGCACCGCCGCCATCAAGGTCGGCGCCGACCGCGCCGCCCGCCCCATCACCGAGATCGAAGCCACCAGCGTCGCCTCCTGGCCCAGCGGCATCGACGAGTTCGACCGCGTGCTCGGCGGCGGCATCGTCCCCGGCGCCGCCATCCTCCTCAGCGGCGAACCCGGCGTCGGCAAATCGACGCTCCTGCTCGAGGTCGCCTCCCGCGCCGCCGCCACCGGCGCCCGCGTGCTCTACGTCACCGCCGAAGAGAGCGCCTCGCAGGTCCGCCTCCGCGCCGAACGCACCAACGCCCTGCACCCCAACCTCTACCTCGCCGCCGAAGTCGACCTCGCCGTCATCCTCGGCCAGATCGAGCAGGTCGACCCGCAGCTCGTCATCGTCGACTCCGTGCAGACCGTCTCGTCGTCCACCCTCGACGGCATCGCCGGCGGCACCTCGCAGGTGCGCGAAGTCGCCTCGACCCTCATCCGCGTCAGCAAAGACCGCAACCTTCCCGTGCTGCTGGTGGGGCACGTGACGAAAGACGGCACGATCGCCGGCCCGCGCCTCCTCGAGCACCTCGTCGACGAGGTCGGCTGCTTCGAGATGACCGGCGACGGCATCGCCGAGGTCGCCGACCCCAGCGGGCTGTTCATGTCACGCACCGGCGCCCCCGTCAGCGGCACCTGCATCACCGTCGCCATGGAGGGCCGCCGCGCACTGCCCGTCGAGGTCCAGGCGCTCATCGTCGCCAGCTCGGCACCGCAACCCCGCCGTGTCGTCAACGGCGTCGACTCGTCACGCGTCGCCATGCTGCTCGCCGTGCTCGAACGCCGTGCCGGCATCCGCCTCGGCGACGCCGACGTCTACGTCTCCACCGTCGGCGGCATCAAGCTCACCGAACCCGGCGCCGACCTCGCCATCGCCCTGGCCCTCGCCAGCGCCAGCCGCGACGTGTCGTTCCCGCACACCATGGCCGCCATCGGCGAGATCAGCCTCGCCGGCGAGATCCGACCCGCGTCATCCGCCACCCAGCGCAGCTCCGAAGCCCGCCGCCTCGGGTTCACGCACCTCGTCGACTCCGACGCCACCCACCTCCGCGAGGCCCTCCGCCGCGCCTTCAGCATCGGCAGCAGCCCGCGCGAACGCGAGCTCGACGCCGCATTCTGACGGCATAACCGCGCCGGGCCGCTCGCCGCCTCGGGTGATGACCCGCGCCTCCTGCGCTCCGGCCGGTGTGCAGCGGCGCCGACCAGGGATGTCGGGCAGGGACGTCGGCCAGCGCCATCGGCCAGCGGCATCGAGGCATCGACCCGCGCCTCCCTCGTTCCCTCGCACGCGAAGCGAGGCAGAGCCGGGTCGACTAGTGCAGAGCCTTGAGCAGGTCCTCCGGCGTGGCCGCCATCGTGTGCGGGCCGGCGACGTCGAAGAACACCTGCTCGAGCACATCGAGGTGCACCTCGAGAAAAGCCCGCAACGCCGACGCGTCGTACAGCATGACCTGACGGTTCGTGTCGTTCGGCACCATCGCCGCGTACGCGTCAGCCGACGAGAACAGCAGCAGGATCCGCTTGTCGGTGTTCTCACGCCCGAAGACGCGCACCTGCTCGGCCGCACCGAACGCCACACCATCGGCGTCAGCACCGTCAGCACCGTCAGCACCGTCAGCACCGTCGGCGCCGGGACCACCGGCACCCCCGGCAGCACCGGCCGACGCATCGGCCACGAGCTTCGGCACCACGACCACGTCATGGCGCAGCGCGAACGCGACGGCGGCGACGTCCTGGCTGGCCAGGGCCAGCTCGAGCGCCTCGGAACGGGGGTCAGCAGCTTCGGTCATCGCTCAGTTCAAGATCATCGGGGCGGGGTCGGCCGACGTGATGTCGCCGACGAAGACGGAGAGTCGATAGGTCGCGCCATCGGCCGGCACCGGGCTGCGCGACTCGCTGTCGCAGGTGTCGGGCGACGACCGCGTGCGGTCCCAGGCGATCGCCGGGGTCTCGAGCGTCTGCCCGGCCGTCAGCGTCACGTCCTGGTCGGTGCCGTTCACCTGGCAGTCCTTCGACGACCAGTACTGCTCCTCACCACTCGAGACGACCAGACGCTGCTGATTCGACCCGAGGTTGATGACGCAGTCGGCATCGCCCGTGTTCGTGATCGACATCGCCATCTGCGGCAGCTCGGTGGCCGCATACGACTCCTTGTCGAGGATCGCCGCCAGAGCGATGTCCGTGGGCTCGCACGCCGTGCCGTCGGCCGCAGCCGAAGGGTCGGCGCTGGGCTCGGGAGTCGCATCGGCGGCCGGAGCCGTCTCGGCGGGTGCCGTGTCGGCGGCGTCGTCGGCCGAGCCGTCGGCGGCAGGGGCGCTCGACGTCGCCGCCGCATCCGGCTCGCTCGCGCCCGACCCCGGTCGCACGACGATCAGCACGATGATGACGATCACCGCGATCAGCCCGAGGGCCACCACGGCACGTCGACGCCAGTACACCGAGGGCGGCTGCGGCCCGGTCGGATTCTTGAACGTCGACATGCGCACAAGCTAACCGCAGGTCAGCCCGCGAACCCGGCACCCCGGCGGCGTGTGGGCTGAGAATCGCCCCAGCAGCAGCCGAGGAGGCGCGGTGCCGGCCCCGAGGCAGCCGCACGAGCGCGCGACCCGCCCGGTCAGTCGAGCGCGGGCAGCGCCTTCAGCATGCGCGAGTTGCCGAGCGTGTTCGGCTTGACCCGGGCCAGGTCGAGGAACTCCGCCACGCCCTCGTCGGTCGACCGCACGAGCTCGCCGTACACCTCGGGCGGCACGAGCCCCTCGTCGCCCACGTTGAGGTACCCGTGCTTCTCGAAGAAGTCGACCTCGAACGTCAGGCAGAACAGGCGCCCGATCTCGAGTCGGCGCGCGGCGCCTTCCAGGGCCTCGAGGAGGCGGTGGCCGACACCCCGACGGATCCATGCCGCATCGAGAGCGAGCGTCCGCACCTCGGCCAGATCGTCCCACATGACGTGCAGCGCTCCGCAGCCGATGGGGGTGCCGTCGGGGCCGACGGCGATCTGGAACTCCTGCACGTCGCCGTACAGCGTCACGAGGTCCTTGCCGAGCAGGATTCGCTTCTGCACGAAGGGCTCGCAGAGCCGCTGGATGTGCGGCACGTCGCTGACGACGGCATCGCGGACGGTGATGCCGAACTGGTCCGCTGTGGTCATCGGGCCAGCCTACTCAGGCCGACCCGCGC
>Ga0308170_10001653_pt1 | contig 20658 bp, 17 predicted proteins | sample PhyBR2_2_FD_202136 | JGI IMG/M metagenome (GOLD analysis project Ga0308170, IMG submission 202136) | Phyllosphere microbial communities from UC Gill Tract Community Farm, Albany, California, United States - DLSLSB.R2 | ecosystem: Host-associated > Plants > Phyllosphere > Unclassified | place...
CGCGCGGCGGCCGCGGGCGGCATCCGCTGGTCGCGCCGCCGCACCGGATCCGACATCCGCCGCACCGCGCTCGCGGCCGGGATGGTCGTCGTGGCCGTGACGGTGGCATCCGCCGTCGCGCCGGCGATCGCGCAGGACCGCACCCGCGACGTGCTGCGCTCCGCGACCGGCCCGCGCATCGACATCGCCCGGACGGTGACTCCGCTCACCGACTACCGCACGAACTTCTCCGAAGCCCTCGTGAACGAGCCGCTGTTCACCGTCACCGCCGTCGACGGCGCCCTGCCCGATCGGGTGCGGCTGGCCACCCTGTCGTGGTACGACGGCGTCGCCTACCGGGTGGCGGCGCCGGGCGAGGCACAGGGCGAGTTCATCCGGGTGCCGCAGTCGCTTCCCGCACCGGGCACGCCGGCCACGCTCCGGGTCTCGGTGCAGGGGCTCGCCGGCATCTGGATGCCGTCGTTCGGCCGACTGCAGCAGGTGCGGTTCGACGGGCCGGATGCCGCCTCCCTCGCCGACGCCTTCTACTACGACGCGTCCGCACAGGCCGCCGTCGAGACCGCACGGGGCGGCCTGCGCCGTGGGGAGGCGTACACGATGACGGCGGGCTCCGTGCGGGTGCCCGTGCTGTCCACGGTGCGCTCGCCGCACGCCGCACCGCAGGTGAGCATCCCGGCGAGCGTGAAGACGTGGGTCGCACGCCAGGATGCCGGCACCGACGGCGCCGCCCTGCAGACGCTCGTCGACCGGCTGCGCGCCCGGGGATACCTCAGCCACGCGCTCAGCGTGCCGGCCGGGGGAGCGGCGTGGGAGAAGCCGCTCGGAGCCGGCTACACCTTCCAGCCGAGCCCCGCGGGGCATTCGCTCGGCCGCGTCGACGTGCTCTTCCAGCAGCTGCTCGGTCGCGAGCAGCGGGTCGGGGGGCGACCGGGGGCGTCGCTCGTGGCCGCGGTCGGCGACGACGAGCAGTTCGCGGTGGCCACGGCGCTCGTCGCGCAGACCCTCGGATTCCCCGCGCGCGTGGTGGTCGGGGCGCGACTGCGCGGCGACGACGGCCTGCCTTCGTGCGTGCGCGGCGTGTGCCGCGGCGCCGACCTCACCGCGTGGACCGAGGTGCAGGCATCCACTGGCGAGTGGATCCCGGTCGACGTGACCCCGCAGCACACCGTCGGCGTGACCGACGCGACCACCCGGCAGCGCGACCCGGAGAACGCGACCGACGTGCGGCCGAGCACCGCCCGGCAGGTCGTGCCGCCCGATCCCGTGCAGCGGGATGCCGCGCACACGCCGGCGCCGAAACAGGGCGACACCGTCGCGGCCGAGCTCTGGGCGGCGGCGCGCATCGGCGGCATCGCGCTGCTGGTGCTCGTGATCCTGCTCGGCCCGCTCGTCGTGATCGTCGGTGCCAAGGCGGTGCGCCGCCGTGGCCGGCGGCGGCGCGCGTCCGGCACCGGGGCACGCGTGGTGGGGGGCTGGGACGAGTACGTCGACACGGCCGTCGACCACGGGATGCCGGCGCCCGGCGACCGCACCCGCGCGGAGGTCGCAGCCGAGCACGCCACCGCGCAGGCGGCCGTCCTCGCGGCGGTCGCCGACCGTGCGGTGTTCTCGGATGCCGCCCCCTCCGACGGGGACGCGGGGGAGTTCTGGCGCATCGTAGACGCCGAGCGACGCCGGTTCGCGGCGTCGCTGCCGTTGGTGCGACGGCTCCTCGCGGCCCTATCGTTGAGATCGTTCGTGCGCGAGCTGCGGCCTGCGCGCGCCCGCTCCCGTCGAGCCGGGCGCAAGACCGAAGGGAGGGGGTCCGGGGCATCCCGGGCCTAGGACACATGGACAGCTACAACACCGGCGCGATCGTGGGACTCGGTCTCGTCCAGTTCGTGACAGGGGTCGGCCTCTACGTCTGGGTGGCGCTCAGCCTCGCCGCTCTGTTCAAGAAGGCGGGCGAACCGGCCTGGGCGGGATGGGTGCCGTTCTACAACGATGCGGTGGTGCTCAAGCTCGGCGGGTTCTCGCCGTGGCTCATCCTGCTGCTGCTCGTGCCGTTCCTCGGCCAGCTCGCCGTGTACGTGCTGCTGATCGTCGCGGCGTACCGCATCAGCGTCGCATTCGGATTCCGCGAAGGGTCCGGGGTGGGCATGACGGTGCTCGCGGCGCTGGTCTTCCCGGTGTGGTCGAGCATCCTCGGCTGGGGCTCGGCCCGCTGGGTCGGTCCCGATCCGCGCCTGCTCGCCGCCGCCATCGGAGGGAACCCGGGCGCGGGCTACACCCCGGGCTATCACCGTTCCCCGGCGCCCGACACGGACGGGGGCTTCGCGCCGGCGCCTGCGGCCTTCGCACCGCCCGCGCCGCCGGAGGGCTACACCCCGCCGCCCGCGCCGCCGGCCGCCCCGCCCGCCGGCTACGTGCCGCCCGCGGCACCCGAGGGCTACACGCCCCCGCCGCCTCCCGCGCAGCCCGCGGGACTGTTCCCGCCCGCCGCGGGCCCGTTCGCGCCGCGCGCCGCCGCGGCCGAAGACCTCGAGGGCGTCGACGACCCGGTGCCGTCGGCGCCGGCCTCCCCGGCGGGGGCGACTGCGGATGCCGCGATCATCGACGAGGTCCCGGCATCCGCCGCCGAGCCCGCCGCCCCCGCAGACCCGTGGGCGCCGCCGCCCCTCGTGACCGGTCCGCGGCGGTCGCCGATGCCGGAGGATCCGGCCGACTTCTCCGACACGTCCGCCGAGGTGTCCGCGGTCGCCGGCGCGCCGCAGGCGGGGGCGCCCAAGTCGGCGTGGTCGTCGGTGGCGGCCCAGCGCAACGAGCCCGAGCTGCCCGACGCGGAGGCCGCGTTCGACGAGACGATCGTGGCGCCCCGCCGGCGCACGGAGTGGATGCTGACACCGCCGCTCGGCGCGCCGATCCGGCTCACCTCACCGGTGCTGATCCTCGGCCGCCGGCCCGCCGACGATCCGGAGTACCCGCAGGCGCAGCTGATCGACGTCGCCGACGAGACCCGCACGGTGTCGAAGACCCATGCGCGCCTCGAGCTCGTCGCCGACCGCTGGACGATCACCGACCTCGAATCCACGAACGGCGTGGTGATCATCGGCGACGACGGCACCGAGATCGACCTGCCCGCCGGCGGCTCGCACACGGTCGTGGAGAAGTTCCTGCTCGGCGACGCCGAGCTGCGGCTCACGCGCGGCCAGGAGTGACGTGACCGGCGGGGGAGACGGGGCCGACCCCGAGCGCACCCGTCTCTCCGCCCGGCAGCCGCGCACCGAGCCGATGGCCCCGCGGCCGCCGGCGCCGCGCCCGGACCTCCCCGACCGTACGGAGCTGTCGCACCGCGGCGGACGCGAGCGGCTCGACCGACCGGCGCTCCCGCCGGCCGTGCGCCACGACGGCGACCACGGCGACGCCCCGCCCGACGCGTATGCCCCGCGCCCGCTGCCACCGGTCGCCGACGAAGCCGCCGACAGGCCCGGTGGGACTCCGTCCCCGCCCGCCGGTGGCGCGGTCCCGGATGCCGCGCTCATCGCCGCCCGCCGGCGCCGGAGCCGGGTGCGCGCCCTGGTCGCGCTCGTCGCCGTCGCGGCCGGCGTGGTGGTCGTCGCGGCCGGGCTGCTGGCGGTGCTGCTGGTCGCCTCCTGACAGGTGCCGACCGGCGGCCGATGTTGACCGGGTTCCCCGCGCCCGCGTATAGTAGACCTTGTGTGCGCATTGCGCGCCGTCCGTCATGCCCGGCACGTCGGACGCCGCACGCGCGCCGCACCTCAGGGAACGACCTGCGAACAGGTCACCCCCACGGCATACCCACCCTCATCACAGAATCGGCACCGTCAGGATGCAGATCCTGCGGGTGGGTCCGCGTGAGTCTGCACCACCCCGAATCGGATGCCCCGGCATCCGACACGGCCGCCGCAGATGAGACACGAACGCTGTCACCGTGCAGCACTATCAAGGAGAGAACGTGCCAACCATTCAGCAGTTGGTCCGCAAGGGGCGTTCGCCGAAGGTCTCAAAGACCAAGGCTCCCGCTCTGAAGTCGAACCCGCAGCAGGCAGGCGTCTGCACCCGCGTGTACACCACCACCCCGAAGAAGCCGAACTCGGCGATGCGCAAGGTCGCTCGCGTGAAGCTCCGCAACGGCACCGAGGTCACCGCGTACATCCCCGGTGAGGGCCACAACCTGCAGGAGCACTCGCTGGTGCTCGTGCGCGGTGGTCGTGTGAAGGACCTCCCCGGTGTCCGCTACCGCATCGTCCGCGGTGCGCTGGACACGCAGGCCGTCAAGAACCGTAAGCAGGCTCGCAGCCGCTACGGCGCGAAGAAGGGTTGAGTTAGATGCCTCGCAAGGGTCCCGCCCCCAAGCGTCCCGTGGTCAACGACCCGGTCTACGGCGCACCGATCGTCACGCAGCTCGTGAACAAGATCCTCGTCGACGGCAAGAAGTCGCTCGCCGAGTCGATCGTGTACGGCGCCCTGCAGGGCGTCGAGACCAAGACCGGCTCCGACGCCGTCGCCACCCTCAAGAAGGCGCTCGACAACGTGCGCCCCACCCTCGAGGTCAAGAGCCGCCGCGTCGGCGGCTCGACCTACCAGGTTCCGGTCGAGGTCAAGCCTCACCGTGCCAACACGCTGGCTCTGCGCTGGCTCGTGAGCTACGCGAAGGGCCGTCGTGAGAAGACGATGACCGAGCGCCTGCAGAACGAGATCCTGGACGCCTCGAACGGCCTGGGTGCCGCGGTCAAGCGCCGCGAAGACACCCACAAGATGGCCGAGTCGAACCGCGCCTTCGCGCACTACCGCTGGTAACAACCACTCCCAACCCTCCGGTCGTTGAGCGAGCGAAGCGAGACGAAACGCAGAGGACATCGCGTTTCGTCTCGGGCCTGCGGCCCTCGCTCAACGACCGAGATCAAGTAAGGACATCCCGTGGCACAAGACGTGCTCACCGACCTCAACAAGGTCCGCAACATCGGCATCATGGCGCACATCGATGCCGGCAAGACGACGACGACCGAGCGCATCCTGTTCTACACGGGCGTCAACCACAAGATCGGCGAGACGCACGACGGCGCTGCCACCACCGACTGGATGGAGCAGGAGCAGGAGCGCGGCATCACGATCACGTCCGCCGCGGTCACCTGCTTCTGGGACAAGAACCAGATCAACATCATCGACACCCCCGGCCACGTGGACTTCACCGTCGAGGTGGAGCGGTCGCTGCGCGTCCTCGACGGCGCGGTCGCCGTCTTCGACGGCAAGGAGGGCGTCGAGCCCCAGTCCGAGACGGTGTGGCGTCAGGCCGACAAGTACGACGTCCCGCGCATCTGCTTCGTCAACAAGATGGACAAGCTCGGCGCCGACTTCTACTTCACCGTCGACACGATCATCAACCGCCTGAAGGCGAAGCCCCTCGTGCTGCAGCTGCCGATCGGTGCCGAGAGCGAGTTCGTCGGGGTCGTCGACCTCATCGAGATGCGCGCCCTGGTCTGGCCGGGCGACGCCAAGGGCGATGTCACCATGGGCGCCAAGTACGAGGTGCAGGCGATCCCCGCCGACCTTCAGGAGAAGGCCGAGGAGTACCGCCACCACCTGCTCGAGACGGTCGCCGAGTCCGACGACGTGCTCCTGGAGAAGTACTTCGGCGGTGAGGAGCTCTCGATCGCCGAGATCAAGGGCGCCATCCGCAAGATGACCATCTCCGGCGAGCTGTACCCGGTGCTGTGCGGCTCCGCGTTCAAGAACCGCGGCGTGCAGCCGATGCTCGACGCGGTCGTGGACTACCTGCCGTCGCCCCTGGACGTGCCCGCCATCGAGGCGCACGACCCCAAGGACGAAGAGCGCATCATCGAGCGCCACGCCGACCGCGACGAGCCGTTCGCGGCCCTCGCGTTCAAGATCGTCTCGCACCCGTTCTTCGGCCGCCTGACCTACATCCGCGTGTACTCGGGTCACCTCGACTCGGGCGCGCAGGTCATCAACGCGACCAAGGGCAAGAAGGAGCGCATCGGGAAGATCTTCCAGATGCACGCCAACAAGGAGAACCCGGTCGAGTCGGTCACCGCCGGTCACATCTACGCCGTCATCGGCCTGAAGGACACCACGACGGGTGACACCCTGTCGGATTCCGCCAACCAGGTCGTGCTCGAGTCGATGACCTTCCCGGAGCCGGTGATCGAGGTCGCCATCGAGCCCAAGACCAAGGCCGACCAGGAGAAGCTGGGCGTCGCGATCCAGAAGCTCGCCGAAGAGGACCCGACCTTCCGCGTCGAGCAGAACGCCGAGACCGGCCAGACGGTCATCAAGGGCATGGGCGAGCTGCACCTCGACATTCTCGTCGACCGCATGAAGCGCGAGTTCAAGGTCGAGGCCAACGTCGGCAAGCCCCAGGTGGCGTACCGCGAGACGATCCGCAAGGTCGTCGAGCGTCACGACTACACGCACAAGAAGCAGACCGGTGGGTCCGGACAGTTCGCGAAGATCCAGTTCGCGCTCGAGCCCCTCGAGGTCACGGCCGAGAAGACGTACGAGTTCGAGAACAAGGTCACCGGTGGCCGCATCCCGCGCGAGTACATCGAGCCCACCAACCAGGGCTTCCAGGACGCCATGAACGTCGGCGTGCTCGCCGGCTACCCGATGGTCGGCGTGAAGGCGATCCTCATGGACGGCGCGTCGCACGACGTCGACTCGTCCGAGATGGCGTTCAAGATCGCGGGTTCCATGGGCTTCAAGGAGGCCGTGCGCAAGGCCAACCCGGTCATCCTCGAGCCGCTCATGGCGGTCGAGGTGCGCACCCCCGAGGAGTACATGGGCGACGTCATCGGCGACCTGAACAGCCGCCGTGGCCAGATCCAGTCGATGGAGGATGCCGCTGGCGTCAAGGTCGTGCGCGCCCTCGTGCCGCTGTCCGAGATGTTCGGCTACATCGGCGACCTGCGCTCGAAGACCTCGGGCCGCGCCGTGTACTCGATGGAATTCGACAGCTACTCCGAGGTTCCCCGCGCCGTGGCCGACGAGATCGTCCAGAAGACCAAGGGCGAGTAGTCTCCACAGACTCGGACCCCTGCTCCGGATGCCGGTGTTTGCTAGCATCGCCAAGCGCGGCGGCATCCGGGGCGCCCACAACTTCACACAATCACACCGACCCAGTCATCTAGACTGAACCAAACCCCGTAGTGTGACGGGCGCGACCCAGCGTCCGAAACTGCTGCATGACCGTCCTGAGGAGGACCCAGTGGCCAAGGCCAAGTTCGAGCGGACCAAGCCGCACGTGAACATCGGAACGATCGGACACGTCGACCACGGCAAGACGACGCTCACCGCGGCGATCTCGAAGGTGCTCGCCGACAAGTACCCGTCGTCTGTCAACGTCGTGCGTGACTTCTCGTCGATCGACTCGGCTCCGGAAGAGCGCCAGCGCGGCATCACGATCAACATCTCGCACGTCGAGTACGAGACCCCGAAGCGCCACTACGCCCACGTGGACGCCCCGGGTCACGCCGACTACATCAAGAACATGATCACCGGTGCCGCTCAGATGGACGGCGCGATCCTCGTGGTCGCCGCCACCGACGGCCCGATGGCCCAGACCCGCGAGCACGTGCTGCTCGCCAAGCAGGTCGGCGTGCCCTACCTGCTCGTCGCGCTGAACAAGGCCGACATGGTCGACGACGAGGAGATCCTGGAGCTCGTCGAGCTCGAGGTGCGCGAGCTGCTCTCCTCGCAGGGCTTCCCCGGCGACGACGCTCCTGTCGTCCGCGTCTCGGGCCTGAAGGCTCTCGAGGGCGACGCCGAGTGGGCCGAGAAGATCGTCGAGCTCATGGACGCCGTCGACGAGTCGATCCCCGACCCGGTGCGCGACCGCGACAAGCCGTTCCTGATGCCGATCGAGGACGTCTTCACGATCACCGGTCGTGGCACCGTCGTCACCGGTCGTGCCGAGCGCGGCACCCTGGCCATCAACTCCGAGGTCGAGATCGTCGGCATCCGCCCGACGCAGAAGACCACGGTCACCGGCATCGAGATGTTCCACAAGCAGCTCGACGAGGCCTGGGCCGGCGAGAACTGCGGTCTGCTTCTCCGTGGCCTCAAGCGCGACGAGGTCGAGCGCGGCCAGGTCGTCGTGAAGCCGGGTTCGGTCACGCCGCACACCAACTTCGAGGGCACCGCGTACATCCTGTCCAAGGACGAGGGTGGCCGCCACAACCCCTTCTACACGAACTACCGCCCGCAGTTCTACTTCCGCACCACGGACGTGACCGGCGTCATCTCGCTGCCCGAGGGCACCGAGATGGTCATGCCCGGTGACACCACGGACATGTCGGTCGAGCTCATCCAGCCGATCGCCATGGAAGAGGGCCTCGGGTTCGCGATCCGTGAGGGTGGCCGCACCGTCGGCGCCGGCACGGTCACGAAGATCGTCAAGTAAGTCTTCTGACTTCCCGGAAGGGGGTCGGGCCTTCGGGCCCGGCCCCCTTCCTCGTTCCCGCGCCCGGCCTCGTCGTAGACTGAGCGGCTGGGGGTGACCGTGCGCGGCAAGGGCAAATGGATCTGGGGCGGCATCGTCGTCGTCGCGTGCGTGGCGATCGGGCTCACGGCCGAGAGCACGACGCACGCCGGCCCGTCGACGCAGGATGCCGCATCGTCCGCGCAGGCGACGGATGCCGGAGCCGCCACGCCGTCGCCGGATGCCGCGACCCCGGCCACCTCTCCCGCCCCCGTGCCCACCCGGACGGCGACGCCCGAGCCCGCGGCGGGCACCGCCCTCGCCCTCCTGAAGACCCTGCCGGTCAAGGGCCGCGCCCCCAAGACGGGCTACGCGCGCACGCAGTTCGGGCCGGCCTGGGCCGACGTCGACCGCAACGGCTGCGACACGCGCGACGACGTGCTCCGCCGCGACCTGCGGCACCTCACGCTGCGCGGGTGGTGCGTCGTGCTCTCCGGCATCCTGACCGACCCCTACACGGCCCGGCAGATCCACTTCACCCGCGGCGTGCGCACATCGACCGCCGTGCAGATCGACCATGTGGTGGCCCTGAGCGACGCATGGCAGACCGGCGCGCAGAAGCTCACGACGGCGCAGCGCGAGATGATCGGCAACGACCCGCTGAACCTCCTCGCCGTCGACGGGCCGACGAACGAGGCGAAGGGCGACGGGGATGCCGCCACGTGGCTGCCGCCGAACAAGGCCTTCCGCTGCCGCTACGTGGCGACGCAGATCTCGGTGAAGGCCGCCTATCGGCTGTGGGTGACCGCCGCCGAGAAGGCCGCCATGGGCGCCGTGCTCGCCCCCTGCCCCAGGCAGCCCGCCTACCGCGACACGATGGTCGGCACCGCCGGTGCGATTCCGCCGCCCGCGTCGACCGCGACGCAGTCCGCGCCCGTGTCGACCACGGCGCCGGGCGCTGTCTACTACCAGAACTGCGCGGCCGTGCGGGCAGCGGACAAGGCGCCGCTGTACCGGGGTCAGCCCGGGTACTCCCGCACGCTCGACCGGGACGGCGACGGCATCGCCTGCGAGTGAGGACGCCCGTCGCGTGGCGCCGTTTGGTATGCCGCCGATAGCATTGTGCCCTTGACGTGTGCGGAGCCGCGCACGAACCCGAGGAGACCCGATGACCACCACCCTCCTGTCCGGAGGCACGATCTGGCGCGGGCCGGGCATCCCGACCGCGCACGCGCTGCTGCTCGACGACGACCGCATCGCCGCGCTGGACGAGGCCGCCGAGAGCGCGGCCGGCGACGACACGCGTCGCATCGACCTGCAGGGCGCGTTCGTGATGGCGTCGTGGGGCGACGGTCACGCGCACCCGCTGTTCGGCGGTCTCGAGTCCGAGGGCCCGGACGTGCGGGCGTGCACGTCCGTCGACGACATCGTCGCCGAGGTGGCCCGCTACGCCGCCGACCACCCCGTCGACCCGGAGGACCCCGACTCGGAGTGGATCTTCGGCGCCTCCTACGACGGCAGCCTCGTCGAGGCCGGACTGTTCGACGCCCGCTGGCTCGACCGCGCCGTCGATGATCGCCCCGTGGTGCTGCGCGCCTGGGACTACCACACGGTCTGGGTGAACTCCGAGGCGCTGCGCCGCGCAGGCATCACCAGCGACACCGCCGACCCGGTGCTCGGGGAGATCCCGCACCGCGAGGACGGCGAGCCGCTCGGCACACTGCGCGAATGGGGCGCCGTGGACCTCGTGATGAACGTGGCGCCGGTCCGGCCCGACGAGGTGCGCCTGCGCGCCCTGCAGACCGCCGGCCGGTACTACCTGGCGCGCGGCGTGACGTGGGTGCAAGATGCCTGGGTGGAACCGCGCGACGTCGACACCTACGTCGAAGCCGCCGGCCGCGGCATCCTGCCGATCCGGTTCAACCTCGCGCTCTACGCGGACCCGCGCGCGTTCGACGAGCAGCTACCGCACATGATCGAGGCCCGGCGCCGGGTGGAGGAGGCGGACGACCCGCTGCTGACCGCGCACACCGTGAAGTTCTTCGCGGACGGGGTCGTCGAGAACGAGACCGGCGCGCTGCTCGAGCCCTACTGCTCGGGCCTCCACTCGCATCACGCAGGCTCAGCACGGCACGGCATGCAGGTGTGGGGTGACGGCGACGCCCTCGCGAACGCGGTCGAGGCGGTGGATGCCGCGGGGTTCCAGATCCACATCCACGCCATCGGCGATGCCGCGGTGCGCCAGGCCCTGGACGCCGTCCAGGGCGCGATCGAGGCCAACGGCGCCCGCGACCGGCGCCCGGTGATCGCGCACGCGCAGCTGATCGCCGACGAGGACCTCGGCCGATTCGCCGAGCTCGGCGTCGTCGCGTGCATGCAGCCGCTGTGGGCGCAGCAGGACGCCCTCATGACGGTGCTCACCGTGCCGCGGCTGGGGGAGGAGCGCGCCGACCGGCAGTACCGGATGCATTCGCTCGAGCACACCGGGGCGACGCTGTCGTTCGGCTCCGACTGGCCGGTGTCGTCGGGCGACCCGCGCGACGGCATCGCGATCGCGGTGTCGCGGCAGACCGCCGAGGGGGAGCCGGCGGGCGGCTGGACCCCGCACGAGCGCGTGTCGATCGAAGACGCCCTGCACAGCTACTCGGCACAGGTCGCGTGGCAGGCGTTCGCCGACTGGGCGGATGCCGCGTGGGGCGTCATCGAGCCGGGCGCGAGCGCCGACTTCGTGGTGCTGTCCCGCGACCCGCGCGAGGCGGAGGCGGCCGACATCCCGGACATCCGGGTGGTGGCCACCTTCCTGCGCGGCGTCGCGCGCTACGAATCCTGATCCGAACGCAACGGATTCCTCATCCTGCTGATCGTCACGCGGTTCTTCCAGCGGCCCACCCCGACCCCTCGACCTCACCGAGCGAGCGCGTGACGGCTCGCACCCACCTTCAGCATGGCATAAGCTGATGCCATGGACACTCTGATCGACATCCTGCACATCGGCACGGCCGTCTTCATCGTCGGGCCGATGGCCATCCTGCCGATGACCGGCCTGCGGGCCCTGCGCAGCGGCAGCGCCGCCCAGGTCACCACGCTCGCGAAGTCGACCATGATCTTCTCGTGGCTGTCGCTGCTGACCTTCGTGTTCGGCTTCGGCGCCATGTCGATGGCGCCCAAGCAGTACGACCTGTCGTTCACCACGCCGTGGATCCTCGCGTCGATCATCGCGTACGCCGTCGCGTTCGTGCTGAGCGCCTTCGTCGTCGTACCGCAGATGAACAAGGCGGCCGTCGCGATCGAGACGGCGGGGGCGGATGCCGCGGGCGCCAAGCCGGCCGGCTACGGCGCGGTCGCGGGCACCAGCGGCGTCGTGTCGCTGCTGCTGGTCGTGGTCGTGATCCTCATGATCTGGAAGCCGTAAGGCGCACGCACGACGACGAGGGCCCGGATCGGCAGGTGATGACCTGCCGATCCGGGCCCTGTCGCGTGCGCGTCAGCCGCGCAGCGCCTTGACGACGACGGCGGTGCGCAGCGCGGCATCCGCCGCTTCCGCGCCCTTGTCCTCCTCGGAGTCCGGGAGTCCGGCGCGGTTCAGGCCCTGCTGCTCGTTGTCGAGGGTCAGCAGACCGAACCCGACCGGCCTGCCGGCGTCCAGCGACACGCGGTTGAGGCCGTCGGTGGCCGCGGAGGACACGTACTCGAAGTGCGGCGTGCCTCCCCGGATGATGACGCCGAGCGCGACGACGGCATCCGCTCCGCCGGCGAACGCGGCCTGCGCGGCCACGGCGAGCTCGAACGAGCCGGGCACGCGCACCAGGCTCCAGTCGGCGCCGGAGGCGTCGAGCGCCCGCGCGGCGCCGGCGACGAGGCCGCCCATGATCGTGTCGTGCCAGGATGCCGCGACGACCACCACGCGCAGGCCGGTGCCGTCGATCTCGGTCGCCGCGCTCGGTGCGCCCTTGCCGCTCACTTCAGCTCTCCTTCTGCAGCGCCGAGGTGCAGCGCACCCTCGGCGATCACGTGTCCCATCCGGTCGCGCTTGGTGGCGAGGTAGTCCCGGTTGACCGGCCCGACGCCGACGATCAGCGGCACCTGCTCGACGACGTCCACGCCGAACGCACGCAGCTGCGTCACCTTGTCGGTGTTGTTGGTCAGCAGCCGCACGCGGCACACGCCGAGGTCGCTCAGGATGCCGGCCGCCGCCGCGTAGTCGCGGGCGTCCGCGGGCAGGCCGAGCGCCAGGTTGGCGTCGACGGTGTCCAGACCCTGCTCCTGCAGGCTGTAGGCGCGCAGCTTGTTGATGAGTCCGATGCCCCGGCCCTCGTGACCGCGCATGTAGATGACGACGCCGCCGTCCTTCTCGATCGCGTCGAGCGCGGCATCCAGCTGCGGACCGCACTCGCACTTCAGCGAGCCGAACGCCTCGCCGGTGAGGCACTCGGAGTGCACCCGCACGAGCGACTCGGGGCCGAGCTCGCCCTTCACGACGGCGATGTGATCGGTGCCGGTGGCGCGGTCCTTATAGGCGAGGAAGCGGAACTCGCCGTGCGAGGTGGGCACCGCGGCTTCGGCCCGCAGGCTCACGACGCGTCGGCCGTGGCGGACGTCGTCCGGGAGCGGGTCGACCTCGTTCAGGTGCGCGATGAGCTGCTCGATCGTGATGACCGGCAGGCCCTCGCGCTCCCCGAGCTCGAGCAGGCCCGGCATCCGCATCATGCTGCCGTCTTCGGCGACGACCTCGCCGATCGCGCCGACCGGTGACAGGCCGGCGAGCTTCATGAGCTCGACGGCCGCTTCGGTGTGCCCCGCGCGCTCGCGCACGCCGCCGTCGACGGCGCGCAGCGGCAGCACGTGGCCGGGGCGGATGACGGATGCCGCCGTCGAGGCGGGATCCGCCAGCACGGTGAGGGTGTGCGCGCGGTCGCCGGCGCTGATGCCGGTGGTGACACCGGACGCGGCATCCACGCTGACCGTGTAGGCCGTGCGCTTGGAATCCTGGTTGTTCGCGACCATCGGCGGCAGGTCGAGGCGGTCCGCCCAGTCGGCCGGCATCGGCGCGCACAGGAAGCCGCTGGACCACCGGATCGTCCAGGCCAGCCACTCCGGGGTCGCGAGCTCGGCCGACAGGATGATGTCGCCCTCGTTCTCGCGGTTCTCGTCGTCGGCGACGATGACCGGCTTGCCCGCGCGCAGCGCGTCGAGGGCCGCGGGTATCGTGGACAGGCTCATCGGGAGCCCCCTTCTGTCGGGTTCGGGCCGCCGCGGAACGCGAGCAGGCGTTCGACGTGGCGGGCCAGGATGTCGGTCTCGAGATTGACGCGGTCGCCCACGGTGAGCGCGCCCAGCGTCGTGGCGGCGAGGGTCTCCGGGATGAGCGACACCTCGAACCAGTGCTCGGCCTCGCTCCCTGAGCCGCCCGCCCCGGTCCCTGAGCTTGTCGAAGGGGCAGGCGACGTGGCACTCACGGTCAGCGAGGTGCCGTCGACGGTGATCGATCCCTTGTCCACCACGAGCGGAGCCAGCTCGGCCGGCAGCGACACCCGCAGCACCTGCCACTGGGCCCCGGGACGCACCTCGAGCACCGCGCCGGTGCCGTCCACGTGCCCCTGCACGATGTGCCCGCCGAGGCGCCCGTGCGCGGCCATCGCCCGCTCCACGTTCACCCGGCGGCCGGGGGCGATGCCGGCGAGGGTCGTCATGTCCAGGCTCTGCTTCATGACGTCGGCGGTGAACCAGTCCTCGCCCTGGTCGACGACGGTGAGACACACGCCCGACACCGCGATCGAGTCGCCGTGCCCGGCATCCGACACCGCTGCCGGCGCGCGCACCGTCAGCCGGATGCCGTCGCCCGACGGCTCGGTGGCGGTGATCTCGCCGATCTCTTCCACGATCCCCGTGAACATCAGTGGTCCCTTTCGGTCGTTGAGCGAGGACGCGCTTGCGCGCCCGAGTCGAAACGCTCCTGCGGCACGGCCACGATCAGCACGTCGTCTCCGAGCCTCTCCACGGATTCCATCCGCAGCGGCCGCACGTCGGCCATCGTCGCGACGCCGACGTCGCCGATCGCCGCGAAATCACCAGCGGCGCCGCATCCGATGAGCTTGGGCGCGACGTACACGAGCACCTCGTCGGCCAGGCCCTCCCGCAGGAAGGCGCTGGCCAGTGTCGGGCCGCCCTCCACGAACACGCGCTGGATGCCGCGCTCGCGCAGGTCCTCGAGCACCACGGCGAGGTCGCCGCCGAACTGCAGCAGTTCGCGCGGATGCCGGCGCACCCGGGCGCCGGCGGGAATCGGGCGGGTGCCGATGATCACCGGAACCGGCTGGTCGGGCCGCAGGCCGCCGGTGGCATCCCGCGCCGTCAGCGCCGGGTCGTCCGCGAGCACCGTGCCGGTGCCGGCGACGATCGCATCGGCCAGCGCGCGGCGGCGGTGCACGTCGGCCCGGGCGATGGGCCCGGTGATCCACTTGCTGCTGCCGTCGGCCGCGGCGGCGCGTCCGTCGAGCGACTGCGCCCACTTCACGGTGACGTGCGGGCGGCCCAGTCGCTGCACGATGCTCCAGTCGTGCAGCAGGGATGCCGCGGCATCCCGTTCGGCGCCGCCGATCTCGTCGGGGCCGGCGACCTCGACGCCGCTTTGGCGCAGACGGTCGGCTCCGCCCGCGGCGCGCGGGTTGGGGTCGGCGAGGGCGTACACGACGCGGGCGATGCCGGCGTCGATGAGGGCCTGCGCGCACGGGCCGGTACGGCCGGTGTGGTTGCAGGGCTCGAGGGTGACGACGGCGGTGGCGCCTCGCGCCTGGCCGGGCTGCAGCTGCGCGAGCGCGTCGACCTCGGCGTGCGGGGTGCCGGCGCCGCGGTGGCTGCCTTCGGCGAGCACCTCGCCGGCGGGGGAGAGGATGACCGCGCCCACCTGCGGGTTCACGCCGCGCGGCCCGCGGCGCGCGGCATCCAGAGCGCGCCGCAGTGCTGCGCGCTCGGTCTCGCTCACCGTCATCCGGACTCCTCGTAGGGGCCCCGGGACGTGGGAAGGCCGCGGCCGCCTGTGCCCGGCGCCCGTCTGGGCGTCCTGACCTCGGTTCGCGCGTGCTGCCTTCCATCCGGACTCGCGACTCGCGTCGCATCACCGTCGGTCCCGGAATTCCACCGGGTCGGCCCGCAGCGATGCGGGTTCGCGGACTGTCACCGCCGGTTCGGATTCTCACCGACCCCGGAGCACGTTGATGCTCTCGAGTCTACTCAACGCGCCCCCGCACGATTCATTCCCGCGGATGCATCACTTCAGCAGGCGCGACAGCCGGCGGTCCGCCAGGATCTTGCCGCCGGTCTGGCACGTCGCGCAGTACTCCAGGGAGTTGTCCGCGAAGAAGACCGACCGCACGGTGTCGCCGCACACCGGGCAGACCTCGCCGCGACGGCCGTGCACCTGCATCCCGCGGCGCTTGGCATCCTTGAGCTCGGCGGGCGGCTTGCCGGAGGCGGCCGTGATCGCTTCGGCGAGCGTGCTCTGCATCGCGTCCCACAGGTGGTCGACGTCCGCGTCGGTGAGCGTCGCCGCCAGGGCGTACGGCGACATCCGCGCCGCGTGCAGGATCTCATCGGAATACGCGTTGCCGACCCCGGCGATGATCGACTGGTCGCGCAGCACGCCCTTGATCTGGGTGCGGCGGCCGGCCAGGAGAGCGGCGAACGCGTCTCGGGTGAACGCGGGGTCCAGCGGGTCGGGCCCGAGGCGCGCGATGCCGGGGACGTCGTCCGCGTGCCGCGCCGCATACACCGCGAGGGACTTCTTGGTGCCGGCCTCGGTGAGATCGAACCCGGCGCCGTCGGACAGGGCGACCCGGAGCGCGATCGGGGTGCGCCCCGGCCGGATGACGGTCGCCGGCAGCTGGTCGTACCAGCGCAGCCAGCCCGCCTTGGCGAGGTGGAAGATCAGGTGGATGCCGGCATCCGTCGCGACGTCGACGAACTTGCCGTGCCTCGTGACGCCGATGACCGTGGTGCCCTTCAGAGCGTCGATCGGCGGGTCGTAGGTCTTGAGCGCGGCGATGTTGGCGACCGTGACCCGCGAGAACTGCAGCCCCGGCAGCCGCCCGCCCAGGAAGTCGACGAGCCCCTGCACCTCCGGCATCTCGGGCATGCGCCCATCCTGCCACGGACCCCGGACAGCGTGGCCGGCCCTCTTCGATCCGTCACGATCGGCCCGCTGAGGGCGCCACTCGGGACGGATCGTGGCGCCCGCGCGAGGTGCGGTGCGCGGCGATCCGTCACGTTCGGCTGGGTGAGCCTGCCATTCGTGACGGATCGATCGCCGGCGGACGCCGCAACCGCCCGACCGCCCAACCGCCCGACCGCGCAACCGCCCGCGACCGGGGGCGCGCTACAGCCAGCCGCGGGCGGCGGCCTTCGCGCCTGCCTGGAAGCGGCTCGTCGCGCCGAGCCGGGCGAGCAGGTCCGCCACTCGGCGCCGCACCGTGCGCTCGGAGAGCCCGAGCTGGCGGGCGATGGTCTCGTCCTTCAATCCCGCGTTCAGCAGCGACAGCAGCTCGCGATCGGTGCGCTCCATGTCCTCGTCGACGACCGCCGGCGCGAACACCGGGGCGGCCCGCTGCCACGTGGCCTCGAAGAGCTCGACGAGCGCGTCGCACAGCCGGGACTGCCACACCATCACCGCGGTCGTGCGCACGCTCTCCGCACGGGCGGTGAGCGGGATGACGGCGGCCCGACGGTCCACGAGCACCATCTTCAGCGGCACGCTGGGCACCACGCGGGCCTGCTCGCCGCGGGTGACGAGGTCGCGGATGTCGTCGGCCTTGCCGTCGATCGACAGGACCTCGGCGGCGTAGATCCCGCGCACCTTCACCCCGCGCGCGAGGAGGTCGTACTCGTCGGCGTTCGCCTTGGCCGTGCCGCCGACGTAGGGCGGCTCATCGAACGCGAGCACCTCGCTCTCCGCCGCTCTCAGCAGCGTGGAGACCCGCTCGGTGATGGCGCCCGGACCCTCGAGCACCTCGACGAGACGCTGGGGCTCGGTGCGCAGCATCCGCTCGTGGTACTCGGCGGCGTATCCGGGGAGTGCGGACGACGTGCGGTCGAGTTCGGACTGGCGCATGCGCACGAGGGCCGGGATGGCGATACGCGGGTCGATGGCCGTGTACCGCGGCGGCGTGCTGCCGTCGTCGCCGACGAGACCGAAATCGACGAGCGCCTCGGCCGCGCGGCGCACCGGCCCCTGCCCGGTCTCCAGTTGTGCGGCGATGTCGCGCGCCGTGAGGCTCGGCTCGCGCAGTAGCAGCCGATAGGCACGTTCCTCGATCTCCCCCAGGCCCACTCCATCGAGCACCTTCGGTCTCCTCACCGTCGAAGTCTCTCCCAAGACTATCGACCGTTACAGGACAATGACCGGAATATGTCCGAATTGGACAAAAAGGGGATGCGTCAGCGCAGATGCACGCGGCGCAGCAGCCCGATCTTGTCGTAGACGTCGGCCAGCGTGCGGTCGGCGATCTCGTCGGCGCGGCCGGCGTTGGCGGCGAGCACCCGGTCGAGCTCGGCGGGGTCGGCCAGCAGTTCGAGCGCGCGCTGACGCACCGGGCCGAACTCCTCGACCACCACCTCGGCGAGGCCCTTCTTGAAGTCGCCGTAGCCGCGGCCGGCGTACTCGTCCTCGATCGCGGGGATCTGCCTGCCGGTCAGCGCCGCGTAGATCACGAGCAGGTTCGAGACGCCGGGCTTGCTCTCCCGGTCGAAGCGCACCGACCCCTCGGAGTCGGTGACGGCCCGCATGACCTTCTTCGCCGACTTGGCGGGGTCATCGAGCAGCCACAGCACGCCGGCATCCGACTCGGCCGACTTCGACATCTTGGCCGTCGGATTCTGCAGGTCGTAGATGCGCGCGGTCTCCTTCTGGATGACCGGGGTCGGCACCGTGAACGCCTGGCCGTAGCGTGCGTTGAACCGCTCGGCGAGATCGCGGGTGAGTTCGACGTGCTGCTTCTGGTCGTCACCGACGGGCACGATGTCGGCCTGGTAGAGCAGGATGTCGGCGGCCATCAGCACCGGATAGGTGAACAGGCCCACGTTCGTGTTGTCGGCGCCGTAGCGCTGCGACTTGTCCTTGAACTGGGTCATCCGGTTCGCCTCGCCGAAGCCGGTGATCGTCGACAGCGCCCACGCGAGCTCGGCGTGGGCGCGCACGTGCGACTGCACGTACAGCGTCGACCGGGCCGGCTCGATGCCGGCGGCGATGTACTGGGCGGCGGTGCGGCGGGTCTTCTCCCGCAGTTCGGCCGGGTTGTTCGGCTGGGTCAGGGCGTGCAGATCGACGACCGAGAAGAAGGCGTCGTAGGCGTCCTGGAGACTGCGCCACTGCATGAGCGCCCCGATGTAGTTGCCGATCTGCAGCGAGTCGGCCGAGGGCTGCATTCCAGAGTAGAGGCGCGGTTTGGTCACCCGCCCAGTCTACGGGCGGCCGGATGCCGGCCCCGATCCGGGCCCCTCCCGGAGGCGCCCGGTCACAGCGCGTAGTCCACGATCACGGGCGCGTGGTCGCTCCAGCGGGTGTCCCACGCGGATGCCCGGAAGATGCTGTAGTCCGTCGCGCGCTCCGCCAGCTCCGGTGTGGCCAGCTGGTAGTCGATGCGCCAGCCGGTGTCGTTGTCGAAGGCGCGTCCGCGCATCGACCACCACGTGTACGGGCCCTCGACCTCGCCGGCGAACCGGCGGCCGAGGTCGACCCAGCCCATGCCGGTGCCGGTGGAGCCGTCCACGCACTCGACGGTCTCGCCGTCGGCGCCCAGCCAGCAGTCGAAGTAGGCGCGCTCGCGGGGGAGGAACCCGGCCTTGCCGCGGTTGCCCTTCCAGTTGCGGATGTCCAGTTCGCGGTGCCCGACGTTGAGATCGCCCATGATGACCGACAGGGGTGCGGCCTTCCGCAGCTGCGGCATCCTGCTCGTCATCGCGTCGAGGAATCCCCACTTGAGGTCCTGCTTGGGGGTGTCCGCCTCGCCGGTGTGCACGTAGGCGCTGACGACCGTGACGGCAGACCCGCCCACCGTGAAGTCCGCCTCGATCCAGCGTCCGGCGGAGTCGATCTCGTCGCCGGGAAGCTCCGTGCGGATGGCGTCGGGGGCGATCCGGGATGCCACGGCGACTCCCGCGCGCCCCTTCTGCGCCGACTCGGAGTTCACCAGGGTCCAGCCGGGCAGGCACAGGGCGAGCTCGTCGGCGGTGGCGCGCACCTCCTGCAGGCAGAGGATGTCGACGTCGGCGGCATCCAGCCACTCGGTCATGCCTTTGCGGACGGCGGCGCGGATGCCGTTGACGTTGACGGAGACGATGCGGGTGGGGCGTGCAGACACGCCCGCCAGCCTATCGGCGCGGCGCGACGAGGGGCGCGCCGGGTGCGGCGGTCTCGACCCGCAGCAGTTCGTCCTCCGCCGCGCGCACGGCCCGGTCGGCGCCCAGCCGCCGGTACCACGGCGTGACCTTCTGCACCTCCCGGGCAGTGCGCAGACGCTCGCGCGCGGCGGCGAGGAGCGCCTCGTGCTGGGCGCGCAGACGCTCCTGCTCGGTGACCGCCTGGAGCGGGAGGTCCTTGTCCTCGGCCGCGACCGCGATCCACGCGGCGGCCACCAGCACGACGATGCTGATGAGCCGGAACCACAGCAGCATGCCGATGAAGACCACGAACGTGAGCAGCAGCGGGTTCGACGGCGAGTGCCGGGCGAGCAGCCCGACGGACAGCTGCAGCACCGTGATGGCGCCGCCGCCCAGCATCGAGCCCGGCCAGATGCGGCGCCACTTCAGCGAGACTCCGGCGAGGAGCCGGAAGAGCGCCGCGAGGGCAGCGGCGTTCAGCGCGAACGAGATCACCACGCTCAGGGCGCCGAGGATGCCGCCGAACCAGAACGAGGTCGTGTTCAGGCCCAGCAGCTCCCAGACGGCCTGCAGCGCCCACGTGCCGATGTTGTTCACGACCCCGCCGACCACGATGGCGATGCCGAACACGAGGGCCGCGACGAGGTCTCGCGCCTTCAGCAGCAGGTACGCGCGGGCGTCGATCGGCAGGCCGAGGATCTCGCGCACCGAGCGACGCAGGTAGGTGATCCACCCGATCGCGGTCCAGATCAGGGCGCCGATCGCGACGATCCCGGCGACCGTGAGGGCGCCCGTGCTGGATGCCACGATCTTCTCGATGTCCGTCGGGTTCACCAGCGCGTCCCGTCCGG
>Ga0308170_10001654_pt1 | contig 20649 bp, 21 predicted proteins | sample PhyBR2_2_FD_202136 | JGI IMG/M metagenome (GOLD analysis project Ga0308170, IMG submission 202136) | Phyllosphere microbial communities from UC Gill Tract Community Farm, Albany, California, United States - DLSLSB.R2 | ecosystem: Host-associated > Plants > Phyllosphere > Unclassified | place...
CGCCCGTGTCCAGCTGTGCGACGCTGCGCCGCCTGAGCCACCCCTCCTCGCTGAGCATGTCGCCTTGGACCTCGACCCACAGGTCCTCGCCTTCCTCATCCTCGTCCTCCTGGTCCGCCTCTCCCCCAGCCTCGTCTCCCTCGCCGCCTTCCTCCTCGACCGGCAGTCGCTTCGGTCCGCTCTCCACGACCGCCGCACCCGCCGCTGCGCGCCTGCCCGGAGCTGCCGGCGCCGGCGCGCGCGCGCCGAGCGGGTGGAACGCCTCGCTCGCCGCGTCGGCGTTGCCGAGAGGGTCCCACGAGATGCTGGGCGGCGAGCCGCGCACGAAGCGGACGCGGGCGCGGCGGCGCGACTTGGCGGAAGGAGGTGCGGCACGTGGTGGGGGTGACGGCGCGGCGGGGAGGTGCGCGAGGAGGAGGACGTCGGCGGTGTGGACGGTGCTGGGCAGGGCGAGGGCGGTCGGCGGGGCGCACAGGGTCGAGACGACGAGCAGGAGGAGGGCGAGTGCAGGAGGGTGCATGCTGGTGGCTGTCGAGGCGCGAGGAGATCGTCGAGCGCGAGTTTGGGAAGGTCGACTTGGGCGGCGAGACGGCGGCGTCGCGTTGCCCTGCTCGGTGGTGCGCGTACGGGGGCGAGCTGCACGTCTCTTGTGGAAGTCGAGGAGGGTCGGAAGAGAGCTGTTTATCTCCCGCAAGTGGATCAACCTTGAGCGTGACCCCGACCGGCTCCGACTCGGAATCGCGTACCGACGCGTGATCTCGGATGCGCGCCAGGCCGGCTCAAAGGGGCAGCCTTGCTCTCGTGCCTCTCTGTCGAGCTGGTCGACACGTGAGGAGCCGCCAAGCGCGAGCGGAGGCGCGAGCGTCGGCGAAGCTGGGCGAGCAGACGCGTCGCGCGAAGTCAACCCAAGGTCAAGCGCGAGCTGATTACCAAAATACTATGCCGACTTCGTGCGAACGCAAATCCGAGCGAGCGAGGGAGCGAGAACAGGGCTCGCTGCTCGCACTGGCGCTCTCGATCTCGAGCTCGACAGGATGCAGCTCTCGATGACACAGCTCTGCGCGCCTCGGTAGCTTGATAAGTTGCAGGGCGACGAGAGCTAGTTCCCGCTGTAGTCGCTCGGAAAGCGCATGCCAAACTCGCGCTCGAGCACTTCTCGCACCGGCCCGACGCGCATCTCGACCCACTCGACGTCCTTCTCGTCCTCCCGCTTGCCCTCGACGACGGCCGTCGTCGTGCACAGCTTTGCGGCATGTCGCCCCTCGTGCTGCGGGTCCTCCATGCCGTCAAGGTACTGCAGCGTGCGGCGCTCGCCGTCGGGCCGCAGGATCGTCGCGACGAAGAAGGTGCGGAACCGTGCGTGCTCGGACGCGAACTGGAACGTGTTGAGGACCCGGAAGTCGACGAACGGGACCGACGCGAGCGCGAACGAGTAGACGGGCGAGAGGTAGGTCGTGCCCGAGGAGGCGGCGTTGCGGCGGTAGACGGTCCAGTAGGGTGGAAGGTCGGGTTGGAAGGAAGGGGAGGAGCCGGGGAGGCGGTCCGTGCGGTGGAGCTCGTAGTAGTCGGCCGCCGGAATGGACGTCGCGGTCGCGCCGTCCTTGAACTCGATCCTGCGAGTTGCGCCCGTCAGCACCTTCGTCTTGGGCAAGGTGCTCGCGCAAGCACTAAGCGCTCGAAGAGAGGACGCACGGGTACGAGCACTGGGCGCTGCCGAACCCGACGTCGACGAACCAGCGTGCGCTCGAGCCCTCCCAGTCGACGATACTGATCCTGCGAGCGCGTCGTTGGGAGTCAGTGGATGGATCTCGAGACGTCCCGAGTGGCTCTGCTCGCAGGCCGAGCCGCAGAAAAGGGCGAGAGAGGACGCACTGGTGCGAGGTCGGCTCCCAGCTCCAGCCCGCCTCCTCGGGGTCCTTGCGCTGGTGCGAGTAGACCCGAGCAGCGCACTCACTGACTCGAAAGTCCCAGAAGCGCAGGAGGGCGGCAAAGCTCGAGTTGATGCTGAAGCAGAAGCCGCCTCGCCGGAGGTGGACGATGCGGTGGAAGGCGGCGCCGCCGAGCCCGACGACCTCGCCGCCGCCGAGGAGGATCTCGGCCTCGTCGTCCTGCCAGTCCTTGACGTGGAGCGAGAGCGACTCGAAGGGGACGGCGAGGATGTGGGACGACTGGAGCTGGCGGAGGAGGTCGAGCGAGGGAGGCTGGTCGAGGAGGGAGTAGGGGAGCGAGATACGGTCGAGGTAGGCGGCCGCGTCGGGTCGAGAGAGCTTGCCGGTCGAGTCGGGCGAGGCAAAGGTCGACTTTGCTGCGCCGTTCATGGTAGCCATGGCGGCGAGCGGGCTGGAGAGAGTCGAGGGGAGGACGGGAACGACGGTGCGGGTTGGACGGGCTGAAGGGCGGAGGGTGGCGAGCGTCGGGTGCTGGACTGATCTGTCGAGCTGTGCAAGCTCTAGCGTGGGTGTGTGAAGAGCGAGAGGATGAGCTGCCCCGCTCGGCCGGCGAAGGTTGACCCGGGCCTCATCTCGCTCGACAACCCTGCCTGGGGGCTAGCCGCCAGCCCAGTCAGCGCACCGACACATAGCCAGCGATCGGCCCAGCTCAGCTCAGCGGCGCGCCCGCCCGTCTCCCCCGTCCCGCCCTCGACCCTCGAACAACTTGATCAGCAACCTCGGCATCCTCGCCCATGCCGAGCCCAGGCGCGTTCTACGCGTCGGGCGTCGCAGCCTACCGTGCAGCGACGTACGAGACGGCCGTCGACCTCTTCACCGAGGTGCGTCTCGTCCCCTCGCTCCCCGTCTCCTCCTCCTCCTCCTCCGCTCACCTCCAACTCTCCGCGCAGGCCATCTCGCTCGCGCCCACCTCGGCAAAGCTGTACGACGCTCGCGCGGGAGCCTACGACAAGCTCGGACGCTTGCAGGACGGCCTCATCGACGCGCGCGAGGTCGTCAAGCTCTTGCCCTCGTCGCACAAGGTGCGTCCCTCTCGCTCGTCGCCCCGCCTCGCCGCAGTCTCTCGCACCTCGAGCTGACTCTCTCTCTCTCTCTCCACACAGGGCTATCTTCGTGCCGCAAAGATGCTCAAAGCGGCGGGCCGACACGCCAACGCCGAGAAGCTCCTGCAGCAGGGGCTCGACCGCCTTCCCGACGACGACATCAAGGGTCGAGCTGTGCGTCTCTTCCACGACCCCTCGCTCATCCTCGTACCCCTCGTGCTGACTCTCTCACGCCTACAGGAACTCAACGCCGAGCTCGCGACCGTGACGAGTGCACGCCTCAAAGCCGAGGTGCGTCCCCCGCAACGTTCGAGCTCTCCGCGCTTTCACGCTGACCCTGGTTCCTCGCTCGCAGCACACGCCCTTTTCGGAGCTCCCCTTCGAGATCTTTGTCGAGATCATGTCGCTCGCGACCGAGCCGTCGCCGCTCGCACGGTACTCGCAGGTCGAGACGCCGCGCACCAAGCCGCCGAGGGTCAACACGCTCTTTAGCGCGATGCGGGTCTGCCGCTCGTGGTACCAGCTCATCAAGGCGACGCCGCAGCTTTGGACGACGCTGTGCGTCGACGGCGTCATCAACCAGAAGAACGCCGAGCGCAAGGTCGCCTTCTTCCTCGAGCGCGCCAACCAAGGCCGGCTCGGCCACACCAAAAACGGCCCGGCGTCGTCACGACGCGGCATCCGTCGGCTCGTCCTCACCGCGGCACAGGACCTCCCGCCGCCGACGTTCGCCGCCGTCCTCGCCGCCGTCGCAGGCGCAGGATCGGCTTCGTCCTTGCGCGAGGTCGTCCTCTCGTTCGTCGACGGCAGCCGGACGACGATCTCGGCCGACAACGAGGCGGCGCGAGCGTGCGACATGCTCGTCTACCTCGAGACGCACTGTCGCTCGACGCTCGACGCCCTGAGCGTGTGCTCGGGCAGCCGCATCTACCCCGACTTCGACCTCACCTGCGTCTACACGTCGTTCCCCAACCTCACGAGCCTCAGCTTGTGGGGCACGACGTCGTCGAGCTTCGTCCTCGGCTTGCGCGCGCCCTTCCTGCGCACAAGCTTCACGCCGATCCCGCCGTCCGCCGACCCGGACGACCCTTCCCCTCCTCCCGCCGTCGTTCACCCTCGCACCAACGCCCGCCACCTGCGCGCCAACGGCGTCGTCTTCATCGCCGACTCGAACTGCCACCTCGAGTCGTTCCCGCACCTCGTCGACCTCGACTTTGACATCATCGGCGCGCCCGTCGTGTGGCCGCTCCTGTCGGCGCCGAACTTGCGCCGGTGCAACACGGCCGTGTACGGCGAGGCGCACGTCGCCGCGCTCCCGATGCCCGACCTCGCCCAGGCGTGGGCCCGCCTCGAGCACCTGCGCCTCGGCGGCGCAAAGCGCCTCGCGCCGCGCCTCCTCGACGAGGCGATCCGCCTCGGCCCGCTCCGGTTCGACCACCTGACGCACGTCGACCTGTCGTTCGCGTCGCTCTCGTCGCGGCACCTCACGGCCCTGTTCGACTCGAGCAACGCGCCGTGCGTCGACGAGCTCAACCTCGCGTCGACCATGGTGAGCCCGCCCGAGGCGGCGCTCGTCCTCCCGCGGCGCATGGCGCGCCTGCGCCGTCTCAACGTGTCGCACACGATGTGGGTCACGGACGAGACGGTGCGCGCGGTTGCGCAGTGCGCGCCGAGGCTCGAGCGCCTCGAGGCGAGGGGGAGCGCCTTCATCACCGGTCGGCCCGTCATGGAGCTCGTGCGCGGCCGCATGCCCGCCGTCGACGACGCTGACGCCGAGCTCGAGCACCAGCAGGCGCAGGTGAGCGGCTCGAGCGTCAAGAGCGCGAGCAAGGCGCCGCGCTACTCGCTCGTGACGGAACTCGCGCTCGAGGGCTGCACCAAGATCGAGGCGGCGGCGGTCGAGTGGCTCAAGAAGCACGTGCGGCCAGGAGGAGTGCGGTTTCAGTTCGTCGACCCGAACGAGCGCCGAGGGAGGAGCTCGCAGTGGGCGTACTGAGTCGAGCAGCGAGCGGGTCCTCTCTCGGTTGGAGCGTGCGAGGTTGTCGACGAGCCTGCCATTATAGCCTCGTCCTCCTGGCTCTCGGCTTGGATCAGAGAGTGAGAGAAAGAAAGTCGAGCTGTGCAGCAGTTCCTCGTCGAGGGCCGCTCGGGCCTCGTCGACTCGGCTCGGCTTCCCCGCAAGGGCTCTCACAACGCTCTCGCTCGCTCTCGCTGCTCGAGTCTCGCAGTATGAGAGCAGGGCAGTGATTGTATTACGACAGGGGACTGCTTCTAGACCCAACAAAAGCTCTACTAGCTCGTCCTCCTCCTACTGCGGCCTCGACCTCGACGGGCTGCTCGTCCTGCTCGGGTTCCGACTCGCCGCCCTGCTTCCCTCGCGCGACATGGACGGCTGGCGCCAGCCCGTCATGGCAAAGAGCCGGTCGCTGCTCGACCCGACGCGGAAGAAGCTGCTCGTCGACGGCGCGCGCGAGGTGGGCGCCGACGCCGACGCCAAGGCGGGCGTGTTGCTGCCGCTCGAGCCGGCGGGCGACGCTCGAGGGCGCCGAGATGCAGACCGTCCTCGCTCGTCCTCCTCGGTCGGCGTGATGGGCTCGCCCTCCTCGAAGATGGTGCCCGGCTCGTCGGTGAGGCGGGGCGAGGGCGAAGGGATGATGCCCTCGGGCTTTGGCTGCGCGACGTACTCGATCGTCGCGTCCGAGCCCTCGACGAGGAGCGGCGTAGCGTGTAGCTCGACGAGTCTGCGGGCGAGCAAGAGAGAGGAGAGACCGTCAGCGCTTGGAGAGACGAGGAAGGAAGAAGGGGTCCGAGCGGGGTTCGAGCGACGCACTGTTTCATCGTGTAGCTGCAAACGCAGGGGAGCTGCAGCTCGGCGTCGAGCGGTACCGGATTCGGGTCGAGGAGCGAGTAGACGGGGAGGGTGAGCGAGTCGAGGAAGCAGCAGCACTGCGAGGGGAGGCAACCGGCGTCAGCCCGACGAGCCCGCAGCGAGGCCGAATCCGCTGAGAGAGGACGAGGACGCACCGAGAAGATGTCGACGGGCTTGGACATGACAACCTTTCGTCGCTCGGGCTCGTTCTTCTCCTTGTCCTTGCCGGCCTTTCTGCCGCCGGGCGCGTGCGGGTCGAACGGCGGCGGGTTGGACTCGTCCTCGGTCATGGGCCGGTACGTGATCTCGCACTGGATCGTGTGGTGGCAGGCGATGGGCGTCGTCGTGCCCTCCTGCGTCGAGGGCCGGATGTGGTTGTCGTTGGGCAGGCGCGCGAGGTGGTGCAGGCGGTACATCTCGTCCTTGCGGAGCGTCTTGAGCGGGCCCGTCTTGGGCGTCTGCATGCCGCTCTTGGCGCCGCGCGCGTTGTCCTCAGAGATCTTGGCCATGTTGGGCGGGTTGGTCGCGTCGAGGATGAAGACGGACTGCGCGTACGGCGGCGGCGTGACGGCGTGGTCCTTGTCGACGGGCGAGCGCAGCTGGAACGCCTGGACGATCTTGACCTTGATAGAGTAGATGATGAGGTCGGTTGGCGGGAACAGGAGGTTGAGGCGGAAGAGGAGGAGGCCGCCGACCATGCAGTACGCCGACTGCATCGCGATCGAGTACGGGCCGATCTCCTCGAGGCTGCCCTCAAACTTGAGGTGGAGCGGCGGCGGCGGCTTCGAGACGTCCTCGAGGCCCGGGTTGACGATGAGGAAGACGGGCTTCTCGTTGCTGAGGATGTCGCCGCCCATGGGCCCGAGCCCCTTGGCCTTGGCCGTGATCATGTGCCGCACGCGCCCGTACTGACACCGCTCGTAGCCTGCGGGCGGGAAGGTGAGGGTCAGTACGAAGCGCTCGACACGTATGAGCGTCGAGGAGAGAGCGACGCACAGGCTGCGCTGGCGGGAATGATGATGATGAACTGCGAGAGGTGCTCGGCGTCAGCTCCAGGCTTGCCATCAGGAAGGAGACGAGGGAAAGTGGACGCACCTCGAACGTGTGCTCGCCCTTGCCAAGCTGAGCGGCCTCGCCGCCCTGGATGAGCGAGACGGTGCGCTCGAGGCAGACGCCGCTCTCGTACGGCGTCGAGTCGGGCCAGCCGATGTCGTACCGCCCGACGAGCCGAACCGTGAGGTGCTTGAGGCTGCGCGCTTTCCTGCGAGGGGATGAAAAGGAGTCAGCTCAAAGCTCACGCACTCGCAGGCAAGAGGGAGGGAGAGAGAGCGCACGGCAGGTACAGCGAGACGGTGCCCTGGATGATCTCGTCGTCGCTCGGCTCGTCGCCAGGTGACGGGTGGAGGAAGAAGACGTCTTGTGCGAGCGAGCTGTGGGCGCAGCGAGGGGATGGCGAGGGCGAGAGGCGAGCGGAGTTTCGGCGCGGGGAGAGCGGGGGAGGAGGAGGAGGAGGGGACGGCGGGCGAGGTCAGCTCGGCTCTGCGGGCTTGGGACGGGCGCAGAGTGGGCCGACGCACATGTGAAGGGACGGCTGCGCCAACCCAATCCTGCCAAAGATGCCCGGGCTGCTCGAGCGGTGGCGCGATCCAGCTGCGCCCTGCCGGCTCGTCGACGAGGGCACGTAGAAGGGCTCGTGGCCTGCGAGGGCGCCTTGGAGCGGTGCGCCTTTCTCGCTGGTCATGTGTCGGCACTGACTCTGGAGCGCGCGCGAGCGGTAGAGCGAGAGGACGAGGCGCGACGAGGGCGACTCAAGGCGACACCTCGAGCTCGGCGCGTGGGCGGCGCCGGCGAGTGCGGAGACCCGGATCGGGCTCGGGCCTCGTCCGCATTGCGTGCGCCCTTGCTCTCCCTCGCTCTCCTGCTCAGCAGTACTGACGAGCACGACCTCGAGACGGCGCACGACGAGCGCGAGCCGGGCAGCCCGAGTGGGACGGATCTCGAGTCGGCAGCACGCGCAACTTGAGCCGAGCAGCGACCGACGCCTCGTGCCTCGCTCGCGCGCGCTGCCGCTTGGGCAACGAGCATGCCGGCTCCTTGGTCGAGGGCGTGAAGAGAGAGGGCAAGCGAGACGAGCAGAGCGAGCGAGAGGAGCGAGCGAGCAAGCAAGCACCAGGTCGACCTTCGCAAACCGCTCTGCGGGCTTTCACTCTCGCCGTCGCGCGAGAAAGAGACGTAGCAACTGCTGTATCTATTTACAGTGAACAGAGTACTGCTTCAAGCGGGGAGGGGAGGGAGACAAACTAAGCCCGCTGCTTTAGAGAGCGCGCTGCTCGGTGCCGGTGGTGCCGGTCGTCGAGTTGCCGCCGGTGAGGCCGAGCGACTGGGTGAGAGTCTCGCCCGGGCCGTCGACGGTGCGCTCACACTCGCCGCGGTTGAGGAGCTCGGCGTCGTGCTTGAGCGTCGACTTGAGGTCGCCGCCGTTGGCGACGAAGTCCTTCATCTGGAGCGGCTCGTGCGCGACCGACTCGTGGACGATGGGCGCCTCCTCGACGGTCTGGTGGATGGGGACGGTGGTCTGTGAGGGGAGGAAGAGGGTGAAGCGTCAGCGAGAGAAAGAGGGAGGCAGGAAGGAGAAGGAGCGAGAGCGGGACGCACGTGGATGCGCTGGTGCTCGTGGACGTCGCGGTTGATCTCGGGCTGGACGACGTGGTGGACGTGGTGGTGCGTGTTCTCGTGAACCTTCTCGCCCTTGTCGACAATGACCTTCTCCTTGCCGAGGTCACGGACCTCGTCGTGGCCGGTCGCGAGCGAGGCGAACTGGGCCTTGTCCTCGGCGGTCGCGACGTGACGCTCCTTGATCTCGGTCGGCTGAACGACGTTCTCGCGCTGCTGCTCGGCCTGGTGCTGGGTGTCGAGGACCGGCTGGACGTGGTGCTGGACGTGGTGGACTGCGGGCGGGGAGGGACGAGCGTCAGCTTGAGAAGGCGCGAGGGGGGAGAGAAGAGAACGGCGACGACGCACCGTGACGGTCAACCTCGCGCTGGCGCTCGACCTCCTCGATCTCGTGCTTCTGGCGGGTCTCGTGCGTGACCGGGGCGAGGTGCTGGTGGTCGTGAGTGGCCGCCTTGGCGCCCGCCTCGTCGAGGAGGCCGTCGCGCGTCGGCTGGTTGTGGTGGTGCGCCGGCGGCTGAGCGTGCTCGCGGATGTGCGACTCGGCGTTGTGGATGGCGCCCGAGGCACCGGTCGAGCCGGTGGTGGTCGAGGTGCCCGTGGTGCCAGTCGGGCCGGTGCGCGAGGCGGTGGACGGCTCGAGCGGGTCGGTGCGGCTGGCCGAGGTCGAGTCGTGGGTCGAGCGAGCGCCGATCTTGTCCTCGACCTTCTCGGCGACGGACTCGTGGCCGGTGGTGGTGCGGTCGCCGGCCGACGAGGTGGTCGGGGTCTGGGTGGTGCTGTGGGCGCCGGTGGTGTGCGCGCCGGTCGAGTGGCCGCTGTTGTCGGCGTGCTTGTCGTGCGAGAAGACCTGCTTAATCTGTGAGCCGAGGGAGCAGGAGAGGGAGAGGGTCAGCGAGGAGCGCAAGTGGGGGGAAGGCCCGAGAGGGCGAGGGAGCGAGGCGCACCTTGTCCATGGCTGAAGGTGGTTTGGGTGGGTGGGTTGGGGTGGAGTGTGAAAGAGTTCTCGGAGATGAAGCTGTGTGTAGAGAGGAAAGAGAGAGAGAGAGAGGAGAGCGGGAGGACGAGTCGCTCTCGTTTGCCGAAGGGCCGCACAGTTGGAGGCTGCGTGACGACGTCGCTGCCCGCAGGGCCAGGCTGCACGTCGGTCGGGGTCGTCATTGTCGAGCCTCGGCTGCATGCAATCAGGCCGTGCGACTCGCCGAAACCGCCAGGAGCGGAGGTCCCGGAGGGCCCGGCCTCGCTCTCGCTTGAGGCGGTGCTCGAGCCTACGTCAGTCCTAGTCGTTCTCTCGCTCGGGCCGATGGCATCTCGCGATCAGCGTCGACCTCGCTCGACGTTTCCCTTGCACTCGGCTGCTCAGCATGAGCTTGTCTGTCGATCCCGTCGTCCTCGTCCGGAGAGAGCGAGGCGATCCGTGCGCACGAGGCGAGGCCGCTTTGACCGACCTACGACCGTCGAACCCACTCCGAGTCCCGGTGAGACGGTCGACGCCGAGCTGCACAGAGTGCGGCACTGCCGCCGGACTTGCTGTATGCAGATCGGGCGAACAATGCCGAGCTGCTCGAGCGGGGGAAGAGAGAGCATCCGCAGTGCGACGGAGAGACGTCGGGCAGCGCTGCCCGCCGACGTCGCTCAAAGTACATACTGTGCGGCCACTGCAACACCGAAGGAATGTTCCATGCAGCTTACGCAGCGAGAGCTCGACGAGGAAGCAAGGGTCCGGCCGAGGCTCGACTTGCGAGCGACGGCGTGAGCTTGCGCTTCGTAGCGTGGAAAGCGCAGCTGCTCGCTCACGGACGAGCAGTATGCGTTTGTTATGCATAAAGAGCGCGAGGAAGCGACGAGAAGCAGTAGAGTCGAGCCAGAGCTGACCGGCAAGGGAGAAGGGGCTCGTGCGCACACGAGCGCTCTTCGACGTGCGAGCAGCTCTATCTCAGCGACGGCGGCCAGCTCGCCAGGAGAGCAGATGAGCCTAGTTCCACGAGGACGACAAGTACATTGTGCTGGATTAGACGAGACGGACGAGGAAGGAAATCTAGAGAGGAGAGGGAGAGACGAAGACGAAGCGGCGGCGACGAGCGCTCAGTTCCTGTCGAGCGACTGCTGCTCGACCAACTCGAAGTAGAGCCTGTACGAAGGAGTGAGGACCAGTCAGCAAAGCTCGACGTCGGCGAAGTGGAGCGAGAGGAGGAAGAGAGAGGGAGAGAGAGCCGACGCACCCCTTCTGTGCGATCAGCTCCGAGTGCGTGCCCCTCTCGGCGACGCGCCCATCCTTGAGGACGAAGATGACGTTGGCGTTCTGGATGGTCGACAGGCGGTGCGCAATGGCGATCGTCGTGCGGTTCTTGGCCGCCTCGTCGAGCGCCGTCTGCACGACCCTCTCCGACTCGGAGTCGAGCGCAGACGTCGCCTCGTCGAGCAGGAGGATCTTCGGGTTGCGGATGAGCGCGCGAGCGATGGCGATGCGCTCTGCGTGCAGGAAGAGACGAAGGTCAGCCGCCGAGTCGGAAACTTTCTGCTCGAGCCCGAGCCGACGACGAAGAGAGAGAGAGAGGGACGCACGCTTCTGCCCGCCCGAGAGCATGGTGCCCTTGCCGCCGACGTCCGTGTCGTAGCCGTCGGGGAGGCTGACGATGAGGTTGTGGATGTTGGCGTCCTTGCACGCCTGCTCGATCTGCTGCTGCGTGACCTGCTCGGGCGGGACGTAGGCGCCGAGCGCGACGTTGTACCGGATCGAGCCGGCGTAGAGCGTCGGCTCCTGCGAGACGAGCGCGATCGACTGGCGGTACGACTGGACGTTGAGCTCGCTGATGTCCTGCCCGTCGACGAGGACCTTGCCGCCGAGCGGGTCGTAGAAGCGCGTGATGAGCTGGATCGCCGTCGACTTGCCGCACCCGCTCGCGCCGACGAACGCGCAGAACTGGCCGGGCTTGATCTCGACGTCGAGACCTCGCAGAACCGGGACGTGAGGGCGAGTCGGGTACCGGAAGTGGACGTTCTCGAAGCGGATGTGGCCCTTGGCGGCGGCGAGGTCGAACACCTTGCCCGACGTGTCCTCGGCGTCGATGTCGGGGACCGAGTCTTCGAGGGCGAGGAAGGCGCGGGCGGCGCCGAAGAAGGAGGAGGCGTCTGCGGACGAGAGGAGTCAGCCTAGCGCTCGACGTCTGCGGCTCTGAGGGGCGTCAAAAGCGACGTGCCGGGCACGAACGAGAACACGTTGCCGGCCTGGATGCTGGCGAAAACGACCGAGATCTGGGCGACGAAAAAGCCGTTGACGGAGAGGCCGGCGTCCACCATTTGGTGTGCTCCAAACCAGAAGCTGCACGAGCTGGGCGTCAGTGCACAGCCATGGACGTGCAGATGGACGTCGGGACGCACATGAGGGCGATGACGAAGAACGAGAGGGCCTGGGTGAGTGAGTAGAAGGCGTTGCTCCACACCGCCGTCCGGTTCGACTCGCGCATCGGAACGTCGAGTTGCTGCGGTCAAGGAAGGACGAGGAGGCGTCAGGGACATGCAGGGGAAGGCGTAGAGGGCGAGAGCAGGAGGCGCAGAGGTGAAAGGAGAGGCGCACGTCGCTGTAGAGGTTGAGGCAGTCGCCCTCCCTCGTCAGGGCGGCGACGGTACGGATCGAGCCCGCCGCCTCGCACGCCATCTGCGCCGACGCTTGGTGACTCTTCTTGTTCTTCTCGTCCTTGAGCACGACAACCCTGAGGCGGACGATGCCGGCCGAGAGCGTGAGGGGCATGCAGGCGATGCCGACGAGCGCGATCTTCCACGAGTAGCACAGACCGATGATGGCGCCCGAGACGAGGGTGAAGATCGACTGGATGATGACGCCCTGGGTGGCGCCGAAGAGGCCGAAGATCTGGAGGGCAAAAGTCGAGTTGAGAAGGTCAGTCTCGCCGCTCTCGAGAGGTCGACCGAGCCTTCCTGCCGGTCAACGAGGACAAAGAGAGAGCTGCAGGACGCGCCTTGGTCGCACGGTCCGTGATGGCGTTGGTCAAGGCGCCCGTGCTGTTCTCGTCGCGGTCGAAGAAGGCGATGTCCTGGCGGAGCGTCGACTTGAAGGTGCGCAGGCGCACCTTGGCGCACAGGCGCTCGGCCGTGTCGCCGTACAGCCAGGCCTGAACGACGATGGCGACCGTCGACACGAGGGCGATGACGAAGCACCACAGGGCGTAACGGTTGCCCTCGCGGCGAAGCTGGGCGCCCTGCGTCTCGGGGTTGAGCTGGAAAGTCGAGATGACGCCGCCGAACACGACGCCAAAAACTGGGTACTGTGAGGGGGAAAGAAGAAAGAGTCAGCGATAGGCCCCGGGCGAGGCAAGGTCGAGGAGGGGACCGGGGAGGGAAGGAGTGAGGGAGAGAGGACGCACGACGCAGCCCGAAGCGACGGCGCCGATGAAGGCGAAGACGTAGCGCTTCCAGCACTCGCCGTTGAGCTTGTACATGCGGGCGAAGAGCGTGAAGGTGCCGTAGTGCTTGGGCTCGTCGCCGCCGGCCGCCTCGATGTCGTTCTGGCGGCGCTCGAGCATCTCGGACGCGAGCGAGCGGCCCGTCGCGGCGCGCTTGAGCTGCTCGAACTGGGGCTTCTCGCGCCGAGCCATCTCGTCGATCTGCTCGCGCGTGAGCTCGCCGGGTGCTGGTGCGCGCGTATGCTTCTCGTCGCCGTCCTCGGCCGCCTCCTCCTCCTCGCGCAGGCGCTGCGCGCTCACGAGCTTCGAGTAGGCGCCGTCCGGGTTGCGGAGGAGCAGGGCGTGAGCCGAGCCCTCGTCGGTCGTCATGGCGCTCTCGAGGATGTGCCCGGCCGTGAGGACGATGATCTGCGCGGCGTCGCGGATGGTCGACAGGCGATGGGCGACCGTGATCGTCGTGCGGCCCTTCGAGGCGCGGTCGAGAGCGTCCTGCACGATCGCCTCGCTCTGGCTGTCCAACGCAGAGGTCGCCTCGTCGAGGAGGAGGATCTTGGGGTCCGAGACGATGGCGCGGGCGATGGCGATGCGCTCTGCGGGCAAAGAGTCGAGTCAGCTCTATGTGCGTTTTTCCGACGCTCTCTGCGTCTGCACACAGCGTCCTGGGACGAGATGGGCGTCGGCCGTCGACGACCTTCCCAAGTCGCCGACGCGCGAAGGTGCAAAGAGAAGGGACGCACGCTTTTGCCCTCCCGACAGGAGCATGCCGCGCTCGCCGATCTGCGTGTCGTAGCCCTCGGGCAAGGCCCGGATGAAGCCGTCGGCGTTGGCGAGCTTGGCGGCCTCGATGACGCGCTGCCGACGGGCGTCGCCCGTCTCGTGCTCGAAGCGCGAGCCGATCATGCCGTGCTCAATGTTGCCGGCGACGGTCGTAGCGAAGAGGGTCGGCTCCTGCGAGACGAGGCCGATCTGGTTGCGCAGCCACTTGACGTTGAGGTCCTTGAGCGGGACGCCGTCGAGCTTGACGCTGCCGGCGACAGGATCGCTGCGAACATGGGAGGACCCGAGTCAGTGAGCTGGCTCACTCGAAGGTGTACGGCCGAAGTAGGCTCGGCCAAGGAGAGAGGGGGACGCACTAGAACCGCTCGATGAGGCCAACGATGGTCGACTTGCCGGACCCGGACCCGCCGACGAGCGCAGTCATCTTGCCCGGCGGGAACACGCCGTTGAAGTTGTACAGGACCTGTACGCCGGGACTAGGAGAGTACGAGGAGTCAGTACAGCCTGCGCGAGGGAAACTCGGGAGACGAGGCTCGAGCGGGGCTCCAGCTTCCCGCCCGCTCTCGCGCTCCTTCGCTCGTCGCAGTAGGAGGAGGGGGACGCACCGCGACGGATAGATGAACTCGATGCCCTCAAGCTCGATCTTGCCCTCGACATGCTCGAGCTTGCGGCCCTCCTCGGACGCCGAGTCGATGATGGGGACCCGGTCGATGGTCGCGTAGATCTCGGTGGCGGCGCCCTTGGCGAACGAAATGGCCTGGAGGTTCGGTGCGAGCTGGGCGAGGCTGAACGCTCCTGCAAGAGGGGAAGAGGAGGGAGGGTCAGTGCCGAGCGTCTCCTCGAGCGCGACGAGACGACGCTCTGCCGAGCCCGTTGTCGAGCCAGAGGTTGCAGGAACAGGGACGCACCGATCAGGATACTGAAGAAGACGTTGACGACCTCGCCGGAAGTAGCGCGCCCTTGCTGCTCGAGGGAAGAGAGAGCTGGTCAGTCTCTCGCGCTCGTCACGGTCGGCGACGAGTCGGCGGCGAGCTCCTGGCGACGCACCAGAATGAGAGTCGTGCCGTAGTAGAAGGCGAGCCCGTACGAGGCGTAGATGATGAAGAAGAAGACGCCGAGCCCGAGGCCGTTGAAGCGCGCGCTCTTGAGGCCGACCCGGAGCGTCTCCTGGTTCGATTCGTCGTACGAGTCGGCGAGGCGCTGCTGGTTGCCGAAAGCGTGCGCGATGCGGACCGAAGAGATGACCTCCTCGGCGAGCGTCGACGCCTGGGCCGTCGCCTCGAGCTGCTGCGCCTTGTACTTCGAGATGAAGCTGTTCATGGCGCCGCCGGCGATGCCGATGCAGGGGATGATGACCGAGACGACGAGGGCGAGGCTGCGGTTCATGAAGAAGTGCGTGCGCAAGGTGGGACGAGAGGAGGCGGCGAACGAGGGGGAGGAGGGAGGAGGGGCGTGCGCAGGCGGGGTCAGAGCGTGGACGAGGAGGACGATCGGGCTCGGACGCACCGCCAGTTGCGGATGATGGCGATGACGAAGCCGCTGATGAAGATGGCGATGAACTGGACGCTGATGACGACCTGCAGCGCGGGTGGAAGAGAGGGTCAGCCAAGAGGGTCCGAGTCGAGCCGGCGAGTGAGGGAGGAAGAGACGGCGCACCTTCTCCGAGATGCCCTCCTGAATCAAGTGCGTGTCGGTCTCGATGCGGGTCGTGATGGCGCCTGCGCCGACTCGGTCAAAGTAGGCGATGTTCTGGCGCATGACGGCGCGCAGGTACCGCTCGCGGATGCGGCGAGTCGTCGTCTCGCCCGAGTAGATCCAGGTGAACATGTAGACCCAGGTCGCGACGACTGCGAGTGCGGCGAGGTGTGGTCGGAAAGGAGCGGGTCGAGGACGAGTTGAGGAAGGAAGGAACAAGGAGGAGGGCGAGAGGGACGGTCTCGTCAGCCACGAGCAGGTCGAGAAGAGCACCGACAGAAGAGAGGGACGCACACGTAGCGATACCGATGTAGACGAGGATGAGGACGTCCTTGTTGACCTCGCGGAAGAGGACCCTGCGCGCCTCGGCGATGAGCTCTGGCGTCGCGCCCTGAGCGTTGACCATGGTGAGGCCGCCGTAGTTGGTGAACGCCGTCGTGAGGTTGCCGAACAGGATCGTCATGCTGCAGCGAGAGAGCGTCAGGATCTGAGGAGAGAGAGAGCGCGAGCGAGACAGGGAGAGAGGGACGCACGCAGGCTGAGCGACGCCGGCTGCGATGGCGCAGATGATGCCGACGAAGTTCATGGCGAGCTCGAACTTGGTCGTGTAGCGGAACAGCTCCGAGAACTTGGACGGCGGACGCTTGATGGTGGCACTGCGAGCGCAAGGGCGGCGTCAGGAAGGAGAAGCGGATGGGGAGGACGAGGAGGAGGAGGGGAGCGAGACGACGTACATCTGCTCGGCGACGATCTTGCGGTACTCAGGGCTCAGGTGTGCGAGCTCTGGGTCCTCGAGCGCGATCTCGAGCGGCGAGCGCTTGTCGAAGAACGGCTTGCCCTTCTTCTTCTCCTTCTTCCCTCCCTTGCCGTCGGCCGTGTCGGCGTCTCCCTCCTTCTCTGCGCTGTGCGCCTTCTCCCGCTGCTTCTGCGCCTGCATGCGCTCGACGACCTTCTCGTCGATCGACTCGCCCTCGTTCGACGACTTCTCGTTGAGCGGCGCCATCGTCTCGTGGCCGGACGACGACGAGGAGGGCGAGGTCGGCGAGGGGGCGGGTGGGGCGTGCTCGACGGCGGTCGTCTTGGCCTGGCCGTCGGCGGTCTTGCCGAGGTCGCCGCTGGACGTGGACGCGACGTGGGCCTCGTGCGACCCTTCGATGGTCGAGCCGGGGGCGGCGGAGGGGGCTGAGGGCGCGAGCCCTTGCGTGGCGAGCCCGGCGGCGATGGGCGTTGCACTGGTCGTGCCCTGAGCTGGGTCGGCCATGGTCGAGGTCTGGCTGGAACCAAGCGAGGTGTGATGGCGAGGAGAGGGAAGGAGCGAGGTGCCGACTCGAGTCGAGCGACCATCCAGCGGAGCCGACGCAGCTTCCGGCCGACGCGCCGCGCGGCCTGCTCAGCTTGGCTTTTCCACGGGCCCCGTCTCGCTCGCAGCTCTGCTCGACCGTCTCGCAGGTGTGAGGCGACTGGACAGCTTGGCACGTCGAGTCCTTCCGACTCACCGCGAGTAGCTCATGCTCCAACTGGCTCGCCGACTCGACCTCGCTGCGAACTCGCTCTCGGAAGGTGCTGCGAGCGTCGACTGGACCCACAGAACGAGGTGAGGAAAAGCAGGGTACATGCAGAGATGGGACAGCGAGAGGCGGGGTCTATGAGAGGGCACAGATCTCGTGGGAGAGAGAGGAGAGAAGGAGGAACGCTACTGCAAGGGCACGCCGGCCCCGAACCCGCGAGACGACGACGACGACGACGACAGCAGACACTCGACGACGCGACGCCTAGAGGTTGACGCCCTTGCCGATCGAGAAGACCTTGAAGCCAATCTCGCGCAGCTTGTCGGCCTCGAGGATGCCGCGGCCGTCAAAGACCATGGCCGGCTTTGCCATCGACTCGTAGATGGCGGGCCAGTCGAGCTGCTTGAACTCGTCCCACTGCGAGCGGTAGGGGAGCGTCAGCTGCTGTCGAGCCGGTCGAGAGGCGAGAGAGAGCCAGAGGGAGAGGACGGACCTCGGTCAGGATGCAGATGCCCTCGGCGCCGGTGCACGCGTCCATCGCCGACTTGCAGACCGTCACCTGCTTCTTGGCTGTAGAGGCGAGCGAGAGAGGGGCGTCAGCACGGTGGGAACGAGGAGGGGGAGGGTCCGAGAGGGAGGGAGGGACGCACCAGTGGCAGCGTCGTCGACGACGCCCGGCTCGGTCAGGTCGAGGAAGATCTGCTTCTCGGAGACCTTGGGGTCGTAGATGGAGATCTTGGCGTTCTCCTGGCGGAAGAAGCGGCACACGGTCGCCGACGGCGTCTCGCGCGTGTCGCCCGTGTCCTTCTTGAACGCAAACCCGAGCACGGCGAGCTTCTTGTTCGTGATCGTGTTGAACATGCTCGACACGACCGTCTTGGCGAAGCGGCTCTTCTGGTACTCGTTCATCGTGATGACCTGCGCGCGGGAGGGAGGCCGAGTCAGCACGGACCCTCCTCGAGCTCTCGAAGCGGCGAGGGAGAAGACGCACCTGGCGCCAGTAGTCGGCCACCTCGGGGAGGTGGAGGCTCTCCGAGAGGTAGACGAGGTTGAGGATGTCCTTCTGGAAGCACGAGCCGCCAAAGCCGACCGAGCTCTTGAGGAACTTGGGGCCGATGCGCGAGTCGAGGCCGCACGCGTACGCAACCTCGTCGACGTCGGCGCCCGTCACCTCGCAGATGGCTGAGAGGGCGTTGATCGACGAGATGCGCTGCGCGAGGATGGCGTTGGCGGCCTGCGGGAGGGGGAGCCGAGTCAGCTCGGGAGCTCTCTCGCGGCGGTGGGGACGGAAGCGGCAGGACGGGCGACGCACGAGCTTGGTGAGCTCAGAGCTCCACAGGCCGGTGCCGATGACCTTCTCCTTGGGGACCCAGTTGGAGTAGACCTCGATGAGCGACTTCTGCGCGGCGCGGCCCTCGGGCGTGCTGAGCGAGCCGATGAGGACGCGGTCGGGCTTGTCGAGGTCCGACATGGCGGTGCCCTCGGCGAGGAACTCGGGGTTGGAGAGGATGTCGAAGCGGAGGCCCGGGCGCGAGTTGGCCTCGAGGATGGTGCGCATCGACTGGGCGGTGCGGCAGGGCACGGTCGACTTCTCGACGACGATCTTGGACGAGGTCGCGACCGAGGCGATGCGGCGGGTGCAGCTCTCGACGTAGCTGCAGGGGAGGGTAGGGCAGCGAGTCAGCGTCGGCACGTAGGGCGGGCTCGAGCGCGCGGAAGGGAGAGCGGCGACGCACAAGAGGTCAGCGGCGTAGCCTGCGCCGACGCCGGTCTTCTTGGTCGGCGTGTTGACCGAGACGAAGATGAGGTCGGCCTCGATGATGGCCTTGTCAATGTCGGTGCTGAAGAAGAGGTTCTTGCCGCGGCACTTCTTTACGACCTCCTCGAGCCCCGGCTCGTAGATGGGGAGCGTCTCCGAGTTCCACGCGTCGATGCGCTCCTGGTTCATGTCGACGATGGTGACCTGGATGTGCGGGCACTTGTGCGCGATCATCGAGCATGCTGCGGGCGCAAGAGGAAGAGGAGGAGGAGGAGAGGGGGGGAGGGGAGAAGGAGGAGGTCAGCGCGAGCCCGTGCCGACGCGCGCGGTGCTGCTGCACGCTGCTCGAAGACGCTGCTCCACCACCAGAGCAGCCAGTGCCGCCCATTCACAGCCCGCAGCTGGCTGCCGACCCCGCACGAGAACTAGCTTCGCCCGCTTGGGGTTCCGCTTCGGGCAGCCCGCCCGGCGCAGCTCGAGGGAGGCCAGGACACGGCGCAGACGCGTCCATCGAGGCTGCGAGGCGACGAGAGGGGCGCGCCGCGCTGCTCGGGCCGCCGAGGCGCCGATCGAGCGCGTGCGCGCGAGCTGTGCTCCAACGGGTCGGGGGAGCGGCGAGAGGAGGACGACGACGACTCACTCGGGCCGCCGACGTAGCCAGCGCCAATGCAGGCGATCTTGGTGACCTTCTGCGAGCGCAAGAGCCGAGCCAGGGTCAGCTCGAGAGGCTCACGATCGGAAGAAGGTGCGAGCTGGCGGTGCGCGAGCTGCCGGGGGCGAGGGAGCGGGAGAGGGTGGAGGGACGCACGATAGGGGTGACGGAGGACGACGAGGCCATGCTTGCAGACGAAGAGCTGGTCGAGTCGAGTACGAGCGAGGACGAGGGAGAAGAGGAGGAGAGAGAGACGCGTCTCGTCGAGCGGCGGGCGACAGTCTAAGAGGGCTGGACCGCGGAACTCTGGCCCACGCGAGAGCGCAACAGAAGCTTCCCAGCCCTCGTTCAGGCAAGGTTGCCCCGGCCTGCGGTCCCGCCTCGTACCCGCTTCGTCCTTCCACGGTCAAGCGCCGGTCACGGTGCTGCTGCCGCGGCATGTCGCCGAGCGTCGCATCACGTCGGCAGGGTGCGAGACCCGCTGGGCAAAGCATGCAATGCAGTAAGAAACAGCGGACAGGCAAGTACAGCCCACCCTGAGCGTGTTCGCAGTTGAGCCTCGCCGACTCCGCCGCGGAGGACGAGAGGTCGACCTCGCCTCGACCGCTCCGCCTCGACCGCCCGCACTCTTGCCTGGAGGGACTGTTGTGCGCGCGCTGCTGCTTCCTGGGACCCTGTTGGCTGCCGAGCGTCCTTCCCCAGTGCGTCGTCGTCCCCCTCGCCTCCCTCATCTCTCTCGTCCTCCCCCTCCTGACCCAGGACCCGTCCCTCTCGCCCGCAGTGAGCGCTCTCACGGCCTACGTCGACAGTGAGTCCCATCTCCCGCTCCTCCACGGCCTGAGTGACGCTCTCGGAGGAGTCGTCGGCGAGCTGGCCAGCACGACCTCGCTCGCTCGGCGGCTCGTCCACCGCGTCCTGCCGGCACAGGGCAGCTCGCCGAGCAGTGCACGAGCTTGCAGGAGCCCAGTCAGTACAGCGCGGCGAGCTGACTCGGCCCCCTCGCCCTCCTCCCTCTACCCCTCTCCTCGCCTCTGTCCGCTCCTCCCTCACCAGAGCAAGTCCTCGTCATCACGCAGGACGGGCGCGTCATCGTCGTGAGTCCTCGAGTCCTGCTCCCTCCCACGCACGGCGGCAACCTGCCTCTTGCCGCCGCCGCCGAGCGCGAGCTGACCCTGTCCCCCGAACCTTCGTCGCGCAGGGCGAGCTCAAGGGCTTCGACCAGACGACCAACGTGATCCTGTCCGGCAGCGTCGAGCGTGTCTTCTCGGCCGACGAGCCTGTCGAGGAGGTCCCGCTCGGCGTCTAC
>Ga0308170_10001656_pt1 | contig 20626 bp, 23 predicted proteins | sample PhyBR2_2_FD_202136 | JGI IMG/M metagenome (GOLD analysis project Ga0308170, IMG submission 202136) | Phyllosphere microbial communities from UC Gill Tract Community Farm, Albany, California, United States - DLSLSB.R2 | ecosystem: Host-associated > Plants > Phyllosphere > Unclassified | place...
GAGGAATACGATAGAAGTTGCCGGAATACGATAGCTCACAAGATACTCGAAGATGGGAAAAGTGTTGCTGGAGATCAGGAGAGAGAAGTTAGAGAAGTTGCAGCTCTCGAGGTGCTCGTCTCTCGTTTCGCTCGCTGCAGTATCTTCTAGCGAGGAGTGTCTATAACGCATCGCAAAGAAACGGGAAGTAAGAAGTGGGAGAGACAGGGAGTGCTGAGAAAGAGGGCAAGAAAGATGAAATCAAGCAGGGTAAAGCGAAATGTAACGGAGGCGCTGACGCAGAGTGAGGGGGGAGCGTTTGAGAAGAGAATGGAGGATGAGGTTTTTGGGATTGACGAAATCTGACATTTGAGCTTGTGAAGAACTCGCAGTTTGGTGAGGTTGATGCGACGAATCAGGATAGCGGAATTGAGGAGAGAACGGGCCGGGCCAAGGGTTGGTATAGAGAGGGATAGATGGTTCCGAGTGATGCCAATCCATGTTGTCTTCGTCCGCTACAGGGTGGTGACTCGATCCAGACGGTTCCCCTTCACTTCCAGCACTCGCTTGCAAATTCCTATGTCGATTCTTGTCCTCCTCCGGGACTTGATATGTTTCCCTATCGACTTCGGGATGTTTGTCACGATAATGTTGATACAGATTCTGTGACGAGCCCAACTCAGCTGCAGCTCGAATGATCTGACGGCGGACAAACTAAGCTCACCTTCAACTCGATGTAACTTCTATCATCGCATAGCGAACAAGCGTATTTCCTTGCGTTTGCGTGGGTGTTCATCGGACGAGGTGCTACTCGATATGTTTTGCTATCGACTTCAGGGTGCTCTGTGCGACAGTGTCGGTACAAGTTCTGTATCCATCCCACTTGGTAGTCAGCTTGTGATACATGTACCTGCTCCAACAACAATTGAGCTAACCGCCGGAGAGGGATAATCCTTGTCGCAATGCATGCAATCGAATCTCCCTGCGTTGGCGTCAGGATTCCTCGGACGAAATGGGCGCTCCTGCGAGGTCCGACAGCGCTTGCAGTGCGTTGCTGCCCCCTGGAAAAACAAAGCGCAGAGATCGACCGTCTCAGCTCAGATGGCTTATCGCAAAGAAAGAATGTAGAAGACTGACGTTCGGATCGGCGAAGGAAGCCTCACACACACCGGGTCTTTCGTCGCAGTGAAATCGATCGTCGTTGCCTCGGTGGTACAAATACTTGCGAGTCCCATGCGGAGTTCCGGCCGCTGCTGGAGAAGGTTGGAGTTGTGCATAACCCGCGTTGTGCATGGCTGAGAAGAGCCGGTCTTCTATGGTTCCAGTATTCTCATCTGCTGGCAGTGATTGAGCTTGTCCTGCAGCGTGTTGCGCTGCCAGGTCAGCGTAATGTTCCATCTGATGTCCGCCACCACTCTGTAGCAGAATGAACGAGTAAGCGAGCCGCCTCATCGCAGACAGAAGTAACGAAAGCGAGAGGGACACCCACACTATGGTCAGATTCCCCGTCTCCGTCCTCAGAGACTTCGCAAGAGCAGTCAGGTTCTGGAACCGAGGCAATCTCCTCTGCTTCTTTGGAGTGGTGTTTCTTGAAATGAGTTGTCACCGCTGTTGAGTCCGGGGTCATGGGAGCGTGGGCAAAGGATGTCCCGCACAGCCTGCAGTTGCTTCTCTGCGTCGTTTCATCGTGATACCAATATGGCGATTCTTTGCGATGTTGCGGAGCGTCTTTGTGGAGGCGATTAGCATGTCTTGCGCGGCTCTATCATTCAGTGGTGAGCGTCAATGTTCGGTGTTTTGGAGGAAAAGGAGAACAAGCTACAACTAACTCTCGGATCCGTGAATCGTTCTGCGCAACCCGGTACATCACAGACCTGCTTTCCGTCCTTCAAACAGTTATGATAAGGATACTTACGCCGCTGTGACATTCTACTCTTGCCCCGTTCAAGCAAGAGGACCAGTCAGATCGTATAACGAGCGTTCGTGAATGAAGGAAAACGACTCACCGTAGTTTCCGAGTGAAGAAAGCGAACACAAGGAGTAAAACGTGGAGAGAGAAGAAAAGGAGCAGAGCAGCTGAGAGAGAGGAAGAGAAAGAGCAAAGAGAGATAGCAGAAACCGTTTCGCGCTCGTCTAATCCCGATCGCATCTCCGCTTTCCTCCCGCGGCCCTTGAACTTGGCTCGTTGACGTTCGAAGCAAAAGGTGAGGGTGAGCCCGGTGAGGTGTAGCGCATAACGAGAGTAAAACACCTACCGTCAGGTCTCGATGCAGGAGAACGAACCGAGGGAGCGGAAAAACAAGAGTATGAGATTCGCAAAAGCTAGCTTGTATCGAAGCGAAGGAGTGCACAGCGAGCGATAACTGAGCGGAAGAAACGAGACAGCGAGCGAGAACATACGAGTTTCACGGAGATCCACTTGACAACCACTTCAACAAAATTCGAATCCTTCGTCACTTTCCCGCTGTCGTACTCCCTCCTCCTCAGCTTCCAGCCTACAGAGTAGGAGTAACATGTCCTAGTAGGATAACCAAGGTTTCTCCCTCGCGATCCAAGTTTCCAAACTCCTCCAGAAATCAGCTGCGACCGATTTATCGACGTGTCGTTTATGAGGATCGATCTATAATGGAGCGAGACAATATTACTGTCAGGAAGATAATCAAGAAGAGTTACAAGCGAAAGTTGAGCTCACTCGTAGATCGGAAACATTCCATGATTTCATCTTCGTATTAGGTGCGTCAGTACTCCATTGAGGGTAGACACCTTTCACTACAGCTCGCCAATCACGATCAGCACGAGCGATGCAAGCGAAAGAGAGAGTTTTGACTGACCGTGATGAAACAACTCTTTAGGTTCTTTCCATTTATACGGTTTAAACTGCCATTCCTGACCCGTAGTCATCACGCAAACAACCCTATCCCACGCCTCATCTACCCTTCCAGCTCCACCGAACTTTGCCAATGCCTCGACTGAATCAACGACGAAGTATCGAGCTTTCCGAGTTTCGATCGTTTGACCTGAACTTCCGCCCGATGCGCGAGAGTGGTTCACTTGAATCACATCTTCTGCTACGTAGCCTGTTGACGCACCAGCTGCTAAGGCTCGTGCTTGATCTGAAGGAATGAATCTGAAACGAGATAGTTCGAGTCAGTGAAAAGTCGATCGAGAGGGAGAATGAAGAGAACTGACTTGGAATCCTCGAGGAATGGTTTGATGTTGTGCATGGTAAGGAGAGCGGTGGAAGAGGGTGAGATCATGATGATTGGGTTCAGTTGTTTCTTTTTCGAGGAGGAGACGGCGGATTGACCGGGTTTTGCAGAAGAAGAAGAGGAGACGGAGGGTTTTGAAGAGGAAGTATTCGAGGTCGATTGAAGGGATTGTAATCGTGGTAGAATGAGTGATCGAACAGAATCAAAGTTCTGTAAGTTTGCGATCAAACGAGTCAGTCTCTACTTCGCAAGAAAAAGCAGAACGAAAGAAGACGTACGTTGTACCTTTCGCCCCTCAAAACAGTTTCCCTCGAATGCCAAGCACCACCCACTTTATCCGCCGTTGTGCTTCCCTCTTTCCCACCCTTTCCATCAGTCGGTGCGAGTACATGACCATATTGAGGCCCTTGAATGATCGCCAACATTTTCTTTACTTTATCCTGATCCTCTTTATTAGCAGTATACCTAGCCTTCTTCATCGGTGGTTGACCTCCCTCTCCCTTACCTCCCCCTCCCGCACCAACTCCCAAATCTTCTTTCATTCCCTCATTCTCCAACACCTTGATTCCACCTTCACCTTCATTCAATTGATCCGGTAATTCCCTCTTGACCACTTCTAACTCCTCTTCATTCAGAGGTCGAATCCTACCTTGTGCCTCACCCTTCCCTCCCAAATATTCAACGACCAATTTTCGATCTGTAACACTGACGAACCCAACTCCTTGACTTCGCGCTAGCTTGAGATATTCTGCAGTCGGGGCTTCTCGGTGTAGGTATCCGAATAAGAGGGTTTGAAGGTCGTAATAAGGAGTGGAAGGGTCGGAGAGGTTTGGATTCGTTCCTGCTGAGAGACGAGTAGGGGTTGAACGTGCGTAAGAAGGGGAGGATGAGAGGTGAGGGAAAGAGATGTGGGAGGCTTCGGAGAGGTTGTAGACTTCTGTTTGGGATGAGGAGAGGAGAGTGATGGATTTGGAGGAGGATAGAGTGGAGCGGAGCGCTAGGAGTGGATCTAGTTGCACCATGGTGTAGATGAGCTACTCAATGAGCTGTTGGAGTGATCGAGCCGAGTTCGAAGTGAGTGGGAGCGGGAAGAAGAGTTGTGTCGTCGTCGATCAAGTCGAATTTCGCAATTATTTCGCGCTTCCCTGATAGCTTTGAGTCTAGGTGTACACGATCTACTAGGAGAGGCCGCATTACTACTCGAGCGAGATTGCGAAAATCTCCAGAAAAGTTTCGCTGGTTTCGTTCTTTCGCAACATTTCGAGGTTTCATAGATAGTTCGTTCGTGTATCTCCTCTCTATTTCTATAGCTCTCAAGTCTATATACTATAATATACTCCTTGCCTACGCCCACTCCCTCCCCTCCTTCCCTCCCTCGTTTTCGTTCCCCCTCTAATTCCTCATTTCCGAACTAGTAGGATCCTCCTTACCCTCCTTCTCGACCTCCCCATCGACTTTGAACAACTCTGCATCCTCGTCGTCGTCACTCTTGAATCTATAAGCTCTAACTTCCGCATTCGCCCAAGGAACCTGATTAACCTCTGTCAATCTCCTCAAGATATCTCCATGAGCGACCTAACACCTCACACTCACTTTCAATCAATATCCAGTGCTTAGAAGAGAGTGGAAAGAAGAGAATTTACAACGACAATCTTTGATTCCTTACGAGATCTCAACCAATTCCTTACCCATTTCGCACGTTCTTGAACTTGTTCGGGACTGAAGAAACCTTTCTTTGATAGCCAATCGTTGCCGTCGTGGCGAGAGGGTGCAGAGTCGAGGAGGGAGAAATCGAGGCCAGAGAATTCAGGGTCGGATTCGAGTTGCTCGCGAGGCTGATAAGTCGCAGAAAAGTTAGTTGAGCAGTAGGGGCGATGCAGGAGTGACGGCGGGTACGCACTGAGCCACGATCGCAATTCAGGTCGTTTACTTCTCTGTTGTGTTCATGCATTCGAAAGTCAGAACAGGAGAGGAAGGAGACGAATCGTAGAAAAACGTACTGAAGTTCCGGGAGAAGTACGACGGGTTTCCCTTCCGATTCGAGTCGTTCACGAAGTGGAGCGTACCTGTAGCAAGTTCAGAGCTGGTGAGTCGCGGTGAATAAGAGGAGAACGAGAATCGAGAGAACTGGGAGCGAGCGAAAAATTGATGCGCACCCAATGATGAAGGTCTGCATGGGTCTCCTCAGCTATATATCAGCAGTACGCATCGTCAGCTGTCTCTCCTGACCGACCAGATGAAGCCGTCGAAGGGAGAGGTAGGACTTACAGGAGATGAAACCAGTAATTCAACATCTTTCGTCCAGGTGTTTTCGGTATCTTTCCTCAATTGTGCCGATTGTTCTCTTCCCAACTTCGTCAAAGGTGCATCGGGGACTGTGGAATCGAGAGAAGGTTGAGGGAGGAGAAGATGGTTGAGTCAGATTTCCCTCGTTCAGCGAATCTCAGCGTATCGGAATCGGGGGGCAAAGGGAGACGCACTAGAGTAATCTTCAGCTACGTTATGTTCAGCCTGTCAGACCAATCACACCGGAACATGAGTGTCTGACTGTAGAGTCAGGATGATTGAGAGTGAATTGACTGACCTGAGCGTGACGAGTGAGGTAAAGGATCTTTGAGGTCATATTTGTAAGAGTCTAGAGGTCTATTAAGATCTATGGTCGAGTCCAAGCGGGCGAGAGAGTGGTTGGAAGGAAAGGAAGAGCGAACATTTCCAAAGTTCTCAAACGATGACGACGGGAGTTGTCCTTCTCCTCTTCCCTTCCCTTCACCCTCTACACCTTCAGTCAACCCTCCAGCTCAACTCGAAAGCTCAGCGAATCAACCAAGTCTCAAACTCGCTGAATTGGAAACTCCCCATCTTCGGCAACCTTAATCGACTATCCCTCAACCTCCTCCAACCTCTCATCCTAGCTAACAAGTCATGACATCCTCCGACTCTACCACTTCAGATAATCAAGCACTCTCTGACAGACTCGTCAAAGTACGTCTCGCCCATCCCCTCCTCCTCCCCCGCTTCTCCCCTTCATCCCCCGACTAACCCAAACGCTCATCTGCTCTAGGCAGCACTCAATGATCCTTTAATCTATCATCCAAACTTTGACTCATCCCGCGTACGCCTTCTCCTCCCTTACAAAAGAGGGATTTCATGCTGATCTCGCAAGCTTTTGGAGAGTTTCAGGTCTTCGCACTCATTTCTGTATTGCTCAATTCACCGAGTAGTCCAAAGAAACAACTCGTACGTATCCTCTTTCTCTCTCCTCAGCCGCTTCCCAGGATTCAGCTGAGTGAAACACGAAGAGTCGTACAGGTGAAAAGTATGAAAACTGTTTATTTATTCCAAGTCACCTCTTCTCAATCGGGTTCAGAAGAGACCGCTCGTTGGTGGGTAGACATGAAGGTCTGTCTTTCTCCTCTTCTTTGTTCCCCTCTCCTCTCCTGCCTCACTCACCCCCTCAAGGTTCAATCCGAGTAGAAGAAAGGAGTTCTTCGACTCCTCAAACCATCCGAGAAAGCACCGTTGAAACCCGAAGTGACCATCTACCTATCCGACAAAGACTTGGTGGGACTCGCAAACGGGACTTTGAACCCAATGAAATTGTGGGAAGCGAAGAGAGTACGAGTTAGGGGTGATATAGATAAAGCTTTCAAAGTTGAAAAGTGAGTCTACCCTACTCTCTATTGTGGTAGTTTGAGCTAATGAGGAGATGGGAGGGCAATTGGAGTAGGATCCTGACGATGGAAAGGGAGAAATTGGAGAGTTTGAGGAGCGAGGGGGGAAAGAAAGAGAAGAGGAAGGGGAAGAAAGAAGTCTGGGGAGAATGGAAATTGGCTAATTCGGCACCGGGGAGTGGTGGAGCTGACAAGGCAAAATTGTAAGGAGGATTCAGAGGAGCAGGGTTTGAGGAACGGCTTTGAAATTTGGGTTGTAAGGTTTTTTTCGCTTTTGTATTTGTAAGAGTTCTGTCGGTCCTGTGAAGAATCTCTGTGTCTGTAGTAACCTGGCTTGAAACACATCTGAACTGAGCAGTTCACTTCCGTCCGTACAGACGAACGATTTGCAAAAATTGATTCCTCGGTCCCTCGCTGGGTGCCTCTTCGGCCTCGTGGGATAGCGAGCGGCGCCTGATTCTATCGGTACTCTGCTCGAGCTACAGAGGCCGTCGAGAGCCACAGAAGCTGAGAGATAGCGGGACGAAGAGAGGAATTTCGAAAGCGAGAGAGCGATACTTTAACGAAAGAGCTCTCGAAGCGTTCCGGTTTCCTTCGGTAGATGAACAACGATCTTTCGGACTCCCCTGAGTGGCTCGAATGCAGCTTGAGCGAGACGACAAAGTCACAAAGCGACCTCAAGATGAAACTGAACAGTGCGGTCGGAAACAGCGAAGAACAGTTGAAGACACTTGTGCTACATCCAGGTCTACTCCTAATACCTTCCTGAGCTGTACAAGAAGCTATACGAAGCAATCCGACTGCTGTGGTGAATAGTAAAGGATCGAAAAAAACAATCCCTCAACTTCCATCTCTCCCTTCACCTCATTCCAACCATGGAGCCACCGGATGACCTCCCCGAATCAGATTTCATTTCTTCCCTCCCAGGAGACGCGCCTTCCAGCTCCAAACTGAAACAATCGATTCTCTCCACTCACCTCGTCCAACCCGATTCTTACCTCGCCCAACTCTCTCCGATTCAAAGAGAGGCAGTCACTGCTTCTATTGTTGGTGGATTAGCTATTTTGGCGTGTCCTGGAGCGGGGAAAACTGCCGTATTGACAAAGAGAGTGGCTTGGATGGTTCAGGATCAAAAGATTAATCCGGAACAACTCGTGTGAGCCTTTCATCTGCAATCTCGGTGAGGATTCAGAGAGCAGAGAGGAATAGAGAAGGGAGAAGACAGCTGATTGTTTCGTTCAACATTTTCGAAAATGTAGGGTCGTTACGTTCACGAATAAAGCGGCGAATGAAATGAGGAATCGTTTGAGTTTGATCTTGGGGAGCAAAGAGACGGATAGGTTGGTTATGGGTACTTTCCATAGGTGAGTTCGAAACGATTCTTTACTCTCATATTCCTGAACTCGGAGCTGATAGTCAAGGTTCCTTTCTGCTGCTCGCAGCGTTTGCGTGCGATGTAAGTCCATGTACGACCTACGAGTGCGAGGAGCAGTTGGAGCTGATTCCCCATGGAAAGCGATGTCAAACAGATTTACGGAAATATGGCAAATTAGTGAACCTCGCTTCATCCTTCACTATCGCTGACCGAGATGACTGGTGCGTCCTCCTCCTTTTACCCTCACTATCACCGCACTCACGTCTCGAGATCTCTTCCTCCAGTCTCGCAACAATCAAACGAGTAGTCTCTTCTCTCGAGATCCCAGATACTCTAAAGAAAGAACTCAAACCTCCTACCTATCTCGACCACATCTCGAAATGCAAAGCACGAATGATCAGTCCCGATGAATTGAGGATGAGTAAGCAAGGAGGTTGGGATCAGAACAAATTTGAATGGATCGCGAGAGTTTACGAGTACGTCCAATGATGTTTCGAACGGACGAATGAGAGTGAGCTGACGAAAAGCGCGAGGGAATAGGGATTATGATGCTGAGATGGAGAAAGCTAATTCATTGGATTTCGATGATTTACTGTTGAAAGGGTGAGTCTCGTTCTCCTCTCAGTGCGGTGTGCGACCCCTCAGCAGCTGAAGTGAGGAGCAAGTATCGCAGTCACGAGCTATTCACGATACATCCTCGAGTCGTTGCTCGAATCCAATCCGTCTTGATCGACGAGTTTCAAGACACCAACACAGTTCAATACGATCTCGTCAAACTGATCGCGAAAGCTTCGGGAAGTCTCACGATCGTGGGAGACCCTGATCAGTCAATCTATGGATGGAGGAATGCAGAGGTGGAGAATCTAGAGAAGATGCAAACCGAGTTCCAACCTTGTCGACAAATCTTCCTCGAACAGAATTATCGATCGACTGGTGCAATTCTCGGTGCTGCTTTAGCTGTCGTTCGACAAGGTACGTCTTCCAAACCTCTTCGATCTTGACGAATGCTGACGAAAATTGCGGGAGATAGACACTAAACGAATCAACAAATCCCTTCATTCTTCCCACCCATCCGGTTCTTCCGTCGTTCTTCATCCCGCCGCCGATGCTCAAACCGAAGCAACTTTCATCGCTTCCACTATACGACACATCGTCGCTCACATGGGTGGTCTAGTCACTTACAACGATTTCGCAATCTTGTTGAGGTATGGAGCGTTGAGTCGAGCGATAGAAGTTGGGTTACAGAAAGCTCAAATTCCGAGTAAAATGGTGGGAGGTCACAAATTCTTCGAACGAGCAGAGTATGTCTTGCTCTCATCCTCAGCTAACTCAAGCTGATGAAGTAGGATTCGATTTACAGAGTTAAAGATATCCTTTCCTACCTCCAACTCCTGTCGAACCCCTCTTACACTCCCGCTTTTGCTCGAATTCTCAACGTACCGAAACGTTCCCTCGGTGACAAAGCACAGAAATCAATCTTTGAAACGGCGACTTCGAACGGATTGAGCGCTTTCGAAGTTTGCGTCAAGATTGCGAATGGTGGGAGTGGAGCGGTGAGCGTTTCGGCAGCTCAGAAGAAAGCGATCAAAGGGTTGGTGGAGATCATTAGGGATGGGAGAAAGAAAGCGGATGAGGTGAGTTTCTCGTAACCTCCCTCAGCTCAATTCAAAAACGATGTGCTGACGGAGTTCGGAGTACACAGGGTTACGATGTACCTGCTTTGATCGATTTCTTGACGGATCGAACGGCGTATCGAGCACATCTCGAAAAGACTCAAGGGACAGATGCGACGGAGAGATGGGAGAATATCGAGGAATTGAAAAGTTACGCTACATTGGTCGAGCAGGAGAATCCGGCGGATATTGATCTCAAGACTGAGATGGAACTGGAGGAGGTCGAGATTGGAGCAGCTGGGACTAAGAAAGATGAGAATGGGTCCGAGGAGGAGGAGGATGGTGGATTTGGTGATGGACGAGAAGAGATCAAAGTACCGTAAGTAATGAGCGATCGGCTTACTCCCCCCCCCTCGACCATCGAAGTAACGTCAACTTCTCCGTCCTTACAGCCTCGCCTCACAAGCTGCTGAAACTGGAAAGACGACACCTCTAGAAGTTTTCCTCGCTACTTCAATGCTCGCTACTGATACCGAAACTCAGGCTTCGAAGAGCGATGGGAAATCTGAGGTGAGCCCGCTCTCTTCCTTCGTATCCCGTCAGGACCCAATTGACGAGTCCAGTATGAGTGTGCAGAAAGTAACGATTTCAACGTGTCACGCTGCGAAAGGTCTCGAATTCCCTATCGTTTTCATTCCTGCTTGCGAGGAGGGAACGTATCCATTCTTCAGAGCTACACAGATGAATGAGATCGATGAAGAAAGGTCAGCAGATATTTCGCTCGAATCAGTCTTTTCGTTCGAGCTGACAGATTTGATCGATATTTCTTGCCAGGCGATTACTCTACGTCGCTATCACTCGAGCACAAAGTTTCTGCTTCATCTCTTATGCGAATTCTCGAATGGCTGGAGGTGAGCTTCGAATTCATTTCGTCTACTGGCGAAGCTGATCTTTTCATTTCGCTCTCTTCGCAGGTCAATTTCAGAAGAAATCTGTCACACCTTTCCTCAGCACCGTCTCACAAACCTATCCTACACTCTTCGTCAACAAGCTACAGAAGGTTACGAAGAAGACGAGGGAAGAAATGGCAGCTGTTTTAGGTCGACCTGTTCCTAATGAAGAAGAGGCGCAAAAGAGGATCGCGGTACTGTGCGTTCCGCTCTTGCTTTCAGCTCGTGATCACTGTTGACGACATCGAGGAAATACAGAGCCTCTGAACCTGCGATACCTGAACCAGCAGCACCAGGCTCGACTCGAAACTTTTCTGGAGGTCGATTCGGAGCTGGAGGAGGATTCACTTCGGCAGCAGGAGGCTTCTCGAACAACGGCAAATGGTCGCAACAATCCCTAGCATCTCAACCCGTCCCCGCTGGAGGAGGAGGATTCCAATCTGCTAGAGGTTTGGTCGGCCAGAACAATTTCGGCGTCTTCAGAACTCCCTCTTCTTCTGCTCCTCAACCTTCTACCACAGCCCCTCCTCCAGCGGTCGGAGCTTATCGACCGCTTCGAACAGTTGTTCCCCAATCGAACGGTAACGTAACAGGTCGAAATCCTGCTGCTTTCCGACCTCCGATAGCGAATCCCACCGGTCTTCCACCTCCACCAAAAGCTCCCACCGCACCTCCTCGCTACCTCGCACCTCGAGAACAACCGAACGGCATTCCTTCACTCCCCGCTTTCTCAACAGCCCCTTCGAACGGTCCTCCCAAAATTGTCGAAACTCGAGCTTCGATGATCCGAGATGCAGTTCTCGTCAACCCTACCCTCTCTGCTCCTACTATCAACCCATCAACTCAACGTGATCTACTATCAAGCTTCCAATCAGCGGAAAGCAAACAGCTTGACGGGTACAAGTTGGGTGGACCTTCGACTTTGCCTGCACCCAGCAATACGATCGATCTTACCCAAAGTAGCGATCCTCCACAACCACTCGAATCGGGACTCAAGCGACCACCGATGTCACCGAAACGACCTGCGAAGAAGGCGAAGAAATAAGAAAACCTCTCTCTCTTGGAACGCACCTCTCCGAAGCGATACCCCTCCTCTCTCCCATTTCGTCTTTCTACTTGATTATACTTATCCACGCTTTACACTGTTGTGCTATCTCTCGAGGATGCTTCCCTCCAATCGTGGCTCTCCCTGTTTTTTTTTGCTTTTTCGAAGGAGTTCCATCGAGGCTGGAACTCGACGTTTCTCATTACTACTTCACTTTCTGGCTGACTTGCGAGAGCTTAGAGGAGGATAGCTGATTTCAGTCGATTTTGCGACCTTCGACTTTTCGATTCCTTCTTTTCTTCTTTCTTCCTTTCACTTCTCACTCACTTTTCCTCAATGTCGGAGATAATGGACTTGACTACTTCAGATGGAATCGAGGAGGTACTGGACACGTCTCAATCTGTACGTCCTCCCTTCCCGCTCTCTCCTTCACTCTTGATCAAAGGCGGTTTGAACTGATTTTTCTTTCCGCGGACTGGCAGGACTACTTGCAAGGACTGAATCATGGGCAGTACGAAGCTGTGACGGCCTCAGAGAAGGGCGGACTGCAAGTACTTGGGTGAGTCTTCTTTCGAGTCGAATTGAGGAGAGAAACTGATTCCTCCTCTCTCTCTCAGCACACCCGGATGCGGCAAGACAAAGACCTTGACGTCAAGAGTCGCTCATCTAGTCAAGGGGTACAAGTTAGATCCAGCTCGCATCGTGTAAGCAATCCGATTCTTCGGAAAACGAAATTCGCTAACTTGTTTCGCTCTCTCCCAGCGTCGTAACTTTCACCAACAAGGCTGCGAATGAGATGAAGACTAGATTGAGGAAGATACTCGGGGATGAGTTGACGGACAAGCTTGTGATGGGAACGTTTCATTCTGTTTGCGCTGCTTGTGAGTCGAATTTCTCTCGTCTTTTCAGCTCAGGTACTCAGCTGACTCTCCTCTCTCCACAGATCTCCGCCGTTACGGCTCACTCGTCTCTCTTCTCAACAACTTCTCTATCCTCGACCGTGACGACTCTAGCTCAGTCATCAAGCGAGTGATTGATTCTCATCCCACCTTCCCAGCGAAAACGACTTTCAAAGGTGTCAAGCCGTCCGCTATTCTCAACAAGATCAGCTACGCCAAGAGTAAGAAGATGGATTCCGAGTCCTACAAGCTCAACGTCAAACACAACCCGAATCAGAGCGAAAGAGAATGGATTGCAGTGATTTGGAGTTCGTATCAAACGCAACTAGACAAGACGAACGCTGTCGACTTTGACGATCTCTTGATCAAAGGTCACGAGCTCTTCAAGAATCATCCTCACGTCGTCGAAAGCATACGAACGGTTTTGGTCGATGAGGTGAGCTCTCGTTTCTCCTGTCTTCTTCTCTCTCCCTCTCTTGTATCCGTTTTCATGCCCTCACTGACTGCTATGTACCCCTAATCCAAATAGTTTCAAGATACCTCCGTCACGCAATACGAAATCGCCAAATTCATCGCGAAATCTTCTGGTTCCATGACTGTAGTTGGCGATCCAGACCAAAGTAGTCAGTCCATCACTTCCGCTACTCGTCTGCTCCCAAGCTGGGTACTCAATGCGTTCGTCTGACAGTCTACGGATGGAGGAATGCTGATGTCGAAAATCTCGAAAACATGGTGAAAGAGTTCCGAGGTTGTCGACAAATTTTCCTCGAGCAGAACTATCGATCAACCAACGCAATTCTTCAAGCTGCTCTCGCTGTCATTCAACAAGGTGAGCTTTCCCGTCGCTCTCTCGAGTCAATGGATGCTGATTACAATCTGGCGAAACAGACAAGAAACGTATCAAGAAATCTCTCTACTCGTCTCACCCTACTGGAACTCCCGTTGTTCTTCACAAGTCCAACGATGGAGATCAAGAAGCTTCATTCATCGCTCAAACGATTCAATCTCTCTCGGATCAACTCAACGGACTCGTCGACAACGAAGATTTCGCCATTCTCCTTCGAGCTGGATATCAGAGTCTATCAATCGAACTCGCTTTGCAAAAAGCCGGTATCCCTTCAGCTTTCCGAGGAGGGCACAAATTCTTCGATCGTGTAGAGTGAGTCCGAGGTTTCGTCAATCTGTCGCAGACGAGTCGGGAGATTAAGAGATCTACGGACTTGACAGAGTCAAAGATATCCTTTCATACCTGCAGCTCATCGCAAACCCTCATCACACTGCCGCTCTCGAACGAATCCTCAACGTACCCAAACGAGCACTCGGAAATAAAGCTTCCAAGCAGATCTTTGCCGAAGTTGAACAAACTGGAAAGACTCCTTGGGAAGTCCTCACGATTGTCACAGATGGAGGAACGAGTGGTCTTTCATTATCGGCTCAGGCGAAGAAGGGAGTCAAGGGATTGGTCGAGATTATCAGAACTTGTCGAAGGAAAGCTTCAAAGGTGCGTTCCTCTCTCTCTCTCTCTCTCTCTCTCTCTTTCTTCTGTATCCGTACCAGCCGAGCCGAGCTGATCTTCTCGAGAATAGCTTCAATCGGTCGGAGAACTCATCACTTTCGTCGTTGATCATATCGGTTACAAGGCCTATCTCGACAAGACTCATAAAGGTACAGCTGACGATCGAATGCTCAACATTCAAGAGCTCAAGAACTATGCCGTCATCGTTTCGAAGGAGAATCCAGTACAAGAGGTCAAGCCTGAAGACGTTTCTCCCGACGTCGAAATCCTCGACGCTCCTCAAGCTTCGACATCTGCTTATACACAAGAGATCAAGGAGGAGGAAGAAAGTCCTCGTCGCTCTGCAAGGGGAAAGACGTTAGTTGAAAAGAAGGTGTTGAAAGGAAAGGGGAAGGGAAAGACTAAAGCTAAAGCGAAGGGAAAGGGAAAGAAGAAAGTCAAAGATGAAGATTACGAGGATGAGGACGAGGAGGAAGAAGACGAAGGAGCGGACCTTTCGTACGTTGTGTCACGTGATTGGTCGATTCTGCTCGTAAGACTGACAGTCTCTGTTTTCAGCGATAATCCCTCAAACGCTCTCAACGCTCAACTTCAGACTTTTCTTTCGGCCGCTTCTCTCGCAACCGATACCGACACGCAAGAAGCCCAACAAGATGTGAAAGTGAAGGTAAGCAGGACCGCTTCATCAGCAAATTTGTTAAATCCGGCTGAGTCGCAGCTCCTGTCATACAGAAAGTTGTCCTCTCGACTGTCCACTCTGCGAAAGGTCTCGAATGGCCTGTCGTCTTCATTCCTGGACTCGAGAACGGAACCTATCCATTCTACCTTTCGACGACCGAGGAGCAGATCGCAGAGGAAAGGAGGCTACTTTACGTCGCCATCACTCGAGCGTCAACTCACTTGATCTTGTCACATGCGAAGCAACGCATGGGAGGAGGTGAGTGCAAGGACTCTTTCAGTGTCGTTGTAGGAGTCACTGATTGGTGTTCACGAGCTCGCAGGTACGATGAGGTCGAAATCGCTTTCTTCGTTCATCGACACGCTACCGAAAGGAACTCTCGCTACGAAGTTGCCGACTGTCACTTCTAAGACGAGGCAGGAGGTAGCTAAGGTGCTCGGTCGCCCGCTTCTGGACGTCGAAGCTCCCGAAAGCGACGATGTCGAGATTGTTGAATCGTGAGTCGATGCTTGTCATGTCAGCACCTCGATTGTGCTGACTTTTCGACTCCTTCTCACAGCTTCAACAATCAGGTGGGCCCCTCAAACTCGACAAACAAACGTCAATCTGCTTCCTCTTCGAAACAAGCCAACAAAAAAGTCAAATACTAGCTTTAACCACACCCTCGCTTCTCCGATACCGCTTGCTCGCACTTTTGTACCCTCCACAACTCTTTCCCTTGTACATCGAACTTAAAAAGCTTGAGTCAGTAGCTGTGAAATTTTTGAATTACGAATCCCTTTGCTTCAATCGTTCCTTCTCTAGCTATTTACAAAGAATACTGACTTGTACCTCAGACGTCCTCATGGAGGTTAGGAGCTATCCTGCGAGCTAGTGGCGAAACCAGAAGATCGCCGTCGCCTCAAGCAACTTGCGAAAAAGACTCGAAGATTGTGCGAAAATCTCGGTTACTCTACATTGCTAAGCTACAAAAATCGCAAGTATAGAAAGTATGGCAGGAATACAAGAGTAGGACCGAATGTGTGTCGCAAGTAAAGTTGACAATAGAGGGGATGTAACAGAGAGCGAACTAAACAAATCGATGATTGTACAACTGATGCAGAGCGAAAGCCTTTCTCCTATCCTCTTCCTATCCACCTCATTCCACTTTCATCTTCTTCGTGTACAACACGTCTCTGTACTCCTCGTCGTCGTCCGAAAGTTCCGTTTCCTCCCTATAATCAACCGCATTCGATCCTCGTTTCCTTCCTCTCCTTGTGACCCTCTCACCAGACTGTTCGACGTACTCGGGACTTCCACTAGCATCTCGCGAGGTCCAAGATTGAGGAGGAGGTCGAGTGATGACAGTTTCGGGAGTGTCTGTAGCCGAGTGATCGTCGAAGTTCTCGCTCGAAGAAGGCGAAGGTCCTCTGTTCATCCACGTGGCGCGGCAGACTTCGGGAGAGACGGGAGAGAAAGAGAGAGGGACGGGTGTTCGTCGAGCTTGCGAAGAAGTTTCGGAAAGTCTGGCGGGAACTTGCGAAGTAGGGAGTGCGGAGTTCGAGGCGAGTGACTGAGTCGGTAAGCGATAGTTTGGAGCGTGTTCGTTGTAAGCGAAAGCTGAGGATTGAAGCTGGAGCTGGGTTTGGTGAGGGATGATTCGAGGGATCGAAGTAGCGGAAAGACTTTGTCGACGAAGACGAGAATTGTCGATCAGAGCCTCGCCCAATGACTTGTCGATGTTCGAGTGACGATGAGAAGCTGTTTCATGGTTGAGCAGAGGTCGAGAAGCGATATAACTTGGCGGATTGATCTGAGGAGCGGGAAGGACGGGAGTAGAAGTTCGAGAATGAGGCGCGAATGCTTGAGGAAGCTGTGTTGTCAGAGTAGTAGACATTGAAAGAGCGTTTTGAGCGTATCTAGCAATTTGTTCTCGGTGGAAATTGGTGTAAAGAATAGCTTGAATCGTTTCATGTGCGAAATCTTGACCTGTCAACTCGCAACATCAGCTACTGTGAACGGCGAGAGCGAATAGGAGCTGACGTGTACCGTCGAATCGTAGCTCCTTCAAAGCGAGATAGTAGCGTTCGGCGCACTGCGCAACCGTTTTGTCAAATTGACCACCTTCGACGATTCGAAAAGTTCTGATGGTGACATTCCTGACGGCCTCCCATGACTTGACGCTTTGACACGGGGCATACAAGGTCGAAAGGAGAGCGGCGTCCTCATCGATAGTCCAGTTGATAGGTGTAGGAGGTCTGGTTTGATCAGTAACGGTCGAAGCGACGGGATGCGAGTCGAGGTGAGAAGCTACAACGACGCAAACTCAGCTTGAGGTAGAGTGAGCCTGGATAGAGGAAAGCGTACCGCTGAAAGCTATAGGAGGCGAGAGAAGAGGTGCAGGACCAGGACCAAGTTCGAGAGGAAGAGAGGGCGAAGCCAACGGTGGACTACCGGCAGTCGAGACTGTCTCTTGCGATTCACCATCTGATCAGACGTTTAAGTTGACTCAGTCATGACCAGGGCAGAAAGGAAAGTGAGAAGTGAACTCACCTTGCGAACTCGTTTCAATCGATTCGACACTCAAATCGCTCACAACTCGAGGCAGTTCCTTCTTCTTCCTCCCGTTTAGCTGAGGTACCAATTGCTTGTACTTTCCCTTGATCGCCGTCAGACTCCTTGTTTTTGCTGGCCCTTGTAGTGCAGCTTTCACTCTTAGCCAATCTTTACTCTTGCCTGCTCCCAGGAATCTAGCTGACACTGTCAAAAGCTCCTGCTCTTCCTCTGATGACCATCTCTTCCCTTTCCGAGTATTTTCAGTTCCAGATTCGAATGTGTTGAGTTGATCAGATTGACTCGGAGGAGGAGAAGGAGATTGATCTGAGGAAGGATTCAGCTTGAGAACTACGGAGGAGTGGTCGGAGCGAATGCAAGCTTACAAGGAGGAGATTGAGAGCGTCCGCGAGCTGTAAGAGCCATCTTGAAGGAAGGGGGTGCTGGAGAAAGAGGAAGAAGTTTCAAGGGGCCGAGATGAGAGGAAAGGAAGGCTTGAGAAACGCTTGACCTGCACAGCTACGCTAGATAGAGTGCATAGACTGATACTGGGGTTGTTGGGATAGTTTGAGCGAAGGTGAATGAAAGAGAGACAAATTGGACTCCTTCTCTCAAAAGTTCGCAACGCAAGGTTCGTTTTGAACATCTCCGCGCATTTCGAGGAATATACTTTCGACGAGATGCTTACACTCAATATATAGGAAACCCTTCCTCCTCCCTAGCATAAGCTGTCAATCCTCCGAGAACGTCAACTATCCGAATTCCCTCTTTCGACTCCCCTTCTTCTCCCTCGCTCTTCTCATGAACCCATCTTCTCAACGCCCGCGAAGCCAGCAGTGAGTCGTTCCCTCGTCGACAGATGAACGCGATAGTCGAAGGCGAGCTTGGTGAAGTCAGTGACGATACGTCGTCTATTCCCGAAAGAGCAAGCGAAGGATCTTTGAGAAACTTGGAAAAGGGCACATCTACTTGACAAGCGTTTGTCAATATCTGAGCGATCACGCGAAGAGAAGGAGAAGAGATCGAGACGTACTGATACTGCCGTCGAGATTGACAATCCCAAATTCCGTCTCGGGTCTCGTATCGACGATTCTCACATTCTCGCCCATAGTCTCCTTCAGCTCCCTCACTCTCAGTCGCTCATCACTTCGTTTCTCATCCGTATCTTCTCCCACTCCAGGTAAAGAACAAAGTGGATCTTCCCATCCCGGCCATTCTCCATCGTTCGATTCAATGAAGTCTTTCCAGCGAGATTGAGGGGTCGAGCCAGCTTCAATATTATCTGAAGGCGAAGATGATGTCAAGGGGAGAGTGCCGCAAGTTGAACATGTGGGTTTGCGGGCTCGAGTTTTGATCGTTCGATAAGGCGAAGGTGAAAGGGGTGCGAAGAGGTGGAGTGTCGGTTTAGCTGTGGATACGTACGAGTTCCCAATCGATATCAAGGTTTGATTGAAGAGCTCGATGGAACTCACCGATTCCCAGTATCACCTTGACTGCCTCAGCTGCCATTCCCAATCCTACAACTCCGCAATTGATCCCGAGTACACCTTCATCCGCACAAGCTCCAGTACCCGCCAGACTGATACTCTGAGCTTCGAGATCCTTCTCCAGCTCGGTCTGAGGTACATCCCGAACTGTCTTTGGCGGAGGAGGAGGGAAGATACAAGCGTAACAAGGGCCTCTTTCTTCTCCTTCTTCTGGTTGGACAGGCTTGATAGGCAGTCCATACACTCCTACTGTCCCTTCAGCTCGTACTGCTCCTCCACTGACGAGTGGAACATCCATTGCGACGGCATAAGCGTTGAGGAAATGTCGAGTTGCTGGATTATCGGTACAGTCGAGGACAAGATTGAAGGTGCCAGGAGTGGTTAGAGAGGAAGGTGTTGTAGAAGCGTGGAAGATAGAAGGGATGAAAGGGATCTGATGGGCATTAATCTTGATATCCGAATTCAATCTGTAGACGATGGGTGATCAACGTCTCCCGCTCTCTCAAGATAAGAAGCGGAGTAGTCACGCACGCCTGTAGAGCTATTCGAGCGCTCGCAGCTTTGCTCATGCCGACTCGATCTTCGGTATGAAGCACTTGACGATGAAGATTCGATAATTCGACAGTATCGTGATCCAGAATCGTGATCTCTCCTGCGCTCATGGACGTCAAGAATCATCAGTTCCGGTTTCACCTCGGAACATGCTCTCCTCTCAACCGCAAACGTGGAGATGGATGAAAGGGCGAGAACTCACCAACTCCTGCAGCAGCTAAATAAAGTAAAACAGGACAGCCCAACCCTCCTGCTCCCACTACGAGAATGTGCGCGTTCTTGAGCTTGACTTGACCTGTCATTGAGCTCCTAAAATCAGCCCAAGAAGCTAGATGAGGAGTAGCGAGGGGACGAACCAGGTAAACCGATGGGATTGATCAACATCTGTCTCCCATACCTTTTGTACTCTCGCAAGCTGAGCGGGAGTGACCTCTTACTCCTTGCACCCTCTTCTATACCATTAGATGCTGTTGTCGAAGAGGTCGGAAGATTTCGAGATGAAGTTGAAGGAGCGAGAGAAGCGAGTTCTGTTTCGAGTTGAGCGAGTCTTGAGCGGGCTTGTTGGATGTCCGACAGTATCTCTGGTCGTGTTCGAGCTGGTCGAGTAGTCATCTTGAGGTGTTGTCAAGAGACAGAAAGTGAGATTCTCTCTTTCTTTCCTACTCTTCACCACGACTCTCGAGAATCACCTAGAACAGCTCGAAAGAATGTCTATAGTGCTCAAAGATGCTGCCAAGGTAAGTAGATCGACTCCCTCTGGATCTCCACTCGCTCACTCCCTTTCCCCTTTCTCAGATTGATCGACTCTCTCAACTCCCTCCCGAACTCCTAGACGACATCTTTGACCTCGCAGCATGCTCCTACGAGCTATGCTCAGCCCCTCCTTCGAGGTCCCTTCAACTATTCCACGAAAAAGCCCTTTATCGATACCTTAAATTCGATTTGTTCTCTCAATTCCACAAGTTCGCCCAAACCCTTAACACTCACCCTTCCCGAGCCTCTCATCCCCGGCAAATCGTCTGGCAGACATCGTTGATCGGTGCAGACCTCGCTATCTTCGAATGTACTTTGTCCTCTCTCTCATCGGTGATTCGAATCGAACTTCCTCGTTACTCGGAC
>Ga0308170_10001662_pt1 | contig 20565 bp, 16 predicted proteins | sample PhyBR2_2_FD_202136 | JGI IMG/M metagenome (GOLD analysis project Ga0308170, IMG submission 202136) | Phyllosphere microbial communities from UC Gill Tract Community Farm, Albany, California, United States - DLSLSB.R2 | ecosystem: Host-associated > Plants > Phyllosphere > Unclassified | place...
GCGCCGGGTCGCGAGCTTCGCACCCAGCGCCGTGATCAGCCCGAACACCGCGTGGTTCACGCTGTGCATGCCGATCGTCTTCGCATCGGCCTGCCACTCCGGCGGTTTTACGCCAAGCAACGGCCCCGTGATCCAATGCATCGCCGCATAGAACGCCGCGCCGAACATCAGGCCCGATCCAACGACCGACGCTTCCTCGTCGACGGTCGCGGCATAGACCGCACCCGCCGCCGCAGACAGTAAGAGGTGACCACCCTGCGTGACCGCCTGCTCGCGCGACGACGGCAGGGCATCCGCGGCCGGCGTATCGATGCCCATCTTTTCCGCGGTCTTGCGTTCCAGCGTCACGATCTCGGACGGTTCGCCGCTCTTGCGCTCGCCCGCCATCAACAGCGCGGTGATGCCCAGCCCGGCCACCAGGCCACCTGCGACCGCGCCGGCCATACGTCGCGAATCCGCCCTACTTAAATCCATCGTCGTGCTCCTGAAGTTCTGCCGTCCACAACGCGCGGATCGCAAATCGGCCCACCACGTCGCGCCGCCCGATCGCCTTTGCGAATCATTGGCTTAGCCGCCGGAACAGCAGGCTCCCGTGACTGTTTCGATACCAGGACCCTTTCGCGTCGGCTCGCTCCACCATGAGCGTCCACCACGATCCCGACGCCCCGATCCGACGAGGACCATCATGCCGATCCAGACCACCGACGATCTCGAACTCGCCTATGCCGATACCGGGCCGCGCGACGGCCAGCCGGTCCTGCTGATCCACGGCTGGCCCGACGACGCATCGACCTGGGACGACGTCGTCCCCGCGCTCAATGCAGCCGGGTTCCGCACCATCGTGCCGACCTTGCGCGGCTTCGGCGAAACGCGGTTCGTCGGGAATGCACCGCGCACCGGCAACAGCGCGATCCTGGCGATGGATATGATCGCACTGATGGATGGGCTAGGGATCGGGCGGTTCATGGTCGCCGGGCACGACTGGGGCTCGAAGACCGCGGAGGCACTCGCAGTCGGCTGGCCCGACCGCGTCGAGCGGATGGCGATGCTCGCGACGCCGCCCCGTCTCGGCGGCATGCCGACGCCGCCGTTCGAGCAGGCGCAGCGCCAATGGTACCACTGGTTCATGGCCACCGCGCGTGGTGCGCAGGCCGTTCGCGACGACCGCAAGGGCTTTGCGCACATCCACTGGGTCAACTGGTCGCCTTCCGGCTGGTTCGACGAAGCGACCTTCGCCCGCGTCGCACGCTCGTTCGAGAACCCCGACTGGGCTGACGTCACGCTGCACAGCTACCGCGCGCGCTGGAACGAAGCCGAACCCGATCCGCGCAGCCAGTGGCTCGAGGACAAGGTGAAGGCGACCAGGACGCTCTCCTTGCCGACGATGTATTTCCAGGGCGCGGTCGACGGCGTGAACCCGCCGTCGGCGAGCACCGCGGTACCGGCCAAGTTCACCGGCCCGTTCGCGTTCGTGACGCTCAATGGCGTCGGCCATTTCATCCAGCGCGAAGCCCCCGCCGCGGTCGCGCGCCATCTTATCCAGCTTTTCACCGGCAATCCCGCCGACCTGTCCGACACCACCGACCGGAGCCTTATCATGTCCAAGACCAAGCCCTTCCTCGCCGGCGCTGCCGCGATCGCCGTCGTCGCCGCCGCCGCGATCGGCGTCGCCAGCGCGCAGACCGCATCGCAGACCAGCGGTCGCCCGCTCACCCAAGTCGCGCAGTTCGATCACCAGGCGACCGGCGTCGCCGTCACCGCCGACGGCCGTCGCTTCGTCAACTTCCCCCGCTGGACCGACGACGCGCCGATCTCGGTCGCAGAAGTCATGAAGGACGGCTCGCTCAAGGCCTATCCGGACGCCAAGTGGAACAGCTGGCGCAACGCGAAGTCCGCGGAAATGCCGGTCGGCGACTATTTCGTCTGCGTGCAGTCGATCGTCCCCGACGGCCACGGCAACCTCTGGGTGCTCGATCCCGGCGCGCCCGGTAACGAGAAGATCCTCGAAGGCGCGCCAAAGCTGGTCAAGATCGACCTCGCCACCAACCGCGTGACCAAGGTCATCAAGGTGCCGCTCGACGTCGCGTTGCAGGGAACCTACCTCAACGACATCCGCTTCTCGCCCGACGGCAAGACCGGCTACATCACCGATTCCGGCACGCGTGGCGCGATCATCGTCATCGATCTCGAAACCGGCAAGGGCTTCCGCGCGCTCGACGGCCATGGCTCGACGCAGATCGACAAGACCGTGAAGGTGATGACCGACGGCAAGCCGCTCGTCCGCCCCGACGGTCGCCAGCCCGCCTTCGCCGCGGACGGCATCGCGATCTCCAACGACGGCAAGACGCTGTATTACCAGGCGCTTACCGGCAAGACGCTCTACTCGATCGACACCACGCTGCTGCGTAACGGCGTCAGCGACGCGACGCGGGCCGCGGGCGTGAAGACGGTCGCACAGACGCACGTCGCCGACGGCCTGTGGATGAGCAAGGCGGGCACGCTCTACCTGACGTCGCCGGTGAACAACGGCATCACCCGGCTGGTCGGCGATCATGTCGAGCCGGTACTGACCGACGCCCGCCTGCGCTGGCCCGATACCTTCTCGGAAGGGCCGGACGGCCGCATCTACGTCACCGCCAGCCACATCCAGGACACCAACTGGTTCAAGCCCGGTGCGCCCGCGTCGCTCAAGACCGAGCTGTTCTCGTTCGCACCCGCAAAGTGAGGCCCGACATGACCTATCTCCGCTACAGCGACGACATCGAGACGATCCAGCCCGACGAGCAGAAGTCGATCGACGGCATCATCCAGGGCATGTCGCAGCAGACGCAAACCGTCGAGAAGCGCGAGGGCCATGCGGTCCGCGCGAGCCACGCGAAGAGTTCGGCGTGCGTGATCGGCGAACTGACGATCGCACCCGGCCTGCCGCCCGAACTCGCGCAGGGCGTGTTCGCGACCCCCGGCACGCACCCCGTCGCGATCCGCTTCGCGCAGGGGCCGGGCGAGACACTCGGCGACCGCGTCTCGACGCACCGCGGCATGGCGATCAAGATCTTCGACGTACCCGGCGACAAGCTGTCGGGCCACGATGCCGACACGCAGGATTTCGTGTTCGCGACGGGCACGACCTTTCCGTCCGGCACCGCGCAGGGCTTCCTGAGCGACGCCAAGAAGATCGGTGCGGCCGTGCCCTTGCCGGAGGGCTTCAAGAGCGCGGTGTCGAGCCTCGCGCGCAACGTGAACAAGGCGCTGCACGCGGTCGGCACCGAAAGTCCCAAGGCGGACTTTTTCGGCCATCCGTTCAGCCATCCGCTCGCCGAACCGTATTTCAGCCAATGCCCGGTCCGCTACGGCGATTACGTCGCCAAGCTCGGCGCCTTCCCCGCCTCGTCCGAACAGGCCGCGCTGAAGGACTGGGAACTCGACGCAAAGCAGGATGAGGACGGTTTCCGTCATGCCGCCGTCCGCTATTTCGGCGAACACGACGCGGTCTTCGAGCTGCGCGTACAGCTCTGGGCGAACGCCGAGACGCAGCCGATCGAGGACACCTCGGTCGACTGGCCCGAGGAGGACAGCCGCTACCTGACGGTCGGGACGATCCGCATCCCGCGACAGGAAGCCTATAGCGCCGCGCGCGTCCGCTATTTCGACGATGTGATGACGTTCCGCCCCGCGCACGCACTCGCGGCGCATCGCCCACTGGGTTCGGTGATGCGCGCCCGCTTGCAGGTCTATCAGGCGCTGTCGAAGCTGCGGCACGGCGAGAACGGCATCAAGGCCGAAAACACCGCGAAAATCGACCAGATACCCGCCTGAGACGAGGGTCCCTTCGGGGACCCCGCTTGCACTCCGGGCAAATAAAAACCCCGCTAGTCCATGGGACTAGCGGGGTTTTCAATGGTGGGCGTGGCAAGGATTGAACTTGCGACCCCTGCGATGTCAACACAGTGCTGATGCAGCAAAATGCCAGAAATCCGCCGTTTTACTACAGAGGAACACCAGAACATTGAAAGAACAAAGGCCGATTTCGCGACGGTTTCACCCAAGTTTCACCCGAACTATCTCCGGCTGTGACTCGCTAGCCGCCGCCCATAGGCTCCGGCTCTAAAAACTTATCCAGTCCGTCGCTTGCTCCGGAAGTGACCCCCCGCCTCCTCAGCGCTCCGAAGCGCGCATACAGTGTCGGCAGGACGAACAGAGTGAGCAGAGTCGCCGAGATCAGTCCTCCGATCACCACGGTAGCCAGCGGCTTCTGCACCTCGGCACCCGCGCCGTGTCCCAAGGCCATCGGCACGAAGCCAAGGCTTGCAACCAGCGCCGTCATCACGACGGGCCGGAATCGGAGGAGCGCACCTTCGCGCGCCGCCTCGGCTCTGGTCCGTCCCTGTCGGACGAGTTCCTGAATCGAGCTCAGCATGACGAGGCCGTTGAGCACGGCGACCCCGGACAGCGCGATGAACCCGACAGCCGCGGAGATGGAGAACGGCAGACCGCGGAGCAGCAGCGCCAGGATGCCGCCGACCAGTGCCAGCGGCACGCCGGTGAACACGAGCGTCGCGTCGCGGACGCTGCCCAGTGCGCCGTAGAGCAGCAGCATGATGGCGGCGAAGCAGATCGGCACGACGATGGCGAGCCGTGCGCGCGCCGAGGCGAGGTTCTCGAACTGCCCACCCCATTCGAGATAGGTCCCGGCGGGAAGTTCGACCTGCGCCGCGATGCCGGCTTGGGCGTCCTCGACGACGCCGGCCACGTCGCGGCCGCGCACGTTCGCCTGCACGACGACGCGGCGCTTGCCGTTCTCGCGGCTGATCTGGTTGGGTCCGTCGCCGATGCCGATCTCCGCGACGCTGGCGAGCGGCACGAACGAGCCGCCGGCCGTCGGAACGGGCATCTGACCAAGCGCCTGTAGGTTGGAGCGCGATGTCTCGGCGAGACGGATCACGACGGGGAACCGGCGGTCGCCCTCGAAGATCATGCCGGCCTCCCGGCCGCCGACGGTCGCCGCGACGACGTCCTGCACGTCGCCGGCCGTGACGCCGACGCGGGCCATCGCGTCGCGATTCGGTCGTATGTCGAGCAATGGCAATCCCTCGGTCTGCTCGACGCGCACATCGGCGGCTCCGCGGACCTTGCGCAGGACGTCGGCGATCCTGTTGGCGGTGGCGTTCATCTGCCCGAAGTCGTCGCCGAACACCTTGATCGCCAGGTCGCCGCGCACGCCCGCGATCAGCTCGTTGAACCGCATCTGGATGGGCTGCGTGATCTCGTAGCTGTTGCCGGGAATGGTCGAGACCCGCTGCTCGATCCGCTCGACCAGCTCCTCCTTTGGAAGGCCCGGCTCGGGCCACTCGCTGCGGGGCTTCAGGATCACGAAGGTGTCCGTGGCGTTCGGCGGCATCGGATCGGAAGCGATCTCGGACGTGCCCGTGCGCGAGAAGGCGTAGCGGACCTCGGGCTCCCGTGAGATCGTCTTCTCGACCGCGAACTGCATCCGCTGGCTCTGCTCGACCGAGGTGCCGGGTGGCCGCCAGGCCTGGACGAGGATGCTACCCTCGTCGAGCTGCGGTAGGAACTCCTGTCCCAGAGTGGTGAACGCCAGCGCCGCGGCAACGACGGCCAGGGCCGCGCCGCCCATCGTCAGCGTCGGCCGGCGCATTGCGGCGGCGAGACCCGGTTCGTAGCGGCGCCGAAGCCAGTGGACGATCCGGCTCTCCTTCTCCTCCACCCGGCCGCTCAGCCAGGCGGCGATCGCCGCGGGCACGAACGTGACGGAGAGGATGAAGGCGAAGACCAGCGCGATGATGACGGTCAGCGCCATCGGCTCGAACATCTTGCCCTCGACGCCGGTGAAGGTGAGCAGGGGCGCATAGACGAGGATGATGATCGCCTGACCGTAGACCGATGGCCGGATCATCTCGCGCGCCGATGCCGCGACGATGTCGAGCCGCTCGCGCAGGGGCAGTCGGTCGCCCGTCTCGTGCTGGCGGTCGCCGAGCCGCCGCAGGGCGTTCTCGACGATGATGACGGCACCGTCGACGATGAGGCCGAAGTCGAGCGCGCCGAGGCTCATCAGGTTGGCCGACACGCCCGCGCGCAGCATGCCGGTAGCGGTCAGCAGCATCGTGATGGGGATGACCAGCGCGGCGATCAGCGCCGCCCTGAAGTTGCCGAGCAGGAGGAACAGGACGACGATCACCAGCACCGCGCCCTCCGCAAGGTTGCGGGCGACGGTGGAGATCGTCGAGTTGACCAGGTCGGTGCGGTCGAGGACCGGCTTGACGACGATGTCGGTGGGCAGCGACCTGCCGATCTCGCCGAGCCGCTCGCGGACGGCGGTCGCGACGGTCCGGCTGTTCTCGCCGATCCGCATCACCGCCGTGCCGACGACCACCTCGTGGCCGTTCTCCGACGCCGAGCCGGTCCGGATGCCCTGACCCGCCTGCACAGTCGCGACCTGGCTGAGCAGGATGGGGACGCCTTCGCGGGTCGCCACCACGTTGCGCGCCAGCTCGTCGGCGGTGCGCACGCGCGCGTCCGATCGGACGAACAGCCCGGCGCCGTTGCGGTCGACCGTGCCCGCGCCGATGCTGGTGTTGCTGCGCTCCAGCGCTCGGGCGAGGTCGTCGATCGTCAGCCGCAGGGCGGCGAGTCGCTGGAGGTCGGGGACAACGAGGAACTGACGGTCGAAGCCGCCGAGCGAGTCGACGCCGGCCACGCCATCGGTGCCGCGCAGCTGTGGCGCCACGATCCACTCCTGGACGGTATGGAGGTAGGTCGCCTTGTCACGCTCCGCGACGAGGTGCTCGCCTTCCGGGGTGATGTAGCTTCCGTCCCTCTGGACGCCGGGGTCGCCGTCGCGGTGCCTGACGCGGTCCAGCTCGCGGTATTCCACCGTCCACATGAAGATGTCGCCCAGCCCCGTGGCGATCGGGCCCATCTCAGGCATCACGCCCTGCGGCAGCCGGCTCTGGGCCGCGTTGATCCGTTCGCTGACCTGCTGGCGGGCAAAGTAGATGTCGGTGGAGTCGGAGAACACTGCGGTGATTTGCGCGAAGCCGTTCCGGTTCAGCGAGCGGGTGAATTCCAGCCCGGGGATGCCTTTCAACGCCGTCTCGATTGTGAAGGACACCTGCCGTTCGATCTGGTCGGGTGACAGCGAGGGCGCCATCACGTTTACCTGGACCTGGTTGTTGGTGATGTCCGGGACGGCGTCGATCGGCAGGCGTTGAAGAGCGAACACGCCCGCTAGGGCGGCGACGGCGGTGAACAGGAGGACGAGCCAGCGGCGCTCGACCGAGAAGGTGACGAGGCGGCTGAGCATCAGTCCATGTCCATTTCGCCGCCCTTGCCGAGTTCGGCCTTGAGCGTGAAGGAGTTCGTGGTCGCGATCCGTTCGTTGCCGGCCAGTCCGGACGTGACCACGACCCTGTCGCCGTCTGGACGACCTATCGCGACCGGCACTGCGCGGAAGCCCGTCGGCGTGCGCACGAAGACGACGGTCCTGTTCTCGACCGACTGGATGGCGGTCGACGGCACCGAAATTCCCCCCGCCCCGGTTGATGGCAAGATCAGCGCGGCGGTCACGGGCTCGCCGACGCGCCAGGTCGCCCCAGCGTTGTCGAGCCCGACGATGACCTGCACCAGCCGGGTGGTCTCGTCGAGGATCGGCGAGACGAAGGTGACGCGCCCTTCCTGCCGTCGTCCTGCAGCGGTTACCTCTACGCGGGTTCCTGGTCGCACGCGGCCGGCGTCGGCTGGTGACAGCGAGGCGGTGACGGTCACCTTGGACAGGTTCGCCACCCGGAACAGCTCGGCGTTTGCGTCGACGGCTTGGCCGAGCACCGCGGGCCGCGCGATCACCTGACCAGAGATGGGCGAGCGCATGGCAATTCGGTTGAGGGCGCCGCCGCCGCCGCCGGTCGCGCCGAGCTGCTGCCGCGCGAGCCGCAGGGCGATGCCGGCCTCCGTCGCCGCGGTCCGCGCGGCGATCAGGTCCTGCTCGGGTGACACACGCTGCGCGAACAATCGTTGCTCGCGCCGCAGGTTAGATTGCGCGAGGGCGGCACGCGCGCCGGCTGCCTCTACTTCGGCCTTCAGCGAGGCGGCCTCACGGCTCTCGATGACGGCAAGGGCGTCACCGCGCGCTACGGACTGTCCGAGGTTGCGGGTAAGTGAGACGATCCGGCCGCCCAGCGTAGCGGACACGACCTGCACACCCTGCGGATCGCCCTGAATGATGCCCGGGGCCTCGATCGTGCCGGCCGCACCGCCGACCGTCGGCGCCGCGACCTCGATGCCGGCATCCGCGATCTGGCGCGCGGTCAGAGTGACGGCGTCCTTGTCGGCGCGTTCGCCGGCCTCGCCCTTCTCCATCTTCTCCATGCCGGTCGCCTCGCCAGTCTTGTTCTCGGTCGTCGCACTACCGCAGGCGACAAGCGCGACCGGCAGGAGCGCCGCCAGAAACGGCCGGCTGATCATCGTCCTCATCGTAGGTCCTTAGCGTCGTTCGGCACCGGAGAAACGAGGCGTTCGAGCCAGGCCTGAGCGTCATGATAGGCGGCCAGCGCGTCTATCGCAGCGGAACGTGTCTCGGCGAGTGTCCGCTCGGCCTCCAGAAGGTCTAGCTGCCCGAACTTGCCCTCACGATAGCCGATCCGCGCGATCCGCGCCGCCTCCTGCGCCGCCGCCAGCGTCGGCCCGGTGGCATTGCGCGCCGTGGTTGCGGCGTTCGCCGCGTCCGCCTGGGCTGAGGCGATCCCCTGCTCGGCGTCCAGCATCGCGGCGCGGCGCTGGGCATCAGCCTGCTGCCGTTGTGCCGACGCGAGGTCGACTCCGGCGCGCCCGGTGTTGAACAGCGGCAGCGGAACCGACACGCTGAACACGCCCGCGATGTCGTTGCTGGCTTCTAGCCGACGCGCGGCGGCGCTGACGGTGACGTCGGGAATCCGTTGGCTGCGCGCGAGTCGTACCTGCGCAGTCGCGGTGGTCAGGTCGGCCCGGGCGGCGGCCACGACGAGCGTGTCCCCCGTCGTGATGGGCAGGGCCGGACCGGTCGCGGTCACGCGCGCGAACCACGCTCCGTCAAGCGTGCCCATGGCGCGGCCCGTGAGCCTGGCAAGATTGTCGAGCGCCACCTGGGCGGAGCGCTCGGTCCGCTCGGCGGCTCCTTCAGCGTTGAGTCGGGCCACGTCGGCGCGCTGCTCCTCCAGCGGCGAAGCGCGCCCTGCGGCGACGCGGACACGAGCGGCCCGCAGGACTTCGGCGGCTATGCCCACCTGCTCGCGCGCGTTGGCCGCCCTGCGCTGGGCGGCGACCGCGTCGTTGTAGGCCTGGGTCACCCGCAACCGCAGGTCAGCCCGCGCGATTGCCGACCCCAACGTCGCCCTGTCGAGCTGGGCGCTGGCTACGGCAACCCGAGCCGAGCGCTTGCCGCCTAGTTCGAGCGGAAGGGAAAGCCCCACGGTCGTCTCCGACGAGCGCAGGCCGCTGTAGGCGCCGGTGCCCGCCACGTTCTCCGTCATCGCGTCGATCGACGGGTTCGGACGCAGGCTCGCCAACGTCCGCTGCGCCTCGGCCGCGCGGATGCCGGACTGCGATACCTCGATCGACGGATTGGTCGCGCCTGCCGCGGCGAGTGCGTCGTCGAGCGACATGACCGGCCCCGTGTCGGTCTGCGCCATCGCCGGGCTCGCGGCGATGGCCAGCGCGACGGCGAAGGTAAGCTGGCGGGCTATCATGACGCGCGAGTTCCCGCCTCGCCGGCGTCGCCCCGCATCTCGGCAGACGCGCCACCGATGATCTCCCATGCCGAATGCAGGAAGATCAGCGCGATGACGCCTGCGACGGCGAGGTCGGGCCATGCGCTGCCTGTCCATGCGACCATTCCCGCAGCCGCGATGACGGCGACGTTGGCCAGCGCGTCGTTCCTGCTGAACAGCCAGATGGCGCGGACGTTCGCGTCGCCATCGCGGAAGCGCGACAGGATCAGCGCTGCCGCGACGTTGACCGCCAACGCGGCGACCCCGATCCCGCCCATCAGGTCGGCCTCGGGCGCGACCGCGTTCATCGCGCGCCACCCGGCGAACGCGAGGACGCCGATGCCCAGTAACGCGAGGAAAGCCCCTTGCGCCAGCGCCACCTGGGATCGTGCTCGCGCCGTCCAGCCGAGGGCCAGTAGCCCGAGCAGCGAGATCGTGCCGTCACCGACGAAGTCGAGCGCATCGGCCTTCAGCGCCTGGCTGTCGGCGAGGAACCCGCCGACGATCTCGACCGCGCCGAAACCGAGGTTGAGGACGATGGCGCTGACGAGCGCGCGCCGATATGCCGGGTCGCGCGCCGCACGACTCGTATCGCCGGTGCAGCCGCACGACGTGGTTTCGCTTGTGGTCATCGAGGTTCCTTACGATCTACAGTGACTGTAGGATCAAGCGTTATCTGAGGAATTCAGGATGTTGATGATCGGCGACTTGGCCAAGCTCACCGGGACCAAGGTCAACACCGTCCGGTTCTATGAGGCGGGCGGGCTGCTGCCGCTCGCAGAACGAACCGCGTCGGGACGGCGAACATACAGTCAGGCCGACGTGCAGCGGCTGCGGTTCATCCGCCGCACCCGGCACCTCGGGTTTTCCCTGGACGAGGTCAGGGCCTTGCTCGATCTTGCGGGCCAGCGTGATCGAGACTGCGGCACGGTGGACGAGATCGCTACCCTTCACCTGGAGGAGATCGACAGGAAGATCTCCGACCTGATCGCTCTACGGCGCGAGCTGTCAGGCGTCATAGCGAGCTGTGCGGGTGGCACGATGGCTGATTGCCGCATCCTAGAGGCGTTCTCACCGACAGCCAGTTGCGAGGTGACCTAATTCTTGAAAAGCTAGGCGTCGATCATCGTGATCCCGTGTCGTGGGCAGGACCGAGGCAGGCGTCAGCTGCTGCGCCTGGAACTATGCATCATCACGTTTTCACAAGAAGGCTGACTTTCATTGCTTGCCTCTGCTGCGCACGGTTCATCTTGGCCATCCGCGCCCGATAATAACCGTGAAAGCCCTCCAGCCGGCGATCGATCTCTCTGTCCATGGCTGCGAAGACATCTGGACAATTCGACGTTCGGAATGAGCCGCGCCAGCCCCGAACGGTATTGTCGATCGCGACGAGAGTCTGAGCGTAGCACCTATCTTGTGATTGAAGCGCACGCCCGCTCCCGGCTTTGTCAATTGAGCGCTGTCCTTCGGCGATGAGCATTCCGATCTGAGACATCAGTCTTTCGCGTGCGCCAGCGGCTGGCGGAAATGATCCAGGGCAGAGTTCATGTCCAAGAAAAGTATGTGGTTCGCCGATTTTACCTTCGAAGGCCTTGGTGGGCGCGCGCACTGGATCATATATGCTCATCCCATAAGCTGCCAGCATCTCGCCAGCCGAGGTCATTGCTTTACGCACCCCCCCCTCGCTTCGCCCGAGCACGATGAAGTCGTCGATGTAGCGAATGCAAGTGATGCCCCGCTCGTTCATACGTGCATCGAACTCCCGGAGCACGATGTTGCCCGCAAGCGCGGAAAGCGGGCAGCCTTGCGCAACACCGTCCGGGCCAGTGGGAAACAGCTTCCTATCAGCAGCACTAAGCCGATCTTCGTTGGCGAGCTCAACGGTGAGAGCTTTCTCGATCAATTCAACAAATTCTAATTCGACCCCGGCGCCCGTCAAGAACTCAAACACCCTCTGCCGGGGAATTTTTGTGAAAAATGCAGCAATGTCAGATCCAGCACAATACTGATCCCCGGCCTCAACTCGGGCCTGGAAGAGTTTCAATCCTGTATCGACACCTCGCCCGCGAATGCCTCCAACGGAAGTTGGACACGCCAGCACGGCTTGCACAAGCGGCAAATCATCCGCATCCTGCAAGACATCCAAAAGTGCTCGCTGGACGATCCGGTCTTCTAACGGAGCGACGACTAGCGGGCGCTTGCCCGGCTTTCCCCCGGCCTTGGGGGGTGTGGCACCGTGCGCCTTGGCGAACACGTATCCTGCTTCCAACCTGCTCTGGAGCTTGCGGAGATTTACGACCAAGTCCTCTCCGAACTCACGCGCGCGGCGCTTCGTCGCTTCCTGCCGCGACGTTTCCGCGTTTCGGCGGATCGCGTGCCAAGCCCCCATGAGCACAGCCATGGAGCGCGCACGCTTACACAACCCCTTCGGGCGGCGCCTTCTAGCTGCGGGGCCTGCCGACAAAGTCTTCCCCCGGCCAGTGGCGTCCTTCCATCGCCGCCCCGACGATCAACGTCGCCGATGCGTCGACATGCACCGCAAGGCTCATCGCCCGGCGATGGTCCCCGCCTCTCGGACCTGCACCCGAACCGGGCCAGGCGAGAATAAGGGACAGCGACAAAGCGGCAACCCAGCAGCGAACAAAGCTCGCCGCGAGCGCCGTAGTAACTCCGCGTCCACGCATACTATCTCCCCCCATCAGCTTAGCAGCTTTTTGGGCGCGTCAAGCACTTGCATGGCTCGCCGCCCAGACCGACACTTATGTTCGGAGACTGATCGGCAGGCCGCCGTGAGCGGAACACCAGTCTCGCACATGCTAGCCGGGGCGTGCGGGCGTCCTTCCATCGCCGCCCCGACGATCAACGTCGCCGATGCGTCGACATGCACCGCAAGGCTCATCGCCCGGCGATGGTCCCCGCCTCTCGGACCTGCACCCGAACCGGGCCAGGCGAGAATAAGGGACAAGTCAGCATCCGCTCCGTAGCTCATTCGCAAGTGGAAGGAAAGGAGAACAGAGCGAAGTCCCGATGGCGTTTCGCTAAAGGCCTATAGCGATGCCAGCAGTCCGTGCAGATAGCGGCGCCGCGACCGACGCCCCCTGGCGCTTCAGCATCTCGTCGATCGCGCCGACTTTGGCGCTGCTGCGTCCTTCGATGGCACTGGCGAGGCGGTCGCGGTCGTCGGTGTAGATGATCGCGGACGCCTTGGCTCGGGAGACGGCGACGTAGGCGATGTTGGCGTCGACGTTGCTGCGAAAAGATTCAAGGTGCGCCATAACGCGCTCGCAAGTCGCCCCTTGCGCGCTGTGGATGGTGCGGACCCAGCCTGGGCGGATGTGACGGTCGGCCACGTTCGCCATTTCGAGGGCCTGCCGCTTGCCGTTCTTGCTGCGGACGACGAGGATGCCTTCGTCGGGGTCGATCGCGACCACCTCGGCGGTGCGCCCGTTGAGACGCTTGGCCTCGTAGTTGTTGCGGGTGAACTGGATGCGGTCGCCGGTGCGAAACTGCTGTTCGACTTCCGTGAAGGCATCGGCATTGGCGGCGCTGCCGTCGCCGGGGGACCAGGTGAGCGCCTGACCTTCGGGGTCGAGCAGGCGGACGGTGCCGCCCTCGGCGTCGACAGACCCGACGCGGTAGCCGGTGTTGCGACGTGGCGCGCCGTCTTCCCCGCCCTTGCGGAAAATGACGACGGTGCCGGGGTGGTAGCTGGCGGCGCGGGTGCGGGCGGCGTCGGTGAGCCCGACCGATTCGAGTACAGTGACGGCCATCGCGCGCTCGCCCAGCGTGCCGTCGCGGACCAGTTCGGCGCGAATGGCGTCGGTGAGCGCCTGGCGGCCCTCGCGGGTCGGGTCGAGGACGAGCGTGCGGGCGCGCTCCTTGGCCGAGAGGCGCGCGAAGTCGCGAGCGAGCCGCGCACGCCGCACGTCGTGGTCGGCGTGCTGGATGACCTCGCCACCCCCGTCGTCGAGGGCAGCGAACGCGGCCTCGGCATTGCCGGCGAGCAGCGCCTCGACCGCACGCTTGGTGTCGGGGTTGGACTGTCGGACGATCTCGGCGAGCTTGGGCGTCTCCATGCCGGCGTCCTGAAGCTGGCCGAAAGCACGGCCGGCCGCGACGCTACCCAATTGCTTCACGTCACCGACCAACACGACGCGTGCGCCCTCAACATGGGCCTGGGCGAGCAGCGCCTCACCGTCGCGGGCGCTGAGCATGGACGCTTCGTCGACGATCCAGATTTCGGGCTTCCTGTCGCCGCAAGGCGTGGCGGGACTGGCGGTGAGCATCATGGCGACGGTCATCGGCTCGCCCCGGATCGCGCGCGCCAGTTCGTCCGCAGCCGTGGCGGTGGGTGCGAGCGCGCGGACGGTGTAGCCGCGTGCCTTGGCGGCATCGGCATGGACGCGCAGGACCGTGGTGGTCTTGGCAGTGCCGGCGCTGCCCTGAATGCCGACGACGCTGTTGGGAGAGACGAGCAGCGCCTTGGTGGCGGTGCGCTGCCCCTCGGTCCATGTGTGGCCCATCTTCTCCGACACGGCCTCAGCCTTGGCGACGATCATGGCGGCGTCGAAATGGTCGGCGAGCGGATCTAGCGTGCCCCGACCGGCGCGTTCCAGACCCAGCATCCGCTCTTCGGTCGCGATGGCCTCGCGGGTGGTATAGCCGACGACGCCGCGCGCCATGCCGGGGGCGGCGCGGATGACGAGGTCCTGGGCGCGCTCGGCGCGGGCGATGGCGGCGACGATGTCGCCGGGGAACACTTGGCCGCGTGCGGCGTCGCCGGCCTCGCGTTCGAGGATGGCGGCTGCGAACACCGCGTCGCGCTCGCCGACATGCGCCGCGGCGAAGGCGACCTCGCGGTCTGCGATGCGCATCCGGGCGCGGGTGCCGGGCATGGCCTGACCCGCGCGAGCTTCGGCCTCGGCGACAAGCGTGCGGCGCACGGCCTCGGTGAAGCCGGGTTCATGGGCGCGGTCGCGCCATGCGCCGGTGAGCTGCTGGTAGTCGACGGCCTCCTTGGGGCTGCGGGTGTCGAGCGCGACGACGGCCTTCTCGGCTGCGGATGCGCTGGCACGGGTCTGGCCGCGTGCGGCGAGCGCCGCCTCGATCTGGTGGGAGCGGTTGGCGAAGGCGTCGCGCACTTCTGGGGTGATGGCGTCAAGTTCGAACAGCCCGTTCTCTCCCCCGATCGTGACGGTATAGCCAAGCCGCTGCACCTCGGCCGCGAGCTGCTGGTGGTAGATGGCACCGATAGCCTTTTGCAGCTGATAGAGGGGATGGCTCTCGATGCTGCGCCATGTGCCGTCGTCGTCGCAGGTGGCGTTGATGATGACGCAGTGGGTGTGGACCTGCGGGTCGGGCAGGTTCTCGGTCTCGCGGGCGGTAAAATGCGGGAACGCGGCAATGGCGAGATTGCCGGTCGCGACGCGCGGGGTGGTCTTGCCCTCGCGGATGCGGGTGGTGGCGGCGTGCCTCTCGGCATAGTCGAGCGCGACCCGAACGGCGCGGTCATGGGCGTCGAGCAGGCGACGGTCGCCCGCCACCAGTGCCGCAACCGACACGGATTTCGGTGCGGAGCAGGTCAAGTCCCAACCGGGCTTGTGCTCGCGCACGCCGTCGCGAACGGTGCCGAGCACGGTCCCGTCCGGCAGCTTGCCGTGGAGCGAGGCGGCGAAGGCGTCGGCGTCGACCTCGCCACGCAGGCCCAGCTTGGCCGCGCCGCGTCCGTGCCATGCCGAGGGGGCCTTAGCGTCGCCGACATAATATTCGTCGGCCTCGTAATAGCCGAGCGCGTCGTCGGGGTTGGTAAGGTCGATAAGGGTGGCGACCATCAGCGGAGTCCTGCGGTGAGCCAGTCGTCGCCGTCCTCGATGCGGACCTCAATGTGGGGGCGTGCTGGCGTGGTGTCGCCCGATACCGGGGCGATGTCGGGCATTGTGACGGGTGCGGGCACCCATGCGGGCGCGATGTCGGGCATGGTGGGGCCTGGGTCGATCGTCACCCTGGCGAGCGGATAGCCCGACAGGCGCAGATAGGCCTGGCCGGTCGCCAGCCCTGTCACCTCGGAGTCGATGATGAGCGAGTTGCGCTCGCGGTGCGTAGCGAACGAGCCGCGCTCGCCCTTGGCGTTGCCGTCGAGCGATTCGGTCGTGCGCTGGTTCTCGACTTCGACGGTGCCGCACAGCTCGACCGCCCATGTCGCGGTCGGATGGTCGCCGACCGACATGATGAGCTGGGTCGAGGTCTGGCCGGTGATGATATGGACGCCCTCCTCGCCGTATTTGTCGCGGAGCTGGGCGACGGACTGGAAGGCGATGGTGATGGCCGCGCCGTATTTTCTCCCCTCGGGGAACAAGGTCATCAACGAGGTGATGGGCGGCAGCGAGGGCAGTTCGTCGAGGATAAGCCATGCCCGGCACGGCGCGTTGGTATCGCGCTGGAGGATGGCGGATGCGGCCGCATCCAGCCACGCGGTGACGACGGGAAGGCCGGCGTCGCGGTAGCGGCGCGGTGCCGTGAGGAAAATGAAGGGTCTGTCCCCCTCATGCTGATCGAGCGCGGCATAGAAGGCGTCGAAGCTGAACGTCTGCGCCGATGTCGGCACCGCCGCGAGCATAGCGACGATGCGGGCGGGCTGGCTGAGCATGAAGGCGACGCTGGAGGACGCCCGTTCGGCTCCCGGCTCGAAGGCGCGCGCGGCCTCGGTCCTGGCGACGAGTTCGCGCAGTTCGTCGATGTTGGCCACGGTGAGCGTGGTGGCGAGCTGGTCGAGGTCGGTTCGACCCTCGCGGACGAACCGATAGATGATGCGGGCGATGACGGCGCGCGCCTGATCATACCATATGTCGTTGTCGCCGCGCCCCTTGGGGAGTGGGAGCAGGATGGCGGCAAGCCGGTAGGCGTCGGCCGGGTCGGCGATGTCGGCCAGCGGATTCCAGCGCGCGGTCCTGGCATCCCAGACGTTGAGGATGATGTCGCCGCGTGCGGCGTTGTAGAAGCTGCCGATGTAGGAACCATCGGGGTCATAGACGAGCGCATGGTCGCCGCGTGCGGCGATCTGGCGGACGATGCCGCGCAAGGCGGTCGACTTGCCGGACCCGGACTGACCGACCGCGAGCAAGTGGCGGGTCTCGTTCTCGGGGGGTAGCGGCACGCCGCCCAGCTCGATGGGGGCACCGGTCTTCCTCGTCCATGCGAGCCGCGACGCCAGTTCCTGCGGTGTGACGATGCGGTTGCCTCGCTTCACCTGGTCGCGTGCCGCCTCGCGCGACGCCTTGATCCACTGGCGCCCCAGCAATGTCGGCAGGCCGATCGCGAGCAGGACGGCGAACGGGACGCCGATGTAGCCGAGCCTGTGCAGCATCCCGGTCGCGGCGACCTGTTCCGGCGATGCCGGAACCCCGAACCCGGTGTAGGTGGGCGGGGACTGCTGCGCCTGCAACATCGCGGCCGGGTTGAGTCTCTCGTTGATCTCGTGGCGCAGCCATACTTGCGCCAGCACCCGGTCCCCGGCGCTGATGGTCGCCCAGGTGAGCGCGGTGCCGAGCACCATGCCGAGCAGCCCGCCCACCGCCGCGACGCGCAGCAAGGTCATGACGGCGTTGGAACGATGAGCCTCGATCACGCGGCCCCGGCTCGCTTCGATTGCGCGGTTCATGGCTGCACCACCTTGGCGACGACGGGGACGAGTTGGCCGACGAACGTCGCCTGCTGATCCTGCGGCAGCATCTTGAGCGCGTGGAGGCGGGTCGTCGCGTAGGCCGCGAAGGCGTTCACGGCCGCGTGCTCGCTCGCATCGTTGCACGCGTCGACCTTGACCGCGAGGCGGGCGAGCGCGTCGAGGATGCGGTCCATCACCGGGTCAATGACGGGCACGACCTTGGCCGGCTGCGGGGCGGCGAGCGCCGCTGCCAGCAATTCGCGCAGGACCTCGCCGCGGGTCATCTTGGTGCTGGTCGCACGGGCGTCGATTGCCTTGACGAGGCTGTGGTCAAGTCTGACCTGGATGGGGACGGTGACTGACATGGGACGGCCTCAGTGTCGCGGATGAATACAATTGTTTCTCAACGGCTTAGCTAGACGCGAATACAGGGCGATACGGCTAAGCTGCTGGAAACGCTGGCGTCGGGAGCCTGCACGTGTGCGTGAGGTGTGTTGCTTCCCCCTTGCGCGAGGCGAAGCCTTGCGCCCCGGCCGAACGGTCGGGATGCGCCTGCTCGGCGATGACGCCCGCGTGGCGATGGAGCGCGTCCATCACGAGGCCTCCGGCAGCAGCGTGATGCCGATGCTGGCGGCATAGTCGAAGATGGTGAGCTGGACTGGGCGGTCGATCTGACCGGCATAGACCCGGCGCTTCGTCGCCAGCTTCAACTTGCTGGCGGCACCTGACGCTTCAGAATTGGCGCTGCCCTTCACGGCGTCGGAGGCGCGCGCAGACGCCGCCGCCGATCCTGTTGCCTTGCTCTTCCCCATGTGACATCTCCTTAGATGGTGCTAGGTATAGCACCGTTGACGGTAGTCCGCAATGGTGATAGGGTTAGCACACAATGGCTCATGTTCCTGCTTATCTTGGCTCCCGTGACGTGGAGGCGTTCTTCCGCAGATTCCTCGGAATCTCCGAGGACGGCTCGAAGGCGTTCACCGGGCGGATGAAGCACTTGATCCGGCAGAAATTCCCGGAGGGCGTGAATACGGGTCACGGTGTGCCTGCACGCTATTACGCTGACCAATTCTTCCAGGTCGTCGTGGTGGTTGAACTATGGCAGTGGGGCGTTCCTCCCGCTCGGGCCACGCGCTTGGTCACTGACGCCTGGCCGGCACTCCGCACGAGCGTCCGGTCGATCTGGCGTGAGGTGGACGCTGGTGAGCACGGCGCAGTCATCAAGGCAGAGCCGATCTTCTGGCGCGTTCCGGTGGAGGCATTGGCGTATCTGACGGCCGAGGACCGGCCCTGGCGTCAACCGGATGCGGATAACCTCATTGTCCTGACCCCGCGCGAGCGAGACGAGCGCGAACAGCTGGCCGGCGGTCGCGAATGGCGGGTCGCCTACATCGAAGCCGACAAGCTGCTTCGGCAGGTCTTCGAGTTTCTCAAGTTCGGTACTGATCCGTTGCCGTTCGCGAAGATCGCATCGCTCATGAACACGCTTCCGCCCGAGACAGACGATGACCGTGCGACGTAGCCCAGCGAAGTTGCTGATTGACCTCGACCGCAAGGTGTCGAGGGCGATGGAGTGCGGTCGCGGCCTGACGCTCTCGCCCGAGCAGCTCGATGCCTTGGCGGCCATCGGCATGGTCGCGAAGCTGGCGGAAGCCAAAGCCACTATTCTGATGGAGGAAGCGCGATGCCGACAGACAAGGGAGGTATCTATCAGCGAGGCGGGTTCTGGCTCGACCTCGAACGAGGCGCGGGCGGAAAGCCTGCCAGCAGTCGCTGGTATATCTGGTGGTATGATCCCGGGACTGGCCACCAGCGGCGCAAGAGCACGGGCACGAGCGACGTTCGACTAGCCTGCGACAAGCTGGACGAGCACTTCCTTGCCCATCACAAGCCGACATCGTCCGACCAAGACACCTATTCGGTGCCGCAGGCCTTGGTCGACTACTGGCTCGAACACGGATCAAAGCAGTCCAGCGAAGAAGCTATTAAGGCTCGTCTCAAGCTGCTTACCAGATTCTTCGACGCTGAGGTCGATGCGGGCCTGCTGAAAGACCCAATCCTCCCGGACCACCTCGACGACAACGTCCTTGGTCGCTTTCGCGCATGGGCCGTTGCCGAGCCGATCGTCGCCATGCGCAAGGACGACGATGGAAATTGGGTGCCCGGCAAGTCTCGGGTCCGTAGCGCCTCCACCGCCGAGGAGAGCGTGATCGCGTTAAAAGCCGCGCTGAACCATGCCTTTTCGAAGCGTCGTGTCAGGTACGTTCCGCCACTCAAACACAAGAGTCGGGATCAGGTGACGCCGGAACGCACCTATCGGCTGTCCGTGGACGGGATAGCGGAACTGCTCGACTACAGCCTGCGCGGGGCCGGCAAGTATGCCGGTCACGGGGACCGGCTGATCCCGCTCCGCCGCTATCTCGTGGCTTCCATCTGCACGCTTGGACGCCCGGATGCGCTGATGGACATGAGCGTCCTACCCGGGCGTGGTCAGTGGATGCGCGACGAGCGACGCTTCGCGCTCAACCCGGCGGGGCGCATCCAGACGAAGAAGCTGCGGCCCGTGCTACCCGTCGTTAACCTTCTGGACGGGTGGCTGAATCAAACCGACGAATGGTTCGTCGTTCGTGAAGTCCTGTCGTTCGACGAGGACCAGCAGATCGATGTCGTAGAGCAGATTAGAATCGCGTCCATCAAGTCCGCATGGAACGGCGCGCGGGCGCAGCTCGGTATCCCGGACGGTTGGGGTCCGAAGCTGCTGCGGCACTCTATGGCCACCATCCTGGCAAACCGCCGCGTCGACCTCATCGAATTGGAAATCGCGCTGGGACACCGCGTGCTCAAGAAGACCTCCTCGCGCTACGCGATATTCGATCCCGAGTATCTGTCGACTATCACAGCCGGGATCGAGGACGTCGTCGCCGACCTCCTCAAGAAGGTCGGCCCGGCACTTCACCCGAAACTCACCCGAGCCCACGATAACGTCATACCGCTCCGGGCGTAAAAAAGCCCTGCTAAGCCGTTGGCCTAGCAGGGCTTTTTATGGTGGGCGTGGCAAGGATTGAACTTGCGACCCCTGCGATGTCAACACAGTGCTCTACCACTGAGCTACACGCCCGCCGGAGGGCTCCACTAGCCGCGCTCTTC
>Ga0308170_10001665_pt1 | contig 20543 bp, 29 predicted proteins | sample PhyBR2_2_FD_202136 | JGI IMG/M metagenome (GOLD analysis project Ga0308170, IMG submission 202136) | Phyllosphere microbial communities from UC Gill Tract Community Farm, Albany, California, United States - DLSLSB.R2 | ecosystem: Host-associated > Plants > Phyllosphere > Unclassified | place...
AGGCGGTCGACGATCTCGGGCGTGAGGAACGGCTCCTTGGTCTCGTGCGTGAAGAGCTTGAGGAGCCGCAGCGACTCGTGGCCGAGGTCGAGGTCCGACTTGACCTGCGACTCGTACTGCCGCAGGAGCTTCTCCTTCTCCTGCCGCTCGGCCGCCGGCAGCGCCGCCCACGCCGCCGTGTCGTCCATCGCGCGCTGCGTCTCGCTGATCTTGCCGAGGTGGACGAGCGCGTCGTCGAGGAGGTAGGTCGTGTCGTTCATGAGGAGGTTGACAAAGCGCACGTAGCGGTCGAAGTTGACTCTGCGAGCAGGAGGGAATGAGTCAGCAAGGGAGCACGGCGCAGGCCTCGCCCAACGGCGCAGTGGCGAGAGAGGGAGGGGGAGGAAGGGAGGGAGGAGGACGCACTGGCTCTCGCGCTTGAGCGACTCGCGGTGCGTCGGGTTGCTCCACACGAGCTTGAACAGCTGCGTGATGTAGTACCGGATGTTGAACTTGTCGTAGAACTGGGTGTGCGACCCGGTCACCTCGATCTCTGCGCACAGTTCCGCTCTTTCCATCAGCGCTCGGCTCGGTGCACCTCGCACGACGGCACCGCAGAGACTGAAGAGAGACAGAGAGAGGCCGACGCACCGATGTAGGCGTGGATGAGGCACGGCATGAGGTTCTTGAGCGCGAGCGTGTGGAAGTTGAGCACGTCGCCGAGGCACCCGCGCGGCGCCGTGTAGCTCGGGCGCGTCAGGTAGTACATGATCTGCGAGAGCGTGCAGATGAAAGTCAGCGACGCTGCTTCGAGCCAGGCCGTGCCCCGCGAGAGGCTCGTGCGCGGCGAGAAAGAGGAAGGCGCACCTCGACGAACTGGCCCTTGAGGTAGGGGTTTTTCATGTACGGCGTCGAGAGGAAGACGAGCATGAAGCTCATGAGCTCGTCCTGCGAGCTCGTCTCGAGGACCGACGGCGCGTACCTGCGAGCATGTCCATGGAGCACATCAGCGACCTGCCGCCGACGACGGCAGCGAGAGGGCGAGAGGCGGACGAGGGCTGCGACGCACTTGGACACGAAGCTGAGGAACTCGGTGATGTCCTCGATGAGGAACTCGGGCAGCATGCGGAACACCTCGGGCGTCTCGTCGGGGAGCGGCAGGCTGCAAGGACGAACGACATCTGGAAGTCAGTCCCCAACGCACCGTGCCTGGAGGACGAGACGCAGAGACGGTCGCCGACGCACCTGATGCGAGTCTGCGGGTGGCGCTTGAGCGGGTCGACGAGGCGCACGAGCCACGCCATGACGAGGCTGCCAAAGTTGGCGCACTTTGCGAGGTACTCGGGGTCGAGGAGCTGCACCTCGTACGCGAGGAGGTGCGCGCGCCACTGCTCGATCTTCTTCTGCAGACGGTCAAGACGGTCGAGGGGCGGGTGCGTCAGCTCGAGAGCAAGACCAAGGCGAGGCGGAAAGAGGGTGCGAGCGCACCTTGTACCGGTCGAGGCTCGCCTGGGTCGCAGCTTCTTGCGGCGTCTGCGGGCGTGCGTACGAGCATCAGCAGCTGTACGAGGAGCAGGACGACGAGCGAGCTCTCTAAAAGGAGGAGGAGGAGGAAAGAGCGAGACGCACCCCGCGCCACGTCGAGTCGGCCTCCATGTCTGCGAGCTGGCGCTGCATGTGCGACACCTGCTGACCGATGCCCTTGTGCTCCTTGATGGCGTGCAGCGGGCCGAGGTGGAGGTACTGGGCGCACAGGAAGAAGATCTCGGAGATGAAGTTGGGCGGGAGCGCTGCGGGGCGAGAGAGGGGGTCAGCTCGGTGCGCCGGTCGGGCAGGGTACAGGGCGGCGAGAGAAGGGACGCACGAGAGTCGTTCGTCGCCTGCGAGTAGTACGCGTCGCTCTCCTGCTGGTTGGCGTTGATCTTGGTGTCGTCCTTGACGTTGATCCGCGCCGAGTGCTTGTAGTACAGCGGGTCGATCTTGTCGATCTGCGCAGACGACACGTCCTTCATCAGCACCTCCTCCTGACAAGGTCGACAGGCAGGAGGAGCGAAAAGAGCGAGGAGGACGAAGCGCACCTTGGTGAACCCGGCGTCCATGAACGGCTCGGCGAAGCGCAGGAGGACGTAGTGCAGGTTGTGGACGAAGCCCTCGGTCGAGACCGAGCTCGGGTCGACGCGCATCGCGGCGCGCTTGGCGTTGAGCTGCGCCGTGTGGCCGAGGAGGTCGAGGACGGCCGCGCGCGCGGTTGGCGACGAGCGCACGATGTTGTCGAGGATGCGGAAGAGCGTGTTCTGCGGGCGTTGAGGACAGCGAGGGGAGAGAGAGGGGGAGAGAGGCGTCAGGCCGCGAGCGAGAGGGAGGAGAGCGAGAGGCGAGGAGGACGCACCTGGACGCCGCGCAGCGTCCCGCGCAGGCTCGCGCTCGCGCTGTCGATGTTGCCGCGGCCCATCGTGCTCGGCTCGGGGAAGTAGGCGAGTGGGAGGTTGGGCTGCAAGGAAGGAAAGGAAAGCGAGTCAGGCCGAGCCCACGAGGAGGGAGGAGGACGAGAGGAGGGAGAGGGACGCACCGCGCCATCCGGGAACGCGCTCAGCCGCAACAGCGGTCCGAGCAGGCTGCGGTACTCGAGCATGGGCGCCGCCGCCCCGGGCGCCGTCGACGGGTCCCACCCGTCGACCGTCGGCAAGCACGCCGCGACGCCCTTGACCTCGCTCAGGGTCTGCACGGCGCCGAGGATCTCGCGGTAGCCGACCGAGCCGGGCGCGCCGCCGCCGCCGCCAATGTCGAGCTTGTGCCCGAGGAGGTGGGCGTTCCACTTTGCAAAGAGGGGCGCGAGGATGAGCTCGAGCCCGGACTCGTGGTCGTTGGCGGGCGAGGGCGTGAAGCGCAGGGCGAGGTCGGTGAGGAGCGAGGCGGCGTCGCCGGCTTGGAGTTGCGAGGCAGGGATGACTGTCGAGGGCGGGATGAGGAGGGGCTCGAGCTCGAGGGCGCCGAGGGGCTTGCCGCTGCGGACGAGGAGGGTGGGAGGGACGTCAGCAGCTCGTCCTCGTCGGGCACGACGAGAAGAGGGAGGAGCGGTCGACGCACGTGATGTGGTCCTGCGGGAACATGGTCGAGTCCTGCATGACGAGGCCCATGTACGACACGAGGAGCGCCTTGACCTGGGCGAGCACCTCGAACCGCTTCTTGGCCTCGTCCGGGTCCGAGTCCTGCGTCGCGGTCGTCCGCATCAGCTAGTCTGTCCCTGCAAAAGCAGAGACTGACAGTGAGCGAGAGCGGGACGCACCTTCTTGGCCATGACGCGCATGCGCTCCTGGCGCTCGCGCCTCCAGCACGACCCGAGGTACTCGAACGCCGTCTGGTCGGCCGGGAGCGCGGCGATGACCGTCACCTGCTCCGGGTCGTCCGTCATGTTGCTCGGCGCGAGCGAGAGGCGCGCGAGGAGGAGGCGGTCGACGAGGTCGGCGTGGAGAGGGTGCGGGCGGGGTGCGGCTGCGGGCGCGAGAGGGGGGAGGTCAGCGGAGGGAGCGAGGCTGAGGGAGAAGGGAGGGAGCGCAGAAACGCACTCGGCTCCTCGTCGTCGAGCTCTTGGGCGACATCCTTGAGGTAGACCGTGGCCCAGTTGGACGCTTGCGCGACCTCGGACTGCGAGCGGGCGGGGGGAGGGCGTCGTCAGCGGCGGGGGTCCGGGACAGAACGAGCAGATGGGGCGAGACGCACACTCAAGGTGACGTTAAGGATGCTCGAGATGGCCTTGTCCTGCCACTGGTCGAACGACTCGGCGAAGCGCTGCGGCTGAGGAGCGGTGGCCGTTCGAGGCTGCTTTGTCGGAACCGGCGGCTGCACTGCGGGCTTTGGCGGCTGCGGGCGAGGCTTTGGCGCAGGCTGTAGGATGGCAGAGAGCCGTCAGCCGAGCTCCCACGGGGTGTGGATGTCGAGGGGTTGATGACGATGGTGCACTCACCGATGAAGCTGGCGGGACGGGTGGAGAGGGCTGCGAGATGTGCGAGGTCGAGGGCTGGGCGGGTGCGGCTCGTTGCTGTTGCTGCTGGTGCTGGTCCTGCTGCTGCTGGAGCTTGGCGATGCGCTTGAGGCGGATCTGGACGGGGGCAGAGTGGGGAGGCGGTGTCAGCTCCGGGGGAGCGGGCGAGGGTGGCTGCGAGGATGGGGGCGCACCTTGTCGGCGTCCGACATGGGAGTAGGCTCTTCTGCCATGGCTGCTGGCGGTGTGGAGGAGAGCGAGAGCGAAAGCCGGCCTTGCTCGGGGCGACGCCGACGCGACGAGGGGAAAGTGGAGCTCGCGCTCGCTCTCTTCCCTCTCGCCTCGCTGTGCCTTTGCTGCACCGTCTGTACCACCAGGATGGCTCACGAGCGCCACCCCTACTTGTACCCGACGACGCCCTTCACCGGCCGCGACGACGACGACGACCTCCTCGCCCAACAGCTCCTCGGCTCGACACAGCCTCGCGACGCGTCCATCGGTACGGCCAGGTGGGCAGATCAGTCGGGCTCGGCACGGCCACCAAGCGGCGCAGGCTGGCGACAGTGGCAGGGCCGGCAGTCGCACCGCACCCACGGCGTCGCCCTCGCGGCTCTCGCCCTCATCCTCGTCCTCTTCGGCGGCGCGTCGACCCAGCCCGACGTGCGCGACTACGTCAAGGACCGTGTCGCCCTCTACGCCGGTCAAGCACCCCTCAACGCGCCGAGAGGTGCGTCCCTCTCTCCCCCCACCACCTCCTCTCGGAACCCCGGCTCACCTCCTCCCTCTCTCGCCCGCAGCCAACGCGACCATCGTGATCCTCGTCAACCCGTTCAGCAACATGTACCAGGCGCTGCTGCCGACGCTCGAGAACATCGAGCTCAAGTTCAACCGCCGGCTCGGGTACCCGATCCAGCTCCTCACCGACGGCAAGCTCCCGTCCGAGGCCATCATGAACCGCACGAGCTACATCACCGAGGGCAAGGCGACCTGGTGTGCGTCCTCTTCCTCCTGCGCCTCCTTGCCTCGTCGCGCGCTGACAGCACGGCCCCTTCCTGCAGCCGTCGTCACGCCCGAGCAGGGCTGGGGCCCGCCCGACTGGCTCCCTCGAGCCGACATCGACGAGGGTCTGCGCAAGATCCCCTTCCCGCTCGGCTACCGGTGCGTCCTTCCCTCCCTCGCGCTCCCTCGCTCGCACTCGCCCCTCGCTCGCACGCGCGCTGACCTCCTCGCACCTCGCGCCGCAGCAACATGTGCCGCTTCTTCTCCATGTTCCACCACAAGCACCCGGCGCTCGAGGGCTACGACTGGATCTTCCGCCTCGACGAGGGCATCACGTTCCACTGCGAGCTGGTGCGTCCCCCCCTCGCTCGCTCGGCTCGGCGTGGTGGGCTCCAGACGCTGACTCGCCCGGACCGTGCAGCACGAGGACCCGTTCCAGACGGTGCGCATGCGCTCCCTCGCCGTTCGCTCGTCGCTCTTGAGGTGCTGACGCCTCTTGCCTCGCGCGCAGCTCATCGCCAACAACAAGACGTACGGTCCGTCCCTCCTCGCTCCCCCTGTCCTCCTCCCTCGCCAGCCCTCCCTGACGCGCTCCTCTCCTCTCCCCCCCGAGCAGGCTTCACCAACGTCGATCAAGAAGCGCAGTTCGTCATCCCGACGCTGTGGAAGACGGCGACGGCCTTCATGCGCGACGCGCCCAGGCACTACTTTCCCGCGGGCCGGGACGAGTCGTTCGTGAGCGACGATGGGGGCAAGACGTACAACCATCGTGTGCGTCGTTCGCTATTCCTTCTGTGCGCTGGCGAGCGCGCGAAGCGCTGAAGCGCGTCGACGACGGCGTGAAGGAGGGGCTGTCGCTGACCCTCTTCTTCTCCCTCCTCTCCCCTTCCTTTCGCCAACCCTCTTCTCGCTCTGCGGCTCTGCAGGTATACTATAACAAGTGAGCCTCGAGCCCTTTGGCCCTTCGAGCCTCAATCCGTCTCGCTCGAGCAAGCCGCTGACCTCCTGCGCCCGCTCGGCCCCCTCTCCCTCGCGCAGCTTCGAGATCGTCCACCGCTCGGTGCGACCTTTCCCCCTCTCTCTCTCTCCTCCGTCGCCCTGCAGAACCCTCTGACTCAAAGCCGACCCGTGCGCAGTTCCTCGAGAGCGAGCCGTACCAGGCGTTCGTCAACTACCTCGACCGCGCGGGCGGGTTCTACAAAGAGCGCTGGGGTGCGTCGCCGCTCTCCCTTCACCCTCTCACCGACCGAGCGAGGACCTCTCGACTGACGCCGCCTCGACCCCTCCGCAGGCGACGCCCCGATCCGCACCATCGCCGCGTCCTACTTCCTCGACAAGGCGCAGATCCACTCGTTCGCGAACGTGACCGGGTACAGGCACGACCTGCCGCCGTTCGAGTGCCCTGACCTGCCGTGCGTCCTCCTTTCCCTCTATTATCTCTCACGAGCACGAGCGAGAACGAGCCCGAGCGCACAGCTGACGCCTCGACCGCGCGCGCAGGTGGTGCACGTGCAACCCGGCGCTCTCTCACATCAACGCGCACGGGCAGTGGTGAGCGACAAGACCTTGTAGACGTCATAGATCCTTATGTACTGCATCGGCAGGCGGTGCAGCACGCAGCTTCGAGGGCTTCTTCTCGCTGCGAGCGGAGGCGGGGTGCGAGCGCGCCGGGGTGTGTCCCTCGGCTGCGGCGAGCGCGCTACGGCCCCCCAGCTTCTGATCGCAAGCAAACATCGACGGCGCGCCTCCTTGAGCCTCGAGAGCGCCGTTGCGGGCGGGTGCTGCCAGCTTGCGAGGACAAAAAAGCTGCGACACAGAGCGGGTTTCCGCAGGAGCGGGTCCGGACGTCCGGGTCGTCGCTTTGCGACTCGCACCCAGCGCTACGGACTGCTTTCTCCTCTGCTCTTTTGCTGTCCTACGAGCGCAACCGGGCCCAGCTGCTACATAGATCTGCGGCGGGCGCTCATGCTGTTCTGCGGTCGTGCGGCTGCCGGCTACGCTTCCGCTCTCGAGCCCTCGACCCCGCACCGCGAACCTTAGCCGTTTGCGCGCTCCAACCTCCAAATGGACCGCGCCGAGTTCGTGGACGACGTCGTCGACGCGCCGGGCGCGATGCCGCTCGGCTCGCTCCCACGGTCCAGCTCTCGCCTGCTGCTTTAGCTCGCCCTTGACACGCTCAGCCGGCTCTTCTCTGCGTCGACCAAACACCGCCATGTCCTCCTCGAGCTGGCTTGCGAGCCTCGTCCGGCGCGGTGCGTCCTCATCTCCATTTCGTTCCCACGCGTCGAGCGGCGCATCGGCGGCCTCTCGAGCTGCTGCGCGCGAGGACAGCGCGCTGACAGACGCTCACACCGTGCAGGCTCGGGCGACTACGCGCCGCTGCGCTCCGATCGGCTCCTCTCCGCCTCGACCATCGCGAGCGAGTCGTCGACCCGCTCCTCGATCGACCTCGCCGACAGCGACAGGCCGGCGCACGACACGACCAAGGAGCGCCTCACGCTCGCCGACCTCGAGGAGCACGAGGCGCCGCAGCCTGAGCCGCGCAACCGGCGAGGGCGGGTCGCGCTCGCAGCCGTCGTCGTGGGCGCCGCCTTCGCCCTCTCGCTCCTCACCGCCTCGTCCCTCGCCTACTTCCGCCCGGCGACGACAAGCGCCCTCGACTCGTCATGGTCCCCTCCCTGCCCCGCCCGCGCCTTCGCCTCGGGCCGCTGGGTCGAGCGCGATCCGGCTCCCTCGCCCAACGCGAGCGTGTGGGCGTCAACGGGCTTCACCGGCTGCGCGCAGAACTGGTTCAAGAACGACTGGCACCTCGGCCTCTTGCCGCCGAGCGGCGACTCCCCGGCGGGCGAGGGCGGCGTGTGGCCCATGAGCCCGTACCGGCGCCGAGCGGGCGCGTGGGAGTGGCAGTCCGAGCACGAGGTGTGCGCTGCGCTCGACGACGATGCGGCGGAAGAGGGTGCAGAGGGCGAGCAGGTGCAGGGCGTCGACGTCGTCAGGCTCCTGCAGGACCTCGTCGACCGCGGCGCGTGGCTCATCGTCGGCGGTGCGTCCTCCTTCCTCTCGTTCCTCATCTCGAGCGTGCCCTCGAAGGTGCTCCATGCTGACTTTGCGTTCCTCGTGCGCGCAGACTCTCTCTCGGAGCAGCACTTCTTCTCGCTCGGGTGCCTCCTCTTCCCGCACGTGCGCGCGCAGTGGCCGTACCCGCCCATGTCCGAGTGGCGGCAGATCAAGGAGGAGCACCTCTTCCTCGACCCGGCGAGCCCTCTCCTCACGAGCGGGCGCCTCGTTGTGCCCGACGACTTCGACTTTGACGGCTCGCCCGTCATTTCGCACGTTCGGTGCGTCCCTTCCTCTCCAATTCTTGATCCTCGTGTTCCCAGGTTCTGCTCGCTGACTTTTAGCTCCTTCACAGGACCGATCATGGCCTCGCACCCTCGGAGCTCGTCGACACCTACTCGTCGTTCCACGAGTCGAGCCCTCCCTCCCTCGCCGCTCGGTACCCGGCGCTCGCCTCCCTTCCTCGGCACTCGGACCCTCGCTCGATCCTCACCGCCGTCGAGACGTTCTCGCCCTCGATCGACTACTACCTCGACTTGTTCCTCCGCCCCCAGTCGTACCGCAACATCACGACGGGCATCTCGCCCTCGTACTCTGCGGCGACGACGCCGCCCAGCTCGCTCGCTGTCGAGCGCAATGCGACGCGCTCGGCGCACTACCGCGCCCTCCTCTTCTCGACCGGCGCCCACTTCAGCTCTCGGCACTTCAACCTCCCCGACGGGCCCGTCACGTACGCCGTGCCGGTCGCCGCCTCGCCAGAGTCGGGCGCTCCTGCGGCGGCTGCGTCTACGGGCGTCGGTAACGCGCAGGTCGAGTTCTTCGAGCTCGTCGTCGACGCCTGGGCGGCGCGCGTGAGCGCTGCGCTCGAGGCTGCGACGCCCGAGGAGCGCGAGGGCAAGGTCGTCCTCGTGCGGCCGAGCAGCGGCGGGCACAACGACTGCCACTCGGCGACGAGGCCCGTGCAGGACGGCGAGGAGGCGCAGAGCAACTGGTACAGCTGGGCCGACATGGCCGTCATGAACGTTCGAGCCGAGGTGCGTCGTCTCTCTCCTTGCCTTCGCTTGCGAAAAAGCGGCTCGCTGACTCCTCCTCGTGCACGCAGACGCTCATCGACGAGCTCGCCGACCCGCAAATCGCCTTCCTCGACCTCGCGCACCCGGCCAGCCTTCGACCAGACGCCGTGAGTCTTAGCGCGACGGCCTCGCACGCTCGCAGAAGCTGACCTTCTCAACTCGCACCTTCGCCCGCAGCACACCAACGACGACTGCCTGCACCTCTCGACCGGTACGGGCGTCATCGAGGGCTGGACGAGGTACGTGTCGTACTACCTGCGCGAGCGCACGGCGGTCGAGCAGCTAGGACGAGCAGGGTGGATGAGCCGGTTGAGCGACTTGGCGCCTTGGTAGTCGCGCTCGTCGTCGTGTTGTCATATCAATCAGTACCTCTCTGCAGCGTGCGAGTTTTGCGCGCTCTCCTCTCGAGAAAGCGCGTCGAGAGGGTCAAAGCGCGGACAGCGATCGGCGGACGCTCCGAGGCCGTCCCTCGGACTTCGGCAATAGAACCAGCCTGCCCTCAGCCTCGCTTCGCTCTCGTAACCAGCTCGCTCGCAGCTGGCCAGCAGGCCACCGCTCTCGCTTCTCTGCTTCTACAGCTCGCCGAACATGTTCACGCCGATCCCCTCCTTCGTCGGCGGCCTCCTGCTCTCGTTCTCGACGTCGACGCTCCTCCTCACGCAAGGGCGCACGCTCGGCTGCAGCGGCGTCGCGCACGGCACGGTCGACGCGCTCGTCGGCTCGCTCGCAGCAAACGGCGGCCGAACCGGAGCCGACAGCAAGGACAAGCAGCCGGCGGCCTCCTCGTCGAGCGGGTGGAAGTTGGCGACGACGGGCGGACTCGTCGCAGGTGGCGCGCTCCTCCGCCTCGTCCGACCTCAGCTCGAACGCCTCGTTGGCGCAGCGATCTTTGATGCGCCGTTGAGTGCGGCGCAAGCTGGAACGGCGCGCGTCGTCCTCGCCGGGCTGCTCGTCGGTGGCGGAACCAAGGTGCGCTCCGACCCTCTCGCTCTCTCTCTCTTTCCTGCGCCCTCGTAACGAGTTAACCTTTCATGAGCACCTTCACATAGCTCGCAAACGGCTGCACGAGCGGGCACATGCTCCTCGGCCTCGCGCGCCTCTCCAAGCGCTCCCTCGCCGCCGTCGTCACCTTCTTCGCATCGGCCCTCCTCACGTCCCGCCTCGCGCCCTTCTCCCCCAGCACCTCGTCGACCCTCGCATACACCTCGACGTCCCTCTCCCTCTCGACCGGCGGCGCCCTCGCCATCCTTGCGCTCGCACCCCTCCTCTCCCTCCCTCCCCTCTTCACCTCGCGCTCGCGCCCCGAGTCCTACCACGCCCGGTTCCACGCCTTCCTGCTCGGCATGACATTCTCGATCGGCCTCGCTCTCGCCGGCATGACGCGCCCGAGCAAGGTCCTCGCCTTCTTCGACGCGCCGCTCCCGTTCCTCCCCTCGCCGCCGCCCGGCGCGGTCTGGGACCCGTCGCTCGCCATGGTCGCCATTGGCGGGCTCCTGCCCAACATGGCCGTCTGGCAGGCGGTCAAGGGGTGGAAGAACCCGCTCAAGGCGGAGCGGTGGAGCGTGCCGCGAGGAGGGGACGTCGACGCGACGCTCGTGCTCGGGTCGGCGGCGTTCGGCATCGGCTGGGGGCTCCTCGGGTGCGCCTCCTCTCCCACTCTCTTTCGGTGTGTGCTCTCGAGCTCTAAGCTGATTCTCGACGAGCGCCCGCAGGATCTGTCCCGGCCCGCTCCTCGCCGTCCTCGGAGGAGGGTCCGGCTCGGCCATGACGGTGTTCGCGGCAGCGTTCGCCGCGAGCGGGCTCGCAGTTGGGCGGCTCACAGCATGAACACGGTGCAGTAGAGATAGATAGAACGTCCGTTGCAATGACTCCTCCCCGACCACGCTCGTAACGCCGTCCTCCTCGCTCTCTAGCTCACCGACCGACGAGAGACTTGATCTGCGCCCAGTAAACGGCGAGATCCTCCGACTTGGTCTTGAAAATGAACAGACCTGCCAAGGCCAGGCCATAGCCTACGAGCTGCGGCGAGAAAGAGAGGGTCGAGGTCAGCCGTGCGAGCGAGGCCTGAGCGCCGAGGAGGAGGAGGGACGCACCTGAATCATGGTGACGGGCGTGCCAAACAGAACGACCGAGCCCGTGACGAGGAGGATGTCCTTGAGCACTCCTGCGAAATAGAGAGAGAGAGGGAGCTTGGTCAGTCGCCGCTCGAAAGTGCCTGGGGGAGCGAGAGGAAGAGAAGAAGGAAAGGAGGGGACGCACCCGAGAGCGTGAGGACAAGCGAGCTCGCGCAGCCGATGAGGAAGACGACGCTGACGTTGAGGAGGAGGGCAACGTTGCAGTTGACGAAGAGCGTGATGGGCCCGACCTTGTCGAGGATCTGCTCGAACGGCGCCCAGCCCTCGAACGGCAGGATGAGGAGGCCGTTGAAGACGGCGCAGACCTGCGGTGCAGTGCGGAGGACACGTCAGGAGGAGGGACAAAGGGGGAGGAGAAAGAGGAGGGACGAGGCGGGAGGAAGGAAGAGGAGGGACGAGGACGCACCGGCGCGTAGTAGTACAGCGACACGAGCGGGTCCATGCGCAGGCCCTGGAGGAGCTTCTGGATCGCGACGAGGCGCGTCGCCTCGAACAGGATGCCGAAGCACTGGAAGACGAAGCCCGAGAAGACGAAGCGCAGCTCGCCGTACGACGCGAGGGCGACGCCGGCCGAGATGCCGATGACGGTGACGGCCTTGCGCTTGTCCCAGCTGTCGAGGCCCATCATGACCGACATGCCGAGGACGGCGACCGAGGTGAAGGCCTTGAGCCTGCGAGCGTGAGGAGGTGCGTGCGCAGGGTCAGCGGGTCGCTCGTGGGGGAAGACGCGCGCGTGCGCTCGGCGAGAAAGGAGGGGCGACGCACATCTGGATGAACGAGACCGAGAGCGTGAGGTAGGCGAGGTTGGAGAAGATGAGCGACGCCGAGAACAGGGCGCCGATGGGGACGATCTGCGCGAGGGCGAGAGGAGCAAGGTCAGCTCGAGTCGTTCGGCGAGAGCCTGACAGGGAGGGAGACGACGACGCACGTTCTTGTACCAGCGGTCCCACGACATCTGGACGTTGTCGAGGCCGTCGATGAGGTGCGTGAACCGGCGCATGAGGCGGGTCGCGAGCGTCGCGTACACGAGGTGGGTCGTCTGCGCACAGCGAGGGCGAGCGGGTCAGCGCAAGGTCGGCGCAGGCCGCACAAGTGAGCGGGACGCACAGTGAGGAAGATGGGGTAGCGGAAGTTGAGGTCGCCCTCCTTCTTTCCGCTGCGGACGAGGAAGAGCGGGTCAGCGCTCGTGCTCGCGCGGCTCGAGGGAAAGCGCTTGGAAGGGGCCGCACAGGATCCAAGCGTTCATGAGGATGACGCTCGACGACAGGGCGATCCAGATGGCGATGATGGGCGCCGGGTGCATCTTCTTGGGGACCTGCGAGGAGGAAGGCGAGGAGGAGGGTCAGCGCTGCCGGTCTCGCCATGTTGCGCGGGTTGCAGCGGCTCGTCCAGACGATCTGCTCCATCTCGTCGTATTGCGCGTGCGCACGAGCGCGCATGTGAGCGCACGAGGCTTCATCGCCTCGTGCTGCGAGAGCGAGCGTCGACGGCGAGCGTGCTGCCCAGCTCGACGCGCTCGAGCGTGATCGCTCAGCCCAACGACTCGAGAGCGCACACGGCGAGCTCTGAGGAGCCCTGCACAGGCCGGCATTGCCATCTGCCGCGAGCTGGACGCGCCGCACGTGTGCGCAAGGGGGAGGAGGGGGCCGGGAACGAGGACGCGAGGGACTCGGGACGCACCGCTGCGGTCGCCGATGCAGGTCGGGGCAACGACTCCTCCTCCTCGAGGGCCTGCAGGTCGGCCTTGAAGTGGTTGCCGCCGGCGCGGGTCGAGTCGCGTCCGTCGTCCTCTGCAAGGAGGGCGTCGGCCTCCTGGAGGGCGAGCGCGTCGCGGTCTTCGAGCGTGACCTTGTGGCTCATGGTCGGGATGGGAGCAGCAGCTGGTGGTGGTGCGAGTAGAGCGGGCGAGGCGAGCTGGGGAGGAGGTTTGGCTCGTCGCGCTCGTCGGAGATCCGCTGGCCTTCGATCTCTCTGCTCCGCACAGCCCGGACCTCCGTCGAGCGCATGCTACCCCTGCTGCAGATCCACCGCCGGGCCGCGCACTCCTTGCCCTCTCGCCGCAACCCGCCCACCGGTCCTCCTCCCCGCCCTCCTCCCTCTCGACCGCGACCGGCAACCGCTCGCCCTCAAGCTCTTGCACCGCATCGAGCCGGGCCAAACACGGCACGGCAGCGTCGAGGCGAGTGCACACAGCTCGTCGAGCCGCTGCGACGAGGTCGACGAGGTCTCCTCCTCCTCGTCCCATACGCCTCGCCTCGCCTTCGGGCTCGTCCCCGCCCCGCCGCCTTCTTCTCTTTGCTTCTGCCGAGCAGCCATCCTTTGTCTGCTGCATCTCACAGGGTACAGCAGGCAAGAGCTCGCCGTCCAAGGACGACGGCCCCACCCCCTGTGCTGTTTCGCGCGGCGGCCTCCCTTTGTCCTGCTCGCTGCGCTCCCTCTTCCGGCGGCTGCGCTTCTTCACGCTCGTCTCGCTCGAGAGCTTCCCCTTGTTCGTCTCGCATTGTTCCGTCGGCGAAGCTCTTCCGTCGCTGCTCGCACAGCGGGGCCGCCTCGAGTACTCAAAGCCGCGAGCGCCATGACCTCCTTCCTCTCTTTCTCTTCATCTTCCCCTCCCTCGCTCGCCAAGCCCTTCCCTCGCAACCATGCACCTCCTCGCGACCCTCTCCGCCCTCATCGTCGCCCTCGCCCTCGCCCAGGCCGCGCCCGCACCCCTCCCGACGCCCGCCCCTGCCCCCGACCGCCTCGCCGACCACGTCTCCCTCATCGCCGGCGCCTTCGAGCGCCACAGCTCCGGCTTGAGCGCCTTTGCCGCCGAGGTCTCGTCACGCGCCTCGGTCGCCTCGGTCGCCTCGGTCGCGAGCGCCGCCGCCGCTCGCCGCTCGAGCGCATCCGCCCTGCGCAACTCGGTCGTGTCGGCGAACCGCGCAAAACAATCCGCGTACGTGAGCTCGTCGCGCGCTGCGGCCGCCGCCGCCGCCAGTCGCTCGAGCGCTTCGAGCTTGCGCAACGCCATCGTCTCGTCGAACCGGGCCAAGCAGAGCGCCTACGTCAGCTCCTCGAGAGCTGCCGCTGCCGCCGCGACGAGGACGAGCGGGTTCGCGACGGTCACGGCAACGAAAGCGCCGGCGACGGCGGCGCCCTGAGCGCGCTCTCGGACCTCGAGGCGAGCCTCTCTCTCTTTCCTCGTCCCTTCTCTTTCTCGCGCGCTCTTGCTCCTCGTGCTGACGCTCTCGCTCTCGCAGATTATCGTCGGAGCGTTTCGAGCGAGGAGCAGGACGGACGGGGGGGGGGGACTTGGGATAGAACGTCTTGTCAATGTCAACCTCGCTCTACGTATTCCCGCTCTGTCTGCACCGCTCGCACCCTCTCTACTCGCTGTGCTTCTTGATGAGAGCCTGCGCGCGAGTCGAAGAGAGCGTCAGCGAGCGAAAGAGAGAGCGGAGGTCCCCTCCTCGCGGCCCAGCCCGAGCGAGCGAGCGACAGAGGAAGAGGAAGAGGAAGCGCACCTGCAGCCCTGCCGCGTTGGCGCCCGTCACCTCGCCGAGCTTGTCGCCCGCGCGGAAGACCATGAAGGTCGGCATGGCGCGCACGCCGCACTCCTGGGCGATTTGCTGCGCGCGGCGAGGGAGCGAGAGAGAGAGAGGTTAGCTCGGCGAGGGAGGGGAGGACGGGCTCGAGCGAGAAGGGACGCACCTCCTGCGCGTCGACGTCGACCTTGTAGAAGTCGATCGCGCTCGACGACTCGTCGTCGGCGAGCTTCTCGAAGACGGGCGAGATGGCGCGGCTGCGAGCAGGACGGACGAGCGAGGCGGACGAGGTCAGCGAGGAGGAGGAGGAGGAGGCCGAGCGTCGCGAGCTGGCGAGGGGGCGACGCACCAGGGTCCGCACCTGTCGAGTAGAGCGTCAGCTCAGGAGCCTGCACGAGCCGAAAGAGAACGCGAATGGACGCACCAGGTCGCCCAGAAGTCGATGATGACGGTGCGGTCGCCGTTGAGGACCTGCTGAAAGTCGGCGAACGACTCGATAGGCTTGACGGGCATGGTCGGAGCTCGAGATTGAGCTGTACGAGTGCTGTGCTGGCGGGGATGCGGCGAGGCGGCGTGCGGTTGAGGCTGGCCGGGGTGGGGAAGGCGGCGAGTGGGGGAGGAGAGGGCGAGGTGGGATCGCTGCGGTGGACACGCAGGAAGCTGTCAGCGACGCCGAAGAGACAGGTCTCGAGGCCAGCGAGGTGGCGCACGCACTGGGTGCTGATGCCGTGGAGAAAAGAGAGCTGGGATCGGCCGGCGTGGAGGTCGAAGGGCGCGAAGTCAACCAAGCTGAGCGACGACGGACGAACGGGACCGTGCGTCCTCTCCACCTGCGCAGCAGAGCTCTCGTACGTGTGCTATGGCAGCTACGAGCCCGCCGCTTAACGAAGCAGCAGCTCACTCTCTCGACTCGCGCACGGGCCGACGACGAAGCAGATGCGAGAGGCGCGGAGCGGTAGCGTTACAGGTACACGAGAGCGATGCGAGGAAGGATACAGTCACATCTGGATCTATAGGATGCTTGCCGACCACGCGCTCGGGCCGTCACTGCTGCTGACACCCGGGACCGGCGTCCTCGTCCTCGTCGTACGGCCGCCCGTTGCCGTGATACTGCGCGCAGGGAGGCTCCTGAGTCAGCGTCGAGCGAGATAGGAGGAGGGAGGAGTAGGTGAGAGCTCGCTCGCGGCGAGAGGGAGGCAGGAGAGAGAGGAGGAAGAGGATGACGCCGACGCACCCATTGCTCCTCGTCCTCGGGCCTGTCCCGCTTCTCCTCGAGCTCGACCTCGTCCGTCTCCTTGCCCTCCTCGACAACGACGCGCCCCAAGTCGGGCCTGCGCGGCGGCAACAAGCCCCTCAGCGTCTCGACGCCGCCCTTGTCCGCAAGGCCCATCGCCCACTGCTCGTCCGGCATGGCCACCTCGACGCGCACGAGCAGGTCGCCGCGCGCGCCGTGGCGCCACATGCCCTCGCCCGGTACGACGACCTCGTCGCCCGTCTTGAGGACGCGCCAGCCGCGCTCGCCCGGCGCGGGCTGCGTGACGCGCAGGCCGCGCCCGTCGAGGTGGACGAGGATGAGGCGCGAGAAGCCGAGGAGCGACTCGGAGAGGGTGAGCGAGAGGGTCGTCGAGAGGTCGGCGGGGCGGTCGGGGCGGGTGGGCGGGCACAGCGTGAAGGTCGGATGGGGGAGCGGGCGGACCGTGATGTGCAGGTCGCCCGGTGCCGAAGAGTCGGGCTGCGAGCGCGTCGGCGTCAGTCTGAGAGCGGGATGTAGAGCGCGGATAGAGAGAGAGGAAGCACGCACAGACTCGTCGCCCTCGCCGGTGATGATGATCTTCTCGCCAAAGTGCATGCCGCGCTCGAGGTGAAAGTCGACGCGCTTCTTGTCCTTGACTGTGCGCGCACCCTTGCACTTCTTGCACCTGCAGGCGGGGAGAAGGAGGAGTGCGGGGCATCGTCAGCGAACAGCGTGCGGAGAAAGAGAGCGAGAGCGAGCGAGGGGAGGAAGGAGGAGGGGACGGTCGACGCACGCATCCTGGTCCCGGACCTTGAGCCCCCGGCCCTCGCACGACGAGCACCGCACGGGCACGCGCTGGATGTACGGGCCCATCTGCTTCATGGCGTACGTCTGCCCCTGCCCGCTGCACTTGACGCACGGCTTGGCCTGCTTGCCCGGGCGCGCGCCGGTGCCCGTGCACGTGCCGCACGTGCGCGTGCGCTCCACGGCGAGCGTCTTGGCGCACCCGGTGTACAGCTCCTCGAGCGTGACGGGGAGCTCGACCTCGGACGGCGCCGTCTGCGTCTTGCGCCGCTGCCGCGGGCGGCCGCCTGCGCCCGCACCGGCGCCTGGAGGAGGAGGGCCGCCGAACCCGGGTGGGACGCCCGCGCCGCCGCCGAACATCTCGGCGAAGAAGTCCTGGAACATGTCCTCCTCGCTCATGCCGCCCGAGCCGCCGCCAGGCCCGCCGCCGCCTCGAGGGCCCTTCTCGCCAAACTCGTCGTAGTCGGCGCGCTGGTCCGGGTCGCTGAGGACCTCCCACGCGTGCTGGATCTCCTGGAAGCGGGTCGGGTCGGGCGGGGCGCCGTCCTGGGCCGACGACTGCTTGTCGGGGTGGTAGCGGAGGGCGAGCTTGCGGTAGGCTGTGCAGCGGCGAGGAGGAGAAAGGGTCAGCGGCTCAGTCGTGCCGGATGGAGGTGCTGCAGCTATGTGAGCCCACCTTTCTTGATCTCAGCGTCGGATGCGCCGGGCTGCACGCCTGCGCACGAGGGAGAGGGACCAGGGTCAGCGAGATGATGATGAGGAGCTCGAGGAGAGGCGACAGGAGAGGGAGGAGCGCAGGCTCACCGAGGGCGTCGTACAGCTTTGTGTCTGCGACCATATAGAGGCTCGAGTGGGCTCGAAGGCGAGCTTGACCAAGCGAGAGCGAGACGAGGGAGTGAGAGCCGGAGCGCCGCTCGGAGAGGCGGAGTTGGAGGAGCGACGACCGGCTTGCTCTCCCTCGAGCTACCAGGCCAGGCCCTTGCTGCCACAGCCACAGCCACGACGATGGAGCTCGCCTCGGCCCTCTTCTCGTCCGCCGCGTCCTCGCTCGCCGCCGCCCAGAAGGGCTCGCTCGCCTCGTCGTACCTCGTCGACGCCGCCGTCCCACCCGTCCAGGTCGGTGTGTGGAAGGTCCAGCGCGCCAAGCACCACTCGAACGGCAAGCTCGTCTCGATCTGGACCGCCGACAAGCACCAGCTCGCCGCGGGCCCGCCTGCCTCGTCGTCGGCCGGCGCGAGGCGAGGTGGGGGGACTCGCGACCGCGGCGCAGACGCAGAGCGCTTCAAGAGCGCAGTCGAGGTCCTCAAGAAGGAGGTCAGTCCCGCCCAGCTCCTCCCCTGACCGCCGCAGCGGCCTCGAGCTGACGTCCCTCCCCCTCCCTCGCTCCCTCCTTCGCAGGCGTCGTCGCTGTCGAGGCTGCGGCATCCGTGCATCCTCGAGATGGCCGAGCCTATGGAAGAGGGCAGGTGCGTCCAGCTTCTTACGGCACCTTGCACGCCTTGCTGAAGCTGACTACGAGATCCTCGCGCGCAGGTCGACCATCACCTTCGCGACCGAGCCCGTCACCGCCTCGCTGCGGCACGCCATCGACGCCTCGGACGCCGCCCAAGACCCCTCGGGGCGCGCGTCGTACCGGCCCAAGACGGCGCAGGACCTCGAGCTCGACGAGGTCGAGGTGCAGAAGGGCCTGTCGCAGCTCGGCAAGGGCCTCCAGTTCCTCCACGAGTCGGCCAAGCTCGTGCACGGCAACCTCACGCCCGACGCCGTCCTCATCAACGCCAAGGGCGACTGGAAGCTGAGCGGGTTCGGCCAGTCGCGGTACCTGTTCGACCCGCAGGGCGCGCCGGCGAGGTGGGAGTTCCTCGCCTTCGACCCGGACCTGCCGACGAGCTGCCAGCGCGACTACGACTACATCGGTGCGTCTCTCTCCCCCTCCCTCGCTCCCTCCTCGCCTGCACTCATTGACTCGTCGCTCGCCGCACACAGCTCCCGAGTACGCCCTCGACGAGTCGCCGCCCGCCCCCTCGAACGACATGTACTCGCTCGGCTGCATCCTGCACGCGATCCACACGCACACGGGCCCGCCCTTCCAGAACCGCCACTCGCTCAAGAAGCTGCGCACCAATCTCGACGAGGGCCTCGGCCTCGTCTCGTCGCAGTGGCGCAAGCTGCCGCAGGACGTCCAGGAGGTGCTCGCGAGCCTCCTGACGCGGTACCCGAACCGGCGCTTGACGGCGAGGCAGTTCCTCGAGAGCAGGTACTTCGAGGGCTTGCTCGTCGGCACGCTCAGGTTCCTCGAGCGCGACTCGTTCGCCTCGACGTCGAGCGAAGCGCAGGCGAGCTTCCTCAAGGGCCTCGTCTCTGTGCGTCCCTTTCCCTCTGTCTTCCTCCCTCCTCGGTGCCGCCGAGAGCGCTCAGCTGACGTGCACCTCCCTCTTGCAGGTCCTCCCGAGCTTCTCGGACAAGGTCGTGCGGCGCAAGATCCTCCCCTCGCTCCTCGAGGAGACGCGCAAGGCCAACCTCATCCCGTTCCTCCTGCCCAACGTCCTCTACATCGCGAGCCGCATGACGCCCGACGACTTTCGCCTCGAGGTCCTCCCCGCGCTCAAGCCCTTGTTCGCCATCAAGGACCCGCCCCAGGCCGTCGTCGCCCTCATCGAGAACATGGCGACGATCCACGCCAAGTGCTCTCCGAGCGTCTTCCGCGAGGGTGCGTTGCTCTCCCTCTCTCTCTCTGCTGCGCCTGCCTCGAGAAGAGTGAGAACTGACTCGTCGAGCGGCACTGCACGCAGAGGTCATGCCCCTCATCTACTTTGCGCTCGAGAGCGACAACCCGGTCGTGCTCGAGAAGGCCCTGCGCGCCGTCCCGAGCCTGTGCGAGTCGCTCGACTACACGGTGCGTCTCGTTCTCTCGCTCGTAGGTACCTGTCGACGACCGCAGCTGACGCCGATGCTCTCCACGCGCGCAGACCGTCAAACAGACCCTGTTCCCCAAGATCACGACCGTTTTCTCGCGCACGACCGTCCTCTCTGTCAAGGTCAAGTGCGTCCTCGCAGCCCGGCTCTCTTTCACTCTCTCCCTCGTGCACGAGCTGACGACGCCCTCGCTCGCGCGCGCAGCACCCTTATCTGCTTCCACTCGATGATCAAGATCCTCGACAAGTTCACCTTGACCGAGAAGCTCGTGCCGCTCCTCGCCAAGATCAAGACCAAGGAGCCGAGCGTCATGATCGCGACGCTCGCCGTCCACGAGGAGATGGGCAAGAAGTGCGAGATCGAAGCCAGTGAGTCGCCGCGCGCCTTCTCTTCCGCCCCATCTCACCGCGCCGACCGTCCCTGACGCCTGGCCTGCTCTCGCTCGCAGTCGCGACCCTCATCCTCCCTCAGCTCTGGGCCATGTCGATCGGCCCGCTCCTCAACGTCGACCACTTTGCGCGCTTCATGACGGTCATCAAGCAGCTCTCGACGCGCGTCGAGGCCGAGCACTCGCGGCACCTCGCCGAGCTCAAGCGCCTCGAGGAGAGCAGCGGCGGCGCCGGGGCGCACGGCATGAACGGGCCGGCCAACTCGGGCACGGGCGACATCAGCGCGGCGGCCGTCACCGACTTTGAGAGCCTCGTGAGGGGCAAGGTGAACGGGACGAGGGTCGAGGGGCTCGCAGGGCGAGGCGGGCAGGTCGACATCTTTGCCGACGAGAGTCCGGTGCGTCTGTCCCTCTCTCATTCGGCGCCCGAGCGAGAGCTGATGTCTTTT
>Ga0308170_10001666_pt1 | contig 20506 bp, 24 predicted proteins | sample PhyBR2_2_FD_202136 | JGI IMG/M metagenome (GOLD analysis project Ga0308170, IMG submission 202136) | Phyllosphere microbial communities from UC Gill Tract Community Farm, Albany, California, United States - DLSLSB.R2 | ecosystem: Host-associated > Plants > Phyllosphere > Unclassified | place...
GACGCCGCTCGTCAGCGTCTACTACGCCTCTCTCAACTCTCTCGCCGACTCGTGCGTCCTCCTCTACCTCGCCTTTCACCGCCTCGCCGAGACTGACCTTCCTCGACCCCTTTCCTCCTTCCTTCGTCACAGGCTCGGCACCATGGAGCGCGTGCTCTCGACGCCTCTTCCCTTTTCCTACATCGTCCACCGTGCGTCTACTTTCGCTCCTCTCGGCGGGGAAGCGTCGCACCGGCGGGACGAGAGCCGAACCGCCAAGGCCGGTCGACGACCTGAACAGCCTCTGACGCTCACTCGCTCGCAGTTCGTGCCACGGCATATGTGTACCTTGTCCTCCTGCCATTCCAGATCTACGCGTCGCTCAAGTGGCTCACGATCCCGGCCATGTTCAGTACGTCCACGTCATCCAGCTCGAGCAAGCTCGCCGGCTGACTCGTCCTTCTCCTGCGCGCAGTCGCCGCCTGCGTGTTCCTTGGCTTCCTCGAGCTCGGCCAGCAGCTCGAAGTGCCGTTCGAGTACGACGACTCGGACCTCGACCTCGACAAGTTCTGCGCCCTCATCGCCGCCGAGCTGCAAGAGATCGCCGCCCACTCGCCGCCGACCGCCTCGTCCTTCGTCTTCTCGCCGCTCAACACGCCCTTCCAGCCCTTCGACCGCCGCTCCGCGCCCGAGATCCTCGCCTCGTTCTCGGAGAAGCACGGCGGGACCGACCAGGACGGCGTCAAGGGCGTGCCGGGCATGCGCCACTTCCTCGCGCGGCACTGGCACGAGCTCGAGGACCGTGCGGCGAGGGACCGCTCGGCGCGCAACAAGCGCGGCGTCGGCGCGACCTGGACCAAGACGGACGAGGACGGCAGGACGGTCCACGTCTGCACCCTCAAGTGAGCGGTTCACGTTCGTGCTCGAGCCGGCCGGTCCTTCTCGAGCTCCCCATCTTTCATAGACACTCGCCTCTCCTTCTCTCCTCCTCGACATCGTGCACAGTCGCTCGTTCGCATAGCCTCACCCCTGCACTGCATCATCGTTCAATCCCTATCTCGTCCCTGCTCGCGACGCAACTTGAGAAGGTCGACGCTCGAGCCTCTCGTCCTTCCTCTCGAGCGCGGAATCGTCACGATCGTGCCGAACAAAAGATCTATTGCTGCATATGACGATGATGGATGACAGGGAGGGAATCTAAATGCGAGCACAGCGAGAGAGAGAGAGAGAGAGAGAGAGAGAGAGAGAGAGAGAGAGAGAGAGAGAGAGAGGAAGAAAGACGACGAGCGAGCACGCCGGCGACGCTCAGACGTCGACGAGCTCGAGAGGGCGGTAGACTGCGAGCGAGGCGTCGACGTCAGCTCTTTCTGCGACTCGACAGAGCAACCGAGAGGAAGAACACGCACCAGGGTCCCACTGGTAGTTGCGAACCTCGTCCTCGGTGAACTCGTCCTCGCGCTGGATCTGGCTGACGCCCTCTTCCCGAGCAGCGTTGGCGATGGCGACGGCGACCTTGACGCTGATGTGGCGCAGGTCGTGCAGATCGGGCAGGAGCGACGCGTCCGGGTCCTCGAGAGCGGGCGAGAGCTTGGCGAGCGCGGCGACGCCGGCCGTGATCATCTTGTCGGTGAGGCGAGACGCCCGCGAGATGATGACACTGTACGTAGGAAGTCGTTGTTGCAGTCGAGGAGGGGAGTGAGGGCCGAGGAGGCAGGGAGAGGTCGAAGAAAGGTCAGCTCATGCTCGACCCCGCCCAGAGCTTCGAGAAGCGAAAGCAAGGACGCACCCGAGGCCAAGACTTGGGTAGATGAGCGCATTGTTACTGTGTAGCGTGCAGAAGAAGTAGAGGGAAAGAGGTAGGCGAGGAGACGAAGGGTCAGCGACAGGTTCCGGCTCACGAGCGAGCGGGCGACGAGGACGCACCACATCGCGATCTGGTGCATCTTGCCGTTCGGGTTCTTGACAGGAGGGAAAGGCGAGCCGGTGGCCATGAGGGCCTTGCCGCCCGTCCACTGGTTGATGTCGGCGGGGTCGGCCTCGGCGAGACCTGCAGTAGGTCGAAGGGGAGTCAGCGAACGCTTCGAGGTCGGCACGAGCTGTGAGAAGGACGCACGGGTCGGGTTAGAGAGCGGGAAGATGATGGGCCGGTCGACGTGCTTGGCCATCTCCTTGACGACCTCCTCGGAGAACGCGCCCGACTGAGCCGAGCAGCCGATGAGGATGGTCGGCTTGGCCTGCTTGACCGTCTCGAGGAGGTCGATGCGGCCCTGCTCGTCGCGAGCCCAGCTCGCGACCTCGTCGGCGTCGCGGATGAAGTGCTCCTGGCCCGAACGCAGGACGTCCGAGTGGCCCGAGGTGAGGAGGCCCGGGCGGTCGACGCAGTAGAACATCTTGCGGACCTCGTCGGACGTCAGGCCCTCCTCGGTCATGAGCGCCGTGCGCAGGCCGTCGGCGATGCCCAAGCCGGCGGTGCCGAGGCCGAGGATGGCGATGCGCTGGTCCTTGAGCTCGCTCTTGGCGACCTTGACGGCTGAGACGAGCGCCGCGAGGACGACGGCGGCAGTGCCCTGCGAGTCGTCGTTGACTAGGAGGAAGACGAAAAGGGGATCATGTCAGCGAAAGGTGCTGTCGTGGAGGAGGAGACCGCTCGGTCGACGAGGAGGACGAGGGACGAGGAGACGAGCACGTACAGCACGACTGCTTCGGGCGGAACTTGTTGAGGAGCCTCGACGCGTTGTCGACCTGCGGAGGTGAGAGAGGCTCGTCAGTCGCAGAACTGAGGGCGGCAAAAGCGCTCTCGACCGCCGCTCAGGCCTCCTCGAGCCGCTCGAGCCTCTCGACGACGCCGACAGCCGAGTCCACCGCGCAGAGGAACGGCAACTCACAGCAAAGTCCTCGAAGTGACTGCAGGGTATGCAGGAGGCGAGTCAGCTCGGGCGAGCGGAGGGAAGAGAGAAGGGGCGAAGGGGGAGGAGGACGCACAGCATGGCCTGCGGGTACTCCTCGCGCACAATGTCGCAGAACTTGTCGACGAACTGGTCGTACTTCTCGCCGCGGATGCGCTTGCGGCGCATGCCGAGGTAGAGCGGGTCGTTCAGGAGAGCCGGGTTGTCGGTGCCGACGTCGAGCACGATGGGGAGGATCCGAGACGGGTCGATGCCGCCGCCGAGCGTGTATATGTTGGCCTTGCCCATCGAGATGAGGATGCCGCCGACGCCCTGGTCGCCGATGCCGAGGATGCCCTCCGAGTCGGTAACGACGATCAGGTCGACCTGCGAGCGAGGGGGGGACGGTCAGTGCGCCGTCGAGCCTGTAGAAAGTGAACGAACACGCACATCTTTGGGACGCTTGGCGGCGAGCATGAGCTCCCTGTGGCCGGAGAGGGTAAGGGTGAGCGTCTGCGGCTCGACGAGGAGACGACGCTCGGGACGCACTTGAGCTGGTGACGGTGCTTGTAGCTGAGGAAAAGGCCGTCCGGGCGACGCCAGATGGTCGAGTACTTCTGGATCGCCTCGCCGACCGTCGGGCTGTAGCAGGAGAGCGTCAGGAGGGCCGAGGAGAGGAAACCGTCGAGGAGCAGGGCGAGACGGACGTGTAGATGACGGGCAGCACTGCGTCGACGGAAAGGCATCAGCACAGCTCTCGGTATCGTTTGAGAGAAGGTGGAGAGATAGAGACGCACACTCATTCAGATGCCGCAAGCAGAGAGAGTAGAAGAGGACGATGTTTTGGTCGCGCAGGGAGGAGAGGACTGTGCGCTCGAGCAGGAGTCAGCTCGTCGCGCTCCCGAGACGTCGACACGAGCGAGAACTTTGACGCACAGGTGTACTTAGCGAGCGGGCTCGGGCGCTCCTGCAGCTGCGCCCAAGCGCGCTTGCACTGCTGCTCGAGCGAGTGGACCTCGTACCTGCGCGCGAGCGAGACGAACTCGTCAGCGCTCTGCAGCTCGCCCATCACAGCGAGTTGTCGGTCGGAAGGAGTTAGCGGACGCACGGAAGGAGACCGCAGAGGCCAAAGGTGGTGCGCTCCTCGAACGTGAACCCGGCGCCCTTGTTGAGGGTCGGCTCGTTGAGGAGAGCCCGCCCGCGCAGCGCCGTCCAAATCGGACGCTGCAGGTTATCGAATGAGGTGATCGAGAGTCGAAGGAAGGGTGCAGAGCGAGAGAGGGAGGAGGGAGAGCGTTTCGGCCGGGTGGTGCGAGGAGGAGAAGGTCAGCTCTCGTTCTCCTGCGGCGGCTCCTGACTGCGTGTTTCCCGCTCCATCCACGCTCCACAGCTCCTGCAAGCCCTACCGCACGCGCAGCAGCCCTCGCCGGCCCGCGCTCGCCCATCCTCGAGCTATACTTGGACGCGCTCGCTCGCGCACGAGAGAGGACGACGACGCACCAGGTTCTTCTCGTGCTCGGTGTACTCCTGGTTCTCGTGGAGCGTGTCGTGCTCGGGCGCGACGGCCTGGCCCTCCTCGGTCTGCAGGCGGAGCTTGTGCGAAGGCGAGTCCTGGTGCGAGGCGGAGTGGAAGCTGCGCGGTGCGCTCGGCCCGGCGGCGGCGGGCCGCACGGCGAGCGCGGGCGAGGCGGCACGGCGCGTGGCGAGACGCAGGAGCGCGGTCGGGGCGGGCATCTCTGCGGAGCGGTGGGCGAGCTCGAGGCGAGGCGAGGCGGAAGCGAGCTGGGAGCTCGTCTGCGCGCGCACGAGAGCGGGTGCCGTCGGGGGCGCGACCTGCCCGAGCTGGCCCGACCTCTGCCTGGGTCAGACGGTTTGCGCAAGGGCAGCGGGGTCTGGAGAGCTGGTGCGGAGCATCGATTTGAGGAGCGAGCCTCGGTCGAGAAGGCTCCGACGCCGCTTTGGCGCAGGCTGGGCTTGCTGCGCCGGCGGCTCGAGCTAGCAGAGCGTGAACGTAGGGCTCGTCGCTGCAGCGCAAGAGGCCGGCAGAGGCGCGCCGTGCGTGAGAAGAGGGGGCCGGACAGGCGAGCTGGCCCTTGTCGCACTTGCGACGGCTCCTCGCTCACGCCTTCGAGCGCGGTGGACCATGTAGCGGCTCAATGAAGCTGTACTGACAGTTCAAAAGCCAGCCGGATGCATCAGAAGAGGTGCGCGGGCTAGGCGCAGAGGAAGCTGGCGACGAGCGAGACATGGCCGTCGTCGTCCCTCTCCTCCTCACCCTGCGAGCGTTGCTGCAGGCCAGGCTGTCATACGTAGCTGTGAGGAGCTCGGCGCAGAACAACGAGGTCCAACAGAGAGCGAGAGCGAAATCCTTCAACCCGCAAGCTCGCCGCCGAGCGACGACGCCGCCCTCCTCCCCCTCCCTCTCGCCAGCTTCGCACCCCGCCCCTGCGGTGCAGTCCAGGTCGCCCAGGTCACCCCGAGGTCCCTCTCGACAGCCTGCGCCCACCTCCACCCAGGACCGAGCCGTCGCGGCGTCGCACTCGTCCCCTTTCCTCTCGGCTGCCCTCCCCCTCCCCTCGCCCTCTCGATCTCGCCGTCCGCCTCGAGGTGCGTCTGCCGCTCGATCCCGACCTCGCCTGCGCCCAGCTGACTCTCTGTTGCTTGACAGTACACCTACACCCGCCGTCCCTCCGCCTCGCCGCCGCCACCCTCTCCAAGCCTCGCCACGATTCGTCGAGCGTCGACCGGTCGCTGAACATGGACTCGGAACTCGACGCGGCGTCCGCCTTCCTCGCCTCGTACCTCCACCAGGGCACCGCCGCCTTCTCGGCCAAGCTCGCAGCCGTCCTCGCCGCACGCTACGACGGCCACTGGCACTCGTCCGACCCCGAGCGCGGCTCGGCCTACCGCGCCCTCATCCGCACCCCGGCCTCGCTCGACGCCTCGCTCGTCGCCGCCGCCGCCGACGCCGGCATCACCGTCGACGAGCTCGAGCGCGCCCTCGCAGCCGGCGACCACAAGGTGACGCTCGGCAGCCGGTGGACGCTCTGGGTCGACCCGGGCTGCGTCTCGCTCCGAGTCGAGCGCGGCGAGGGCGGCGTCGGTCGCGACGGCCAGTTCATCGAGATCTACGGCAAGCTCCCCGAGGCACTGCGCAACTACGCCGTCCCGCTCGCGACCGTCGAGGCCGCCGCAGCAGCAGCAGCAGCCGCAGCCGCCGCGAGCGCTGCAGCCAAGTTGCTTGCGCCGCCCGTCGAGGCCGCCGCCCCATCGTCGCCGGTCAAGCGCTCGAGGGCTATTCAGATCATGGCGCCGCCGAGCGGGCGCGGTGCCCTGCAGGCCATGACGAACGCCGCCCTCCAGCCCGACTCGCCGCTCCGCGCGGGCGCTTCTCGGCAGGGCGCCCTCCTCGCCTCGCCCCACATCATCCCGCCCACCCCTGTGCGCCCTCTCCCGGCTGCCGAGGCCGACGTCTTCTCGCCGACGCCGGCGGGCGGCCTCCTCGGACCGCCGCGGTCGCCGTCTCCTGGCAGCGGCAGCTCGACCTCGACGGGCAGCAAGTCGCACTCGCTCTCGCCGTCGACCTACCGCCCGTCGTCGCCTCTCGGCCTGCACACAGCGCGCCGGTCGTCGTCGCGCGCGTCCTCCATCTCGTCCTTGTCGGCCGACTCGTCCGACGGCGAGACGTCGTGCACCGACTCGCTCTTCTCGGCGTCCGGCGACAGCTCGGCATCGGTCGCGTCGTCGATCCACGCCGCACAGCAGGCCATGTGGAAGGGCCTCGACGCCAAGTCGCGCGACCTCGTCGACGCCGACGGTTTCCGCATCCCCGCCCTCCCTCGCACCCACTCCCACTCGCGCGGCTCGTCCATGTCGTCCCTCGCCCCGCCGCAGTCGCCCTCGTCGGCGACCCTCAGCCCGTCGTCGTCGTCGACCGCCGGCGGCCGGTCGCTCCCGGGCTCGCCGACCAAGCCTCGCCGCCGAGGCGTCCGAGGCGGTCAGTCGCACCGGTCCGAGTCGAGCCACTCGCACCACTCGTCGATCTCGTCTATCACGTCGCTCGGCTCGACCGCCGTCCCGTCGACGCCGTCGCAGGGCGGCAGCGCCGAGCTCGCTCCCTCGCCGGCGACGACCCCGTCGGGCCGCACCCGCACCGAGACGTCGTCCTCGGCGCAGACGGCGACCGAGTACTCGAACGGCCTCGTCAAGGTCCTCGGCGGCGGCGTCCTCCTCGGCTGCGCCAAGGGCTCGACCGGCGCGCGCACGCCCGGCTCGGTCGGCGGCGCGACCGGCGAGGAGGGCTCGCGCCGTCGTCGTCGCGAGCGCGGTCGCGGCGGTCGCGGCGGCGGCGGCGCCAACGCGCACGGCCTCATCGGCGACCGCAGCGGCGCGACGAGCCCGGCGTACGGCGGCTACCCGACGATGCCGGCGAGCCCGGTCTGGGCGCCTGTCGGCGTCAACCCGTACGCGCACATGCCGCAGGCCTACTACGGTCACTCGCCGATGCAGGCCTGAGTGCGCACTGCGTCTCGACGAGACGACCTCCCCTCGGCTTTGCCTCCCCCTCCTTCGACTTTCACCCTCTCGCGTTCCCCTTCAGGATTTGTCTCGTCACGCCCCTCCAGCATTTCGTCCTCACATGCCTCGTCCGCCGTCTCTCCTGCCGCCTATTTGCTCGCTGTCATACCCTCATCTGCATCTCGCTCGTCCTCTTCCTTCCCCTCTCGAGATCCCCTCCTTCGCCTTTCCCTCCTCGTGCCGTCGTCCCTTTTCCCGAGCCATCTTTCTCTCCTATAGTCGCTCTCTCTTCTGTCTTGTGTCTATTCCGTCCTGCCTGCATTATCGGGATCTGCATCTCTCTCGGTCGCGCTCGTCCTCGCCCGATTTCTCGAGAGGTCGTCGGCTCGGCGCCGCTTTCTGTCCGCTCGAGAGCAACGATCGCGCCCCGAGAGCGTTCCGGTTCTCCTCGATTGCGCACACTGCTCGGCCCGCCGGCAGAGAGGCAGGCGAGTCAAGGCCGGCCCCGGCCATCCTCATCAGCTCGCTCGCCCTCAGCCCGCTCTCCCTCTCCGGCTCAGCCTCTCGAGCAGCAGCTAGCAGCCTCAAGCACCTTTCTGCACCTATGGCGACCGTCCCCTTCCACTTCATCGACGCCTTCACCCGCGAGCCGTTCGCCGGCAACCCCGCCGCCGTCGTCCACTTCTCCGCCGACGACCAGCACGCACACGACTCGCAGCTCCTGCTCAAGGTCGCGCGCGAGTTCAACCTGTCCGAGACGGCCTTCCCCCGCACGCTCAAGGCTGCCGAGCGCGACGGCGAGGCGGCCGAGGCCGAAGCGAGCGAGCCGAGGTACTCGCTGCGCTGGTTTACGCCGTCGGTCGAGTTCCCTCTGTGCGGGCACGCCACGCTCGCTTCGGCACACGCGCTCTTCTCGACCCGGCACCCGGACGCGGCGCGCATCCGCTTCGAGACCATGTCCGGGACGCTCCTCGCCGAGCGGCTCCAGGACGGGCGCGTCGAGCTCGACTTCCCGGCCGACCAGGAGATCCTCAAGCGCAACGACGTCGAGGCTAAGAAGGTCACGAGCCTCGTCGAGGAGGCGCACGCCGAGCTCTCGCGGCACGTCGTCGCCATCGCGGTCGGCCGACTCGGCGTCGTCGTCGAGTTGGACGCCTCGTTCGACCTGCAGCACGCCGTCATCAACGCCAAGCCGCTCGTGCGTATTCCTGATCCTCTCAGAAGCACGTACGGGCTCTACTGACGGTCTCTCGTCGCTCGCAGGCCGCCTCGAGCCGGTACATCGTCTTCTCCCAGGCCTCGTACGTCCACTTCCCGCAGCACGCCGTGTACTCTCGAGTCTTTGACGGCGCAGAAGACATTCCTGAAGACCCTGTGGTACGTCCCTCCCGCCGCGACGCCGTTCGAGCGAGCCCTCCTGACCTTTTCGCTCGTCGCAGACCGGCTCGGCGCACTGCATTCTCGCGCCCTACTACCTCTCGCCGACGTCGCCCGGGTTCAAGAGCATCGAGTCGTCGCCGCGTCGCAGCGCGACGTCGTTCTCGGCGAGGCAGGGCGGCAGCAGGCAGGGAGAGCTCGAGGTCGAGTGGGAGCAGGAGCGAGGTCGGGTCAAGCTTCGAGGGCATGCCGTGACGGTCATGGAGGGCTCGCTCAGGCTGTAGAGCAACGTCGATGCATCTAGTCCAGTCGCTTGTTAAGCCGTTGCCCGGAGAGCTGCAGAGCAGGATCTCGAGAGCGGCCCGTGCCTCTCGAGCAGCTGCGAGATGTCGAGAGCGAGTACAACACTGGCACTGCACGGCTCGGCTGCAACCTCTTCGTGTACATGCTCACGCACCGAACGCACCGCTCCTCCTCTTGCCCGCGCTCCCCTCGCCGGCGCTCCCCGCCCCGCCGTCGTCGCGCAGCCCGAGCCCTTCAAAGTCCCTCATGAGCGTTCCCCACAGCCGAGTCTTGGCGCCGCCCGTCACCGAGCCCTGTCCCTGCTGTTGGACGGACGAGTTCGAGCGAGTGCTGGCGGCGCTCGAAGGGCGAGGCGGAGGAATGGGCGGATGGTGCGGGTCGGGGTGCGGCGGACCGTCGCTGCGAGGCGGTAGCGGCGGCGGTGCTCCCTGCGTCGGTGCAGCAGCAGCAGGTGGTGGTGGAGGTGGTACCGAACGAGCTGCGCCGGCGCCGAACGAGTGGGCGATGAAGCCGGGCCCGCCGACGGCGCTCCCGCTCGGACCTCCTGCGCCGCCCGGGCCGCCGCCGCCCATGACGAACGCGCCCTTCTGCCCGAGCGCCGACAGGCCCGGGATGCGCGCGCCGAGCGCCGATACGGCACCGCCGACGCGCTCGCCGGCGGACGGGCCCGCGGCATCTCCGGCGCCGGCACCGGGAGCGGGCGCGTCGGGCCCGAAGACGTCGTCCCAGAAGCGGCGCGAGTAGTCACCGTAGTCGGAGCGCATCATGACGAACGGGCGCAGTAGGCGGTTCTCGATGCGGGCGAGGTAGGCCTCGGTGAGGTACGAGCGCAGGATGTCGGGCTGGACGATGAAGACGTTGCCGAGCTGGCGCAGCATCTCGAAGCGGTCGTTGAGGGTCGGAAGGGCGAAGGACGAGACGGTGTCCTGGTAGAGTGCGAGGTCCCTGCGAGCGGCGGTGAGTGAGGTCAGTTCCAGGTCGAGGAGAGCGGCGCGGGGAAGGGGGAGCGAGCGCACTTGGTGAGCATGAGGCCGCCGGTCGCGCTGACCTGGAACTTCTTGAGGTGCTCAAGGAGAAGCCTGCGAGCATGTGGATCAACTGAATCAATCGATGTTGCCCGTCGAGAGGAAAGAGAGAGAGCGAAAAGGGGACGCACGTGTGGAAGGTGACGCCGACCTCGGTCAGGAAGACCTCCTTGTTCCTGCCGCTGAGCGCCTCGGTCGCCGCATCCTTGACGCGCTCGAGGAACTCGCACGCGAGCACGCAGGGCTCGGTGTTGAGGCGGGAGAAGGCGAGCTCGTCGTTCTTGGGGCGGAAGTCGCCCTTCTTCTGCTTCGAGAGGAGGACCGAGAGGTACGAAACGATGGCTGCGAGACGTGCTGCATGTCAGCATCGACATCCTGGATGTCTAGGCCGCACATGAGTCCAAGAGGAGGAACGAGACGACGCACCGTCGGTCGTGCGCTGCACGATGGCGTTGACCTTGCCCTCGATGCGGACGCTGACGTGGTTGTTGAAGACGCCCATCTCGCGCCGGACCGTGACGCTCGTCCCGGCGAGAGGCACGAGCGCCGTCGAGATGTAGCGCTGCCACAGGTGCATGATCATGTCGGCGAGGCGGATGACGCCGATCGGGCGCAGGTCGGGCTCGGCCTTGCCGTCGTAGAGTGAGAGCTGATGGATGGCACTGCAAGTACAGAGAGTCAGCACGAGGCTGCAGAACGAGTGGGAAGGGAGAGGAGAGAGAGGACGCACGTGTCGAGCGCCGTCTCGAGGTAGCCCTTGCCGAAGCTGTCGGCGAGCACCTTGAGCAGCGTGAAGGCGTTCTTGGGCCTGCGAGCGAGGCTCATCGTCAGTGCGTGAAAGGCAGGCGCAAGACGAGACCGAGAGAGCGAGAGCTGAGGACGCACACGTCGCCCGCCGGACTCAGCTCGACCATCCGCCCGAGCGCCTCGGCATGCCACTCGAGCATCCTCTCGGCCACTTCGACGCTCAGCTCGCCGTCGCCGTCCTCGAACAGCATCGCCGGGTCAACCTCGCCGGCTCCTGCTCCACCTCCTGCGCCGTGCTTGTCCGTCGACGACGTGTTGTGCGCGATGTTGCTCAGGCCCGAGAACTTCATGAGGCGGTCGAGCCGCGACTTGTCGGCCTGCTCGGCGGCGGGCTGAAGGTGCTGTGCGGATGTCGAGGACGAGGACGAAGGGTGGGAGGCCTGGTGCGCGGCGGACGAGAGCTGGTTGACCATGCGGTCGAAGATCGTGTTGCTCGGTTTGGCCTTGTTGGTCGCGCGCTGCGTCAAGATGAACAACTCGAATCAGCGGCACGTCGACGACAAAGCTCGGCCGAGGAGACGAAGAAGCGAGAGAGAGCTCGAGACGCACGTGCCAGTTGGTGAAGCGGATGAGCTTGGCGGCGTACAGCTCGGTGAGGCTCTTGCCCTCCTTGTCGAGATACCTCGCGCCCTCCATGTACGGCACGAAGAGCTCCTCCATGCTCGCGTCGAGCATCTGGCTCACGGCCGCGCCGCCCGCTCCACCGCCGCCGGCGCCGCCCGGACCGCCGCTGCCCGGGAACGACGCGCTCGTCGGGCTCACGAGCTGCGACGCCGAGGCCGACCCGGTCGACGAGGGGAGGAGCGACGAGGTGCTCGAGAGGGCCGAGGCGGACGCCGAGGCCGAGGTCGTGCGGAAGAACTCGTGCGCCTTGAGGTCGTCGACGAGCGAGGCGGTCTGGGCGCGAGCGAGGTGCAGGATGCGCAGGTAGGCGAGCGACGAGGACGACGAGGCGGTCTGGATGAGCGTCTCGATGTAGCCCTGGATCTGCGACGTAGAGCGCAAGGTAACAGGTCAGCTCCTCTCGCTCGTGGCGAGCTGAAAAGGGGACCAAGAGGACCGTGCGCGACGCACAACTTGGGCAAAGACGCGCTGCAGGAACACCTGCATGACGATGGCCGGGTGCGGGAAGACGGCCGTGACGATCTGGGCCTCCTGCCCGACCGTGATGCGGATCTCCTCGTACAGGTTGGCGAGGCCCGGCTCGTCCTTGGGCGCGGGCGCGTCGGGATCCGGGAGCGACTCCCAGCTGCGCGCCGTATCGAGAGTCAGTCGACGCTGACGAGGAGCGAGACGGCGAGGAAGAGAGGGAGGGACGCACATGGCGCCGCCGACGAGCCCGCCCGCCGCCTCCTGGACTCGCTCTTTCGAGATGAAGAAGTCGTGCTGGTTGACGTAGATCTGGATGCACGACTGACCGCCGTTGAAGTCCTGCAAGGTCTGCGCGCAATGCTGTGAGGGCGAAGGAGGAGGGCGAGAGGGTCAGGGGCTCGAGCGCTGCGGGGAGGACGAGAGGGAGGAGGACGCACCGCCATCGCCTTGGGGTCGCCCTTGCGGTAGTAGCGGTCGAACAGGCGCAGCATGTCCTTCTCGAAGCGCTCGCAGTACCGCTCGATCGTCTCGCGCGTCTGCGGGCAGAGAGAGCTCGTGAGCTCGAAGACGAGAGCGGGAAGGGACAGGGCGAGGACGGCGACGCACATTCTCGGCTCCCTCGACGCCGTCGACCTCCTTGGACAAGCTGAGGAGACGTCTTGAAGCGATGGCGACCTTCTGCCGCCCTTCTCGGCCGCCCTCCTTGCGCATCTTCTCGAGCCTGCGGGGGAAACCGGCTCGGGGTCAGCAATCCCAGTCTCGACACGCTCAGTGGTGCGCACACGGCACCGACTGGGTCCTCGAGAGCGAGATGGTTGAGCAATGACGCACCTGGTCGTGTCGCCCGCCGCAAACTCGTTGTAGTAGAGGATGAGGTCGTGCGCCTCGCTCGCGCGCTGTCGCAGCCGGTCGATCGACTCGAGTTGCTCACCTGCGTCCCACGGTGACCTCCCGATCAGTCAGGCGCGCTCGAGGAGGGCGGTGGAGGAGTGACGAGCGGGCGAGAGGGACGCACCGATGCGGACGGCGGTGCGGCCGACCGAGGTGATCTTGCCGTCGAGCGCCTGGAACTGCGAGTTGACCGTCTGCAGGGAGATACCAGATGTGAGCACTTGACCTATGGCATGCATGGCCGACCCTCGCGCTCTTCGAGCGAGAGCGTCGAGCCGGGAGGACGAGGTCGCAGACGCACCTCGAAACCCGCCTTTGCGCCTCGCACATCGCCTCGGTACGTCCTCTCGGCGACGGCGACCTGGCGCTCGAGCTCTGACGTCTTCTGGGCGTTGGCCTTGCGGAGCGGGAGGAGCTGGGCGAGGGCGCCCTCGAGGGTGCGGATGTGGGGAGCCGGGTCGAACGCTGCGAGCGAGGCGAGGCGAGTCAGCAAGGGCTCGGCGTGATCTTGGGGCATGCTGAAGCGCGCTGCGTGCGCTGGCTGCTGCCTGCGAGGCCCGCGCTACCAGGAGAGACGGCCTCGCTCACGTCGACCTCGCTCCGTGTGCCCGCCGCTGCTGTCCAAGACTTGCACCGCCGCTGCGCCTCCCTTCGCTCGCCGTCACAGCTGTCCTCGCAACGCACGCGCCGACGCAAGAGCACACGTGGCTGCGGCTCGAGAGCGAGTCGAGGTGCTCGTCCGACGACGACGAGATGGAGAGAGCGAGCACGCACCGCCGGTAGTCTTCTGGCGCTTGACCTCTGGGTCCATGAGGGCGGTGACGAAGCGCGAGACATCGAACGCGGGCTGCTGGAACGTGTCGAGCGAGATGTGGGCCGGGTCGAGGGTTGACCGAGATGGGGGAGCTGGCGGTGGAGCGGCGAGTGGTGTTGGCGAGACGGGTGGAGGAGCTGAGGTGGACGCCATCCTCGTTGGCGTGGGTGCTCGCGGTGCAGCCTGTGGCACTGCGGCGAGCGCGAGTGGGTTGGACGAGAGCGATGAGGTGGGGAGGCGCAGAGCGCTCGAGGACCCGACCTCGCTCACAGCTCGCAGCGGCAGGTCTGGCTGGGGCTTGAGCTGTACGATCTACTCACAGCGCCCTACAGCCATCCTGCTCCACCCGCAGAGCCGTCGTCGCTGCCTGCGTCGGCACTTGGGCCCTCCGCGTTGGCGCGCGTCTCTCCCCTCATCTCGCTCCCCCTCTCACCTCACGCCCACCAGCCGAGGCCATGAGCGACTCGGACGGCGACACTCCCATGCCCTCGGGCAGCGCACCCACGCGCTCCAAGCACCGCCCAGCCTCGCACGACCACGACACCGACGCCGGCTCCCCCTCGTCCTCCGGCGGCCCTCGCTCCCGCAAGCGCGTCAAGCTCGAGCAGGCAAACGCCACCAAAGCCACCAAGGGCAAGGGCAAGGCCCGCATGCCCGACTCGGACCACGACGACCACGACGACTCGGGCGACGACGACGACCACATCGCCCAGCGCGCCAACACCGACCTCGGTCCCGACGAGCGTCAGCACCTGGTGCGCCACGACGACGGGTCCGTCCTCCTCTCTCCTCTGGCTCTGAGCTAGCTGCGAGGCCGGCTCGCTCACCATCCCCCTCTCGTGCGCGCAGCTATGTCACGGGCTCCATCGTCCGCATCGCGTGCCACTCGTTCCTCACCTACGACAGCGTCGAGTTCCGCCCGGGCCCGGCCCTCAACATGATCATCGGGCCCAACGGCACGGGCAAGTCGACCATCGCGTGCGCCATCGCCATCGGCCTCGGCTTCCCGGCCAAGGTCCGTCCGCAGCTCCTCCTCCTCCTCCTCGTCGTCGTCGTCCTCCTCCTCCTCTCGCGCTGACCCTCACCTCGCCGCGCGCAGGTCCTCGGCCGCTCGACCAAGCTGTCGGCCTACTGCAAGAACGACTCGAACGCGGCGACCTGGATCGAGCTCGAGCTCAAGGGCAAGCCGGGCAAGAAGAACCTCGTCGTGCGCCGCCACCTGTCGCGCGACTCGGAGAAGACGCGCTTCGAGCTCGACGGCGTCGAGGCGACGTCCAAGGTCGTCATGGAGCACATGGAGGAGCTTCAGGTCCAGGTCGGCAACCTCTGGTGCGTCCTCGCTCTCCCCTCGCTCGGCTCGTCCCCCTCGTCCTGCTCAGCTCTGACCCTTTCTCCCGCCGCCTCCCTCTCTACAGCACGTTCCTACCGCAAGACCGCGTCGCCTCGTTCGCCATGATGACGCCGCCCGAGCTCCTGCGCGAGACGCAGCACGCCGCCGGCAACGAGAACCTCACCAAGTGGCACCAGGTCCTCATCGCCGAGTACAAGCACCTCAAGGAGTCGCAGATCGTGCGTCGTCCCCTCTCCCTCACGTCCCCTGCATCTCCCTAAGCTCCGTCGTCGTCGTCGAGGTCCGTGCGGAGGTGCTGACTCGGTCGCCCTCCCTCGCCCTTCTACCGCTCGCAGGAGGTCGCCCGCCTGAGCGAAGTCCTCGCGCGCAAGCAGACCAAACAGGCCGAGGCCGAGAAGGAGGTGCGCGCGTTCGAGCAGCGCGAGCGCCTCGAGCAGGACCGCGCCGTCGTCGAGGTCGTCGTCAAGTTTGCCGAGTACCAGCAGGTGTACACGTCGTACGAGACCGCACGCGAGGACAAGGTGCGCGTCAAGAACGAGGTGGCGCAGCTCGAGGAGGTCAATCGGCCGTTCACGGCGAGCGTCGAGGCGCTCGCGGGCTTGGTCAAGGCGTGCCGCAAGGAGCAGGACAAGGTCGACAAGAAGGTCAACAACCTCGTCAAGGACGCCGAGCAGTTCAAGAGCAAGCTCGACAAGCTCGTGCGTCGCCTTTTCTCGCTCTCGCTACGACGTCCCTCGCTCCAAGAGACCTCTCGAGACGGCGTCGCTGACGTCGACCCGGCTCTCCTCTTCCTCCGTCTTGCCTCTTCTCGCAGGACGACGACCGCAACAAGGTGTCGGACGCCATCAACGACATCAAGCGCACCGAGAGCGACCGCCGCAAGCGCATCGACTCGCTCAACAGCTCGATCGCCAAGTACTCGGACGCCGTCGCCAATGAGCCTGCCGAGGCCAACACGGCCGACCTCGACCGTCAGATCGTGCGTCTCCTTCTCCTCGAGCTTCCTCAAGTACTCGTTGACGGCGTCGCGGCGAGCCGAGCGGGAGCTGACGAGCGCTCGACCCTCTCCTGCCCGCAGCGCGACCTGAGCATCAACCGTCACGACGTCGAGGCCCAGATCCAGGAGCACAAGAACCAGCAGATCGATCTTGAGCACCGAGCCAATCAGCACAAGCGCGGCGAGCAGGCGCACCAGGCCGAGTGCGTCGTGCTCCTCCCTCGCCGTCCTCCCTCCCCCTCTCCCTCGACGACTTCGCCCGCGACGAGCTCTTCTGGTGCACGGCAGCTGACTCTCTCCTTGAACGCGCTCGCAGGGTCGACAAGCAGCACCAGGTGACGACGCAGCGCGAGCGCGCCCTCGAAAAGTTCGAGCCCCACACGTGGAAGGCCGTTCTGTGGCTGCGCGAGCACCAGAACGAGTTCCGCGGGCGCATCTACGAGCCGGCGAGGCTCAGCACGTCGATGAAGAAGCAGTTCGGCAACGTCAAGCTCTCGGCCGACCTCGTCGAGGGTCCGATCCCCATGAGCGCCTTCAACGTGCGTCCCTGCCCTCCTCTCGTGCCCCTCGTGCTCTCCAGGGTCCACTTCTGACTCTCGCTCGCCGTGCCCTGCAGACGATCCTGTTCGAGTTCCGCGAGGACTACGACCGCATGATGAAGCTCATCCACGACGACCCGAACCGCCAGCAGCCCGGGTCGGGCATCCGCTTCAACGGCGCCGAGCTGACGGGCCTCGTCAACGTCGACAACATGGAGCGTCCTCTCTCGCCCGAGGAGCTCGCCGCGTTCGGGTTCGACTGCTACTCGATCGACCTCATCGACGGCCCGCCGGCCGTCCTGAGCTACCTCGCGGCCAACTTCAACCTGCACCGCATCCCGATGCAGCTCACCCGGCGTCCGGTCGATGCGCGAGGCGTCGAGGCGACGAGGCGCATCCAGCGCTACTACACGCTCGACGGCAGCGCGTCGATCCGGTACTCGATGTACGGTCAGCGCCTCGCGCAGCTCGAGACGCGCACGCTCGACAAGGCCAAGATCCTCGGCAACGGCGGTGCGTCGAGTGCTCGCTGCGGTCCCTCACCCTGCCTGTCGACCTTGAGAGCTGACGCCGACCGCCCTTGGGCCCGACCTTGCCTGCTCGCAGTCGACCAGGCGCGCATCGACTACTTCGTCAACAAGATCAACGAGTCGAGGGCTTCTCGTCAGACGCTCAAAGCCGAGTTTGATCGCAGCAGGGAGATCGCGCAGGAGCTCGTCGAGCAGGTTGAACAGATCGAGACCGAGCGGGTGCGTCGTATCTCGGCCTTCCTCCTCCTTCCTAGCGCTCTCGGGCATTGACGACGTTGTGGAGCTCCTGCAGGCACAGTTGAGCGCCGAGCGCGACAAGATGCACAAGGCGCGGGCGCAGTGGCTCAAGATCAAGTCGAAGCTCGGTGCGTCCTCTCGTCCTCTCTCTCCGCTCAAGGTTCAGGCGCAGTCCTGACCTCGCGCTCGTCTCTCGCTCGCAGATGCTGCGCGGACGTCGCTCAAGCGCGAGCTCGACAAGCCTTCGGCCGCCGACAAGCGCGCGAGGCTCAACGCCGAGCTGCGCAAGCTCGTCGACAAGCGCGTCAAGGCGGCGCTCGGCTACGCCGACGCGACGGCGCAGGCGGCCGACCTGCAGGAGGGCGCCGTCAAGGTCACGCTCCAGGCGCTCCAGGCCGAGAGCGACCACCGCGCGCTCGAGGCCCAGGCGCGCGAGCGCAACGTCTCGCTCGAGGAGAAGAAAGCCGAGCTGCAGCTCGGTGCGTCCCCTTCCTCCTCTTTCCCACTCTGCACCATGCTGCTCGTCGACCCGAGCCTGACGCCTCGTCCATCCCTCCTGCTTAGTCAGCGACAAGGTCAAGGCCCTGCTCCTCGAGGGCAAGGAGCTCATGAAGGCCGCCAACGAGGCCCTCGAGAACGCCGACGAGGACGTCGCGGCGCGCGCCAGGGTCCGCCGAGATGAGCAGGAACTGCCGACGCACCAAGAGCTTCTCGACGAGCTGAGCGAGCTCGACGCGCAGCTCGGGTGCATGGGCGCCGTCAGCCCGATCGTGCTCGAGGCGTACAACAAGCGCAAGGTCGAGGTGCGTCTCTCTCTCTCTCTCTCCCCTTCGCTCTCCTCGCCTGCTTGTGCGGAACCTGACGGCTCGCACCCTCTGCAGATCACGGATCAGCAGACCAAGCTCGACTCGGCCCAGGAGCGCCTCGACGAGTCGCAGCAGATCATCACGACGACCGAGAACCTTTGGCGCCCTCGCCTCGACCGCCTCATCAGCGACATCTCGGCCAAGTTCACCGCCGCTTTCGACAGTGCGTTCTATCCTCCTCCTCGTCGTCGTTGTCGTCCGGGTCAGCGAGCGCTGACTCTGCCTCTCGATCGTGTGCTCGCAGCGCTCGGCCTGGTCGGCGAGGTCCGCCTCGCGACCGAGGACGACTACGAGAAGTGGGGCATCGAGATCATGGTGTCGTTCCGCGACCGCAAGGACGACTCGGAGGACGTGACGCTGCACGTCCTGAGCGGTCAGCGCCAGTCGGGAGGAGTGCGTCCGCCTCTCTCTCTCCTCTCGCTCTCGCCCTCGTGCGCTTCCGCGCGAGCTCGTTCTGACGCAGTCCTCTTCCCTGCACGCAGGAGCGCGCTTTGACGACCGTGACGTACCTGCTCGCGCTCGCCGAGCTCGCCCGCGCGCCGTTCGCCCTCGTCGACGAGATCAACCAGGGCATGGACCAACGCGCCGAGCGCAACATGCACAAGATGCTCGTCGAGACGACCTGCAGCCACGACGTCGGGCAGTGCGTCCTTCTCTCGCTCTCTCCACCTCTGACTCGGAGCGACCGCTGACGGTGCACGAGCCCCTCGCAGGTACTTCCTCCTCACGCCCAAGCTCCTCCCCGACCTCGTCTATCACCCCAAGATGAAGGTCCTCGTCATCAACGTGTCGCCGTACGTCCCTGGCGACCTGACGCTGCAGGGCATCCTCGACAAGAAGCGCGAGCTCGTCCGGCAGCGCAAGAACGGCGGTCGCGCGGTGCTCGCCAACTGAACGAGGCCCGGGCGGCACGGGCTGGACACTCTCTCGCTTTACTTTGTTGTGCACTCCTACGTAATCTCAATCTTTCGTTCTCTCGTCGCGCACAGCGAGAGGAGAAGGGAGCCCCGAGCCGACGAGAGGGCAGCGAGGCCTTGACGGCTGTTGCTCAAGAGCTTCTCCAGCCCGCCTTGCTCATGTGACCTCCCTGCCGATCGAGACGAGTCTCGAGATGGCTCTCGAGTCGCCTCTAGAGCGCGAGAGCGCCCGAAGAGGATGGACGTCGACTTGAGAAGGTCGAGGAAAGCCTCGTCCGACTGCAGCGGGCTTGCACTCGCCGACTGTGTCCCTCGCGTTGAACGAGTCTGGCAGCTCGTAGGTGTAAGCCGGCCCTGCGAAACCCGTCACCTCACCTAGCTCGCTCGGGCCCCCTTCCCGCCGTTCCTGTGGCTCGCGCGCAAGCTCGTCGGCAACGCCAACCTCGACTTTGTCGCCGCGCCCGCGCTCGCACCGCCCGAGGTCCAGGTCGACGCGTCGCTCATGCAGAAGTACGAGGCGGAGCTCAACGCTGCGGCCGCCGCGCCGCGCCCGGACGAGGAGGACAACGACCTCTAGGTGGTGGTCTTGTCGCCGTTCGAGTGTTGCATTTTGACGTCTGTTCCGCTTCACTGTGCGCACCGTCTCCTGTCGGGCGTGAGAGGGTGCGGTGCGAGAGAGGCGGAGAGGCTCGAGCGCTCGCGCCCTCGTCGCACTCGTCGTCGCGCTCCTCGTCACTGCTTGCCCTCTTCTCGCCCCCGCTGCCGCACAGCAGACGCCCTTCAAGCTGTGCGTGTCTAGATCGACGTGACGGGACGTCTGAACGACAGTGCGCTGCGACGCTTAGCTCGACTCGGCGCGACTCGGCGCCGCCTTCGTGCAGGCGGCTCGCAACGTCGCCCGAGGGCTTCAGAGGCCAAGAGAGAGCAGACTGCAAGCTAGGACGTGAGTGAGCCCATGCCCGCAAGCCTGTGCGGGCGCGGGAGCGGGGCATTACAAAGTACCATTAGGTCAAATTTGTAATGCCGCGTCGGTTCGAACCCGACTCGGGTCGCGGACAGGCGGCAAAACGATTCAAAGTGGATCAGATTAGGCGCGCCTTCCTATTCTGATTAGCTTTGCTCGGCCCGCTTCAGACGACGATTGCGCCGCCCACAGCCCTTCGCGCGCCTTGCCTCATTCAGGGCGCACTCGATGAGGTCCAGGCAGCACGCTCGAGAGGAACAGGGCCGTCAGGAAGAGCGCGCGCTCGTCGCCCTCTCGACCCACTTGAGAAGGCCAAGGGACCGGTCCAGCTCGCGCTCTACAGGACTAAGAGGGTCGGGAGAAGCGCTCGATTGCACCGCAGAGACGTCCTCGTTCGATCGCGCGCGAGTAGCA
>Ga0308170_10001668_pt1 | contig 20495 bp, 16 predicted proteins | sample PhyBR2_2_FD_202136 | JGI IMG/M metagenome (GOLD analysis project Ga0308170, IMG submission 202136) | Phyllosphere microbial communities from UC Gill Tract Community Farm, Albany, California, United States - DLSLSB.R2 | ecosystem: Host-associated > Plants > Phyllosphere > Unclassified | place...
GTAGAGCCCGAGTGCCGTCACCCGCGCCCGGGCGGGCGCACCGGCCGGGAGGACGACCACGCCGCGCACCCAATGGGCCGGGCGCTCACCCTTCGGCGGGACCTGCGGCTCGTCGATCGCGACCCATTGCGCGACCCAGTCCGTCACGCGAACATCGAGGCACGCGCACCCGTGATCCAACCCACGACCTGGTCGTTGTCGGTCGCCGTGGTCGCGACATCCGCCACCTTCCTGCCCCGGTTGAGCACCACCAGCCGGTCGCACACGTCCATGGCCAGGGCCAGGTTGTGCGTGACGATGACGACGGCGATCCCCTGCTCTGCCATCCGCCGGATGAGCGACTGCACCTGCTGGGTCTGCTCGTAGCCGAGCGCTGCGGTGGGCTCGTCGAGCAGCAGGATGCCGGACCGGTCCCCGCTGACCCGGACCGCGCTGCGTGCGAGCGCCACCACCTGGCGTTGACCGCCGGAGAGCATCTCGACGGGCCGCGTCATCGCCGCGGTGCGTACCCCGAGCCTGTCGAGCTCGGCCTCGGAGCGCCGCCGCTGCGCCTTCTGGTCGACGAAGCCCAGCCACCCGAGCGGACCCTTGCGCAGGATCTCGCGGCCGAGGTTCAGGTTGGTCGAGATGTCCTGCGCATCGACCAGCGCGAGGTCCTGGTAGACCATCTGGATGCCCGCACTGGTCGCGGCCTTCGGCGAGTGGAAGGCGACGTCGGCGCCGTGCACACGGATCTCCCCAGAGGTGGGCCGGTGCGCCCCCGACATGACCTTGAGCAGGGTGCTCTTGCCCGCGCCGTTGTCGCCGAGCAGACCGACGACCTCGCCCTGGCCGACGTGGAAGTCGATGGCGTCGAGGGCGCGGACGAAGCCGTAGTGCATGTCGATGGCGGAGAGCTCCAGGGCGGGAGCGAGGGATGCTGTCGTGGTCACGGAGATCACCTGGTACCGGAGTGGACGGACGCCTGCGCGGACGCGACCAGGCGGCGGGAGACGCTGGTGGAGACCCACTTCTCCAGGCCCAGCGAGGCCAGCAGGAGCATGCCGGTGACCCCGGTGCCCCAGTAGGGGTTGATGCCCTTGATCGTCAGGCCGTTGGCGATGGTGGCGAGCACGAGAGCACCGATGAGCACGCGCGGGAGGCTGCCTCGGCCGCCGCTCAGCGGAACGCCGGCGAGCGCGACGGCGGTCAGGGCCGTGAAGATGATGCCGGGGCTGGCCTCCGGGCTCGCCTCGGTCACGGTCGCCGCGGTGACGAGGCCGCCGAGGGCTGCGCACACCCCGCTGATCACGAAGCCGAGCACCTTGTAGCGCTCGGCGCTGACGCCGGACCGCCGGACCGCCTCGGCGTTGCCGCCCACGGCCATGAGCCGCAGGCCGTCGCGGGTGTGGGTGAGGAACAGCGTGCCGACGAGGAAGAGACCGGCGGCGATCCAGACCGGGGCCGGGATGCTGAGATAGCGGTCGGTGCCCATGAACTGCAGCTTGGTCAGGCCGGGGATGCTGTAGCCGCCGGCGATGAGCTGGGCGGCCGCGGAGGTGATCGACAGCATGCCGATGGTGACCACGATCGGGTTGAACCCGCGCAGTGCGATCAGGCCGTTGAGGGCGCCCACGACCACTCCGATGAGCAGTCCGGCGAGGAGCGCCAGCCAGACCGGTTGCCCCTGGGTGATCAACTTGGCACACACGCACGCCGCCACCGCGGCGGTGCCGGGGATGGAGAGGTCGAGGGCGCCGCAGATGATGCCCACCGCGACTCCGGCGCCGTAGATCGCGGTGAGGGCCGCGGCGTTGGCGATCAGGGTCGCGTTGTTCCAGCTGGCGAAGTATGGGTTCGCCCAGATGCTGAAGGCCACCAGCAGCAGGGCGAACAGCACCACGATGCCGCGGTCGCGCAGGAAGATCAGCCCCCGGATCGCCAGGGGGTCACGCTCGGTCGTCGCGGGGGTCGCGGAGCCGGGCTCCGGCATCCGCGCCTCGCTGGGGCTCACCAGCTCGGGATTCATCATGCTCATCTCTCAGCCGGCCGAGGTCACGGTCTTCTGGGGGACGACGAGGACCTCACCGTTGGCGGTGGGATCGGCGTACATCTTCACCAGGGTGTCGAAGGACTGCTTCATGTCGTCGGCGAACTGCAGCGCGACCGAGGCGTAGATCTTGCCCGCCTTCACGTCGGCGAGGACCTCGTCGTTGCCGCCGAAGTCGACGTTGCACAGCAGCTTCTTGCCCGCGGCGTCGAAGGCACCCATGGCACCGAGCGAGCCCTCGTCGGTCGTGGACATCACGCCGACCAGGTCGGGATGACCCTGCAGGGCGTTGCCGATGTCGGTCTGACCCGCCGCACGGTCCTTGACCACGACCTGCTGCACGATCGAGGCGCCGGGTGCGGCGGCCTTGAGCGCGTCCTGCGCGGCCTTCTCGAACTCCGCCTTGCCTGCCTGACCGGGGCTCGAGACCGAGAAGAGCACGTCGCCCTTGCCGCCGTTCTTCTCGGTGAGGCACTTGCCGAGCTGCTCGCCGACGGCCTTCCCGTTCGCGGCGTAGTCCTGGTAGTCGAAGGTGATGCCCGGCTGGGGGCCGTCGTACCCGAACTCCTGCGGGGTGCCGTTGATGAGGATCGGCACGCCCTTGGCCTGCGCGGCCTTCAGCGTGGCGCCCATGGTGTCGGGCGCGACCGCGATCACCCAGGCCGCACCGGCCGCCTTCGAGCTGATCACCGAGGCCAGGTCCTGTGCCTGCTTGGTGGGGTCGAAGTTGGGGTCCTGCACGGTCACCTTCCAGCCCTGCGCCTTCGCGTAGGCCTGCACACCCACCGAGAGCTGCTTGAGGGCCGGCGCCTGGAGCGTGAGCGGCGAGAAGACCAGCGTCTTGGGCAGGGAGCCACCGGCGGAGCCGCCGCCGGTACCGGCATTCGAGCCGGCGGTGTTGCTGCCCGAGGAGCCGCAGGCGGCCAGCAGCAGCGGGGCACCCGCGAGGGCCAGCACGGTGAAGGCGCGGGTGCGCCGGCGGGATGTGTTCACGGAGTTTCTCCTCGTTGGATTGTGCCTCAGTCACTCTCACATCGTGAAAGCTACTTTCTATTACAGAGACTACGTCCACCGATCCGTGCTTGTCCACGTTTCCGACGGCCGAATATGAGCCCGATCACACGCGTGGTGTCTGAGCGCGTCACAGGACGCAGCAGCCGGGCCGGTGCGGCATGCTCCGGCCCGGCTGGTGGGCGCTGCGGTCTGGGCGGCTCAGTGCGCCGGGGAACTCCCCCACGACGACTCCAGCCCATGCACGAGCGCCACCAGCGCATCGTGACCGGGCGTCGGCACGTCGACACGGCGCCCCTCGGCAGCAATGCCGCCATTGAGCACATCGACCTCGGTGGCCCGGCGGGCGCGCACGTCCTGCAGCATCGACGGCAGGTGGCCGAACGCCTCCGCGATCGCCTCCTCGACGGCCTCGCGCGGATCGCGCTCGAGGGTGATGCCCGAGGCGGCGCAGACCTCCTCCGCCTCGTCGATGAGGCGCTCGACCTGCGCACGCAGCCCAGGGTCGGTGCAGACCTGACCGACCGAGAGTCCGGTGAGGGCGGCGAGGGCGCTCGTGGCGGCATTGAAGACGACCTTGGTCCACTGTGGGCCCCGGGCGTCAGCCATCGCGAAGGTGCGCAGGCCGCCGCGCGTGAGCAGGTCCGCCAGGGCGGCGAGCTCGTCGGCCCGCGCGGGGCTCGGCTCGAAGGGCCCGATCCAGGAGTCTCCGGGCGCGTCGTAGCAGACGACGCCGGGCTCGGGGACATGGCCGGCGGTGACGATGCTGCCACGACCGACGCGGGGCACGACCTCGGCGATCACCTCCTCGTTGCCGATGCCGTTCTGGAGGCTCACGACGGCCGCGTCGGCGAGCGCTCCGCGTGCCGCGCTCACCACGGCCCGCGTGTGGAGCGCCTTGGTCGCCACCAGTGCGTAATCGCACGGCGGCAGCGATGCGGCGTCCGTGGTCGCGCGCACCGGTGCGACGAAGTCGGCGTGACCGCTCACCCGCAGGCCGTGCGCCTCGATCGCCTCGACGTGGGCCGCCCAGAGGTCGACCGCCCAGACCTCGACGCCGGGGACGCGGGCGAGATGGGCGGCGTACAGGCTGCCGATGGCGCCGGACCCGAGCACCGCCACCCGGATCGGGCCCGACCGCGCGGACGCGCTCACGGGCCGACCACCGCGTGCGCCGCCACCTCGGCGGCGATCCGAGAGCAGGTCCGGGGGTCCGCACCGCCGATCCCGAGCCCGGCGACGATGCGCCCGTCGACCGAGACCGGCACCGCGCCGGCCACCGCGAGGAACGGGATCGGCGCGAGCGCGGCCAGGTCGGCGGCATGGGTGCCGTACTGCTCGGCGACCTGTTCGCTGGCGATGCCGAAGCGCGCTGCCGTGGCCGCAGTGGCTGTGGCGACATCAACGGCTCCGGCTACGGCGTCGTCCATCCGATCCTGCTGGATCGGGTCACCACCTCGGTCGACGACTGCGACGGCAACCTTGATCGAGCTCGACCGCGCGGCCGAGATCACTCGGTCGCAGAGGCGCCGGGCCCACTCGAGCTCGACCTGTCTCGAGGCTCGCGGGGCCGGCTTCGTGCCGAGGCTGTCAACAGGACTCACGACCAGGTCCCCGAACCGCTCGCTCCAGCGGGCGGCGTCGTCGCCGTGCTGTCCGGCGTACGGGATGCCGAGGGCGTAGGCGATCAGCAGATCCTCCGGATTGGCGGGCTCACCGTCGGCCGAGACCACCTCGGGGGCCACCCCGGTCGGCAGGAACGGGCTCACCGTCGCCCCGGAGGCGGCGATGCCGCCGATCACCACGCCGTCGGCGTCGAGGATCGGGATGCCTCCGGCACCGGGGAAGCGCGCCTGCGGCGAGCAGGCCACGAATCCGGCGGAGATCGGTGCCGGGAGGTGGGTCATGCGGTGGAGGTGCTCGGTGCTCGGCACCTGCTGGGTCGCCGAGATCCATGCCTTCGAGGTGGCGCGAGCCATGCCGCCCGCACCACCGTGGTCAAGCCGTGACGCGCTGACGAGCGCACCGCTGGCCCCTACGACGGCGACACCACCGCGGAGCCCGAGCTGCTCGGCCTTGTCGACGGCACGCTGCACGAGGGCGCGTGCGTCCTCGAGCGCGATGTCCTGGGGATGTAGCACTCAGGCCCCCACCATGTTGTAGCCGCCGTCGGCCACCATGTAGGTGCCGGTGATGTGGTTCGCGTCGTCGGTGGCCAGGAAGAGGGCCGCACCCGCGATCTCATCAGGGCCCGGGATCCGGCCCATCGGGGTCATCGAGCGAAGCTGGTCGCCGCGACCGGACTTCCAGTCCTCACGCCCCAGGGTCGCCTCGGTCTCGATGAATCCCGGAGCGAAGATGTTGACCCGCACGGTGGGGGCGAAAGCGTGGGCGTACGACTTGGTCGCGCCCAGCAGGCCGTACTTGGCTGCGGCGTACTGCGGCGCGCGGGCGCTGCCCCGCACGATGACGGTCGAACCGATGTTGACGATGGAGCCGTGGCCCTGGTCGAGCATGCGCTTGCCGAACTCGTGGATGCACGCCATCGTGCCCTTGATGTCGACGGCGAGCACGTGGTCGATCGACTCCTCGGTGATGTCGCGCCACGACATCTGCTCGCGGGCCACGTCGCCCACGTTGTTGACGAGCACGTCGACTCCACTGAGCTGGTCGAAGGCCGCATCCGCCATGGCGGCGACCTGCCCCCAGTCGACGATGTCGGCCTGGAGCAGCACCGCCTCGGCGCCGAGCTCGCGCACCCGGGCGGCGGTCTTCTCGGCGCCGGCGGCCGAGCTGCGGTAGTGCACACCGACGACGCGGGCCCCCTCCTGGGCGGCGCGAACGGCGAGGGCGGCTCCGAAGCCGGTGCCGGCGCCGGTGACGACGACCGAGCGGCCTTCGAAGCGGCGCGGGATCGGGAGTGGCTGCAGGGGCATGGGTGGTTCCTTTCGGGAGGGTGGATCAGACGAGCGTGCGGCCGCCGTCGATGTAGATCACCTGTCCGGTGATGAACTCGGCGCGGTCGGAGGAGAGGAAGGCGACGGCGTCAGCGACCTCCTCGGGCCGGCCGAGACGGCCGGCGGGCACGAGGCCCTCGAGGTCGGCCCGATGGCCGTCGGTGTCGAGGTAGGCGCGGGTGAGCTCGGTCTCGATGTAGCCCGGCGCCACAGCGTTCACCGTCACGCCGAGGGGAGCCCACTCCCGCGCCATCACCCGCATCATCTGGTTGATGCCACCTTTCGTCGCCGCGTACGGCGCATGGTGCGGGTGGGCGAGCAGCGCCGAGACCGACGACACGAAGATCATCCGACCGTACTCCTGGGCGACCATCCGCCGCCCGACCTCCTGGCCGAGCCACCAGGCCGTGGACAGGTTGAGGGTGAGGATCGAGGCCCAGTCCGCGTCACCGAGCTCGAGCACCGGGCGCCGGTCGTTGCGGCCGATCGCGTGCAGGAAGATCTCCGGCGATCCGACCGCCGCGACGGCGTCGGCGACGGCCAGCCGGCTCGCCTCGGGGTCGCCGACGTCATGGGTCAGCGCGGTGAGGTCCCAGCCGGCGTCCTTCGCCGTCCGAGCGAGCGCCTCCAACCGGGTCTCGTCGCGGTCGATGACCGCGACCCGGGCGCCGAGCTCGGCCAGCCGCAGCGCGCTGGCGCCGCCCAGACCGCCGGCGCCCGCGACGATCGCAGGGCGACTCGCGAGCCCGAGCCAGTCAGATGCCACCATGGAAGATCCTATTCTCGTATCATGAAAGTCACTTTCGAGTACCGTAGGCGAGGAAGTGCGCCGGTGTCCAGGAATCGGCGCCAGCGCCCCTAGGCTGTGGAACCCCAGGGACGCTCCAGCGACGCAGAGCACAGATCCAGAGAGGCTGGTCGGCATGCCGGCAAAGAAGACGACTGAGGCAGGACCCACCGACAAGCCGGAATACCGCGTCGAAGCGCTGGCGAAGGGGCTGCGCATCCTCAGCCTGTTCGACGAGCAACGCCCCTCGTGGCGGGTCAGCGACCTGGCGACCGTGGCGGGCCTGCCGATGCCCACCGTCTACCGGGTGGTGATGACCTTGACGGCCGAGGGCTACCTCGAGCACCTGCCCAATGGCGACTACCGCCCCGGCGTGCGGACCCTCACCCTCGGCACGGCCGCGTTGCGCAGCCTCGACCTGGTCGGCATCGCGACGCCGAAGCTGCACCGGCTCGGCGAGACCACCGGCGAGACCGTGAACCTCGCAGTGCTCTCCGGCGACCAGGTGCTGTACCTGATCCGGCTGCGCAACTCCGACCTCGTGACGGCCAACATCCAGGTCGGCTCCACCCTCCCGGCCGTCACGACCTCGATCGGGAAGCTCCTCCTGGCCCACCTCGATCCCGCCGACCTCGACGAGCGGATCACCGAGGACTCCTTCCGGATCCAGCGCGGCCCCAACGCCAAGGGCAGCCTGGCGGAGCTCCGCAAGGACCTGAAGACGATCCGCGAACAGGGCTGGGCGATGCAGAACGAGGAGCTCGCCTACGGCCTGCGCTCGATCGCGGGCCCGATCTTCGGTGAGACCGGCTCGATCGTCGCCGGGGTCAACGTCGCCGTCCAGTCGCGCGACTGGGACCCGGACCGCATCCTGCAGGAGCTCAGGCCGGCGGTGCTGGAGACCTGTGCGGAGATCTCGGCACTGTTGCGCGAAGGTCACGTGCAGTCGTGAGCAGCGCATCTCCCCGCCTGCCGAAGCTCGATCCCGCGACGCTCGATGCGCGCCAACGCGAGGTGTACGACGCCATCGCAGGCGGTCCTCGCGCCCGCGGCCCCCAGCTGTTCACGCTGGTCGACCCCGAAGGCCGTCTCGAGGGCCCGTTCAACGCCTTCCTGCTCCAGCCGGAGATCGGGATCTCGCTGCAGGAGCTGGGCTCGGCCGTGCGCTACCGCACCAGCCTCTCGGACCGAGCCCGCGAGATCGCCATCCTCGTCGTGGCCGCCCACCACGACTCCGACTTCGAGCGCTATGCGCACGAGGCCGTGGGCCGGCACGCCGGCCTGAGCGACGAGGAGCTGCTGGCAGTGCGCGAGCTCCGACTCGACGCCTTCACCGAGCACGAGGGCACCGTCGCGCGCGTCACCCACGCGCTGTGCGCCGAGGGCGACCTCGACGACGCCGCCTACGCCGACGCCGTCGCCGCGCTGGGCACCCCCGGCCTCTTCGAGCTGCTCACCCTGGTCGGCTACTACGCCACGCTCGCGTTGCAACTGCGCGTCTTCAGGGTCGCGACGCCCCACTGACGGCCACCGGCCCGATTGCCCGCTGTCGACGGTTGACAGCGGCCGCCTCGGCGACCGTATTATTGGATGAAAGCGACTTTCACAGAGCGAGACTAGGACGTAACGATATGAAGCTGGTGACCTACGACGGCAACCACGTCGGGTATCTCGACGGGGAGGACGTCGTGCAGCTCGACGTCGCATCGATGCGCGCGTACTTCGAGCGGGCCGGCAACGTCGCGGAGACCGGTGTCCGCACACCGCTGAGCGAGGTGCATCTCGAGGCGCCGATCGTGCCGAAGAAGTTCTTCCACACGGCCGGCAACTTCAGCGACCACCACAACGAGCTCGAGGCCGTCGACTGGTCACACCCCGTCCACAAGGGGATCGTGTTCTTCCAGAACGTCGACGCGATCGTCGGCCCGGATGCCGACATCGTCTACCCCGAGGGCCTGACCAAGGAACTCGACTACGAGCTCGAGCTGGCGATCGTGATCGGCCGCAGCGGGAAGTTCTTCGGCCCCGAGGAGGCCGAGGACTACATCGCCGGCTACCTGGTCTTCAACGACATCACCGCGCGCGACATCCAGCGCAGGGAGATGGAGTCGGGCGTGTTCTCCTTCTCGAAGGCGATCGACACGTTCTGCCCGATCGGGCCCTACATCGTCACCAAGGACGAGGTGCCCAACCCCCACGACCTGGCCATGGAGCTGCGCGTCAACGGCGAGAAGCGGCAGCAGGGCAACACGTCCCAGATGCGCATCTCGATCCCCCACCTCGTGGCCTACCACTCGGCCCAGGGCTACAGCGCCGGCGACATCATCACGACCGGCACGATCTCCGGGGTCGCCGCGGTGCAGCCGAACCCGTTCGACTTCTACCTCCAGCCCGGCGACCACATCGAGGCCGAGATCAAGGGCATCGGGGTGCTGCGCAACCAGGTCGTGCCGTGGAAGGCCGCCCACGACACCGAGCCGTACACCATCGACCTCTACGACCCGACTTCCTGATGCGGTTCGGCACCCTCGACGGGCGCCTCGTGCTCGTCCGGGACGGTCGTGCGCTGGACGTCTCCCGGGCGTCGGACGGACGGCTGCCCTCGGACGCCGTCGCGGCGCTCGAATCCTGGGACGAGCTGCGGTCCTGGGCGACGACGGCCTCCTGGGACGACGCGGTGCCGTTCGCGCCCGCCGACCTCGGCGCGCCCGTCCCGACGCCTCGACAGGTGTTCGCGATCGCGCTCAACTACGCGCCCCACGCTGCCGAGGCCGGGTTCGCGCCGCCTCCGGAGCCCCTCGTCTTCACGAAGTTCCCGAGCTGCATCACGGGCCCTGTCTCGACGGTGGAGCTGCCGAAGGGCAACGTGGACTGGGAGATCGAGGTGGTGGCCGTGATCGGCCGGGGCGGCTACCGGATCCCGCGTACGACCGCGTGGGACGCCGTTGCCGGCCTCACCCTGGGGCAGGACCTCTCCGAGCGTCTTCTCCAGCTCACCGGCACACCGCCCCAGTTCTCCCTCGCCAAGTCGCACCCGGGTTTCGGCCCGACCGGGCCGGTGGTGGTCAGCGTCGACGAGCTCGCCGCGATCGGCGACCGCGACGACCTCGCCTTCGAGTCCCGGATCGGCGAGGAGATCATCCAGCACGGACGCACCGGCCAGATGATCTTCCCGATCGACGAGCTCGTGCATCGCCTCTCCCAGGTCTGCCGGCTGCTTCCGGGTGATCTCATCTTCACCGGGACCCCGGAGGGGGTCGGCAACCGTCGCACTCCCCCGCGCTTCCTCTCCCCGGGCGAGGAACTGGTCAGCACGATGGAGCACGTGGGCGGCATCTCGCAGCGCTTCGTCGGGGCCTGAGAGCGGAGCGGCCCAGGCAGCGCGCTCGGCACCGACGGGACGGCGGGAGGGGACACGGTGTGCGGGTCCACGATTCCACCGCCTCGTGGTCTCCGCTGAACGACGCGGGTCAGGCGACTTCGCCCAGGGCCAGTTCCTCAACCACGAGCTTCACCATCAGCCCACGAGGCCATCGACCAACGGCGACGGCGAGCCGAAGCGATGGGCGGTAACGGCGATCGCCTGCTCCCGCAGGAAGGTGAGCATCTCGATCCGGCCGGCCTCCACAACGGGCTGTGCGTAGAGCGCAACCTCGGGGCGGCCGGAACTCGCTGTCGCGAAGTGGTGGCGCGAACCGCCGAGGAGCCGCACGCGGGACGGATGCCCCGCAGCGCTCAGCTGCTGCGCCCACGCCATCGCACTCTGGACCTGGTGGGCGATACCGAGCCTTGCCACGAGGGCTGAGGTTGGATCTGCAAGCGGTTCGAGGCTCGAGACGAGGACGGGGGCCTCAGCGGCCATCGCAGCCAGGATGACGCGCAGCAGGCCGGCCTCATCACCACCTTCGAACCTGACGGTCACCGGCACGGGGCGATAACGCAGCCAGTTCCGCTCTGCTGCAAGACGGCTGACGTCACGGGCGACGCCGAACTCCTCCCGCCAGGCTCGGGCGTCGGACGCCGCAGCGCGCTCCAGGAAGCCGACGACGTCCGGGGCCCAACCGGCTCGCCGAACATCTGCCAGCAGTGGCTCGGCCGAGGCCAGTGGCGCTCCGGCTGATGCCGGAGCCGGGGCCCAGTCGGACAGACCGACGAGGTAGTTGGGTCCGCCCGCCTTCGTACCGGCGCCCACCGCCGAACGCTTCCAGCCGCCGAACGGCTGCCGGCGCACGATAGCCCCGACGGTTGATCGGTTGACGTAGAGGTTGCCCGCCTCGACCTGCTCAATCCACTGATCAATCTCGCCACGGTCGAGCGAGTGCAGGCCCGCGGTCAGGCCGTAGTCGACCTCGTTCTGGATCGCGATCGCCTCCTCGAGCGTGTCGGCGGCGATCAGCCCGAGCACAGGTCCGAAGTACTCGGTGAGATGGGCGTCCGATCCGCGGCTCACCCCGGTCTTGACACCCGGCGACCAGAGCCGGCCCGCGTCGTCGAGCTGCTTCGGTTCGACGAGCCAGGACTCGCCCGACTCCAATCGGGTGAGCGCTCGGAGCAACTTGCCTCGCGCCGGCTCGATGAGGGGGCCCATCTGCGTCGTCGGATCGGCGGGGAACCCGACGCTGAGCGATGTGACGGCGTCGACTAGCTGCTCGCGGAAGCGGCGTGACGTCGCCACCGATCCGACGAGGATCGCCAAGGACGCTGCCGAGCATTTCTGGCCGGCGTGCCCGAAGGCGGACTGCAGCAGGTCCTTCACCGCGAGGTCGAGATCGGCGTGCGGGGTGATGACGATCGCGTTCTTACCGCTGGTCTCGGCGAGCAGGGGCAGGTCTGGGCGGAAGGAGCGGAAAAGCGCGGCCGTCTCGAAGGCGCCGGTCAGGACGAGCCGATCCACGAGCGGGCTGGCGATGAGCGCCCGTCCGACCTCGTTCTCGGCCACGTAGACAAGGCGAAGCACGTCCTGCGGCACCCCGGCCGCCCAGAGCGCCTCGCAGATGACGGCACCGCAGCGCGCGGCCTGGCCGGCCGGCTTGATTACGACGGCCGACCCAGCGGCAAGGGCCGCGGCGATGCCGCCGGTCGGGATTGCCAGTGGGAAGTTCCACGGTGGCGTCACCACGGTGAGTCGGACCGGCACGTGTGCCGCTCCGTCGAGCGCGTCGAGCGCTTCGGCGAGGGTGGCGTAGTAGTTGAGGAAGTCGATCGCCTCGGAGACTTCGGGGTCACCCTGGTCCAGGGTCTTGCCGCACTCACTCGCGGCGACCTCGAGCATGTCAGCCCGACGTCGCTCGACCTCGACCGCGGCACGCCGCAGGATCACCGCGCGCGCGGATCCACTGAGATTGCCCCACGCGACACCGGCCTCGACCGCGGCCGCCAGGATCGACTCGATGCTCTCGGCATCGGGCACCTGGTGGGCCGCGACGGTGGCACGCCCGAGGGTCGAGGTGGCGACCCGGGCGGTGATCTCCGTGCCCCAGGCACGGTTCCCCGGCAGATGGGGGTCGGTGTCAGGCACGTTCTCGAAGGTCTGCTGCGGGTCGTCGCTGACCGGAAGCCGGCGGTCCTGGGTGCGGCGCGGCGTCGGCACGGTGTCGTCGACGGCGTCGAGGGAAGCCCGGAACCGGCGGCGCTCCCGCTCGAACAGCTCGGGCGAGTCGTTGAGGTCGAACACCGCGGACATGAAGTTGTCGGGGCTCGCGCCCTCCTCGAGACGGCGCACGAGGTAGGCGATCGCTACGTCGAAGTCCCTCGGGTGCACCACCGGCACGTACAGCAGCAGACCGCCGACGGTGTCGCGGACTGCTTCGGCCTGACCCTCGGCCATGCCCAATAGCATCTCGAACTCGACTCGGTCGCGGACGCCCCGCTGGCCTGCGAGCAGCCAGGCGTACGCGATGTCGAACAGGTTGTGGCCAGCGACGCCGAGTCGCACGTTGGCGGCCCGTTCCGGGGTGAACGCGTAGCGCAGCACCCGCTTGTAGTTCGTGTCCGATTCCTGTTTGGTCGACCATGTCGCCAGCGGCCAGCCGTGGAGCGAGGCTTCGACGCGCTCCATGGGTAGGTTGGCACCCTTCACGAGACGCACCTTGATCCCCGCTCCCCCGCGCGCACGACGCCCCGCAGCCCAGTCCTGCAACCGGATCATGGCGGCCAGGGCGTCGGGCAGGTAGGCCTGGAGCACGATGCCGGCCTCCAGGTCGTGCAGGTCGGAGTGGTCGAGGATCCGCGTGAACACGTCGATCGTCATGTCCAGATCGCGGTACTCCTCCATATCGAGGTTGATGAATTTGTGGACACCGCGCGCTGACTGGCTCGCGGCATATCGATACAGCGGCAGCAGGCGCTCGACGACGTGATCGACAGCCGCGTCGTAGGCCCAGACCGCATGCGGCGCGACCGGCGAAGACACCTTGATCGAGACGTAGTCAACGTCCGTGCGCTCCAGGAGCCGTCGCGTACCGGCCAGGCGGCGGTCCGCCTCGCGCTGTCCGAGGACCGCCTCGCCGAGGAGGTTGATGTTGAGGCTGACGCCGCGCTCGCGCAGGCGAGCGATCTGTCGACCGAGCCGTGCGTCGGTGGCGTCGAGCAGCAGGTGCCCGACCATGGCGCGGAAGGCCCGGCGGACGACGCCGATCACGAGGAGCGGCGCGAGCCGCGACAGTGCCGCCCCCAGCCGCAGTGCGAGCCTCAGGTGCCATGGCAGGAACCGCGGGGCCGACGCCGCCAGCTCCCGGAAGCTCCGTGCGGCAATCCGCTTGTCCTCGGGGCGCACGACGCGGTCGACGAAGCCAACCGTGAACGCGAGGCCGCCCTCGTCCTTCAGAACGGAGGCCAGCCGGGTGGCGGAGGAGTGCACCGGCTTTGTCGCCGCGGCGTCTATCCATCGGTGGACCAAGGCGTCGACGTCGTCCGCGAGGTCCAGGTTGTCAGTGCTGGGGACACCAGTGCTCATGGCACCCAGGCTCGCGGCGCGCAACCCATCAGGACAAGCGATGTTTATTGACGACTGTTCATCAGCTCAGCTTAAGATTGGGCGCGTGCTCGACGTGCGTCGTCTGCGGCTGCTCCGGGAGGTCAGCCTGCGCGGCACTCTGGCCGAAGTGGCCGCAGCGCTGCACCAGAGTCCGTCGGCGGTCTCCCAGCAGCTCTCGCTGCTCGAGCACGAGGTAGGCACTCCCCTCCTGCGCAAGGTGGGCCGTGGTGTCGAGCTGACCCCTCCCGCCGTCGTCCTCGTCGAGCACACCGAGCGGATCATGCTCGAGCTCGAACAGGCTGCGACGGCCGTGGCGGCCGCCGTCGGTGAGGTCGCGGGCACAGTCCGGGTGGCGGCGTTTCAGTCCGCTGCGATCGCCTTCATGCCGCAGATGTTGGCCAGGCTAGCCGAGGACCATCCCCTCGTGCGCGTGACGATGTCGCAGCGCAGTCCCGAGCAAGCTCTGCACGCCCTGCATGCTCGCGAGCTCGATCTCGTGATCGCGGTGGAGTATCCCGGGCGCGCCGCCGCCCCGCATCCCGACCTCGACCGACAGCCGGTCACCACCGACCGGCTCTGGCTGGCGGTGCCGAGGTCCCCGGACTGGCAGTCGATCACTGCGTTGGACGCCGCGACTCACGTGCCCTGGGCCATGGAGCCCCTGTCCGCGGACTCGAGGGCGTGGACCGAGCAGTTGTGCCGAGCCCATGGATTCGAGCCCGATGTCCGCTACGAGAGCGACGACCTCGAGACGCACGCGGCCCTCGTCGAGTCCGGGCACGCCGTCGCAGTGCTTCCGGACCTCATGGTCCTGCGCAGACCTCCCGCTGCGCGGCTACTACGCCTGCCCGGCGATCCTCGCCGCACGGCGTACACCGTCACGCGCCGGACGCTGACAGCCTCGCCCGCCGTCCAGGCATGCAGGGAGGCGCTCATGGCGACGGTGAACGACGGCGTCGGGAACTGACACCGGCCTGCCCGCTCCACTGCCCCCTACTGGCCGTCGCCTGCTCTCCGACGGTCCCGGGCGGACACGCCTTGGGCGCCTCGTGCGAGGAACGTGGCCGGCACGCCGCACCGTGTGCCCCCAGTGAGCCACCACGGCGGAATCTGACGGTCGTGTCCGAAGGGATCGCCTACGTCACCCAAGGTCAGGCAGGTTTTCGTAAGGAGCGCGACGCATTCGGCGTGGTGCGACATCGGGACCACCTTGCAGATCACAGAAGGTACCGCTGGAGGCCGAGGAAGTCTTCCGACCGCTACGAGCCCTGGAACGACGACGCGGAAACGGGACGCCTGGCGGCTCGCGGCGCCCTGGTGCGGAGCTCGATCACAGGCCACGGACGTTGAAGAGCCGGAACTGCCAGGCCCAATACAGCTCCATCCCTGCCGCGAACTCGACGGGGATCCCACGGTGCGTGACGCGAAGCCGGGTGATCGGGCCGACGTCGGTAGCGCTCTCCTCGACGATCTCTAGATGGACCTGTGCGTCGTCTTCGAGCAGGAAGTCCCGCGAGTCCCGATGCGCCCCTCGCCACTTCCAGCTCTTGCGCGCGGCTCGCTTCCGATCAAGTTCGCGGACCGTTTGGCAGATCGCTCGAGTCGTTCCCGAAAGGCCGTCTCCCTTACCGTCGGTGTAACAGGAACTCACCACCGTCTCTCCGACGGCATATTTCGGCACGCCCGTGGGTGACGAACTCATGTAGCCGCCGTCCCAGCCTCCTCCGCTCTGCACGAACCGTCGCAGAGCATGAGGACCTTTTGCATGGACTTCGCCGACCACCGTGATGTCCGTGAGTGCTCCGGAAAGCGCGTCTCTGCCACGATCAGCCAACTGCCCGATGGCCCGAGTCGCAGCCCAGACCACCTTCGTCTCGTCCGTAGCGAGGAGCACCTCGAACGGATTCGGCTCGTCCATTGCTCGCCGAAGGACCGCCATCGGCTCAACCGGCGCCGGCCACACCTCGAACAAGAGCTCGTCGCGACGGGAGGCTGCTCGACGAGAGATCCTGAGCCGATGCGCCTCGGAGTCGGAGATGACCGTGAGTAGGTCCTCGAACTCCGTCAAGCCGGTCAGATGTACGGGGCCGCCAGAGACCGATATCTCGACAACGTCGGTCCACGACTCGGGCGCCGTCGCCGGTGCGCCGTCCAATGCTTGAACCTGAGCGCGGCACCGCGAGCGCCCCGTCGTCATGACAACGACGGACGATCGATCACCATCCACCAACAGCAGGCCCGGCTCGGAGGCATCGACCGAAAAGGTCGCAGCGTCACCCATGAGGGTGAAGCCACCCTCAGCGCCATCCAACTCGACGTGAGACATACTCGCCCTGATCTCGTCACAGGGACGCGAGACCTATTTCGATCTGCGCGACTTATAGAACTCCACCAAGAGGCTAACGCACCCAAGGACGCCAACCGTGGCGCTCACGATCATTTGGTCCGACCCACTTCCAGCGTAGATCAGCGCCGTGCCTCCCACCACGAGTGCGAGAAGCGCGAACCTCCCGACAACCTGGAAAATGCGGCTTCCGAAAGGATACTCAACCCGATGAAACTGTAGGCCATGATCGCACCGAGCCCGAGCGCGAGATATAGCACGTGGATGTCGTGCCATTCTCCCTGACCTGCACATCAGCCCAGGTCAGGGCCGGCTTTCGTCAGCAATGCGACGCACTCGACATGGTGCGTCATCGGGAGACGTACCTGACCTGAGCGTAGGTGCGATCCTTTGCAGTCGCCTGCACTTATGAGGCCGAACGAGTCCGTGACCTGCGGCGATGCCGTTCCGGACGCGCGCTGGCGTCGGCGTCCAACTGCAGGTGATTGCGAATGAAAGCGAGCCCAATCCGAGCCCTCCAACAGACGGGCGCCGACGGACGCAAACGACCGCAGCGAGATCACGAGGCTGGCACCGTGCATCGAGCCAGTTCGAACTGAACTTATGAGATCTGACTTCGTATAGATGCGCCGGCGGCCCAGGCGGCGCAAGGAGTCGAGCAACGATCCGATCTCCGGAACTCCTTGGCGGTTCCTAATGGTTCGGAAGGATGGCTTTTGATCTCTCACGTTGGGCCGAGGACATCCGCCCTCAAGTGGTGGCTCAGGGTCTCAACACCCGGCTGAGTGAAGATCGCCCGACTGAAGACCAGCTCAATCTGCGTGCGCCGGTAGCAGAACCGCGTTCAGATCTCTCCTTGCCCGACTGTTACAAGGTCAAGCCGCAACAGCCCTTCTCGCGCTGCCTTGGCGGCAGCTCCTGCCCGCGACTCCTGTCCGAGCTTGGCCAGGATTCGCTCCACGTGGGTGGTGACCGTGCGCACTGAGATCGAGCGCTCGGAAGCGATGCGCTGGTTCGACGCCCCTTGGGCGAGCCCGTTGAGGACATCGAGCTCGCGAGCTGAGAGCCCGTACGAAGCCTGCCACGCCGACTCGGTGACGAGGAGCGCCGCCGAGTGTTCGAACAGTGGATCCTGCACGCGCTCGACCCTGAGCGAGACCCAGCTCCCGTGGACTGGCCAGACCCCGAAGAGCACGCGTGAGTGGGTCCTCATGAGGCGCTCGACGAACCTGCCGAAGTCGGGGTCCGCTAGGCAGGTCGCTGGCTCGTACTCGTCGATGAGCCGGGGCCTCCCGGTGTGGTCGACAAGGCTGGCTCGCGACCCCTCGTCGACCGGCAACAGCGCGGATCCGAGCCGACGCAGGCTGCAGAGCTCTCCCAAGCTAGCGGTCAGCGCTTCGATCAGGTGCACGTGCTTAGAAGCAAACGCCGTTTGAGACTCAGCGGACAGGTGCAACATGCCGGCATAGGCGCCGTCCGCGGCGAAGAGGCACGTTGACATCCCGTCGCCGAAGCCCGCGGGACGCAGCACCTCCTGGTAGAGAGGGGTCTTGCGGTAGTCGTACGGCAGGTCGTTGATCCGCAGTGGGCGTTGCGTCGCGAGCATTCGCTGATGAGGGTCGGTCTTGGCGTACGGCTCGCCCAGCCCGGTCAGAGTCGCCGGGTCGTAGCTGGAGCTTCCGAGCACGACGTGCTCGCCCGCCAGTGGGTCCCAGGCCATGAGCGCGGCGGCGTCCTGGTGCACGACACGCTGCAGCTGGGCGAAGATCTCGACCACCGCGTCGTTGGCACGACCAGACCCGGCAACGTAGGCGCAGTCGACCAACGCGCGCGCCTCAGCGAGAGTGAATGAGTCGTCTGCGTCTGCTGCGGGGATCTGCTCGGCCATAAAGAGCCCTTCTCGGCTCCGTGCGGGGGGTTCAGCGTACCCCGAGGGCCCCATCTCCGTCCGAGACCTAAGCCAACTGGCTCGACACGGCATCGAACGCTCTCAACGTCGCGAAGAGCTTCCAGGCGTGCTGCGGCTCCGGCCAACTGGACAGTTTCACCGCGACGACGCCCGTGGCCATGTTGACGTAGAGCATCTGCCCGTGGATTCCGAGACACATCAGTACGTCGCGATCGGGGTACGGCAACCAGAACTGGTTGCGGTACATCCCCCCCGGCATCAACGTTTCGGTAGGGCTCGCCGCGAAGGCAGCCCTTGAGTCTGGATCGCCTCGGAGCGTGTCCTCAATCCAGGCGCGAGGGACCACCCGATGTCCCGAGAGCGACATACCGCCCTGGGCCAACATGGTTCCGAAGCGGGCCAGGTCACGCAGCGTGGCGCAGATACCTCCGTCGTACATTCCGGAGCCGGCCGAATCCACGGCGATCGCCGCGTCGCTCTCCGCACCAAGGCGCGACCAGAGCACCTGCGACATCAGCTCGGGCATGCGGAGTTCCGAGGCGGCCTCGCAGACCCAACCGAGTACGTCGGTCTCGCCGCTGCGGTACTCGAACGGCCCGCCGTGTGGACTCTTCTGCTTCAGGGTCAGGAGATAGTCGTACATGGTGCGCGGGATCAGCGGATGCTGGCGTGGCGCCCAGCCGATCGCCTGCTCTAGGACGCGTACCTCGGCTTGGGGATCGAGGTACTCCTCGGAGAAGTGGATGCCCGAGCGCATGTCGAGCAGGTGGCGTACGACGGCACCGGCGTAGCCGCTGGTCTCCAGTTGGGGAACGTACGTCGTGAGAGGACGAAGGGGATCGAGCGAACCGTCCGCTATTAGCGCACCGGCGACGACGCCGACCAGCGACTTGCTGACCGACATCAGAAGGTGCCTCGTTCCAGGGTCCATCCCGTGCGGGTAGTGCTCGGCAAGCACCCGGCCGTGCTGGCAGACCAGCCACCCGTCGGTGTTCGTCGCTGCCATGGTCTCAGCCACTGTCAGGATGGACCCGTCGAGCTGCGGGACCGCGACGTCGCCAATGGCCGAGAACCGAGCAGGCAGTTGAGCCGCCGGGCCAGTTCCTCGAGAGATGCTCGCGGTCGGGAACAGCTCCTCGACGTGCTGGAATGACCAGTGCAGTTGGGGAGCGACCTGCCAGTTTTCCAGGGTCACGCCATTGGGCGGACGGCTCGCGTGCTCCCCTAGCACGACCGCATCTCCAGACCTTCCCCTACGCAGGACTCGACATCCCTCTTCCTGGTCGCGGCTGAGCCTAGCTCTGGGCAACGGCGCTCCTGTGGCTGCCTTCGCCTTCGAGCTGCTCCACCGGGGGAGGCATCACCGGCGTTCCGGTGTAGTGGGCTCGGACGGAGTCGATGAGATGGTTGGCCCGGATGGTCAGGGTTGCGCCGTTGCCCGGCGTTCCAGTTTGCAGCCGACCCTTGGTGACCAGGACGCCCAGGTCGGCGCCCTTATACCGATAGTCGCCAGCGCCATAGATCCGTAGGAAGAACGCTTCCGACTCGCTCTGCAGTTGGTGCCAGTCGAGGGCAGCCCGCCGGTAGACCAGCGCGCCGGTGCCATCGAGGCTGTACGCCCCTGTTGGCGCCGCGGTGTTGATCCGTTCGACCCCAGGTGTCGTCTCCTTGATGATCATCTGCGACCACAGGTCGACTGTCGCGAGCTCCTGCCAGCGTTGGTTGATGTCCTCGACGTCAAGCTCGAAGTCGATGTCGAGGTACTCCAGAAGATGGAACAGGAACAGCGGCACGTCGGCGTACGCACCGGCGGTGACATTGGTGATCGAGGATGCGCCGCTGATGCGTGGATTGAGCTCGCCAAGGTAGACCTCGTCGGTGTCGATGTCGATGAGCACGTCGACCTCGAAGAAGCCGCGGTACCCCTCCGCACCAAGCCGATCTCCGAGCCGGCGTACCAATGCGGCAGCGCGAACGCGCAGGTCTCCTTCAAGCACCTCAGGAAACATCTCGTTTCCGCACCAACCGCCTCGGTACGGCGTGAGCTTGGTATGACCAGTCAGCTCAGACATGAACGGACCCACGACTGTGCCGCACTTGGTCAGCACGGCTTCAACGGCGACCGGTCTGTTGTTGATGCGCTGCATCACCTTGATCTCGTTGCCCACGATCTCGTTGCTGTGCTTCTTCCAGTTCGCTACGGAATCGATGAAGAACGTTGTCTTACCTGAGTCGCCGTAAGCCGTCTGGACGACCAGATCGTTGCCGAGTCCGGCGTTTTCGGCCGCCGTCATGAGGCCGTCGAAGTCCTCGACCGTGGTCACCACATTGGGCACGCTGGGCACGCCCACCTCATTGCCCAACTGAGTCGTGACGATCTTGGAGTCCAAGTGCGAACGCAGTTGCGCCTTCGGCAGGATCAGGTCGTATCCGAGTTCGTCGCAGATGCGCTCGGTCTCCTCATCGAAGAACACCATCGCGA
>Ga0308170_10001673_pt1 | contig 20464 bp, 20 predicted proteins | sample PhyBR2_2_FD_202136 | JGI IMG/M metagenome (GOLD analysis project Ga0308170, IMG submission 202136) | Phyllosphere microbial communities from UC Gill Tract Community Farm, Albany, California, United States - DLSLSB.R2 | ecosystem: Host-associated > Plants > Phyllosphere > Unclassified | place...
GCAGCTCTTTTGAGTACCAACAGTAAGGAGGCCAGCTATGAGCAAGCGTGCACGCAAGCGTCGTGACCGTAAGCGTGGCGGCGCGAACCACGGGAAGCGCCCCAACACCTAGGCAAATGCCAGGAACCACGGTTCAAGCGAAGGACCCCGCAAGCCATTCGGCTTGCGGGGTCCTTTGCTGTCTGCGGCCCTGGCTTTACACCTACGCCTCTACGGGACGGATGGAATGGATCCTGTCCAGGATGGCGTTCTTCAGGTTGTCCGGAGCGGACTCGGTGCACGAGCGCTTGACCATGTTGCGGATAACGCACTCCAGGTCATACTGCTCCGTGCACTCAGGGCAGTCATCGAGGTGGTTCTTGATCTCGGTAAGGTCCTCGCGGGTCAGTGCCCCGTCAAGGTATTCGTAGATGCGTTGCATCCGGGTATCGTCGCAATCGCCCAATCCCTGGCAGTCGCTCATTTCCTGTTCTCCTGTGCTTTGCTTCCTGCCGCTTCCGACGCATCCGCGGCCGTCTTGAATCCCCGCTCGGCGGCGTATTCCGCGAGCATGTCCCGCAACATTCGCCGGCCGCGGTGGAGCCGGGACATCACGGTGCCGATCGGCGTGTTCATGATGTCTGAGATTTCCTTGTAGGCGAAGCCCTCCACGTCGGCGAAGTAGACCGCCAAGCGGAACTCCTCTGGAATGTCCTGCAGGGCCCGTTTGACGTCCGAATCCGGCAGGTGGTCCAACGCCTCGGCCTCGGCAGAACGCAGTCCGCTTGAGGTGTGCGATTCCGCCCGTGCCAGCTGCCAGTCCTCGATGCTGTCCGAGTTGGACTGAAGCGGCTCGCGCTGCCGCTTGCGGTACAGGTTGATGTAGGTGTTGGTCAGGATCCGGTACAGCCAGGCCTTGAGGTTCGTGCCGGGCTTGTACTGGTGGAACGCCGAGAACGCTTTGGTATAGGCCTCCTGGACCAGGTCCTCCGCGTCCGACGGGTTGCGTGCCATGCGCATTGCTGCTGAGTACAACTGGTCCACGTACTGCATGGCGTCCCGCTCAAAGCGAAGACGGCGTTGCTCCATGCTCTCGGTGGCGACGTCAAGGGTGCCGCCGTTGGTCTCCGCTTCCGCCGCCGGCGAGTCGGGATCTGCCGCCGGAGAAGGCAGTGGCGCGGTGCCTGCCCTGCCGTTCACATCAGCGGGGGTAGCCTCATACATGGCCGAAACGGCCGGATCGAAGGTGCTCATTGCCTTCAAGTCTACTGTCCGGCTCCCCGGCAGGGGCATGACGTACTCCTGGGGCTCGGCAGCCAGCATCTCCACTGCCACCGGCCCCGCAGGTCTGGTTCCGTTCAACACCTTCCCCAAGGCCCAACTCCGCTCTGTATCGGGTGAATGATCGCCAGGGTCCCTGTCACGAACCCGACATGGATAACCGGCCCCCGCGGGCAAATATTCCCTAAAAGTGCAAGACTAGGACCGACTCCGCCGCCAGCCGCGGCTCGTCCAGCCAGGAGGAAATCCATGTTCTTTGTCCGCACGCTCGCACGGCCCATGCTTGCCTCCAGTTTCGTCCTTGCTGGACTGGATAAGCTCAAGAACTCCGACGACACCGCCCGGCAGCTCTCCCCGCTCCTGCGCAAGGCAGCGGCCTCGCTCCCTTTCCAAACGAGTGAGAAGACCCTTGCCCGCGTGATCGGTGGAACCCAGGTGGGCGCCGGTGTCCTGTTTGGCCTCGGCAAGTTCTCCAGGCTCTCTGCCGGCCTGCTGACGGTGGTTTCCCTGCTGAACACCTTCGTTGAATGGCGCAGTGCGGACATCAGCAGCAAGGAGGGGCGCGAGAACCGCCGGAACCAGCTGCTCAAGAACCTCTCGCTGAGCGGCGGCGCCCTCCTCGCCTCCGTAGACACCGCCGGCAAGCCCGGCCTGGCATGGCGTGCCGAGCACCTCGCTGCCGACGCCCGCAGGAACGCCTCGCACCTGGCTGCGGACGCCCGCCGGACCACCACCAAGAAGTTGACCAAGGCGGACAAGGCAGTACGCCGCGCCGTCGAACACGCCACGGGAGCATAAGCACGAATGACCGCAACAGCTGCCACCCGGGACGGGTCCGGAGCACCCGCCCAACACTGGGCCGCACCTTTCGCGTCCCGGCCCGTGAATGCCACCGTGACGGTGCCGGGATCGAAATCGCTGACCAACAGGTACCTGGTGCTGGCAGCCCTGGCGGATGGCCCGTCCCGGCTGCGGGCCCCCCTTCACTCCAGGGACTCCGCGCTGATGGTCGACGCCCTCCGGCAGCTGGGCGCCATCATCACCGAAGTGCCGGGGGACGGAGCCTTTGGCCCTGACCTGGAGGTGGTTCCGCTGCCGGTGGACGCCGCGGCGGACCTGACCAGGATCGACTGCGGGCTCGCTGGAACGGTCATGCGGTTTGTCCCGCCACTGGCGGCGCTCCGCAACGGAATGAGCATCTTCGACGGCGATCCGCATGCCCGCAAGCGGCCCATGGGCACGATCATCGAGGCCCTCAAGGCGCTGGGAGTTGCCGTCACCTCCGAAGACGGCTCCGCGCCGTCGTCGCTCCCGTTCACCGTGGAAGGAAAGGGCTCGGTCCGTGGCGGGCACCTGGTCATCGATGCCAGCGCCTCCTCCCAGTTCGTCTCCGCCCTTCTCCTGGTGGGCGCGCGGTTCGAGGAGGGCCTGCACCTTGAGCACGTGGGAAAGCCGGTCCCCAGCCTGGACCACATCAACATGACGGTGGCCGTCCTTCGCGGCGCCGGCGTTTCGGTGGACGACTCCGTTCCCAACCACTGGGTAGTGGCGCCCGGACCCATCCGGGCCTTCGACCAGCGGATCGAACAGGACCTTTCCAACGCCGGCCCCTTCCTTGCGGCAGCCCTGGCGTCGAAGGGTACAGTGCGGATCCCCGACTGGCCGGCGGAAACCCAGCAGGTTGGCGATCTGTGGCGCGGCATCCTGGCCAGGATGGGCGCCAACGTCACCTTGGCGGACGGCGTCCTGACCGTTACCGGCGGCCCGGAAATCAAGGGCGGAGACTTCGCCGACACCAGCGAACTGGCTCCCACGGTGGCGGCCCTGTGCGCCTTGGCCTCAGGTCCTTCGCGCCTCACCGGCATCGCCCACTTGCGAGGACACGAGACGGACAGGCTCGCGGCCCTGGTGGCGGAAATCAATCGTCTTGGCGGCGACGCGGAGGAAACCAGCGACGGCCTGGTGATCCGTCCCGCCCGTCTGCACGCCGGCGTCGTGCACAGCTACGCCGACCACCGCATGGCCACCGCCGGGGCCATCCTGGGCCTGGCAGTGGAAGGCGTCCAGGTGGAGGACATCGCCACCACAGCCAAGACCATGCCTGATTTTCCCCAGCTTTGGGCGGGAATGCTGTCCCAAGGATCCTCCGCCGCTGCTGCCGCACCCGGACCGGAGGAGCATAGCGGTGGCGCGGCGCACTGATTCCTGGGACGAATCCGACGTCCGGATCCGGCCCAACAAGAAGGGCTCACGGCCCCGCACCAAGGACCGCCCGAGCCACGACGACGCCGTCACCGGCCGGATCATCACGGTGGACCGCGGGCGATACACGGCAGTGGTGGGCGAGGACTCGAAGAACGAGCGCGTGGTCATCGCGGCCCGCGCCCGTGAACTTCGCCGCTCGCCGGTTGTCGCAGGCGATTTCGTTTCGCTGGTAGGCGATGTGTCCGGAGCCCCGGACACGCTGGCCCGCCTGGTGAAGATCCAGGACCGCAAGACGCTGCTGCGCCGCAGCGCCGACGACACGGACCCGGTGGAGCGCGCCGTGGTAGCCAACGCCGACCAACTGGTGATCGTCGTGGCTGCGGCCAACCCGGAGCCCCGCACGGGGTTTATCGACCGCGCACTGGTGGCGGCCTACGACGCCGGAATCGAGCCGATCCTGCTTGTCACCAAGGCCGACGTCAAGGATCCGGCGGAACTGCTGTCCAATTACACGCATCTGGACTTCCCGGTCATCATCAGCCGCACCGCCGATTCCCGGGCCTCCGGTATCGATGCGCGCTCCGATGACGGCCTCTCCGCCCGGCTGGACAGTGCGGCAGTGGCCGAACTGCGCGCCCACCTCGACGGCCAGGTCACTGTGATGCTGGGCCATTCCGGCGTGGGCAAGTCCACTATGGTGAACGCCCTGACCGGCGCCGAGCGGGCCACCGGCGGAGTGAACGCCGTAACCGGACGCGGCAGGCACACGTCCTCGTCCGCCCTGGCCCTGCGCCTGGCGGATGCCCCGGCCGGCAGCTGGATCATCGATACCCCTGGCATCCGCTCCTTTGGCCTCGCCCATGTTGACCCTGACCGTATCCTCCGATCCTTCCCGGACCTCTCCCCCGGGATCGAGAACTGCGAGCGGGGCTGCAAGCACACGGCGACCGCCGTGAACTGCGGGCTGGATGACTGGGTAGCGGGCGGCCACGCAGGTCCCACCGGCCCGGCCCGGCTGGCGTCCCTTCGCCGCCTGCTGGGTGCGGATCCGAGGATGGAAGCACAGGAAACCAAGGAGCTCGGCAGCGTCAACTGACGCGTTCTCCCGGCAGAAACGTCCGCAGACGGTAGTTTGGAACCATGATCCAACCCGCTTCAAGCTACAACGATGACCTGCGCCTGGCCCACGTCCTGGCCGACTCCGTGGATGACCAGACCATGAGCCGCTTCAAGGCCCTGGACCTCCACGTCGAGACCAAGCCGGACCTGACGCCCGTCACCGATGCGGACAAGGCCGCGGAGGAAGCCATCCGCGGCCAGCTTTCCCGTTCCCGCCCCCGGGATGCTGTCCTCGGCGAGGAATTCGGAAGCACGGGCCATGGCTCACGGCGCTGGATCATCGATCCCATTGACGGGACCAAGAACTTCGTGCGCGGCGTTCCGGTGTGGGCCACACTGATCGCTTTGGTGGACGAGGGAGAGCCGGTTGTGGGCGTGGTCAGCGCGCCGGCCCTTGGCAAGCGCTGGTGGGCGGCAAAGGGCATGGGCGCGTACATGGGCAGGTCCCTCGCTGCCGCCACCCGGCTGCGGGTGTCCAACGTATCAAAACTTTCCGACGCTTCCCTCTCCTACTCCAGCCTGACCGGTTGGAAGGAACGCGGAAACCTTGATGAGTTCCTGGGCCTCACCGAGGATGTGTGGCGGACCCGCGCCTACGGTGATTTCTGGTCGTACTGCATGGTGGCCGAGGGCTCCGTGGACATCGCCTGCGAACCGGAATTGAACCTCTACGACATGGCAGCCCTGGTGCCAATCGTGGTGGAGGCCGGGGGCAGGTTCACGTCCCTCGAAGGAGAGGACGGCCCATTCGGCGGCAATGCACTCGCCACCAACTCGATCCTGCACTCAGAGGTGCTGCACCGCCTGAACCCGTATCTGGACGATCTGCTGTAACGGTTGGCATTTGGGCTTAGAACCGAATAATGCAACGCCGGACACCTCCTCGATGAGGTGTCCGGCGTTTTTTATTCGGCAGCGCGTAACAAAACACTTAACATTCCGCTCGGCTTCAGTCCCGGCCGCTGCATGTCCTACGCTTTTATGCAGGTCACGAGTGCCAGCGCAAAACCCCGGTTTGCTGGCCGGCAACCCTCCATTCGCGGTGGGGTGCCCCGGGTGACGACCAGGCCGGTCCGGAGTGGATGCGGCAAGCGCGGATTCCCTTATGCCGGAGTCCTGTATGCAAGTGAGGTCTCTGTGACAACTGCCACCGTCTCCCCCCAGCCCGTCATCACCGAAGCCGGCGTCGCCGACGCCCGGGCAATTGCCGGGCGTCCCCTCGCAGCGGTCACCGGCGCCGAGATCCAGGCGCCCCTGATTTCGGGCGGCCACGTGCGGTACGCGAACCTCGATTACGGTGCTTCCGCGCCGGCACTGACCGTGGTCTCCGCCTACTTGAACGAGATCCTCCCGTACTACGCCAGCGTCCACCGCGGAGCCGGGTACGCCTCCCAGATCAGCACGTCAGTCTACGAAAATGCACGCAACATCGTCCGGGATTTCGTGGGCGGACGGCCTGACGACTCCGTGATCTTCACCCGCAACACCACGGATTCACTCAACCTGCTGGCAGGCTGCCTGCCGGTGACCGACGGGCGCCCCGACGGCGACGTCCTCTACCTGGACATCGAACACCACGCAAACCTGCTGCCGTGGCAGGGCGTACCCCATCGCAGCATCGTTGCCGCGGACACGATCACGGGCACCCTGGACGCCGTACGTGCCGAACTGGCGCAGGGCGGGGTCGGCCTGCTGGCGGTCACCGGCGCGTCCAACGTCACCGGCGAAGTCCTGCCGATCCGGGCCCTGGCAGCGCTGGCCCACCAGCACGGCGCACGGATCGTGGTGGACGCGGCCCAGCTCGCACCGCACCGGCGGGTCAACATCAGCGCGGACGGCGTCGACTACCTCGCCTTCTCCGGCCACAAACTGTACGCACCCTTCGGTTCCGGCGTCCTGGTGGGACGGCCTGACTGGCTGGACGCGGGCGTGCCGCACCTCGCCGGCGGCGGCGCGGTCAAGGAAGCAAAGCTCGACGGCGTCAGCTGGGCCACCGGCCCTGCCCGCCATGAGGGGGGCTCGCCGAACGTCCTCGGAGCCGCCACCCTGGCCCGCGCCACGCAGGTGATCGCGGAACTGGACCAGCACCGGTGGCATGCCCACGAATCCGCTATCCGTTCTTTCCTGGTGGAGGGCCTGAAGGACATTGACGGCGTCACGGTCCACCAGATTTTCAAGGACACCAACCCGGAAACGGACACCATCGGAGTGGTCAATTTCTCCGTGGAGGGCTACGACGCGGGGCTGGTTGCGGCCTATCTCTCCGCAGAGCACGGTGTTGGCCTGCGGGATGGACGCTTCTGCGCCCATCCTCTTTTGAAGCGCCTGGGCCTGCCGTCCGGCTCGCTCCGGGCGAGCTTTGGGGTCGGTTCACGCCTGGAAGACGCCGAACGCCTCCTCGCCGGCATCCGCGCGCTGCGCAGCAACGGACTGGGATGGGACTACGTGGTGGACGCCGGCCGCTGGGTCCCTGCCAACGACTCCCGCACGTACCCGCATTGGGCACCCAACACCCCGGGAACAGCGGGCGCGGCGCCCTGCATCGACGACTGAGCGGGCTAGCGGGAAGAAGGCTGCTTTCCGGTCAGTTCCAGGTGGTCCCTTGCGGTAAATTCGAGGGTAAATCACCGGCAGCACAAGAAGGAGGCCACGCGTGGTTCGGGGTGGCCCCAGGCTTGATCACGGACGGCGCCGGGAGCTCGGCCAGAGCTTCCAGGACGGCGGCCGGCACTACCATCGCATCCGCCCCGGATACCCGGAGGAATCCGTCCACTGGCTGGTTCCCGCCGAGGCCCGTAACGCCCTGGACGTGGGGGCGGGCACCGGGAAGTTCACCGCACTGCTGCTGGACGTGGGGCTGGACGTCACCGCCGTCGACCCCTCGGAAGACATGCTCACCCAACTGAAGGCGCACTGCCCTGCTGCCGCCGCCTTGCCGGGAACCGCCGAGGCGACCGGCCTGCCCGATTCCTGCTTCGACGTCGTCACCGTGGCGCAGGCCTGGCACTGGTGCGACCCGCTGGCCGCAAGCACGGAACTCGCCCGCGTCCTGCGCCCGCACGGAACCCTGGGCCTGGTCTGGAACCAGCTGGACACCTCCGTACCGTGGGTCCACCGCCTCTCCAGGATCATGCACGCAGGTGACGTGTACCGGCCAGGCCACAAACCCGTGGTGGGGCCCGAATTCCACGGCCTCGAAGGACACGTCAGCCACTGGCAGGACAAGGTGACCACCGAGGACCTGATGGAGCTCACCAAGTCGCGCAGCTATTATCTGCGCGCGGGTGAGGCGACCCGCGCCAAGGTCCTGGCGAACCTGGACTGGTATTTGCACGAGCACCTTTCCCACACCCGGGGCCAGGAGCTCGACCTCCCCTACCTGACGCTGGCCTGGCGCGCCGTCAAGGCATGACCTGCGGGCACGCGGTGCGGCCCCTGCCGACCCGGTAGGCTTGAGCCTGTGAAGACCAGCGCGCCCTCCTCCTCCATTGAGGACTACGTCAAGGTCATCTATTCATTCACCGAATGGCAGGACAAGCCCATCACGTCCTCGCAGCTGGCGCAGCGGCTGGGAGTGGCGAATTCCTCAGTGTCCGAGATGGTCCGCAAGCTCAAGGACCAGGGCCTGGTGGACCATAAGCCCTACAGCGCGGTCACGCTGACCGAAGCCGGACTGCGCCTTGCCCTGTCCATGGTCCGGCGCCACCGGTTGATCGAGACCTACCTCGTCCAGCGGCTCGGCTACAGCTGGGATGAAGTGCACGACGAGGCTGAACAACTGGAGCACGCGGTCTCGGATACCTTCATCGAACGCGTCGCGGCCAAGCTCGGGGACCCCGAACGGGACCCCCACGGTGATCCTATTCCCACTGCCGACGGCCAGGTGCTGATGCCCCGCGCCCACCTGCTCGCTGAACTGGACGAGGGCCACAGCGGCAGGATCATCCGGATCAGCGACGACAACCCCGAGCTGCTGCGCTACCTTGCCGCCCAGGACATCGATCTCGACGCGGAAGTAGAGGTGGTGGGCCGGCGGCCGTTCGGCGGAGCCCTGGTGGTGCGGATCGGCGCCCCCGGCGCAGCCCGCGACTTCGACCTGGCCGATGAGATCGCATCGGCGCTGTGGGTCTCCAGCGGCATTCCGCATCCGGGCTGCACCCTGGGCGGACGCTGAGCGTGGCGATGCCTAATGGCCGCGCCTGGCTGGCCGTCGCCGCCGGCGGCCTGGTTGGCAGCGAACTGCGGTACGGGCTGGGGCTGGCACTCCCGGACGCAGCCGGCGCAGTACCTTGGACCACGCTGGGGATCAACATCATCGGCAGCTTTGTCCTGGCAGCCCTCACCACGGTCTGGATGGCCCGCCCACACACGGCGTTCTGGTTGCGTGCAGCAGTAGGGCCGGGCCTGCTGGGCTCGTTCACCACCTTTTCCGCCGTCATCTACGCCTCCGACCAGTTGGCCCGCGCTGACGCGCACCCGGTGTGGATCACGTACCTGGCCCTCTCGGTTGTCCTCGGCCTTGCCGCAGCCGGCGCGGGGTGGCGGACCGGCCGGCTCGTCTCCCGCAGCCGGGACGGCCAGCCATGATCGCAGCAGCCCTCGTGGGAGTTTTCGGCGTTGCCGGCGCGCTCCTGCGGTTCGGAATTGACAGCTGGTTTGCCCACCACAGCAGCATCCGCAGCATACGTACGGACGGAACCGTGAAGCTGCACTGGCCCTGGGCCACGTTGCTGGTCAATGTCGGCGGCTGCTTCATCATCGGCGTGGCGCACGGGCTGACCGGCAGGCTGGGGTTGGGCAGTGAGTGGCAGGTGGCGTTGGCCACGGGCCTGGCGGGCGGGCTCACCACGTTCAGTTCGTGGACCACCGCTACCATCCGCCTGCTTAGCGAGGCGCGGTTCGGTTCGGCGGTGCTCAACGTGGGGATCAACCTTGCCATGGGCTTCGCTGCCGCGGCTGCCGGCATCACGTTGGCCGGCTGACCCTCCCCCGCACCGGCTCCGGCCGGCGATTTGGCCGCCTCCCGTATGGTGGAAGGTGATGATCAGCAGACGTGACGCAGCAATAGCCCTTGATGTTCCCCTGGAAATGGCACAGCGCCACGGCCTTCCGAAGTGGATGTCTGAGGCGGAACTGCGCAGCATCCTGGACAATCCCCCGCCCTGGCTGGTGCAGTCGCGGGCCAACCGGACAGGAAAACGGCCGGTGTGGGTCCACCTCGAATGCGCTGTTTGCGGTTACGAGGAAGCGGCCCGGCCGAAGAAGTGGTGGCCGGAGTTCACCTACGTGGTCTGCGCCCACCACGCCCCTGCAGAGGTTCCGCCTGTGCGTCCCGGTTGCGTCCGCAGCGAGTACGACGGCGTGGGGACGCGTTTCGTAGGCATCGTGGACGTGGAAGCGCCCTCCCCATAGCCATTCCCGGCGTGACCGGCCAACTTGACCGACCGTCGTCGTGCCTTAGCCCGCGCCGTTGCCCGTCATTTCATCGGGAACGGCCGTTAAGTGCAGTTCCGCGCCGTCGCGCAGCACCGCCACATCGAGCGGCTCGCCGATGGCGTCCGCAAACAACAGACGTTGCAGGCTCTCGGCGTTGCTCACCGGACGCCCTCCGGCTGTGACAATGATGTCCCCGGCCGCCAGCCCTGCCTTGTCCGCCGGTGAACCCGGCAATACCTCTACGACGCGAAGTCCCTCCCGCAGCCCGGTGCGGATCACCACGCTGGGGTTCAGCTGGATCGGGGTGCTGACCAGGCCCAGGTAGGCGCGGCGCACCCTGCCGTCTGCCAGCAGGGCCGAGATGATCCTGCGGGTAGTGGCATTGATGGGAATGGCCAGCCCCAGGCCGGCGCCCGCCACCGCGGTGTTGATGCCCACGATCCTTGAATGGGTGTCCGCAAGGGCACCGCCGGAGTTTCCGGGATTCAGGGCCGCGTCCGTCTGGATGACGTCCTCAATGACGCGCCTGTTTCCGCCCGACCAGACCGGGATGGCCCGGCCCAGGCCGCTGACCACGCCTGCGGTCACCGAGCCCGCCAGTCCAAGCGGGTTTCCCACCGCGACCACCAACTGTCCTACGCGAAGGGACTCCGCGGCGCCGAACTCCGCGGGCCGGACCTTGGGCCGCGACCCGTGAACGACGGCGAGGTCGGACAGGGGGTCCGCACCCACGAGTTCGAGTTCCATCCTGCTGCCGTCGCCAAAGACCGCATAACCCTGCCGCGTGCCCGCCACGACATGTGAATTCGTGAGCAGATAGCCATCCTCCGTGAAAAGCACAGCCGAACCCGCGCCCACCCGAACCCGTCCGTTGCGGCGCTGGGCAGTCATCTCGATGGCAGCCACGTGGGGCGTCACAGCAGCCGCAACACGCATGACTGTCCGGGAGTACGAGTCCAGGACGTCGTCGTCGTCCGCTTTGTATTCCTGCGCATGTTCCATGACGCACCTCCGGCACCTGTACCCATTCCTGGCTTCACCGAGGTCATTTGCGCTCCGGGGCCCTGCCAGGTCCTTATGGGGAATAACGAAGGGGCGGTTCCTTCCAAGTCCCGTTACGGCTACGCCCTGGGTGAACGGGCAGCCGACGCCCCCCTGCTCAAATTCCGTCATGATGCCAGTCGTCTTCATCCACCCCCCCTTGCGATGACCGTGCGCGACTGCTGTCCACGTTCTAGGATCGGTAGCATGACTGATTCCCCCGCAGGGTCTCAAACCGAAATACTGCCCGCTGATGAATGCTGGCGGTACCTTCGGTCCTCCTATATCGGCCGGCTCGCGGTCATCAATGGCGACATTCCGGAGATCTTCCCCGTGAATTTCTCCGTCTCGGGCGAAACTTTGCTGTTCCGCACGGCGCCGGGCACCAAGCTCCGCGCGCTGCTCAGCGGTGCAGTGGCCGCTCTCGAGGTGGATGGGCTCAATCCCTATGCCACGCAGGTCTGGAGCGTAGTGGCGAAGGGCAGGCCGGAACCCTTCGACGAAACCCGGATGTCCATTCCTGATGGCGACGCCGACCGGGAACCGTGGCAGCCCGGAATCAAGGACCACCTGGTTGCCCTCACGCCCACGGACCTTACCGGGCGCCGGTTCGCTGTCAGGTCGCGGACGCGGTGGTGGCCGCCGGTGGACTTTTCAGCCGATTGGCTTTAGCACCCCTGTCAGGCCTTGAGGATCACCTTCAGGGCTTTCGTCTCGGCAGCCCGGGAAAAGGTGTCGTAGGCGTCAAGGAACTGATCGAAGCCGAAATGGTGCGTGGCGAACTGCTCGGCCCTGATCTTTCCCTGTGCGACGAGCTTGAGCAGCATGGGCGTGGTGTTGGTATTCACCAGTCCCATGCTGATGTTGATGTTCTGGATCCAGAGATTCTCAAGGGGCAGTTCCACTGCTTTGCCATGAACCCCTACGTTCGCTACGGATCCGCCCGGCCGCACGATCTCAGTGCACATGGCAAACGTTGCGGGCACACCCACCGCCTCGATGGCCACGTCGACACCGTACCCGGCGGTCAGGGCCATGACCTGTTCCTTCCAGTCGGCACTCCCGGAGAGGACCGTGTCCGTAGCCCCGAACTCCTTTGCTTTCCGGAGGCGGTTGGCGTCCAGGTCGATGGCAACGACAGTGGCGGCGCCGTACAGTCCCGCCGTGGTAATTGCCGCCAGACCTACCGGACCGGCACCAACCACCGCCACCGTATCGCCGGGCTTGACCCTGCCGTACTGGACGCCGATTTCAAATCCGGTGGGAAGGATGTCCGAGAGCATGACGGCCTGCTCGTCGCTGACTCCCGCAGGCAACAGGTGCAGTGAGTTTTCGGCGTAGGGCACACGGACATACTCAGCTTGGGTCCCGTCAATCAGGTGGCCGAAGATCCACCCCGTGCCTTGCTGGCCTTCGGCTCCCAGGCAGTGTGAGTACAGGCCCGTCTTGCAGTTGGCACAGTGGCCGCAGGATTTGATGCAGGAAATGATGACCCGGTCGTTGACCTTCAGGCCGGTCACCGAGGGACCGGTTTCCACCACCGTCCCCACACCCTCGTGGCCCAGGATCCTGCCCTTTTCGACGGCGGGCACGTCGCCTTTGAGGATGTGCAGGTCCGTCCCGCAGATGGTGGTGGTATCGACTTTGACGATGGCGTCGCCGGGCTGCTGGATGCGGGGATACGGGACCTCGGTCCAGGATTTGTCGCCGGGTCCGCCATAGACGAGGGCTTTCATGGCATCTCCTTACTGTAGGGGCCTGTTATGCACGGATCGCCGGCGGACCTGCACGGACTGCAGCGGGGCGGCATGTGGATTGATGGACGACGCAGCGGCGGCGCCGTCCACCGGTGGGCTGGCCACCCTGAGTTTGGCCAGATGCAGGATCCCCAGCAGGAGGAACAGGGCCGAAAGCGCAAGGGACTGCAGAAGGCCGGGCACCGCCGGGTCCCTGCCGAACAGCGGCTTGACCAGTTCGCCCACGGCCAGGGAGAAAATGAGGGTGAATCCCAGGACATATAAGGCCGGCAGCAGCAACAACCCCGTCCTGTGGCTCCGGTATGTCAGGAAGGACAGGATCAGGAACCCGGGCATGATGAAGCACAGATCCAGGATGAAGATCGAGTAGAGGGAATTGATTTGTTCGCCCGTCCGCATCAGAGGCAGGAGCATCCCGATCCAGAGGGGATAGAAGATCAGCGGCTGAAGGATGGCACCGGATGCGGACGTGATCCTCAGGACCGGGGAAAGGGACACTGCCGGAGCGAAGCGGGCCATGCTGGCCCCTGCCATGACCATCGCCCAGAACGACAACGCAAAAATAGCCATGTAGAGCAGGTAGAGGCCGTTGTAGGTCCGCTCAATGACGTAGATCCCGTACGCGTAGAACAGGTAGCCAAGGAGCCCAAGGGCCACAATCTGGTGCCGGACCCTGCCCGGGCGGGCTGCGGAGGACAGATACAGCAAAGCGAGCCCGGCCGCCACTGAGAGCAGGTCCTGGGAGTAGGCCCCCGGGATAAGTTCCGCCGCGACTACCCGGTTATAGATGCCCGGCCGGAAGAGTCCTGTACCCGCAGCGGCCAACGCCAGCAACCCGGCAACAGCCCACAGCAGGCGGTTGAGGAACAGGTGCGTCAGCATGGCCACCTCTCGGAGGAAGGTCAGGTTCCGGGCGTCCCCCACAGCCTCCCATTGGCCCTGGCGGCCGCCAAAGGGCCATAGGTCCTTCGTTTCATGCCGGGCCTTTATGCCCTTCTCCGGAGCGGGAGAGTTGCCTACGCTATCGCCTATGACTGACAACACGAACGTACCGGCGCCGGAAATCCTTGATGCGGAAGAGTGCTGGGCGCTCCTTTCCCAAACCGGGGTGGGGCGGCTGGCCGTCATCGCCGGGGGCCATCCCGACGTCTTCCCCGTCAACTACAAAGTGGACGGCAGGACGCTGGTGTTCCGTACCGGCGGCGGCACCAAGCAGCAGGCCATCCAGTCGGATTCCACTGTGGCACTGGAGGCGGATGCTGTCAGCTCCCAGTTCGGCCTCGCGTGGAGTGTGGTGGTCAAGGGCACAGCCGTTGAAACAACCCCTGCCGGTCAGGACCTGGACGACATTCGGCGCGCCTTGTTTCCCTGGCAAGGAGTGGGGCAGGAACACTTCATCCGCATCACCCCGGAGTCCATCACGGGACGGCGCTTCACCGTGAGCGCGCCGCTGCTGTGGCAAACCCCGCTGGACGACGCAACCCGGGCGGGCTTCGAGTAAGCGGCCGGCTGCGGGCAGTCACTGGAGGAGGCGTTGTGCGCGCATGGTGGGTGAACGAGCCCGGCCCCATGCCCACCCATCCGTTGGTCCAGGGACTCCGCGCAACTCCCGGACCGGCGGCCCATGAACTCCTGTTGGAAGTGAATGTCTGCGGTGTTTGCCGCACGGACCTCCATCTGGCGGAAGGAGACCTGGCCCCTCAGCATGCGTGCGTGGTACCCGGGCACGAAGCAGTCGGCGTCGTGCTGGAAGCAGGGGCGGAATGCTCCCGGTTCCGGACAGGTGACCGGGTGGGGGTGGCGTGGCTTGGCGGTACCTGCGGCAGATGCCGCTACTGCCGCCGGGGGGATGAGAACCTGTGCCGATCGCCGGTCTTCACCGGGTGGAACCGGGACGGGGGCTATGCCGAGTATATGACCGTCGCGGAGGACTTTGCCTACCCTGTCCCGTCCGCCTTCACTGACGAACAGGCCGCGCCGCTGCTGTGTTCGGGGATTATCGGCTACCGGGCCCTGAAGCGCGCCGCGCTGCCCGTGGGTGGGCGCCTGGGGATCTACGGCTTTGGCAGTTCAGCCCACATCACTGCCCAGCTGGCCCTCAAGCAGGGCGCCTCCGTGTATGTCATGACGCGTTCCGCCAGTGCCCGGTCACTCGCCCTCGAGTTGGGCGCCGAGTACGCAGGGGACGCGGACGAGGTCCCTCCCGTGCCGCTCGATTCCGCAATCCTGTTTGCGCCGGCAGGTGAGCTTGTTCCGGTTGCATTGCGTGCCCTCGACCGCGGTGGAACCCTTGCCATTGCCGGCATCTACCTGAGCGCCATCCCGCCCATCGATTACGGCACGGAGCTCTTCTTCGAGCGCCAAGTGCGGAGTGTTACGGCCAACACGCGGGCCGACGGCAATGAGTTCCTGGCGCTGGCGGCCAGGCTTTCGCTGGCCCTCACCACAACGGTGTACCCGTTCGATGCGGCAGCCAAGGCGCTGGAGGACCTGGCTGCCGACAGGGTCACGGGGTCGGCAGTGCTGCGGGTCCGGGCGGATCAGGCCACACGGTAGTTCAGGGGCAGCTTCCGTCCAGGAGCAGCAGCTGCTCCCTGAGTTTTCAGCCGAAGCACAGGTCTCAGCCGAACAGGACGGCCGCCTCCTGGTACCGCGCTTCGGGTACCACTTTCAACTCCCCCAGGGCTTCCTCCAGGCTGACGTTGACGATGTCCGTGCTGCGGAGCGACACCATGGTGCCCCACCTGCCGGCGGCAGCGGATTCGACGGCGGCCAGGCCCAGTCTGGTGGCAAGGACACGGTCAAAGGCCGTGGGCTCCCCGCCCCGCTGGATGTGGCCCAGCACAGTGGCACGGGTTTCGATGCCCGTCCTCATCTGGAGTTCTCCTTCGAGCAGCAGCCCGATGCCTCCAAGCCGCGGCCTGCCAAAGGTGTCCAGGCCCCGGGGAGCGTAGGGCGCTGGATGGCCCTCCGGTGCGAAGGCTTCAGCCACCACCACAGCCGGAGCCCTGCCGCGGTCACGGGCGGAAAGCACCCACGAGCAAATCTGATCCAGCGACACGGGATGCTCCGGCACGAGGATGGCGTGCGCGCCGGAGGCCATTCCCGAATGCAGCGCTATCCAGCCCGCATTGCGGCCCATCACTTCGGCCACCATGCACCGGTGGTGCGATTCTCCTGTGGTCCGCAGGCGATCTATGGCTTCGGTGGCGGTCTGGACCGCGGAGTCGAAGCCAAAGGTGTAGTCCGTGGCACCAAGGTCATTGTCGATGGTCTTGGGCACCCCCACCACATTGATGCCGCGGGCGTGCAGTTCCCGAGCAGCTGCCAGTGTCCCCTCACCTCCGATGGCGATGAGGCCCTCAAGGCCGTTCCGCTGGAGGCAGGCCCGGACAGCCTCGATGCCGTTCCCGACCAGCGGGTTGGTGCGGGACGTGCCCAGGATGGTGCCGCCAAGGCGGGAGATGCCGCGGACACCCGTGCGTGGCAGCGGAACCACGTCCTGTTCCAGCACACCCCGCCACCCGTCCCGGAAACCGAGGAATTCGTAGCCATGGGCAACATCGCCGCCCAGGACGGCTCCCCTGATGACCGCGTTGACCCCCGGACAGTCACCGCCGCTGGTGAGGATCCCCAGCCGCCTCACGATGCGGCCACCCCGGGAGCCCGGGCAGGCAACGGAAAGTGCCTGGTCTGTCCGGGCGGCAGGACCACGTCGCGGCCGTGCACATGCACCTTGATGGGGCCGGCATCACCGGGCGAAGACGCAATGCTCATGTGTCCGTCCTTCAGATGGACCCTCAACCGGTGTCCGCGGTACAGGACCTCGAAAGCAACCGCGCGGAGCCCCTTGGGCAGGTTGGGGGCGAACAGGATGGTGTCGCCGCTGAAGCGAAGTCCCGCAAAACTCCGCTGCACCACGTCTATGGTCCCTCCCATCGCGCCCAAATGAATACCCGCACGCGTGGTGCCGTGCTGGGTATCGTCAAGGTCGGCGTCGAGCGCTTCCCGGAAGCTGTCCCACGCCCGGTCCGCGTCGAGGCCGACCAGGACAGAGGCGTGGGCAACCCGGCTCAGGGTGGAACCGTGGGCTGTCCGTGCCAGGTAGTACTCGATGGTCCGGTTGAGTTGCTCGTGGGTAAAACCGTACTGCAGCTGCTGAAGGATGGCGACCAGCCCTTCATGCCCCAGAAGGTAGGGCAGCATCAGGACATCCGCTTGCTTGGCCAGCTTGTAGCAGTTGGTTGTATCGTCTTCGGCTTCAAGGATCAGGTCCAGCCGTTCAATGTCGCCGTATCGGTCCCGGTAATGTTCCCAGTCCAGTTCCTTCAAGTCCTCATAGCCCTCAAACTGGCTGATCACGCCATCGCTGTGAAACGGGACGTACATGGCTCTGCCCATGTGCGCCCAGCCGGCTGCCTCCTCGTCGGTGACGCCAAGGCGCTCCATGAGCCCGGCTCGCTCCGCGCCGTGCAGGAAGGACATGAGTTCCGCCGCCTGGAGGCAAACCCAGGCGGCCATGACGTTGGTGTAGGCGTTGTCATCCAGCCCGGGGGTATCGCGGCCCGGATAGCCCGTGTGGTACTCGTCCGGCCCCACTACGCTGCGCAGGTGGTAACGGCCGGCCTGCTGGTCATAGTCGGCAAGGGAGCGGAAGAACCGGGCCACCTCAATCACCAGCTCCGCCCCTTTTTGCAGCAGCCAGATTTTGTTTCCCGTGGCCTGGAAGTACTGCAAGGCGTTGAACGCGACTGCAAGCCCGGAGTGGACCTGCAGATGCGAATGGTCCTTGACCCATCTGCCGGATTTGTCGTTATACAACCATTTCGGCGTTTCTTCAGTTCCGTCGCTTCCGCTTTGCCAGGGAAACTTGGCCCCGGCCAGCCCTTTCGCCGCGGCGGCATCCCGGGCGGCCGGAAGCCGCCGCCACCTGTAATCGATCACAGCGCGGGCAATGTCAGGCGTCCTCGAGGTCAGGACGGGCAGGACGAACAGTTCATCCCAAAAGACATGGCCGCGGTAGCCTTCGCCGTGCAGTCCACGGGCTGTGACGCCGGCATCGAGTTCGGCCGTGTGGTGCGTCAACGTCTGGAGCAGATGGAAGATGTGCAGGTTCAGAACCATGCGCACTTGGACGGGGGCGTCGATCTCCACGAGGAACGGCCGGAGTTCGCGCCGCCATGCTTCCTCGTGCGCTGCGAGCATGGCGTCGAAGTCCCCGCCGGCGCGGTCGAGCACCGCACGGGCGCCCAGTTCGGGAGAGGAGATGGCACGGTCACGGGATGTCACCACTGCCACCGTCTTGGTGATCCGCACCGCCGTGCCGGCGTCGAGGGAAAGGGGAACGGCATGAAAGTGGAAGGCGCCCTTTCTTCCCGCCCCGCTTGCTGTTGCCTGACCGGATATGTAGGTGCGGTAGGCGGCGGCGATGCGGACCAGGCTTTGGGTGGTTTCCACCTCGACAACGGAGGTTGGGTCTTGAGGAAGCTTGGAGCCGGCGCCATGGGATCCTGTCCTGTCAACCAGGTGGACGTCGGAGCCTTGGGCGTGCTCAGGCAGGTTAGCATTGCGGACGCCGGCATTGATCCCGCTGCGGAGTTCCACTTCCCCGCTCCAACCCAATGCGGTGATGGACGTCTCGAGGACCAGCAGGTGGGGTTCGGCCATGGACACGAACCGGGTCTGTACCACCTCCAGGCGCCGGCGGTCCCCGCCCTCCAGCAACAGCCTCCGCTCGAGTACCGCCCGCCTGAGGTCCAGCACCCGCCGCTCGCGGAGCACGGTCAATCCGCCCTCCGACCACCACGGCCGACCGGCCAGCCGCAGATCAAACGGAAGGCAGTCGGGTGCATTGACCATGTGCTCTTCCAGCAGAATGTCGTTTGCCGCCTTCGCGCTGACCCGGTTGTACACACCGGCCAGGTACAAGCCGGCATAGCTGAACGGACCGCCCTCGGGAGCTGCTCCCCGCAGGCCCATGTAGCCGTTGCCCAAAGTCGTCAGCGCTTCCCGGTGCCCCTCATGTCCGGCATCGAAACCTTCATAAACGAGGTGCCAGGCGTTGCCGATGACCTGGCCCAGGTCCAACTCCCCCACATCATTCAGGACAGTGTCCGCGCCGGCAGCTTCCAGCTGCCGGCGGTTGCCCGTGCGGTCGATCCCGACCACCAGCCCGAAGCCGCCGCGCCGCCCTGCTTCAACCCCTGCTGCCGAATCCTCCACCACCACGGCATGAGACGGGCCCACCCCCAGCTTCGAGGCCGCTGCCAGGAACACGTCAGGGGCCGGTTTTCCGCGCAGGCCCAGCCCGGCCGCCGTCGTTCCGTCCAGCACTACCTGGAACAGTCCGTGGATACCTGCGGCCTGCAGGACCAACTCGGCGTTGCGACTGGAGGTGACCACGGCGGTTGGAACCGAGGCGTCCGCAAGCCTGTGCAGCAGTTCAAGCGTCCCGGGGTAGCTTTGGACACCGTCCTCCCGAAGGTGTTGGAGGAAGAGCTCGTTCTTCCAGGCACCCAGGCCAAACCCGGTCCAGGCGCCGGCCTCATCCGACTCTTCCCCCTTGCCGACCTGCACTCCCCTGGCCGCCAGGAAGCGTACCACCCCTTCCTCCCGCGGCAGCCCGTCGATGAAGGTGAGGTAGTCCCTCCGGCTGAGCGGGGCACGATTTGCGCCGGGCGGAACCCTGGGGTCGTGCAGAATCCGTTCGAAGGCGTCCTTCCAGGCAGCCTGATGCACCAGTGCGGTGTTGGTGACCACACCGTCCAGATCGAAAATGACGGCGCCGAATGGCGGCTTGGCAGCAGCGGCAGTGGGCGACCCGATCATAGGTCAGTGGTATCAGCAGGCCCGCAATCCGGAAAGGGCCGTTGGGCCCGCTCCGCTTCCTCCGGCCTGTTCGGCACCGGGCAGCTATACGTTGTCCGCAGGAGTCCTCCGCCCCACGTGGTTCCACCAGGTGAGCGGGGAGGTGATGGTGAAACGCCGCCCGGATACGGAGGTGGGAACGATCCGGACATAGTGGTCCTTCTCGCCGGCCTGCCAAGGAAAAAGGGTGAGTCCGGCGCCGGTCAGGAGTTCCTCGGACGGCTCCAGGATGACGGCCCTGCCTTTGACCAGGACGCTCCACGCTTTGTCGTCGTCGTGGCCGTCCGCTTCGAGCGCGACGGCGAGCGGTCCCCCTGCTGCCCGCAGCTTGGTACCTTCGCCTGTGCGGAATAGCAGGGACTCGTGGTCAACCTTGTAGTTGACCGGGAAGACTTCCGGATAGCCGTTTACGAGCACTGCCAGGTGGCCGACGGACACCCCGCGCAGCAGGTCCCAGCACGTTCCGGCTTCCAGGACTTCAGTGGGCGATTGCGGGTCTGTGTGCATACAGTCGAAGGTAGTGTCCCGCCGTCCGCGCCGCTAGGGCAATTGGGCCCGGCGGCAAACGGCAAAAGAAAAACACCCCGGTCCGAAGACCGGGGTGCTATGGATAAGGCCGGAGCATCCGTTTGAATGCTCCGGCCTTAGCCGAGGGTGGAGATGGGGGGAATTGAACCCCCGTCCGATGTCGTGTTGTCAGGGCTTCTCCGGGCGCAGTTTGCGTCGGATTTTCTCGGCCCCAGCCATGCTGCAAACAGCTGGCTGATCCGGGCCCAGTC
>Ga0308170_10001674_pt1 | contig 20463 bp, 25 predicted proteins | sample PhyBR2_2_FD_202136 | JGI IMG/M metagenome (GOLD analysis project Ga0308170, IMG submission 202136) | Phyllosphere microbial communities from UC Gill Tract Community Farm, Albany, California, United States - DLSLSB.R2 | ecosystem: Host-associated > Plants > Phyllosphere > Unclassified | place...
AGCTGTCCCTCTCCTCGAGCCTTGGCCCGTGTGCGTCGCTACGACGATCATGAAGCTCCCGGTGTGCGCAAAGACGCGGTACTGAGGTCGCGCCCGAGCGACGCGACGCGCTCCACTCCCGCATTGCCGCTCCAAGTCGCAAGTGCGCTCGCCGCCCGAGAGCAGCTTACGAGAGGCTTCGTCGGCTCGAGCAGGGAACATTTAGCGACAGCTAAGAGAGAAAGAACGCCGAGGTGCTTGCACAGAGACGAGAAGGGTCGAGAAGGGCGAACTTGGGAAGGTAGCGAGCGACGAGAGGCGGTCAAAGCGTCCTTGTCTCCCTGCTCTCTGTGCCTCTCTGCCTGCAAGTCGAGCGCGTACGTGAACAGAAGAGGTACTGCACTGCACGACGATCCCGATCTGACTGTTCACCAACGCCGCACGCGCGCTCGAGCCCTTCCTCGGCCCGGCCGACGCTCTCACCTCGTCCTCACGATCATGGTGCTGCCGGCTGCTCGATGACGAGGGGAGGCTGGTTGTCGGCTGCGGGCGCGATGTCGAGACGGCTGCTCGGCATGAACCCGGCGGTCCAGCTGCAATGCCGAGGCGGATCCGACGGCTCGATGACGGCGTTCGAGGAAGCGCTCGCGGAGGTGGGTGGTGGTCAAGGAGCACATGATGGACCAGACGCGGTCGAGCAAGGGAGAGGAAGAGAAGCGGGGCGAGAGAACGGTCAGGGGCGAGCCGGACGGTCCACGGACGAGGGAAAAGGAGCAGCGAGGAGGGTGCGGCGTGGACGCCGACGCTCAGGCCGTCGGGTCTCGGCATTTCGCCGTCGAGACGACGAGATAGAGGAGAGAAGAGAAGCACAAGAAGAGCAACACGGCGAGCTTGATATCGAGGTGAGCGCTCAGCGCTCGGACCTCGTCTAGTCCTTGCAAAACGACTGCAGCAGCTCGACAAACTCCTTTGGCCGCTCGGCGTGCACTGCATGAGGATGGCGCATCAGCTCACGCTCATCATCAGAGGGAGCAAGAGAGAGAGAGAGAGAGAGAGGCGGGACGCACCCCAATGACCAGCATCGAGCGTCTCGAGCCGCGAGTCGGGGAAGAACTGCTTGATGATGGGGATGTTGCGCGAGTTGATGTACTTGCTCTTGGCGCCTGCGGTCAGGACGGCGGCATCGAGCGTCAGCACTGGCGCACACGAGCGGGCACTGCTCGACGAAGACGGAGAGGAGCGCTCGCGACGCACCCTTGAGGAAGAGCGACGGCTTCTCGAAGACCTTCTCGCCCGGCGCGTAGGGGAAGTGGCCGATCTCGTCGATGGCGTTACGGAGGAAGTGGAGGGGGAGCCGGAACTTGTACGGCGAGGAGGGGCTGGCGCGGTCCATGTTCGTGAGGAGGAACTGGCGCACGCCGAGGTCCTGCGAGCGAGCGCAGCGTCAGCTCGCTCGATCCGCCCAAAGAGACGTTGCTGATAGTTGTGAGGGTGCAGCGACGTACCGGCTCGGTCTTGGCGAGGATGGCGTCGGCGTCCTTCCTCGAGGTGACCTGCGCGTCGTCGATCGCCTTCATGGCGTCGAGGTACGCCTGGAACTCGGGCGAGACCTTGCCGACGCCCGGCGCGATGTCGACGACTGCGAGGAGAGGAAACAGGAGTCAGCGAAGAGCGTGAAGCTAGCTCGCTCGGAGAGAGAGAAGCAGGCGACGCACCGACGAGCTTCGACAGCGGCTCACACCCGCCGAGGGCCAACGCCATCGCGACCTTGCCGCCCCTGCGCGCAAGAGAGGTCATGAGCTCGAGTCTGGCAGCAGTTGAAGAGCGAGGGACGCACATCGAGTGCCCGACGACGATGCAGTCGCTCAACCGCTCGCGCTGCTCGATGAAGGCCTTGACGTCGGCGGCGAGGTCCTCGTAGCTGCACTCGCGCTTGTGCGGGCTCGCGCCGTGGTTGCGCAGGTCCTGCAGAGCGGATAGCGCAGGTCAGCGCTGTTCGCGACGAGGTCGGCCCCGCACCCGAGGAGGAGAGGAGGAGGAGGAGGAGAGGGAGCTTACGAGGGTGTAGATGTCGCGCTCGAGCTTGACCGCCATGCCCTTTGCGAGGCTGCGCCAGTTCTGCTTGCTGCCGTACAGCCCGTGCAGCACGACGAGCGGTGCCCGCGACGAGCCGGAGCCGGCTGATGGCGCCTGCTTCTCGAACGACAGCTCGACGGGGACGGGCGCCGTGACGAGCGTGCGGCGGCTTGTCGGTGCTGTAGAGCGAGCGACAGCTGCGATGGGCCCTCCTCGAAGCATGCTGGGCGAGGTAGACGTGGTCGCAGTGGGGCGAGAGGCAAGCCGTCTCGGCTCGTGCCGAAGTCCGGCTTCTCAAGCTCGCAAGGCTCTCACTTGCTGCTCAGACAGAAGTGCAGGGCAAACGGTACTGCATTCGCAAGCTAGCCAAATTGAACCGCCGTCGAGAAACCCGCTCTCGACCAGCGAGAGCCAAGTCCCCCTCGCCCTCGCCCCCGCTCTGCTACACCGGCTCGCCCAGCACGGTCGGCAAGGCAGCCACCTCGCGGCGCGGCGACGTCCTCGAGACCCTGCCCGGTGCGCGAGGCGAGAGGCGCTCGGCGAGCGACAGGCTCGGCGCAGCCAGGCTCGGCGCGCTCGACGGTGACGAGCCGCGGTCGGGCGGTGGAGGGGTGGACGGTGAGGGGCGCAGGCCGAGGCGGGCGGCGAGAGGAGGCGTCGTCGGGAGAGGGTGAGGGAGGGGCGAGAGCCGGCAGGCGAGGGGAGGGTCGGCGAGGAGAGAGGTCGAGGAGAGGCGCGCGGCGAGGGGAGGGCGGCTGTTCTCGTCCGGCGCCGCAGCGACGGCGGCGGAGCTCGAGGCGGCCGATTCGTCGAGCCCGTCCAGGCTTGATGAGGACGAGGAAGCGTCCACGGCGTTGAGCGCCTCGGCTGTGGGCGTGTCAGCAGCGACGACGGGTCGAGGAGGTGAAGGCGGCGCAGACGAGCGCGCTGGCTCGTCGCGCTCGGCGCCTCGCGTCGGCGAGCTCGAGACGACCCGGCCCAGAAGGTCCTCTTCGGCTCGTTGGAGCTGAGAGGGGGACCTCGACGGCGAGTCGGCATGAGGCCGATCGGCGCTCAGAGCGTCGTCGGGCTCTGGGCGTGACGGTGATGTAGAAGCGACGCTGTTATCGGCTCGAGCGGCGACGAGAGCCTGTCGAGGCGGCTCGGGAAGAAGCTCTGGCGCTGAGGGACGTGTCGGCTCGAGTGGCGAGGACGGCTGGTCGGATCCTGCAGGGGCGAGCCCGGCTGTTGGTGCCGAAGAAGGCGAGGCCGGTACCTGCTGCGGCGTGTCGTCGATGTAGTCGGCGACAGGAGCGTCGGTCGACGCAGCGGTAGGGCCGCTGACCTCGAGCGACGTCATCTCGCTCGCCGGCTCGTGGACGACCTCGACGCCCATGTCGACGAGGCCCTGGTCGACAGCTTGCTCGGGCTCGGCGACAGGAAGCTCGACCTGGTCGTGCGGCGCCTCGCCGCCCATCTCGATGTCGTCCTGCCGATACTCCTCGTCCTGCTCGACCGCGGTCCTAAATAGCTGCGCCGCCTCGTCCATGATGCCGTCGAACTCGTCGACGAAGTCGGACAGCGCGATGGCGTCGACACGAGCGACCCTTGCGCCGTCGTCGTCAAGCGCAGGCGTGATGCGGAATGACTTGGCGGCGGCGAAGACCGAAGCCGACGTTGCGAGGTCGTCCTCGTCGAAGAGCGAGGAGAGGGGCGTGTCGAGCGACTCGTCGTATGTCGAGGATGATGGCGAGGCGGGAGAGAGCATTGAGGCGAACGGGTCCGAGTCGATCGACGGCGAGTAAGACGAGAAGGGCTCGAGGTAGAAGTCGGCGTCGGCGTCGGCGTCACGCGGCGCAACATCGACGAGAGGAGCGGTCGCTCCACCCGGAGGGCCCGTAGCCGGTGCGCGAGAAGGTCCTTGCGCCGAGGACGAAGCGCCTTCTCGAGGAGGAGGAGGAGGCCCGAGCGTTTTGTCGCTCCGAGACGCTCGCCGCGACGCCGCGTCGCTCGACGATGCCGCCGCCATGCGCACGTCGTCGCCGGCGAGATACCCGAGACGCCCTGCGAGCGACGAGGTGCTCGAGCGCATGCCCAAAGGCAGGCGCGGCGGCGCCTTTTTGCCGTGGAGCACGTACTCAAACTCGAACCAGCCCGTGCGCCAGTGCGGCGGTGCGCCCGGCGGCGGGTTCGGGCCCTCGCCGAGCTCGCCGACGACCTGGACCTGCGCGCTCGCGACCGTAGCCGGGTCGAAGACGACGCCGTGCTCGCGACGCCAGGCGGGCGAGAAGTCCGAGAAGCGCCAGCTCGAGCGAGCCGCCTCGTCCGACGCGACGTGCCGTACGACGACGCCGTTCTTCTTCCAGTAGCGCTTGGCCTCGGACTTGACCCACTGGCTCAGCCGGTGACGGTCGGCGGCCGACGTGAAGAGGAGCTCGAGCCCGCTCGAGTTCGGGCGTTCGGCCCAGGCGACGGCGTGGAAGCGCCAGATGAAGGCGTCGTCGCACATGTCGGCCGCCTTGAGGTTCTTGGGGGAGCGCTCCCACGTGATGATGGCGGGGAAGAGCGAGTCGAGGAGGTGAGGCGGGACCGGGTCCGAGGGGGCGACGACCTGCAGACTGCGATGAGCCCTGCTCTGGTGCGCTGGAGAGGGACACCGAACGAGAATGGAGGAACATGACGCACCTTGTCGACGACGTCCAGCCTCTGCCGCTTCGGGCTCCCGCCGCGCGGATCCGCCCCTGCGCCCTCCTCTCGCCGCCGCTTAACCGCCTCGTCCGCCTCGCGCGCCTCGCGCTCCCTCCTCTCCTCGCTCTCCCTCCTCTCGCACAGCTCGCCCCACAGGCCCTCGCGCGCCTCGGGCCGCACGTCGCCCCACTGCCACCCAGGCCTGACGCCGCTCGAGAGCCCGCCCGCCCAGAGCGACCATGCGCCGCCGCCGCCGATGCCCGACGGAACGCGCAGCGCGTTGAGGTGCGCATGTGCCTCGGTCGCGAGGGCGTGCGAGTCGAAGGCGACGAAGGCGCTGCGGGCGACGACGGAAGCGCCCGGCGCCGACGAGGTCGAGGCGATGGGCGTGGGCGAGGAGGCGTGCAGGATCGAGGCGAGAGGGAGAAGGTGCGGCGGGAAGAGGGCGAGGAGGTGCGGGATGGTCGGGACCGTGTCGGGCGGGAGGTAGAGGATCTCGAGCACGTGCAGAGGGTCGTACACGGCCGGCGGGAGGGGCTCGTCGAGGGCTGGGAGCGGCGGACGAGGTGCCGGTGCCCTCGAAGCGAGAGGCGACGGCAAACCGGGCTGGCTCGTCGCGCAGGCCGCTTGAGGGGTTGACGCGCGAGGCCCGAACCGAGGTCCGTGCCCTGCGACCGGCAGGAGCTCCTCGCCTCGCTCGAGTGCCGTGGCTCGCCGGCGCCAGAAGACGCGCTCGATCGCCTCGTACGGCGGGAGCTGGATGTCGTCGCGGTACTGAAGGAGGAGGAGATCGCACGTCGAAAGCGCGGCGAGGTCGTCGGGCGAGGGGTCGAAGTCGAGCGACGTGCTGTGGAAGTCGTCGGCGGTGCGCGTGGGCGGGTGAGGAGGTGCGAGAGGTGAGGGCGTAGGTGTCGGCGAGGACGAGGCATCCTGGTACTGCGTGTGCAAGCGAGTCAGCCTCGTGAACGGGACGAGCGGAAGCTGAGGAGGAGGACGAGGACGCACCTCGCTCGTCAACCGCATGTAGTCTCCACCGCCGCCCTTATTCTGGCCCCTGATGAACTCGACGACGCCGAGCTTCTGCGCTTCGAGCCGGAGCGCCTTGAAGTTGGGGAACGGGCCGGACTTGTAGATGCTGGGCGCGATCAGGAGTACCTTGATGCCGACGCTCGAGCATGCTGGCGGGTCCTGATTGGACGAGGAGCTGCGCACGGCCTGGACGAGCGGGACGAGCGCTTCGGGGATGGCGCGGCGAGGCGGGGCGGCGGCGTGAGGAGGAGGAGGAGGAGGAGGAGGAGGTCGGGGAGGGACGCCGGCCTGCGTCGCTCCGAGTGCTCGGCGACGGCGGTCGAGCCACAGCTGCCGTGCCTGGCTGACGACGGCGTCGTGCCCCGGCTCGTCGTTGTCGAGGTGGAACGGGACGAGGGCGAGTTCGAGGGACGAGAGGGCCTCGAGTGGGTCGAGGGCGAACGTGAGCGGGTGCAGGTGCGCGCGCTGCAGCTCGGTCGCCGCCATGGTACTCAGCCTGCGCACTCTGGGCGGCTCAGAGGCGGGCGAGGTGGTGGAGGAGAGCAGAGATGCGTCGGCTCTCCTCCCGCTCGCTTTGTCCGGACTGCGGTGGCTGGTCTCGCTCAGCGGCCGGGACGTCCAGTGCAAGCTCCTCTGTACCGATCTGTGACAACGGGCGAGCCGGTACCGTTGCAGCGGGAGGCGGTCCCGCTCCTCTCTCCTCCTCTCCTACTCGACATCTCCTCTGACGAGGTGCTCGGCTCGCGGAGTGGGCTGCGGCGTTTGCTTCGGCTCAGGCACTTCAAAATAGGTCTTGCTACAGGCTCCGGCCCCTAGCCAGCCGCTTGGCGAGACGCAGCCTGCCGGGCACGGCCGCTCCTCAGGCTTCACCCCAGTCGAGCTGCTTTCCTCGCTCTGCACCGCTCTCGACAGCCAGCTCGGACACGGCAAAGCGTTACAGTCGTCGCTACGAGGCAGGGTAATGATATGGAATGGCGCGGCACGGCAAAGACGAGGTCGCACAAAGGAAGAGCAAGGCTCACCGGCCGCACGGACCGATGCGGCACGGCGGCACGAAGAGGTGCTGCTCGGGCGAGAAGCCGCAGCGCTCGCGCCCGCACGACGGGCCGCGAGGGCAGAAGTGTCCGAAGATGCTGCGGAGGGAGAGGGCAGGGCGTCAGCTGGTTCTCGAGGAGAAGGAGGAGAGCGAGAGGGAAACGCACCAGTCGTCGCCGTCGGGGCACTGCAGGCCGTGCTTGATCGCGTTGCAGACGTGGTGCTGCGAGTCATGATCGTCGTCGAGAGTCAGCGCTGCAGCTTGACTAGGAGCGAAGAGAGGAAAGAGAGACGGACCTTGGCTCCTCGCCGCATCTCGTCGACCTGCTCGCGCGTGAGCTCGTATCGGTGCTCGTACCGGCAGCGCGGCACGTCGCACAGGCCCTTGAGGTAGTGCGCGTTACACGGCGGGACGAGCTGCTTGCTCATCGGCAGGTCCGGGTTGATGATCGGGGCCGGGCGAAGGTGCGGCGAGCGGGAGGGGTGCGAGGTCGGGAGGCGGCGCTGCTGGAGGAGGGAGGGAGCCGTCTGCGCGCAGGAAGGAAGAGTCAGCTTGTAAACAGGGGCTTGGTGGAGAGGAAGGGCGCGACGCACCTGGGACCTTCCGTCGGGCACATCCGCTCCTGCCCTGGCCCGCGCCTCGTCGCGCTCCCTCTCGACCCTGTCGAGCGCGAGCGCGAGCCGCCCGACCTCCTCCTCGAGCGTCTCGCACCGCACCCTCCACGCCGCGAGCGCGACGTCGGCCTCGCGGCGCTCTTTGAGCAGCGCGTCGACGAGCGCGCTCGAGCCCGCGCGCGCGCTCATGCCCGTGCCCGTGATCGTGCTCGTGCCGAGGGGAGCCCAGGGGTTGCTGCACGAGGCGATGGACGAGGGCGTGGTCGAGGTGCTGCTCGACCAGGACGAGTCGGACGAGTCGCGGCGGAACGGACCGACGACGGGCGAGGTGATTGTAAGCGGCGAGGATGAGGCGGTGCTGCTCGGCGCGACGCCTGCAGGTGCCATCGAGGCGGGGCCGGCGAAGAGGCTGAAGTAGGACGCGTCGGATCGGAGCATGGCGAGGCAGAAGCGGAAGCGAGAGAGCAAGAGAGGGAGGGGAAGCAGCGAAAGACGGCGGCGAGGGCTATCTTGGCGCTCAGCGAAGGCGAGCGCGTGAGCGAAGGCTCCCGGGGCGAGTACAGATCCGCACAAAAGAAGGTTGCGAAGAGCGAGGAAGGTCGCAAATGGCTCGCGACCCGGTAACGGCCGCCGCCGCCGCTCAGGGGGAACTCGAACGGCGAGAGACGAAGCGAGGTCGAGTAGCGAGCATGAGCACCTCTCGCGCTCCTCGCACGCCGTCGAGACGAGTACGTGAAGAACGAGGTGGTCGTCATGCAGTCGAGGCGCGGATGAAGGCGACGATCTGCTCGAGGTACGAGTCGGGGAGGGCGTGCTGGGCGACAAAGGCGGTGGCGGCGGCGTGCGGGTCGTCTGCGAGCGCAGAGGAGGCTCATCAGCTGATGAGATGGAGGAGGAGAAGCGCTTATGGCGAGCGAGAAGGCAGGGAGAGAGAGAGAGACGGACGCACCCTCGAGGTTGTACGGCAGCTGCAGCGGCTCCTCGTCGTCCTTGATGTCGATGCCGAAGACGTAGTCGTACTCCTTGCCGTCGTGCTCCATCTTGCTCTGCGGCGGTCGAGCTGGCGCTGCGCTGTCGGGCGCAGCCTCGGCCGGCTCGACGACCTCGCCGAGCTCCTCCCACTTGGACCCGTCCCACTGCGCGCGACAACGCTCGTCAGTGTCACAACGCCAGCTCTGAGCGAGAAAGGGAGGAGAGCGACGCACCTGGTGAGCCACGATGACCTCGCCCTGCTTGACGAGCTTGACCTCGCCCGCGCTCGAGCCGCTCTCCTCGAGTACGGCCGGCTCGTGCACGATCGGCCGCTCCTGCTTCGGCGCCTTTGCCGCCCTGCGTGCGAGTCGAGCATCAGCTGCGCATCTCATCGAGCCGGATGGAAGAGAGAGGGAGAAGGGACGCACTGCCGCTCGTTCATGCGCGCGTCGTACTCGGCCTGCGTCCCCTCGTCAGCAGCTCGCAGCGGGTCGCGCGTGAAGATCCACACCATGTTGTCCGAGCACGCGCACGCGAGGTCGCCGTTGAGCAGCGTTGCGAGGGACCATACTGTTGCGGGCGAGGCGAGAGGGTCAGTGCGGCTCGACCGAGAAGCAGGAGAGCGAGAGGGAGGCGCGGGACGTACCCGAGAGCGCCGGCACGAGCACCTCCTGGTCCCGCTCGCCGTCCTCCTCGTTCCAGATCGAGACGATGCCGTCCTCGCCCGAGCTCGCGAGGCCGCCGCCGGCGCTCGAGGGGATGGTCGCGAGCGAGTAGATGAACGAGTCGTGCGAGCCGAGGACGGTGAGGGCGTTGCCGGTGCGGTAGTCCCACACGCGGATCGTGCTGCGAGCGAGGGAGAGCGTGAGCTCGGGCGTCGAGGAGGAGAGAGACGAGGAAGCGCACGCACCCGTCGTTCGAGGCCGAGGCGAACAGTGTCGAGGTCGGGTCGGCGGGCAGGAGCTTGGCGAGAGCGCGCACGGGTCCTTGATGGCCCTTGAAGAGGAAGCGCACGTCGGCGCCGGCGAAGAGGCGGATGCGCGAGTCGGCGGAAGCTGCAGGTCCGTCGAGGAGGTCAGTCGGGAGAGCGGAGCGGGCACGAAGGAGCTGATTGAGTCAACGCACCGGTGAGGACAAGCTCCTTTTCTCCCTTGAGCACCATGACATCCCACACCGCCGCCTCGTGCTCGACGAGCACGCTCGCGCACGTCCAGGCGTCGTCGCCCTCGTCGTCGTCCCGCCGCTCCCACACGCGCGCGGTGCAGTCCCAGCTCGCGCTCGCGACCGTGCGCCCGTCGGCCGAGCAGTGGAGGGCGCAGACGTTGTGCGCATGGCCGAGGAGGGTGTGGGACGGGGTCGGCGGGGCGTCGGGCGCGAGCGAGAAGAGCTGGATGAGCGAGTCGGCGCCGGCGGTGGCGAGGAACCCTGCGGAGGAGGCTCGTCAGAGGCTCTTCCTCGGAGTGTGAACAAGTAAGAAGGACGCACCGTGCTGATCCGGGTCGTTTGGGTGTGCAGAGACGAACGAGACGGCGTTGATGTAGCCCTCGTGGCCGTCTCGCCAGACGCGCTCCTCGGCCCAGCCGCCGGCCTGGTCGTCACCGCCGCCGCGGCTCGCACGAGCCCATGACCTTGCGGTGCCGTCGCGGGAGGCGGTGAAGAGGCGGTGGGACGAGGACGAGGCGACGGCGCGGACGTCGTTCGAGTGGCCGCGCAGGAGGGCGGCGATGCGATAGGGCGGCGGGCGGGGAGGTTTGTCGCCGTCTGCGGGTTGCGGTCGAGGTCGCTGAGTCATGCTGTGCGCGCAGGTCGTGGGCGTGGGCGGGGGCGAGTGCGAGGTGGAGGGGCCGGCGGTGGTTGGCGGGAGGAGGGGGAGCGAGAGCGGCGAGGTCGCGGTGGGTCGGCGAGTCGGGTGAGATGGCTGCTGTAGTTGCAGTGGCAGTGCTCGTGCGGGCTGCTCAGCCGTACGAGCTTGTGTGGAGGGAGAGAGGCCGTCGCTCGCCGACACCGCCTCGTCGCCGTCACCGTCACCGTCTCTGGCTCGACACCTCGCCTCCAACCTTGTGAGTGCTCCTGCTGGACCGTCAGACTGAAAAAAGCTGATCTCGACACCACACAGCCGCGCCCTCGCCCTTCCCGCGTCCTCTCCTCGCTCGACCGCAAGCTTCATCTCCCCCTCTCGCCCCTCATCATGTCGGCCGCCGCCCGCCGCATCACCAAAGAGTACGCAGAGCTCCAGCAGGACTTCCCGCCCCACGTCACGGCCGCACCGGACGAGAGCAACCTCCTCCACTGGGTCCGTCCCTCTCGCTTCCTTGCCCCGCAGCGAGGCGATCCTCCTCTCTGTCCTCGCGCTGACCCTGTGCACACGACTCGCTCAAACCCAGACTGGCACCATCACCGGCCCGCCCGACTCGTCCTACAAGGGTGCGTCCTTTCCCTGGCCTCCCTCTGTCGCCTCGAGCTCAGCTGACCTCGTCCTCGACAGGCGGCAAGTTCAACATCGACATCACGTTCCCCACCGAGTACCCCTTCAAGTGCGTCCTCCTCTCCAGCTTCTGCGAGCTCCCACGCTGACGCTCAGCCTTCTGCGCAGGTCCCCGACGGTGCGTCCGCCCCAACGAGCGCCCAGACGGACGGACCTCTGCTGACTCTCTTCCCCCCTCGCTCGCCCTGCAGGTCAAGTTTGTGCGTCCACCTTTCCCTTCCCTCCTTCACAGACGTCGTGCTGACCTATGCTTTGGACGCAGACGACGCGCATCTACCACCCGAACGTGACGGACGACGGCGCCATCTGCATCGGCCTCCTCAAGGTGAGCCTCTCTCCCCTCTCGCTCATTCACCTTCGTCGTCGCGCTCTCGCTGACCCACTCGCACCGCGCAGTCCGAGGCATGGAAGCCGTCGACCAAGATTGAGCAGAGTGCGTCCCTTCTCCCTTTCACCCCCGCCTCCTTCCCCGCGCTGACCTCCCTCGCTCTCCCTACAGTCCTGCGCGCTCTCGTCCAGCTTCTGCAAGAGCCCAACCGTGCGTCCTTGTTCCTCGCTCCTCGGCAACCCTATCTTGGGCGACGACGCTGACCTCTCCCCTCCCGCAGCCGACGACGCGCTCGTCGCCTCGATCGCCGAGGTGTACAACACGGACCGCGCCCAGTTCACGAAGAACGTGCGTCCCTGCGCTCCCTCACCTCCTCTCGCCGACGTGCTCGCTGACCCTCGCGCTCGTCGACCCGCCCGCAGGCGCAGGAGTGGGTCAAGAAGGTGCGTGCGCGCTCTCTCGGCTCTCCCTCCCCTCCCTCTCTCGCGCCGAGAGCTGACGCCTTCATCTCTCTCGCCGCAACAGCACGCCACCTGAGCCCTTGACGAGCGCCCCTTCGAACTCCCCGCCGTGCCTGTACACAGCTTCCTCGCCGTCCCCGTTTTGCCCCTCACCCCCTCCCTTCTCTCTCCCCTCGCCGCATGCAACCAGAAGAGCTTCTTCCTCCTCTCTTTACGAGCCTCTCGAGAATCGAGCGCGAGTCGAGAGGATGCGAGTGATACAGGCTCGGTAGGGAAAGATCGAGAGGGGGGAACGAGGAGGAGGAACAGCACGAGCACAACATGGTGGACGAACGAGGCCGAGACGAAGGAGAGGAGCGACGAGCGAGCTACGCCATGACGTAGCGCCGGTAGTACGCCGTCGCGCTCGCGACGGCGAGGTTGACGAACCCGAGCCTGCGCGCGCACGGTCCCTCCCCGTCAGCGCTCGCTCGTCTCTCGAGGCTGCGTCTCGGAGCCCGAGAGAAGTAAAGAGGAGTCGAAGCGCACCTGAGGTCCTTGTTGAGCCCGGCGAGCATGACGATGCACCACAAGAGCCCGACGAGGCGGTCGAGCGCGAGGCCGAGCGTGCGCTTGAGGCGGTACGACGTGAGGTCGAGCTCGTACGGCGCGGCGTGCGGGATCCGGGTCGTAGCGGCGTGAGAGGGGATCGTGATGGTGGCGGCGACCTGCGGGGACCGCGTGAGGGAGCGTCAGAGAGGGGCGGTCCTGGAGCGAGAGGAGGAGGAGCACGAGGACGAGGGGGACGCACGGGCTTGTGGTCGCTGCGGGTAAAGTCCATGACGGAACGGTAGCTCTCGACCTTGGCCTCGTCACCTGCGCCCGTCGCATACAGCACACGGTCGCACCACCCGGGCACGCGCTTCTTGAAGTCCTTGTACTCGCTCACCGAGCCCGGCTTGAACTTGTACGTCGGCGGGAACGAGATCGGGCCCTCGGCGAGGTGGTGCAGCGTGCGGCCGGCGCGCTGCTCTTGGCGCAGCTGGTCGTGCGAGAGGAGCGATGAGAAGGTCGAGGGGTCCGAGGGCGAGAGCGACTGGATCGAGTGCGTGAGGAGGTGCAGGGGGAGCTTCTTGGGCGCCGTGAGCGAGATGCGGTAGTTGAGGTCCTGCGAGCAACGTTCAGGGTCAGCTCACGATGGCTGGTGAAGGCCGAGAGGGAGAGGGAGAGGACGCACGCCGAAGAAGAAGAGGTGGCCGGTCTCGAACAGCCCTCGCTGCCCGCCCTCGCCGTCCTCGAACACGAGCCTCCTGCAGATCTCCCTCCAGTCGGCGTTCCTCGCCTCGCACTCGCCCTGGTGCGCCGCCAAGTGCGCCGTGACGAACGTCCACTCGCTCTCGCCCTTGTCCTCGCCGAGCGTGACCCGGATCCCGACCGCGCCCTTGTTGCCCATGAGCCCGATCACGCCGCACCCGACCGTCGAGACGGCGACGTGCGAGATGCGCTGCGCGACGCTGCCAGCGCGCGCGTAGACGAGGAGTGCGATGCCGCCGATGGCTTTGCGCGCGACGAGGCGGTACCCTTTCGAGGAGGGCGACGAGGGGGAGAAGCGCGCCTCGATGGCGGCGAGGAGGGCGTCGTCGTGGAGGTCGAGGGCCGTCTTGGTGAAGCCGGCGAGCGCGAGGTGCTGTGTTGAGGAGGGGGAGGGGAGGTCAGCTCGCTCATCTCGCTCGGCGCAGAGCCTGCAGAGAGGGAGAGTAGGGACGGACCAGAGGGATCATCTCCTGGAAGCCGACCGCAACAAAGTCGGGCGCATCGTCGTCGCTGCCAGGCGTGTCGCCCGTCGACGAGAGCCAGCCGGTCAGGTCGTCGGAGCGCTCGCCCGTCGTGAGGGCGCGCACGCGGCCGCTCGCAAGCTTGCCGTTGTAAGTGGCGCAGACGACCTTGCGCGTGGACATGCTGGCGCTGCGCTGTGCAGGAAGGAGGGACGAGGACGAGCTGATGAGGACGATGACGGCGATCGAGGTGCGGGGTCGAGAGCTGCGGCGACCTTTCTCTACGAAGAGACGACGGACAGGCTGCAACAGACTGCTTTGCTTCGACAGGCGCACTACGACAAGGAGACTCTGGATCAGGAGGAAGCGAGGCGCAACAAGTGAGGAGGGGAAACTCAGAGACGGAGGGCCGTGCGACAACAGGAGGAGGGGAGGGGAGCGCGATAGAGAGATGGAGAAGAGGGATACAGAGGGGGCGGCTCTAGCGGAAGCCAAAGCTCGAGCTGCCGCCCTGGGTCGCCAAGACGTAGCGGAGCGACAGCTCCTGGTACGGCGACGCCGAGTGGTGGAAGTAGAACTGCGCGGTCGACAGCGCTCATTAGTCGTGCGCTCGAGCGAGGTCGGGCGACAAGACAGCGAGAGAGAGGAAGCGGAACGCACCCCAGTGATGGTCGCGTCGGTCCAACTGCGCAGTCCACGGTCGTCCTCCTCGTCGTCCTCTGCAACCTGCTCGACGACGCTCCTCCTCCTCCCGCCTGCGCCCGACCGCCCGCGCCTCGTCTTGGCGAGGACGCTCGCGACGTCCGAGCTCATGCGGCGCATCATGGCGCCCGAGGGACGAGCCGGCGGCGAGGTCGAAGAGGAGGCCTGCGTCGGCGCGGGCCACTCGGCGTCGTCGGCGTCGGCGCCGACGCCTTCGAAGGGCGGCGCAGGGTGCAGCGGCGCGAGCGAGCGCAGCTGCGGCGAGTTGGCGAGCGCCTGCCACATCGGCGGCAGGTTGACGGCGGGGGGTGCTGCTGCCTCGGCCGAGGCGAGCGAGGGGAACGCCGAGTCGAGCTCGTGCTTCGGCGTCGGGAGGTCGGTCGACGGCGGCGGTGCGTTGGCGAGCGTGTTTGAGGGGGAGGTTGACGAGGAGGGAGGCGAGGAAGAGGAAGAGGCGGACGGCGAAGTTGAGAAGGCGACGTCCGCCGGGCTGTCGCCGCGCAGCGCCGCCGCATACGAGAAGCTGCCGCTGCTGCTGCGACGAGGCGGTGCGGGGCGTGCTGCTGCCGGCGCCTGCGTCGTCGCAGGGAGGTTGACGGTCGGCTGCGGCGGCGAGACCGAGGGTGCGCGAGGAGCGGCGGGGCGAGTCTGCGACAGGAGCCCGGTCGCCTCGCTGCCGCGGGTGTACGACAATGTACGCCGAGTACGAGGTGCTGGAGGAGAAGGTCGAGGGGGAGCGGGCGAGATGCCGCGGTGCGGGACGGCGTCGGGCGCGAAGGCGGACGGGTCGCAGTCGAGGCCTGCAAGATCGAGCGAGTGAGCGACCGCCTCGAGAGCACAGCGCGCACGAGATAGAGAGAGCATCGGACGTACAGCAGTAGTAGAAGCCGGCGTAGCTCGCGCCGTGGATCGCCTCGACCCTGTGCGACGTGACGAACTGCTCCTTCCAGCGCATGAAGACGAACGGCCGCTGCGCCGCGTTGCGCAGGTGCAGGCCGGGCTTGACGAGCTGGTTCTCGAGACGGTTGCGGGTAAAGGCCGGGAAACGGCGCCAATGCTTGAGGTCGTCGACCTCGGTCGCGCCGTACTTGGCCGTGCGGAACCCTGGGCCGCCCGACTCGCCGACGATCTCGCCCTCGAAGAACGTGACGAGGCTCTCGAGCTCGGGCGTGAGGCCCTTGATCTCGAGCGTGCCCGTGAGCGAGCCCGTCGCCATGTCGACGCTGCGAGCAAAAGGGAGGAACGTCAGCTCTCGAGGTCGCCCGACGAAGGACAGGAGGCGGCGAGGACGAGGGACGCACGTGTCGAGCTTGACGGTGACCTCGTACGAGTTGCGGCCGCTGCGCTGCACGCCGGCCCATGTCGATCCAGAGTGGAGCGGACCGCGGGACGACAAGGGCGGAGCGGGAGAGAAGGACTCGCTCGAGAGGAGCGGGTCGGTCTGCGGCGGCCACGCAAAGGCTGCGGCGTCGGGCATGGTCGCGGCGGTGCTCGTAGTCGGCGAGAGGTGAAGGGCGAGGTCGATAGCGAGGGCGAGGGTCGGGGAGGGCGAGAGGATGGGCGCGGGGGCAGATGACGACGAGGGACGGCCGCTCGGGTCGGCGACGTCGGGGGCTGGCGTGCGAGCTGGAAGCGTGCACCACCTGCGAGCACGAGAGGTGGATCTCGCACACTCAGGGGGCGCAGCTGGCTGGGTTGGTCGCGGCAGCGGCGAGTGTGAGGAGCGAGAGAGTCAAAGGCGGGGAAGGTGGGGGGAGCGCGTTGTCGCTCTTTATCGCTGCAAGTCTTGCGACTGCTTGCTCTCGTACAGCACAACGGCGCACTCTATGTACCTAGTCGTGAGCGAGCGAGAGGAGCGCAAGCGAGACGAGCGCTATCGAGAATCGCTCTCGCTCAGTCGCTCGGACCTCTTGCTCGCCTTCTGCTCGATTCTCGCCTCGTGCACGGCGTCCAGCTACTCAAAAGTCGAGCATGTTGAGGCTGAGCAAGCCCGTCGAGCCCGTGCCGAAGTATCGGTGGTACACGAGCAGGACGCCGTCGTCGTCCTCGAGGAGCGACTGGCGGCCGGGCCCGTACACCTCGTCGTGGCTGTCCATGAGGAGCGTCATGTGGCCTTCGAGGGCGGCTTTGCCGTCCGAGTCGAGGTAGGGCCCTTCGAGGGATCGAGAGGTCGCGACGCGCATGTGGTAGGTCGACTTGGTGCCCTTGCAGCACTCGTCCCAGGACGTGAACAGGTAGTAGATGCCGTCGCGCTGCAGGGTGCGACGAGTCAGCTGGCTCTCGGCGAGGCACGAGAGAGGAGAGGAGACGAGGAAGAGGTCGAGACGCACCTCGTACAGCCAGGGCGCCTCGATAACGCCCGCGCCCGGTCGTGCGGCGAGGTTGACAGGCTTGTCCGACGAGAGGAGGCCCGTCTTGGCGTCGACGTTGCCGAGGAAGATGCCGCTCCAGTACGAGCCCCAGACGAGGTGCCGCGAGCCGGTCGGCGAGACGAAGAGGCTGCGCACGAGCTGCTCAACGTCAGCTCGCTGCCTCGGCTCGAAAAGGCGACGAGAAGAGAGTGAAAGGAACGCACTGTGCATCGATAGCGTTGTACGGGTCGCCCTCCTTGGACTCGAGCACCTTGCCCTTGTCGGTCCAGCTCCCGGGCAGGCCGGTCGACGACGTGGCGAGCCAGATGGCGCTCTTCTGCGTGCCGAAGGTCGACGTCGAGTAGTACAAGATGTAGGTGCCGTCGACGAGCGAGATGTCTCTGCGCAGGTGCGGCGTCAGCAAGGAAGAGGAGCAGGAGCGAGGGCAGGGAGCTAGGGCGAGGGTCGAACGCACGGTGCCCAGACGTCCTTGTTGCCCGCCAAGGCGAGCGCAGCTTCGGGTGCGCCGCCCGGGAAGGCGTCGCCGATGCTGCTCCAGGAGAGGCGGTCGGTCCTGCGCGCATAAGGCTGGGATCAGCTCTGCGCGAGCGAGTCGAAGAGGACCGGGCGCACGAGGTGAAGGTCGGGATGGCTTTGCCGCTGCGGAGGTGGGCTTTGTGAGACACTGCGCGTCTTGAGCCGGGGCAGGAGAGCTCACTCACGTGCCGACGAGGATGTAGGTGCCGTTGGGCGTCTTGACGACGCTCGGGTCGTGCTGCGAGCGAGGGGGGCGAGTGAGCGACGCTGCGGATGCTGACGGCCAGCACGCCGGCTCACGATCTGTACGAAGGAGCAGGGTCAGCGAGTGCAGCTAGTCTACGAGATGAGGAGAGCAGGACGCACCTCGATGTCCTTGGAGAGCTTTGCCGGCTGAGGGAAGGCGAGCACGAGGCGAAGAGCGGCGCACGCGAGCAGCGGCGACAGGAGCAGCATGGTCGCGCAGCTGAGGGGAGCAAAGCGAGAGCAAGGGAGCTCGGCGGTGCAGTCTGCGCGTCCCTTGGCGCGCCGCGGAGAGTCCGTAGCCGCCCGTCGCCGAGCGGATCGAGGAGGAGGCGAGAGGGAGCGAGCACCGTGGTGTAGGTCGCTGCGCGCTGTGCAGCTGCGCCTTCGGTGCGTGTTCAGAACGAAGCGCATGTCCAGCCAGGCTCAGCCCGAGCGCAGAGGCGGAGGAGGTCGGTGAGGACGAGACCAAGATGAGGATGTCGCCTCCTCGCTCTCCTCCTCGTCCTACACGGCAGCGAGCATGGCTGCCGCACAGCCTACGCCAGAGGCCATGCCCGTCTTCGGGCCGTCGACCCTCTCGCCAACCCGCCTCTTCGCCTCGTTCGCCGTCCTCCTCGTCTTCCTCCTCATCGCCCGCTTCTCCCCACGCACCCGCTCGGCGCACAAGGTTGCCCTCAAGGCCCGCCGCACAGGCGCAAGGACCGTCCTCCTCGCCGGCCCACTCGCGGGCGGCAAGACGAGCCTGTTCTCCAAGGTGCGCCTCGTCCCTCCTCCTCCTCCCCCACCCTCCTCGTGCGGGCGCATGTGCTGACCCAGCCTCCTCCGCGCGCAGCTCGTGTACGGCCATGCGCCGCAGACGCACACGTCTATGAAGGAGAACGAGGCGGTCGTCAAGGCCAAGTGGAGCGAGGGCAGCAGTGCGGCGCAGGAGCTCGTCGGTGACAAGTCGGAGAAGGAGGCGCTGCTCGATGAGGACGACGACCAGGTGCGTGCGCGCTCTACCGCTCAGCAACAGTGCACATTCACGTGCTATATGCTGATGGGCCTTGACCGCGTTCGCAGACCCGCGCCCTGCCCCTCTCGACCCCGCTCCACCTCGTCGACCTCCCCGGCCACGCCCGCCTGCGCACGCGCGCCCTCGCGCAGTACCTTCCTGCGGCCGACGGCGTCGTCTTTGCGGTCGACGGGCAGAGCGGCTTGACGGGCAAGAACGTGCGCGACGCCGGAGAGTGAGTCGGAGCTGCTCGTCGTGGTCTCTCGGGTCGAGCATGGCGCTGCTCGATCCAGTGCCCGTGCGGACTCGTCCAAGGGCTCGAGACGATTAGGCTGACACTTTCCTCTTGCACAGGCACTTCCACATCCTCCTGTCGCTCCTCTCACTCTTCTCGACCTCGTCCAACAAGCCCGCCCCTCCCGTCCTCGTCCTCCTCACCAAAGCCGACCTCGTGCCCTCGACCTCCTCCTCCTCCACCACGTCCAGCACACCCTCCTCCCCCGCCTCGACCGCCTCCTCGCACCTCGCTCTCGACCGCGCCAAGCAGCTCCTCCTCCGCGAGCTCGAGCGCCGCCGCCTCGCGTCGTCCGGCGCCGGCTCGGCCTCGGCCCTCAAGGGCGCGAGCGGCGCGCCGCTGAGCGCCGGTGCGCGCCTCGACGGCCTCGAGGCGATCCCGTCGGGCGGGTCGGGCTCGTCGGCCGGCAAGGGCCCGTGGGCGGCGCTCCTCGGCGCGCTCGGGCTCGGCTCGTCCTCGTCGTCGACGGGCGGCATCGGCGCGCTCGAGCCGTCCTCGTCGGGCGCAGGCGGCGCGGGCGGCGCAGGGCTCCCGAGCGACGAGTCCGAGGCGCTCGCGCTCGCGGCCGACGACGTCTTTGCGTTCGAGGGCGCGGCGTCGTGGGACAAGCTCGAGCGGGCAGTCGGCGTCGAGCTGAGGTGGGCGGTTGCGAGCGTGCGAGGCGGGGAGGGCAAGGCGAAGGGCGGGAAGGAGGGCAAGGGCGTCGAGGAGGTGTGGGAGTGGGTCGAGGGCTTGTGAGGGTGCAACGACGGCGCAGGGTCGCGCTACCTTGCTCATCGAGTCTCTCGCACTCTCTGCACGTCTAGAGAAGAGTCGCTCGACCCGAGAAAGGAGAAGACGAGAGCAGCACGTCCGGCGAGCGCCCGGACGGCGCAGGGCTTGGTGATAACACGAGGACCAGGGGGAGTACCAGAGGGGGGAGACCATCGAGACTGTCCGAGCACGGAGGAGACGGATGCGGATGCTGTGAGAGAGAGAAAGGCGAAGGGGTACCGAGGAGGGAGGGGAGACACAGAGAGGAGGGTGGAGAGGTGCGAGCGACGACGACGACGGCGCGGCGGCATCACCGTGCGTTGCCGTACTTGGTCTGGTAGTCCTTCTCTCGCCGGAAGAGGAGCTGCGGGCGACGAGGGAGGCAGCGTCAGCAGGGCGAGCAGGTGAGCGCTCGAGGAGAAGGGGAAGAGGGAGGAGAGCGGCGACGCACGACATGAGGCTCTGGCGCGTGCACCTCGTAGTGCTCCCACCCGAGCGATTGGGTCTGTGAGCAGACCGTGATCGAGCAGGTCAGCGCTCGCTCGCCCCATGCGACAAGGGCCCGCAGCGAGACCAGGAGGGAAGCGCCGGCGACGCACGATGCCGATCCCTCGCCACTCGTCCTCGGACAGCAGCCTCATGACGTTCGTGTCGGGTTGAAAGTACTGCAGGGAGCGGGCAAGAGGGTCAGCGAGGTGCGAGAGGAGGTGGGGAACGTGAGAGAACGAGGAGGCGCACCTCTTTCGGAACTGCGAAGGCGAGTTGGCGGGCGTGCAAGTCGTCAGTTTGACATCCATGAGCAGGGCGTGTCGCGCTCAGTCTCGCACCGTCGAGCGGGAGCTGGTGCGCCCGCTCGACGGAGAGCGGTTGGGCCGAGAGCCCGGTGCGGCGAGGACGAAGAGGCGGCTGCGACTGACCGAGTTTGAGCATTTGGCGCGGGAGGAGGACATGCCTGTTTCGAGCACGCAGCAAGGTCAGCCAGGCTGTGCAGAGGGAGGAGAGCCGGGGCAAACAAGCCCGAGGAGGAGGAGGAGGAGGAGGAGGGAGAGGGACGCGCCTGTACTCGTAGAAGTCGTCCGAGTAGCGGTCCGAGTAGTGGATGCGGTCGACGAGGTCCTGGTCTGGGTGCAGGCGAGCGTGCAAGAGGCGTCAGCGCCCGAGTTGCGCGACGAGGGAGTTGGGGG
>Ga0308170_10001675_pt1 | contig 20460 bp, 25 predicted proteins | sample PhyBR2_2_FD_202136 | JGI IMG/M metagenome (GOLD analysis project Ga0308170, IMG submission 202136) | Phyllosphere microbial communities from UC Gill Tract Community Farm, Albany, California, United States - DLSLSB.R2 | ecosystem: Host-associated > Plants > Phyllosphere > Unclassified | place...
GCCTGCCGTTGTCCGCAACCGTGGAAGAGTTCACCCCGCCGAAGATCGAGTTCGACATGGAGCCCATGTCCGGCGGGCGTTTTATCGCCGAGGAAATGGCCAAGAGCGGCAAGGTGCTCAATGCCACCCTGGTCCTCCAGGGTGCCGGCCCGGAAATCATGCTGGCCCTGGGCGTGCGCATGGGTGACGACATCCTGCTGAATGTGCGGGAAGCCGGCCAGGACCAGGACGGCAAGACTTACTTCACCTACCACACCGTCGGCGGCAAGCTCAAATCCCTGGAGGAGGCGAAGCTGAAGATGGGCGACAAGGCACTCACCACGCTGGAACTGTCCTGCCGTACCTACAACCGTCTGGAAAATGGCATTTCGGTGATCGACATCGACGTGCGCACCCAGAAGTTCGTGCTCAACGGCGTCGACATTCTGGGCGATGCTCGCCGCGCCGTACTCATGCCGTAAGGATAACTGCAATCCAAGCGGGCACGGTCAATGTGGGAGCCGGGCTTGCCCGCGATGCAGGCGACTCGGTGTGTCTGGAGCACCCAGTTGATGCTATCGCAGGCAAGCCTGCTCCCACAGGGACCGCGTTCAGATCTGGATTTTCGGTACTTTTCAATACCTTTCAACAAGGAATTGCCCCATGGCCTGGATGCCACCGTTGCATACCCTGCTGGCTCCGATCACCGCCGACACCGGCGCGACGATCCAGCAGGTTCAGCTCAAACCGTTGTTCTACGCCGCGCAAAAAGACGCGCTGGCCCGGGCCGGTGATGACGAGGACGATCAGTTTTTCGAACTGGCGAAACTCGCCACTGGCCTGTCGGAAAAAGAGCTCGACCAGCTCAAGCGCCCTGACTACGTAAGCATTGCCCAGTACGTACACGAGATGTCGACGCGCCCGACGTCGTTCTTCCTGAATGCGGATGAAGCGACGCTCTACGACCAACCCGTGCAATTGCTATTGCCCCTGGACGCAGCCGGCCGAACCCTGACCGAACTGTCGCTGGAAATGCCTGCCCTGCGTGCCACCAAGGTGATGAAAAAACTCGCCACCAACAAAGAGCGCGCCGAGTTCATCACCGCCCATTGCTCTGGCCTGATGATCCCTGACCTGGCCGGTTTGACCGTGCCCGATTGGACGGAACTGCAGGAGCGCATCGACGATTTTTTAAATCAACCGGCGGACTTCTTTCGCAGCGCGACATCGACGTAATCCTCGATGTGGTGCCGCTGATCTACTCGGTCAATGAGGCGGAGATCCTCGACTGGGACGCCGGAAAAGCATTGCGCCGCTACGACATTGCGATCACTCGCCTTGGCGTTAAACAGGAGTAAGCGGGATGCAGCACAAGTATTCGCTCGCATATGCCATGGTCAAGGATGGCCAGGGTGTATTCAGCAACGCAGGCGGCGCGAAGGGTGCCGATAGTGTTAACCCGGGCCCGATGGCATCTGAAAGTCATGCAGAGGCGGCGCCATTGTCCTCGATGGGTCTGGAGCTGACCAATGCCGGCTTGCAACTCCAGGGGCTTTCGCTGTCCCTGGGGTTACTGCGCGATAGTGTGGACGCGCTGCAAGCCTCCTTGCCGCAGCTTAAGGCGATGGGCATTGAACCGTCCAAAACCGAAAAACGCAGCGATCAGACGACAACTACCGAAGTGACGTCGAGCACATCGCAAGAACTGCGGCTGATCCGTGAAGCCATGACGCTGCGCGAGGTAAAGAGCCTCGATCCGGTCGCAGCCTTTCAACAATCGTTTGCTGCGCCAGCCATCAAGGAAAAAACCATAGCGCAGCTGCGCGAGGCGTCCTCAAAGAGCGAGGAGCGGCTCTCCACGACGCTCAAGCCGGCACCGGTACTCTGGGAAGACGTGTGGCTTCAGAAAAAGACCGAAGTGATGGACAAAGCCAACGCCTGGGCGAGTACATCGCCGGCTGCCGCCACCACTGTGAAAACCGCTGAGGCGGTGATTCTGCCGGTGTTTTCACCTGTGTTTACCGGCTTTTTTTCGGGTTTGGGAGATACGATAAAAAGTCGGGTGACGAGCAATGTGGTCGACGTGACGCTGGGCAAGCTGCCTTGGGGGCTCAGCAAACTGTTCAAGAGCGACGGCTTTAAAAAGGATCAGCCATGCTGCTGCGCCACTGCAACCCAAGCCTCACTGAGCAGTCGCCGCTCCAGTCGCAGAGGCTCTTCTGCCAGGAAAAAGGGTAGCAATAGGCCCAAGTCGCAGAAAAACCAGAAGGCGCGCAACGCGCAGAAGAAACAGCAAGCGCAGAAGAAACAGGCGTCTGTGGCGAGGCCGGCGTTTACAAAGCGGGCATCTGTGAAAAACGCTGGGGTGATGTCGACGCTGCGCAGTCTGTCTGAGCGCTTCATCAAACCCTTATTCCCGGCGCAGTCCAATGGTTTCCATGCCGGAGCACGCGTGCAAGGTCTGCAGCCGCGTGGCGGCCAGGTCAATAACCGAACGACTCACACTGATCTGCGTCATTCGATCCCAAATAGAGCCCCTGGGCTGATTGAAGCCTCGGAACGCAGGCTCGTGCCCGTGCCTTCCGGAGCTCGCGCAACGACCCAGCCACACTCACAGGCTGTCAGCCATGAGCGTTCAGCCGTGCCTGTGGTGACTCCCGCGCCCAAAATACCGGCTTCCGGGCTGTTGGGCGTGATGAGTAAGCTGGAGTCTGCCGGCGCCCGCCGTCTCGGCCCGCTGAAGTATGTCGACACCGCCGTTGGCGTGGTCCAGGGCGTACGCAATGGCGACGTCAAGGCCGTCGGTGCTGGCCTTGGCACCGCTGGCGGCGCCTGGGCGGGAGCATCCGCCGGCGCCGCGCTCGGCACTCTGGTTTTCCCAGGCATCGGCACCGCAGTCGGCGGCGCCATCGGTGGCTTGCTCGGCAGCGAAGCCGGAAGCTGGCTTGGGGACAAGTTGTTCGGTTCAGGCGATCGTCTGCCTGCGCCGAACGCGCTGAGTAAAGAGCTCAACAGCGCGCGAACGGACAACGTCCAGATCACGCTTTCACCGAGCATCCAGATCACCGGCGTTAATCCGGCGGACGCCCAGCAAGTGGTCAATCAGGTGATCCAGGCCCTGCAATTTCAATGCGTGCCGATGGTCACCGATTCCCTGGGCATCCGGCGCAACGCGGCACTGGCCGATCCTTCAGGAGGTGATTGATGCGACAACAAATGGTGCTGGGCGACTTTATTTTTGGCTTATCCCGAGGGTTCGCCTATTCCACCCTGGCCCGCAACAGCGACGGCGGCTGGAGTGACCTGGCGATCATTGCCAGCAAGCCGCAGTCGCGTCAGAGCGGCCAGAAGCTGGAAAAGCTCACCTTCAGCGGCACGGCCATGTACGCCGTTGGCATGCAGCGCCTGGACGAATTGCGCGCGCTGCAAAATGCGCGAGCGCCGTTGCCGCTGGTCGACGGCATCGGCCGTAACTGGGGCCAGTGGCGGATCAATGCAGTGATGGAAAACCAGAGCAACGTGATCGATGACGGCACTGCCATGGTCATGACCTGGACCCTTGAACTGGAGGAATTCGTCAATGCGTAGAGTACGAAGTATCGCCGGTGACTCGGTCAACCTGCTGCTCTACCGCGAACTGGGGCGTTGCGATGATGCGGCGGAAGAGACCCTCTGGCGCTTGAACCCTGAACTGGCTGAATACGGCCCGGTACTGCCGGCAGGCGTATGGGTGGTCGTGCCTGAGATGCAAGCCCGGCCGGCTGCTGTACGGCCCGTTCTGGCCTGGGATTAAGGAGGCTGCATGGCACAGGGATTTACCCCGATCGTAGAGTTCTACGGCGCCAACGCGGCGCTGCTCAATCAACGCCTGATGCACTGGAGCCACACCGACGCCGCGGGCATCCAGACTGACCGCCTGGAACTGACCCTTAACATAGAAGGGCTGGAGGGCTTGCCCAGCCTCAGTGGCAAGATCGGCCTGCGTGTCGGTTACCAGGAAACCGGCTTGGTGGAAAAAGGCGAGTTTGTTGTCACCCAACGCACCCCGGTGTTGTTTCCGATGCGCCTGATGATCGTGGCCACCGCCGCGCCCTTCAGCGAGGCGGATAAAAGCGGCTATCGCCAGCGCCGCTCCGCCAGCCATGGGCCGACTACCTTGGGGGCATTGTTTCGTCAACTGGTCAGCCGCCATGGTTTTTCACCGCGAGTGGCACCGACGCTGGACGGCATTGCGATTGCGCACATCGACCAGTCCAACGAAAGCGACATGGCCTTCATCACCCGCTTGGCCAAACGCTACAACGCTGTCACCAAGCCGTTCAACGAACTCTATGTGCTGGCCGAAGCGGGGCAAGCCAAATCACTCTCCGGCCAGCTATTACCGCAAGTGAAATTGTCGGTGACCGAGGACAACCGTCCCGGTGAGCAGGCCTTTATCACCGCCAGGCTCGACGAAAAATCGCGCTCCAAATACATGGGCAGCCGCGTCAGTTGGTGGGATTCCGGGGCTGGCAAGCAGCGCATGGTCCAGGTCGGGATTGCCCCGTTCAAGACCTTGCGCCAGCGCTGCCAGAACGAAGCCGAAGCCCGCGCCGTGGCCGAAGGCGAACTGCGCCGGGTGGGCCGTGAAGGTTTGAAGCTGCAGATCGATTGCCCCGGTAACCCGTTGCTCGCTGCCGAAGGCTTGCTGGTGCTGGATGAAACCTGGCCTTCGTATATGCAAGGGCGCTGGTCGATTACCCAAGTGACCCACGTCGGCGACCCGGCGACGGGGTATCGCAGCTCGATCATGGCCAGTGGACTGGCGTCTTGATCGTCACTACTGCACGCCGTTGAAACTCCCCATTACCGACCTGAAGCGATACAGGAACCAGGATGCCTATGAATGACGAAGAATTGGCCGCGATCAACCGCTTGATCGCCGCCCTGCAAACCCAGACCGATGGCCAGGTGGCGCTCAACGCGGCCATTCGACTGTTGGCCCAGAGCAACCAGGCATTGGTCGACGTGATCAAGAGCCGAGAACCGGACCCGAATGCACCGCCTTACCTGGATGGCAAACCGGCCCCCTGATCCCGTCTCGACCTGCCTTGCACGCAGCAATACAGCCGTTGCACCCCATAGCCCGCCACCGCGGGTTTTTTATTGTTCATGGAGAACATTCGATGTCGATTCTTACCCAAGGTACCCAGATTTTTGCCCTCGTCCCGCCGGTTTCCGGCACCGGGCCCTACACCGTGCTGGAAGTCGAGCACGCCACCTCGTTCGAACCGGGCGGCGCCCCGGCCGAACAGATTGAAGACACCAGCCTCAACGCCGAAGAGCGTAGCTACAAGAAAGGTTTGCGTACCCCTGGCACGGCGAGCCTGGGCCTGAACGCCGACCCGACCAACGCCAGCCATATCCACCTGCACCAGCTCTCCGAGGCCAAGGGCGATACCGGCGTGAAGTGGGCGGTGGGCTGGTCCGACGGCAAGGACGTGCTGCCAACCGTCAACGCCAAGGGCGATGGCTTTGAACTGCCGGCAACCCGCACCTGGTTCACATTCGACGGCTACGTCTCGGACTTCCCGTTCAACTTCGCACTGAACGCAGTCGTGACCACCACCGTCACCATCCAACGCACCGGCGCCAGCGCCTGGATCAAGAAAGCCTGAGAAATGCCATGAACCTCAAACAACTGAAAGCCAAGGGCGGCATCGTCGATGGCCAGCCGGTGAAAAAAGAAATCAGCTGGACGCACCTGGACAGCAAAACCGGCAAGCAAGTGACTGACACCTTCACATTGCACATCCGCCGCCAGTCGTTCGGCGTGATCGAGCGTCTGTTCAGCCAGGGCGAGTCGGCACAGAGCCGCAACGCCAGCTACCTCGCCGCCTCAGTGTCGTTGGGTGCCGAGGGTGATGAAGCCTTGAGTTACGACGATGCGTTCGGTCTTGAGCCGTCATTGGGGTTTGTGATCCTCAATGCAGTCAATGAGGTCAATGGCACCCAGGGTAGCGGCGCAAAGAGCTGACGGCCGCCGATGAGTTCTGGCACGAACTGGTGCTGAACGGAGTGGGCGGCCGCACGATCGCCGAAGCCAAGGAACGCATGACCTATCACGAAGCCCTGGCCTGGGGACGCTATATCGACCGATATGGCTCCCTGCACGCCGGTAGGCGGCTGGAGGCGGGCAGCGCGTTGATAGCGCTGCAGACCCACCGGCTGGGCGGCGGCACGGCCGAAATGATTGACTTCATGCCCCACGAATTGCGCCGGGGTGTGTCGCTCGAACGTGCGATGAACGAGTGGCGTTAAGGACGACGCCACTTTCCTTGAAACCCGTCTCGACGGGTTTTATCCATGACCCGGAGAAACCTATGGCAACTGCTTCCCAGGGTAATCTGACGCTCAACCTCGGCAGCCTGGAGCAGGCCCTGGCGAAGGCGTCACGGATTACCGAAAACAGCATGCGCGAGATGCAGCAGAAGATCGAGGACGCCAGTAAAAAGGTCAGCGCCTCTGCCGCAGCGGCGCTACAGGTCACGTCCGGTCAGTTCAAGGGCTTTCAAAGGGCCTATGACCCGGCCACGGATGCGGCGGAAAAATTTATTCAGAAAAATGCGCAACTGGTGCAAGTGCTCAAGCAGAGCCAGGGTGCGCAGAATGATTTTGTTGGCGCGCTGGATGCGCAGTCCAGTTACACCGAGCGGGCGGGGCTGAAGTTTCCAGTGGGTGGGCCGTACGCAGAGGCTGTACCGACGCCTTCGGGTGACGATGCGGCGATGGCATTTCTGGACGATGCAAAGGCTCGGCAGGTAAAGAGCAACTTCGCCGAAATGACGCAGTTGCTTGATGACTGGCGCCAGGGTGCTAACAGTGCGTTCGATGAGTATTCGAACAAGGCAGGCACGGCGGCCGAACAATCGAAGGCAGTGTTTACCAGTGCTTTCGAGAAGATGGACCAGGCGGTGCTGACGTTCGCAACCACGGGCAAATTCAATTTTTCGGATTTCGCCACGTCAGTGCTCAAGGACATGGCCACGATGGCGGCGAAGACCGCGGCATCCAGTGCGCTGAGTTCGTTGTTCGGGCTGGCCAGTTCGGCAGTGGGCGCCTGGTTGGGCAGCAGCACGCCCGCTCCGACAACCACCAGTGTCGGTGCTAACAGCTACACCTTTAACCCCCAGCTCAACACGGCGGGTATTCATTACAACGCGAAAGGGAGCGCCTGGAACTACGGTGTTCAAGCCTTCGCCAACGGCGGCACCTTCACCAATTCCGTCGCCTCAGGCCCAACCCTGGCCCCCATGGCCCTGTTCGGCGAAGCCGGCCCCGAAGCCATCATGCCTCTGAGCCGTGGCGCCGACGGCTCCCTGGGCGTGCGCGCACTGGGCGGCGGTCAAGCAGGCAGCACCAGCAGCAACCAGGTGGTGATCCAGCAGACCATCAACGTTGCCGACGGCCAGGGCTCAGGCACCGACACCAACGCCCAGAACGTCGCCCGCGCCTATGCCGGTTCAGCCCGCCAGGGTGCCGCCGAGCAGATCGCCCGCGACCTCAAACCGGGCGGGCAAATCTGGTCGGCCATCAACGGCCGCTGACCACCAACGGCTTACGCCTGGAGAAAACATGAGCACAGAAACTTTCACATGGGTGCCCAAGGTGGAGCCCGTCGGCAGCGTCGAGTTTCGTCTTAAGACGGCCAAGTTCGGCGATGGCTACCAGCAAACGGCAGCGGACGGGATCAACAACAAGACCCAGTCCTGGCCACTGACGTTCGTGGGTGACGAAGCGCGCATCAAAGCGATCGTTGCTTTCCTTGATCGCCATGCCGGCGCCAAGGCGTTCAACTGGACCGCACCACTGGCAGCGCCTGCGTTGTATCGCTGCAAGGGTTACCAGCCAACGCCCATGGGCGCCGGGCTCTACTCCCTGACGGCTACGTTCGAGCAAGCCTTCCACCCCTAGCGCCGCCTCCACCCCGCCACAGTGCGTAATGCCGTTCAGTTAAGCGTATATCGCCTCTGTAGGAGCGAGCTTGCTCGCGAAAAACGTCAACGATAACGCGTGTTTCCTGATTGAACGCGGCGCCTGTGAGTTTTTCGCGAGCAAGCTCGCTCCTACAAAAAGCCTTAACTGAACGGCATTACGCCACAGTGCGGGGTTTTCTTTGCCCGGAGAATCATATGTCCATCACTGCAGATATCCAGACCCTGGAGCCCGGGGCCTGGGTGGAGCTTTTCGAGCTCGATGCCACCCCCCTGGGTGCCGAGTTGTACCGATTTCACGGTTACCCCCAGGAGTCATCGATCTTCTGGCAGGGGCACGAATATTCACCCTGGCCAATCCAGGCCGAGGGCTTCGAAATGTCGGGGCAGGGCACCCAACCGACGCCGACACTGGCCGTAGGCAACGTCGGCGGTTTCATCACGGCGCTGGTGCTGTATTTCGAAGACCTGGTAGGTGCGCGCCTGATCCGCCATCGGACTTTGGCCAAGTACCTCGACGGTCAGCCCGAAGCCGACCCCGAAGAGGAACTGCCGCCAGACATTTGGTATGTCGAGCGCAAAGTCGCGGAAAGCAGTGAGACGGTGAAGTTCGAACTGGCCAGCGCGCTGGACTTCAATGGCGTGCAACTGCCCCGTCGGCAGATTGTCGCCAATGTGTGTTGGTGGCTCAGCTGCGGCGGTTATCGCGGCCCCTATTGCGGCTACAACGGTGGCCCGGTGGCGGATGCCAATGACGTGATTGTCACCGACGCGGCCAAGGATAAATGCGGTGGGCGGCTGACCAGCTGCAAGCTGCGTTTCGGCGAGAACAACCCACTGCCCTACGGCTCATTCCCGGCAGCCGGACTGTTGCGGAGCTGAGCATGAACAAGACCAACCTGGCGGCGATTGCCCGGCATGCCGTGGCCGCGTATCCCCATGAGTGCTGCGGCCTGCTGATTCGTGAAGGGCGCAAGCGTGTGTATGTGCCGTGTCGAAATACGGCGAGCACGCCCAGCGAACATTTTCGTCTGGCACCCGAGGACTACGCCGCCGCCGAAGAGCGGGGCGAGATCCTCGCAGTAGTGCACAGCCATCCGGATTGCCCGGCGACACCCAGTGAAGCAGACCGCGTGGCGTGCGAAGCCTCCGGGTTGCCCTGGCACATTGTTGAAGTACGCACCGGCGACGACGGGCAAGTGCGTATCGGTGAATGGGCCAGTTGCACGCCAAACGGCTACCAGGCGCCCCTGATCGGTCGTGCCTTCGCCCACGGCGTGCATGACTGCCTGAGCATCATCCTCGACTACTACCGCCGCGAGCTGGGCATCGAGCTTGGCGACTATCAGCGGGAAGACGGTTGGTGGGACAAGGGCGGCAACCTCTACCTGGACAACCTGCCGGCCGCCGGTTTCGCGCAGGTCAGCCAACTGCAACAGGGCGATATCGTGCTGATGCAGATCCGGTCGCCAGTGCCCAACCATGCCGCGATCTACCTGGCCGACGGCGTGCTGCAAAGCGAACCCGAGCATTACCCGGCCCCAGGTTCCATCCTGCACCACCTGTATGGTCGCGACAGCAAGCGCGATACCTACGGCGGCTATTGGGGCGAGGTGACGGTCAGCTATTGGCGACATGGCCTGCGGGCCAAACACTAACCACATCGGCGGATCATTCGCCTGGAGGATGCCATGCATCATGAAAAAGTCAGGACGGTGCGCCTCTACGGCAGCCTGGGCGCGAGCTTCGGGCGTGTGCATCGGCTGGCGGTGAGCAATGCCTCGGAAGCGATTCACGCGCTGTGCATTCTGGTGCCTGGGTTCGAGCGTTTCCTGATGGAATCCAAGGACCGGGGCGTGACCTATTCGATATTCCTGGGCCGCGACAACATTGGCCAGGATCGCCTCAAGGCACCTCCAGGCGCTGCGGATATCCGTATCGCACCGGTGCTGATGGGCAGCAAGCGCGCAGGGTCGATGCAAACCATTATTGGTGTGGCGCTGATTGTGGCTGCGTCGTACTTCTCTGGCGGTCTGGCCTCGGGCAGTTCCTCTGCCTTGATCGGTGCTTCATCCACCACCGGTTGGACCTTCGCCGCGAGCATGGGGATTTCCATGGCCATGGGTGGCGTCGCGCAGTTGATGTCACCCATGGCCAAAGGCCTGGGCACCATGGATCGTCCGGAAAACCGTGCGAGTTACAGCTTCAACGGGCCGGTCAATACCAGCATTCAAGGCAGCCCGGTAGGCCTGCTTTATGGTCAGTTGACGGTAGGCAGCGCGGTAATCAGCGCAGGCATTTATGCACAGGACCAACTATGAGGAAGATTGCGGTGACTCCCGATTCCCCAACGTGCGTGCCAGCCATACAACAAGCCGCCACTGAAAAGGTGCGCACGGTTCGCTTGTACGGCGTGCTGGGTGCGCGCTTTGGCAGAGTGCATCGATTGGCGGTCAGTAGCGTTTCAGAAGCCATCCGGGCCCTGAGCATCCTCCTGCCTGGCTTTGAACGTTTCCTGATGGAATCCAAAGACAACGGGCTGACCTATTCGGTGTTCATGGGCAAGCAAAACATTGCCCAGGAGCGCCTCAGTGCCCCTGTCGGCAATGATGACATCCGCCTGGCGCCGGTGCTGATCGGCAGCAAGCGCGCAGGTGCCCTGCAGACCATTGTCGGTGCGGTGCTGATCGTCGTTGGCGCGATTATCACGGGCGGCACCTTTGGTGCCGGCGCACCGTTTGGTTCGAGTCTGATCATGATGGGCGCCTCCATGGTAATGGGCGGGGTAATGCAAATGTTGTCACCCGTACCCAAGGGCCTGGCGGCGCAAGATGGCCCCAACAACCGCGCCAGCTACAGCTTCAACGGCCCGGTCAACACCAGTGCCCAGGGCAACCCGGTCGGCCTGCTTTACGGCCAACTGATCGTCGGCAGCTCCGTGATCAGCGCCGGGATCTATACCCAGGATCAACTCTAACGTTCCTGCTCTTCAACCAGCCCGCCGCGTGCGGGCTTTATTTCGCCTGAAGGAAAGCCATGACTGACCTCACTCTCGCTGGCAGCAAAGGCGGCGCGTCCAAGCCCCGTCCCTCCGTGGAGGCGCCAGACAGCCTGCAAAGTACGGCCTATGCCCGTATCCTCGATCTCGTCAGCGAAGGCGAGATTGTCGGTTTGAAAAACGATAAGCGCTCGGTGTTTCTCGACGAGACCCCGCTGGCTAACGCCGATGGCAGCCTCAACTTCAGTGGCGTGACCCTCGACACCCGCAATGGCAGCCAGGACCAGTCACACATCCCTGGCTTCCCGGCAGTGGAAAACGAAAGCCCGGTGTCCATCGAGCTGCGCAGCGATCAGCCCTGGACCAAGTCCTACTCCAACCTGCAATTGTCGGCAGTGCGGATACGCCTGGCGGTCACGCGACTGTCGCAGACCAACACCAGCAATGGCGACACCAACGGTTATACCGTGCAGTACGCCATTGACCTGTCTACCGACGGCGGTGCGTTTACAGAGGTGCTGGCCGCCGCGTTCAGCGGTAAAACCACCACCAAGTACGAACGTTCCCACCGCGTTGACTTGCCCCCTGCCAAAGTGGGCTGGGCCCTGCGCGTGCGGCGGATCACACCGAACTCCACCAGTGGCGCGATTGCCGATACCACCACCGTGGAGTCGTCCACCGAGGTGATTGATGCCAAGCTGCGCTACCCGGGCTCGGCGTTGATCGGTCTGCAATTCGATGCCGCGCAATTCCAGTCGATCCCCTCGCGCTCTTTCGAACTGCGTGGGCGAATTATCAAGGTGCCGAGTAACTACGACCCGCAAACCCGTGTGTACAGCGGCGTGTGGGACGGCACGTTCAAATCCGCCTGGACCGACAATCCGGCATGGATTTACTACGATCTGCTGTTGCACCAACGCTATGGCCTGGGCCACCTGCTCAACGCCGGCCAAGTGGACAAGTGGGAGCTGTACCGCATCGGCCAGTACTGCGACCAGCCGGTGTCCGACGGCAAGGGCGGCACCGAACCGCGCTTCACCTGCAACCTGTACCTGTCGGTGCGCGCCGACGCCTTGAAGGTGTTGCAAGACCTGGCGACCACCTTCCGTGGCATGTCCTACTGGGGCGCGGGCTCGGTGATGGCAGTGGCGGACATGCCGGAAGACCCGGTCTACACCTACTCCAACGCCAACGTGATCGGCGGTCAGTTTATCTACGGCGGCTCGGCGAAAAAGACCCGCTACACCGTCGCCCTGGTCAGCTGGAATGACCCGACGGATTTTTATCGCCAGAAGGTGCAATACGTCGACGACGCCGAAGGCATCGCACGCTACGGCATCCAGCAAACCGAAATCAGTGCCACCGGTTGCACCTCCCAGGCGCAAGCCCAACGCATCGGCAAATGGGCGTTGCTGACCAACCGTCTGGAAACCGAAAGCGTAACCTTCGCAGTTGGCCTCGACGGCACCCTGGCCCGCCCCGGCCAGATCATCCGCGTGGCCGACAACGACCGCGCCGGCCGCCGCATTGGCGGGCGCCTGCGTGCTGCCACACTCGACAGCCTGACCCTGGATGCCGAAGTCACCGCCACTGCCGGCGACACCATCACCCTGGTAATGCCCAACGGCAAGGCGGTGTCCCGAGCGGTCAAGTCCGTCAGCGCAGCAGGTGCGGATGAGCAGTTGGTAGTGCTGCAAACCAGGCTCGACGAACTCCCGCCGGCCCAATCGATCTGGGCTATCGATTCGGCGACCCTGGCTTTGCAACAGTTCCGCGTGTTGTCGATATCCGAAGACTTTTCGGATGACGAAATCAAATACAGCCTCAGCGCGGTCAAGCACGTACCGAGCAAATTTGCCGCCATCGACAACGGCGCAAAAATCGACAGCCCGCCGATCACCGTGATCCCGCCGAGCGTGCAAGCAGCACCTACCGGCGTGACGGTCAGCAATGACCATTTCGTCGAGCAAGGCAGTGCGGTCAATGTCATGACCATCGAGTGGCAGCGGGCGGCCAATGCCATCGCCTATGAGGCTTACTGGCGCAAGAACGACGGTGAGTGGGTCTACGCTGGCCGCACGGGCGGCAGTTCTATCGAGGTGTCCGGCATTTATGCCGGGCGTTATGTGGCCAAGGTACGGGCGATCAACGCGCTGGATATCGGCTCCCTGTATAGCGAGTCCGTGGAGACCGTCCTTAACGGCAAGACCACACTGCCGCCGACCGTGGCCGCGCTGACGACGGAGTCGTTGGTGTTTGCGATCAAGGTCAAATGGCAGATTCCGCAGGGTGTGAGCACAGCGGATTTGCAGCGCACGGAGATCTGGTACGGGAAAACCGCTGATTTGGCGATGGCAACCAAGTTGGGGGATTACGCCTATCCGCAGACCGATTTGACCATGATGGGGCTGGCGGCGGGGACGTCGTTGTTTTTCTGGGCACGGTTGGTAGATCGCACGGGCAATATCGGGCCGTGGTTTCCAAGCGGGTCAGGCGTCAACGGGCAAGCGAGTTCGGATGCGTCGCCGATTCTGGATCTGATCGCAGGGCAAATCAGCGAGACGGAACTGGGCAAGCACTTGCTCGACCGTATCGAGTTGATTGATGGATCTGGCTTGGGTTCGGTCAACGACCGATTGGACAATACCCGTAAAGAACTGCAAGCACTGGTAGATCAAGTCACGGATGCGTTGCTGTACGACGCGGCCAGGGCATATGCCAGCGGCGAGTTTGTACGCCAGGAAAATCATCTTTACCAGGCTATCCAGGCAGTACCGGCTAACAGTCCACCGCCTAACGCCGCTTATTGGCTGGACATTGGCTCCCTGGTGCAAACCAGCAATGCATTGGCGTTGCAGATCCAGCAGAACAAAACGGCGATTGAGACGGTGGACGGCAAGGTCACCAGTACTGCCCAGAAAACCGACGGGGTGTATGCCCAGGTCAACCCGAAGATGGCAGGTGATGAGCAAACCTCATTCGCGGGTGATGACGTTTCCATGGCTGGCACTTGGTCGGTGATGTCGGCGATTGCCGAGGGTGATATTGCCCAGGCGATGAAGACGGATGCGTTGGAGGTGAGGGTCAATCAGAACCGAGCCAGTATTACCAACGTAGACAGCGCTTCTGCTTCCCGGGATGAAGCCCTTGCCCAGCGGGTTACGCGGCTGGATGCAAGGGTCAGTCAGAACCAGGCCAGTATCACCAACGTAGACAGCGCTTCTGCCTCCCGAGATGAAGCCCTTGGCCAGCGGGTTACGCAGCTGGATGCAAAGGTCAATAACAACTCGGCATCGATCGATACGCGACTGACGACCTTGGCCACTGCGGATAAAACGCTGGCCCAAAGCATTGAAACGGTACAGACCAAAGTTAACCAACAGTCAGTGAGTATCCAGACCAATGCCTCGGCGATTGCCGATACCAATGGGAAGTTGGCGGCGAATTGGTCAGTGCGGATGCAAGTTGCTGCGGGTGGTGGTTATAAGTTCGCCGGTATTGGGTTGGGCATCGAGAATGGTCCAGGTGGGTTGCAAAGTCAGTTTCTGATTTCGGCGGATCAGTTTGCGATTTATAACGAAAATACCCCGGGTAAGCCGACAACGCCCTTCGCAGTCAGGGGGACTGAGACGTTTATCGATAGTGCATTCATTCAGAACGGCACGATCACTAACGCCAAAATTGGTCAGGTTATTCAGTCCAATGATTATCAGCCGGGTGTCCGTGGTTGGAAGCTTGACAAGGCGGGGGGGTTGGAACTTAACGGGGTAGGGGGCGGTGGCCGGATGACCATCAGCAATCAATTGGTTCAAGTGTTTGATGCTAACCAGGTATTGCGTGTTCGATTCGGGATCTGGGGTTAATCACCAACCCATCAACAGGAGAGAGGCTATGGCAGCAGGATTTCAAGCGTTCAATGCACAGGGCGGAGTGCTGGTCGATGTAAATACTCGGCTTGCCCGGGTCATTGGCAGAATAAGCAGCGGCACGGGAGCAGGTTCGTTGGTGGTCGATGCATTTGCCCAAGGTCGTCCTTGGTATATGGTCACACTTGAGGCCGGCATCAATGTTACTGATGGGCCCCAATGCCGTATTTCGCAGAACACCTTGATGTGGAGTGCCTCTGTCAATCCAGGGCTTATTACGTACGGTATTTCATGATGGCTATTGGCTTTCAAGTTTTAAACGATGACCGTAGTGTCCTCCTTGATCAAAACTTTAAAACCTACGGTTTTGTGAGTAAGACAACTCAGGTGAGTACTGCCACCAGCAGTAACCCGGCGTGGGGGCAGTACTTGGATGTCTGGATACCGGATGCCGAGGAAATTGTGGCTGTACGCGCCCAGAATGAAGCTCACTCAGTGTGCCTGGCGAATGTATCGCGCAGTGGCGGCGGTTACATCCAGCGTTACGTCACGGATGGTTCAACGATCGTCAACTTGGATGTATATCGTTTCCGGCCGGGCGTGTCTGCGGGAGGTGCCTTTGGCATGCAGATATTCAATGACCATGGCGAGTTGGTGTATGACGCGACGACGCCTCAGTTAATTGTAAGAGACGTATTGGTCGGAACGGATAATTTTGAGGCGGTGGTCGGCGATCATAATTATGAAGCAGGCAAGAAATATGCAGTTGTGTTTGGAGGCCGATGTGGACGAAGTTGGCGCACCACGCAATTTACAGGTGGCGGTGGGAACTTTAGGATTAATGAGTATGCGAGCACCAACTTCTTCACTCACGGCCCAGGTAAAATAAATTTCAAGGTCAAATATTATTATTATTTTGGTTATACCAAGCAGCATCAGGTGAAAGAGTTTAATTATCGAGCTGAAGCCTACAGCTACCTCGTAGTAGACGTAAGCGGGATATGACTACGAGAGATAACAAGATAAGGATATTGCTGAGCTTGAAATGGATTTTCAATTTGGAGGTGAAGGATGTCACGACAAGAAATTGATCTCGGTACGCGCCCCAGCGGCGTAGGGGGTGATACTCCGCGTAGCGCTAACTTTAAAATCAACGCAATGACTCAAGAGCTATATAGCCGGATGGATGCACTTGGCTCGGCGGCTTCCGGCATATTGACGACAAGCGCCGATGACCATACTCCAGGCCGAGTCGTTCGCGTGGGCGACTTCGGCGTGGGTGCCTACAATCCCCTCCCGGAAGCAGACCTTGATGGTGTGCGTAAACCGGGCACCTACTATTCAATATCCGGCTTGCATACCCCCACAGGCCAAAACGGTTGGTTGACCGTCAATGAGGCCGGTGCCGGCTATACCATGCAAGAGTACTTCGTCGTCAACGACGCTTCGAAGTGGGTTCGTGTAGAGGTCGTGGGTGTTTGGCAACCCTGGCAAAAAGTCCTCACCGACGGCCCGGGCCTGGCTTCCACCCAGCAACGGCTGGGTCTCAAGTCGCGTGCCTTCCAGGCCGATGGTGAGCGCCTGCTGGGGCAGAACACTACGGAGGCGGGGAGGGCCAGTGGTTCGCTGGTTTCCTCGCTGACCATCCACACCACCATCCCCTATACCGAGAGCGAGTCGCCGTTGATTCGTTGTGTGGGCTGCATAAACGGTTACACGTCGCCGTTTACGCTCGACCTGTCCTGGTACTACTACCAGGGCGCGTTCAGTTCCGGCGTTGCGCTGTTGAATGCAGCATCCCCGGCCATCGGCAGCGTGCAAAGCGGATCCGCTTTGAAAGTCAGCGTGTACCGCCGTCCAGAGACCGGCCTGATGTCGATTTACATCGGTTTTCCCGGCGTGGTCTACCTGCCCCGGTTTGCGATGTACTCAATTCAGACTGGCACCCTTGAAGTGCCTGCCGCCTTTGCATCGAACTGGATCACAGAAGCGGACATCGCACCGCCTACCAGCGGCATGAACATGGGCGCGCTGAATGTCATCACCACTCTGAACACGGCCAACTGCGCAAAACAGGCTGATGGCTCGATAAAGGCGATTTGAAAATGAGAGCAGTCATTGAACTAAGCGGGGCCGAGGGCGCCTGCACGGTTGTGCCGTTCAGCAATCAAAAAGTCACCTCCAAGCGAAAGGCTCAAGGTGTCTATGAAGTGCGCGGTACGTTGGGCCTTATCCCGCTGGCGCCTGAAGGAAGTGGGTGGGGCTACAGCATGAGCGTGGGTGAGAAAGACGTGTCGGCAGTTATCACGTATTCCAGAAAAGTCATGACCGTTAAGTTGCTAAAAGACGCGCAACCCTACGACCTGGTTGGGGCTATTTCTCTGCATTGTGAAATCGCGGATTCGGCTCCGGTGGTCGTGCCAGTTTTTTGAATAGTTGACTGGCGTTTCCGGTGCCCGCCTTCGCGCGGGTTTTTTATTGAACTGACTATGGAGAGTCCACATGGCACGACAGGAAATCAATATTGGTGCGGCACCCACTGGCGTCGGCGGTGACACCCCGCGCAGCGCCAGTATCAAGATCAACGCAATGACTCAGGAGCTGTTCGCCCGCCAGGCTCAATTGGGTACGGCAGCCACTCAAAACGTGGTGACCGGCAGCGACGACTTCACCCCAGGGCGGGTGTCAATGATGGGGCATGCGGGCTGGGGTGCCGAGCCCATTTCGAAACAGCCCACCGACGATGCCAACGAACTGCCGCGTGTCAGTGGGTTGTTTCAGTTTGGTAATGGGGGCGCCAACCTCCCCAATCCTTATGTGCAGATCCTGCAGATTGCCAACTCGGGTGGCTATATCTGGCAAACCGCGAAAGCCATGCTGGATGAGTCGGTTTTTACCCGCGGCCGACGGGGTGATGGGCAGTGGTCGCCGTGGCGCGCCGAAATCAATACCTCGGTTTTCGCCCTGGGGACTGCGCCAGGCGCAACCCCGGGAGAATTGATGGGGCTATCGGCGGCGCAAACCGCTTCGCCCAACAAAGCTAATACCGGCCTGTACAGCTACTACCTGCACCCCGACGGTGTGCCGGGCTTTGGTGCGATCAGTGTGCTATCCCAGGTCTGGGGCCATGATCCGCAGTGGCGTGCGCAGTTGTCGATGGCGGTGTCGGGGGATGGTATTCACTTCCGCCAGTTCAGTGTCAACCCAGGCGCGGCTGCGCCCAACTGGCGCAGCATTCTTCATAACGGCAACGCGATTTCCGGGGTACTCAACGCTGGCCCTTCGGGTGCCCTGCCGATTAATTCGGGGCTCATCGAGCGCGGTGGTTCGCTTGATAATTGGTACTTCCGCTTTGCCGGCGGTTTGCAAATCTGTCAGCAGCGCTTCACCGGCTACACCGCTGGTGTCACGCGCAACGTTGCATGGCTGGCGGCTTTCGCGGATACGCCTGTGGCGGTGTTCCCCAACATTTACCCGTCGATTGACTGGGACATGTCGGCCAGGTGCTACGGCAATAGTGGTTCCTACTTTTTTATGTCTGACCGGACGCTGAACAATATCGTGACAGTGACGGCAATCGGGAGATGGCACGCATGATTATTCACCATGTTCCTTTTCGGCCTCTTGGCATCGCGACTCCCACGACAGCCTTTGTCGAAGGTGAAACATTGATCCTGAATGACCAGAGGATTGACCTTTCGCTGATCCCTGACGGGATGACCCTGCCGATGTCCGCCATCGGCCATGAATTGTTCGCAGGGCCCGTCAGCCGTCGTAATGGCGAGATCGAATTGACCTTGAAGCTGGCCGTCAACGCGGGTGCGCCAGCTTATATGTGGCAGAACGGCAGGCTCCAGGTATCGGCCGGGCCGGTTCCCTTTCCGGTCGAGCCGATTGATCTGCCCAACCACTCAGCCAAACCTGCGGAGGACTTGAGCGATGTTTGATTTGTCGAAACTTGAAAGAAACCAGACGCCCCAAGACCTCCAGGCGCAGGCGGACTCGCGTGAGGCCCTCGCTTATCTGGCGTCTACCGACTGGTACAGCTTGCGGTTCTTTGAAGAGAACACGCCCGTACCGGCAGAGATTCTGGCGGCCAGGGCGGTGGCTCGTGGCAAGGTCATCCCATGACGCTCACGCAACTTCAGCAAGTCTTCCCACGCGCCCGCTCTCTAGCGGGCGTTTTCATATCCTCACTCAACTTGGCAATGCTGAATCGGCAAATCAACACTCCCCAACGCGCCGCAGCCTTCCTCGCTCAAATCGGCCACGAGTCCGGTGAACTGCACTACGTGCGCGAACTGGGCAGTGATCAATACCTGAGCAAGTACGACACCGGCAGCTTGGCCGCGCGGCTGGGCAACACCGCAGAGGCGGACGGTGATGGTCAAATGTATCGGGGTAGGGGGCTGATCCAGATAACCGGGCGCCGCAATTACATGGCGTGCAGCCAAGCGCTGTTCGGTGACGATCGCCTGCTGCGACAACCGCATTTGCTTGAGCAGCCGCAATGGGCCTGCGAATCCGCCGCCTGGTTCTGGCAAAGCAACGGGCTCAACGAGCTCGCCGACAAAGGCCAGTTCACCACCATCACACGACGCATCAACGGTGGGCTCAACGGTCTGGACGACCGTTTGCAGTTGTGGGCGCGGGCGAAGGCGGTGCTATGCGTTTCCTAGGTGCGTTTCGCTGGGTGGGTGTGTGCCTGCTCATGGCGCTTGTTTGGCAGGTACAGGCGTGGCGATACAGGGCGCAGTTGGAGCTGCAATCGGTGGTCCACGCGCAAGCGCTCAGCCAACAAAGCCAGGCAATCCTTCGCCAGCAACAGGCCGAACAGACCAAACGCCTGGCCCTTGAACAACAGCTCTCGACTAGCGACCACCAACACATTCAGGAATTGAACGATGCCCAACGCAACCAAGCGGCTCTGCGCGATCGCCTGGCCACTGCTGATGTGCGGCTGTCAGTCCTTCTCGACAGCGCCGCCACTGGCTGCACAGTGCCTGCCACCTCCGCCGCCGGCAGCGTGGTTCATGCAGCCCCGCGAGCCCGACTTGACCCGGCGCATGCTCAGCGAATTATCCGCATCACCGACGACGGCGACAGCGCCCTGATCGCCTTGCGCGCTTGCCAGGCCTATGTGCAGGCCGTCGCGCATTAGTCTCTTGATGCACTCTGTATCTTGCATGGCCGATAGGCTCCTGTAGGGTAGGCGAACCCCCGCCCACTCCTGGAGACGACCGTGAAGGAAATCACTCAACTGGCTGCTGAACTGGGTCGCCGTTTGCAGGTGCTCAGTGCCCACGTCACCACTGCCGAGTCCTGTACCGGCGGCGGCATTGCCGAGGCCATCACGCGGATCCCGGGCAGTTCGGCCTGGTTCGAGGCGGGCTATGTCACCTATTCCAACCGGCAGAAGACCCGGCAGTTGAACGTGCCGGAAAAACTCTTTTCCAAAGTAGGCGCCGTCAGCCAGGAAGTAGTGGAGGCGATGGCCCGCGGCGCGCAGGAAAAAAGCCTGGCGCGGTTTGCCGTGGCGGTCAGCGGTGTTGCCGGCCCCGATGGCGGTTCGCCGGACAAGCCGGTGGGCACCGTTTGGCTGGCTTTTGCCGTGGGCGAAGAGGTGACGGCTGAGCTTGCACAC
>Ga0308170_10001677_pt1 | contig 20443 bp, 18 predicted proteins | sample PhyBR2_2_FD_202136 | JGI IMG/M metagenome (GOLD analysis project Ga0308170, IMG submission 202136) | Phyllosphere microbial communities from UC Gill Tract Community Farm, Albany, California, United States - DLSLSB.R2 | ecosystem: Host-associated > Plants > Phyllosphere > Unclassified | place...
CCACGTCAGGAGGGCGACGCTCCAGCTCGGGAGGCGCAGGAGGGCGGTCCACCTCGCGCGAGGCGGTGCGGCGCCCGAAGATGCGCCGGGGCCGAGGCTGAAGGCGGGAGAGCCGGGTGAGAGGGCGAGGTCGGGCGACGAGGTCGAAGAGAGGCGGGCGTAGGACGAGGTCGAGGAAGGGCGGCTCGACAGGCCGAGGAGGGAAAGGAGCGGGCGCAGGAGGAGTGGGACGAGGAGCTGTGCGACGAAAGGGGCAAGAATCAGTCTATTGCAGCAGCGGAAGGGCCGCTGCCCGGAGAGAAGAGAGCGCCGCGACCGACGCACCCAGGTCAAGCAGACGACGCCGACGGCGATCCCCCTCTCCCAGTCCCGCCTCCTGCGCTCGGGCACGACGACGTCGACGACGATCTCGGCCGTCGCGACGACGCCGAGGGCCGTGCGGACGATGCTGCCGCCGAGGACGAAGGCGGCGGCGAGGACCTCGCCGACCTTGTGGAGCTTGAAGCGGTGCGGGAAGACGCCCGACGCGAGGCCGGGGAACGAGCTGCGAGCAGGGCGAGAGCGTAAGTATGTGCATCGCTACGCTCCCCTGCTACCCTCGCTCGCCGCAGCACGGAGACTGCGAGGAAACGAAGAAGGCGACGCACCGTGCGCCGACGTATCGTCCCTCGACGCCGATGACGACGCCGCCGAGCCAGGCGAGTGCGCTCGCAAAGAATAGCAAGGGGACGAAGAGGCCCGGCCCGAGCTGGGAGCAGGCGAGAGGGAGGAGGAGGGGAAAAGGGCTCAGGCTGCGGGCGCGAGCGAGAGCGTCAGTCGAGGTGAGAGGGGAGGCCGAGGAGCGAGCGAGAGAAAGAGGAGACGCACGATGCTGCGAGGATCATACCGGCCACCTCGCCGACGCCGCCGCCCTCTCCTGCCTGGACGGCACCTTCTCCCTCGCCCTCGTCGTCCTCTGCGGCGACGCTCTCTGCGTCCCAGCCCGCGCCCGGGGCGTGGAGGCCGCGGTGGCGGTGGCGGCCGCCGCCGTACATGCGGCGCATGCGACGCCTGCGCTCGCGCTCGAGCTCTGGCGAGAGGGCGAGGTCGTGGGCCGAGTGGTCGAGGTCGAGAGCCGGGTCGTCGAAGTGGGACTCGGGGCTGTCGAGGAGCGAGTCGTGGTCGTCGTGGTCGTCGTCGAGCGAATCGAGGTCGGTCGTCGGTGACAGGCTCGCAGCAGCTGAGGACGAGAGAGGCTGGAGCTGGGTCGTGTCGAGGTGGGGACGACTTGGCGGGGCAGGAGGAGGAGGGGCGGCCATGGCGGCGGGGCGTGGCCGGTGAGGGTCGCAGCTGTGCGCGATCTGGCTCTGCTACTGCTCTGTCGGCAAAGCTCGCAGGCTCGAGGTCGACGAGACAAGGAGCGGAGCCTCGCCGTCGTCGTCGTCGTCGTCGCTCGTCTCGAGGTGGCTCCCCTGCGCTCTCCGCCTCACGAGCAATCATGGCCACCGAGCTGTGTCCTGCGTATGCCCCCTTCTTCGGCTTTGCCGGCGTCGGCTGTGCAGTCAGTCCTCCCATCCCCTCCTCCCCCCCCCCTCGCCCACCTCGTCCTCATCAGCTCCGACCTCTCGAGCTCCCCCCTCTCTCTCGATGGACTTGCTCGCGAGTGCAGCACTGACTCGGGCACTCTCTCTGCCCGCTCCACCCTGCAGATGGTCTTCTCGAGTGCGTCCCTCTTCCGCTCCCTCCCCCTCCACCTCCTCCCCCTCATCGCAACTCGCTGACCTACCTCGCCCCGCACTGCAGCTGTCGGTGCAGCATACGGCACCGCAAAGGCCGGCATCGGCATCACCGGCATGGGCATGATGCGCCCCGACCTCATCATGAAGGTGCGCTCCCTCTCGCTACTCTCCTCGCTCTCCCTCCTCCGAACGCTCACCTCTGCCCTCGCGCCCGCAGTCCCTCATCCCCGTCGTCATGGCCGGTATCATTGCCGTCTACGGCCTTGTCGTCTCGGTCCTCATCGTCGGCAACCTCTCGATCGACTCGCCCTACTCGCTCTACGCCGGCGCCGTCCACCTCGCCGCCGGCCTCTCGTGCGGCCTGACGGGCGTCGCCGCAGGCGCCGCCATCGGCAAGGTCGGCGATGCCTGCGCGAGGGCCTACATGCAGCAGAGCCGCGTCTTTGTCGCCATGGTCCTCATGCTCGTCCGTCCCGCTCTCCTCGCTCGTCTCTTCTCTCTCTCGACGACCTCGCGCTGACCCCCTCTCCGTCCTCGCCCGAGCAGATCTTTGCCGAGGTCATCGGCCTGTACGGCCTCATCGTCGCCCTCATCCTCAACACGCGCGCCTCGAACGGCGCATGCTGAGCCACCTCGCCGCACCTCTTCGTACATACCCCGGTTCCGGCACCGTCCACCTCGTCCTCTCGTCGTCCCACCTTCCTGCATCGTATCCCTTGCTCCTCCCCTTCGGCAATGCATCGTGTAAAAGTAGCGAGGAGCTCGTCGTTCGGCAGGAGGACGAGGAGAGCCCGACCTGTTCTCCCCGGTGGCGCAGCGGCTCGACCGCACCTTCCTCGCTTCGTCGCTCTCCCTTCCTGCTTCTTCGCTCGCTGCTCGCAGCTTGACCCTTGCCGTCGCTCGGCGCTCGCCATCGGCGCTCGCTTGGGGCACCGAGCTCTTCTCGTTCGAGCGACACCAGCTCGCGCAGAGCACCTGATCTCGCTCTGCAATCAGCCTCTCCTGACATCGTCCAGTGCAGGAGCCTTACTGCTATACATGCTCAGGACGAGCAAGAGGGACGATGAAGAGCGACGAGGAGCTAGATTGCAAGAGACGTTCCAGCTCGAGCTACACATCAAGGACCTGCGCACGCACTGCTTCGAGTGTCAGTACGAGAAACAAGAAGCCGTCGTTGGAAAGAAAGGGGCGCACCAGGAACGACCAGCGTCTCGCCAATGTCGACCCTGCCCATCCTCCCTTTCTTGCCCGGCTTCTCGTCACGCAAGTCGCTCACGCCCGCCTCATCGCACGCGCCCTCGAGCTCGTGCAGCGCCTCGAGCGCTTCGAGGTGCGAGCCCTGGAAGGTGCCGAAGTGGATGCCTGTGGACCATGGCCGTCAGTGAGGGGACGAGAGGAAAGCAGGGGAGGGACGGCGACGACGCACAGATGGTGTTGCGGCTGCGAACGTCGAAGTAAATCTGCACAGCGTCGGTCGGTGAGGCGTGCGTCGCAGTCGGGAGGTTCTCCTGGCAGAGCTGCAGGCAGTCGTAGAAGACTTAGCGCGCGCGGCGAGGAAGGCAGTGGGAGAGGCTCGAGCGCACCCTGAGGCCGAGCGCCGAGATGAAGCCGAGCGTGCCGCCGCGCCAGATCGGGATGAAGGAGAGGTCGAACGGCCCGTACTCCGCTCCAAGAGCAGGAAAGACGGGCGAGGTGAGGGGCGAGCCGGCAAAAGGTCGACAGCCGGTGTCGCTGCGAGCGAGTGGAAGGAATGGACGTCGAAGTCAGCGCCGCTCGAAAGGAGATAAAAAGGGAACAGGACGCACCCTGCGTGGTAGACTGAGCCTCGTCGCACCCAGCCCGGCGTCGGCGGTGTCCCCCTCGAGCGCGCACGGTCCTCCTCAGCGTTGCCTCCGAGCGCTCGTCGCGCCCATGAAGCATAGTCGACGCCGTGCGAGTCGTCGAACGGGTCGAGTGCTGAGTCGAGAGCGGGTTGATCGGCGGCGGGCGGTCGAAGAGACGACCCAGGAGGCGAAGGTGAGGTTCGAGGGGAGGACGAGAGGATCGCGCTCGGGCTCGCCGTGTTGGCGCGCACGAGCCGCTCGACGACCCAGCCGCACCAGAGAGTCGCTCGTTGGTCGAACAAGCTGCGACCTGTGCATGTGCAGCGAGTCAGCTATGGGCCATGAAGCGGTGCTTTGCAAGGCGGTCGAGGTCGGCGCAGCTCGACGTCTTCGAGAAGGGGAGGAGGCGGATCGACGTACCGCTCGTGTGCTGCGCGGGAATGCAGGTGACGCGCACATCCTCGTCTGCGTCCTCCTCCCGAGGCGCCCGTCGCCCTTTCGAGGTCGGCGACTCGAAGAAGTGCGACGACGGGAAGCTCGCCTCCTCCCACCAGTCCATCTCGTGCACTTGTCGTGCGGGAACGCCGCGAGCGACGAACCAGGGCGCGTTACCTGCGGTCGACGGCGTCAGCGAGAGCGCCTATGAGGGAGGCAGGGAGGAGGAGGAGAGGGAGCGGGCGACGCACCGAGGCCGACGCAGTAGATGGCGAGAGGCCACTTGGCGCGCACAGCGAGGATCGTCGCCAGGTCGAGATGGTCGTAGCTGAAGGGAGAACGACGTCAGTGCGGCTCTGCGTGCGCCCGGACGAAGAGGAAAGAGCGAGAGGCGACGCACTGGTTGTGCGAGATAAAGACGATGTCGACGCCGGGCAGGTCCTCGACAGGACAAGGCGACTCGCGCATGCGCTTAGGCCCGAACCAGGTGACGGGCGAGGCGCGCGCCGAGAACATAGGGTCGAAGAGGAGCTTGAGCGTCGGCCGACGAGACGAGGTCGAGGCAGCCGACGCAGGAGCAGGTCCGAGCGGGATCTCGACGAACGCGCCGGCGTGTCCGACCCAGGTGCCGCAGATGACCTCGTCGTCATCGTCGCCGTCGTCGACGTCGCCGGGATCGAGCGCGCCCCGCTTGCGCTCCCTCGCCCGCCGGCGCAGCTCGCGCCGGCCCCAGTCTGGCTCGACGACCTTGACGTCCTCGACAAGGCCCTCGAGCTCGTGCAGAGGACGACCGAGCCATGGTCCACGAAAGAGGTCGGAGAACGAGCCAAGGTAGGCGGACCTCCACGGATTGAAGAACGAGGTGCGGCCGGTGAGCGCGTCGACGCGGTGGTGCGGTGCGACGGGCGAGGTCGACATGCGCGCTCGTTGTGCGCGCGGCGGCTCGAAGCAGGGTCCCAAGCAAGGGAGAGCGAGAGAGCTGAAGCTGCAGGAGCGTGCACAGCCGTCGGCCGGAAAGTCCGGACCCCGCGAGAGGAGGTCGAGGAGGACGGGCGAGGGTCCGGCCGACGGACAGCGCGGGGCGCAGACCTTGACCGGCCTCGGCATGCTCTGTGCAAGGCTCGAGCGAGCTGCTCGGAAGCGCAAGACGCGGGCCGTCGAGAGCGAGACCCTGTAGAAGCGAGACGAGGACGACGGGGCGGGGGCGGGAGGAGCCGCGCTGCGCTGCGTGCATGGGCATGGGTGGAAGCACACTCGAGCTAGCAAGCTGCGCAGTTTGGGTTCTGCAGCCAAGAGCGGCCGTGAGGCGTGGGACGAAGCGAGGGCGGCACCTCGGCGGACGACGCTCTCTCGCTCTCCTCGTCATCCCCCTCGCACCCGCTGCAGGGTCAGCGTTGCTCTCTGCGCACTCTCGAGCACCTCAGCACTGTACCCCGTCCTCGCACAATCCGCCCAGCCGCGTCGCCGCCTCGTCAAGCCCTCGACCCGTCGTCCTCGCAGCCGGCACCTCCTCGGCTCGTCTTCCGCCTCGACAGAAGCGCGCGATCAAGACCTGTCAGCGCTCCCACGATAGCCAGGTGCGCACCCGCTCTCCTTCTCCTCGTCCAAGTGGCGTGCCGGTCGAGGACGCGGCGCATTGAGAGCCTCGGCGCCAAGTGGGGGGAGCGGCTGCAGTGGGCCGTCTCGCAGCCTCTCTGGCGCAGAGCGCGCACCGCCAGCGTCACGAGAAAGACGGCGAAGCGGAGCGCACAGGCGCACAGGCGCGCTCGGGCCATCGTCGCCGATGCTCGCCTCGCTCGTCCCGATGAGGGCGACGAGGTGCCGACGCGCGGCGGTCAATGAGCAGCCATCACGGCCCCCTCGAGCACCTTTCCTGACCTACTACCTCGACCCACCAGGTCCTCCCTCACCGCCCACCCGCAACATGCCGGGCCCGGCCTCGTCCCACGCACCTGCGCGCGAAGCATCGTCCGCTTCCTCGACTTCGTCCGGCGAGACCGCTCGCGCGACCGACCAAGCCGATCAAGCCTCCGCCGACCTACCTTCGCCAGCCGACGAGTCCGGCACGACCCCGACCGCCAACCTCCCCTCCCACCTCGCTTCGACCCCGCCAGCCTCATCCTCCTCGCGCCCGACCCCGAGAAGCGCGTCGTCGGCCCGCACCGCCTCTTCGCCTACGCCCAACCCTCATCGGCGCACCCTCTCGTCGGCCTCGAGCGCAGGTGCGCCGACCGCCCCGCCCTCGAACGTCAACTCGCCCGCTCGGCGTGACTACGGCGCGTCGGGCGCGGCAGGACCGTCCGACCTGAGCGACTCGATCCTCCACGAGGAGAGCGGCGAGGAGGGCGACGAGTCGTTCTTCACCGCCGATGCGCCCAACAGCGCCGTGCGCGGCGGCGGCAGCACCCTCGGCGTGCGGCGCCCAAGCGGCGCAGGGCCGGCGAGCTCGCGCGCCCGCCCGCCGAGCACGAGCCTCCTCCCGCCGTCGACGGGCGGCAGCTACCGTCGCTCGATCAGCGTCAACACGAGCGCGTCGGCGGCATCGCTCGGCGGCGGCGCCGCCTCGCCCGCCCTCGGCAGCTTCGCACGCCCGGGCCTCCCGCACCCGCAGAGCTCGGCGCGCCTCTCGATCGCGCCGTCGACGGCGTCGCACTCACGAGCGCGCACGGGCGCAGGCGCAGGCGCAGCGACGGGCCGCCGCTCGGTATCGAGGGCCGGCCGCCTCTCGACGACAGCGTCCGAGGCGTCGTCGGACGAGGAGGAGCACGCCGAGTGGACCCGCAGCGCGCGTGCGCACGGCTACGACGCCGAGCTCGCCAATGCGCCGCCGCCGAGGCGGCGGGAGCAGATCAAGAGCGACGGCGAGGAGGACGGCGCGCAGACGAGGGACCGGGGCGAGGAGCTCGTCCGCAAGCGGATGCGCGAGCGCAAGGTGCGTCCTCTCAGCCTCCTCTGCACCTTCTACGGCGGACCGTGACTGACTCGGACCTTGATGTTCGCTCGCAGGAGGCGCGCAAGGCGGCCCAGACGCAGCGCATGCGCGACGAGTCGACCCGCCGCATCTCGGCCTACACTCAGGGCTCGTCGGCAGGCGGCGACTTCGACGACCGCCTCGGCCTCGGCTTCCCCTCGGCTGGCACCGCCGCAGGACCCTCGACGGGTCCATCGGCTCCTCGCACTCGCGACCCGTCCGTCGCCCGATCCGAGCGCTCGCACACCGCCGCCTCCCTCTTCTCCGACGCCGGCGGCCCTCGCTCGCCCAGCTTCGCCGCACCGCACCAAGCGCAGCCTTGGTCCCCTCTCGGCATCCCGCACCACCAGCACGCGCCGTACGCGCACGTTCCGCGGCCGAGCCTCGGCTCGCGCGGCGCGAGCTACCTCTCGTCGGCCTCGGCGACGTCGCACGCGAGCGACACCGAGGGCCCGACGGGCACGCAGTCGGGTCGAGGTGGAGCGGGCAGTGTCATCGAGGGCGAGACCGAGGGCGAGGCGGACGAGGGCGAGCTGAGCGGGCAGGACCCGCGCATGGAGGACTGGGACGACGGCGGCGCCGATGGCACGCACGCCGACGACAGCGACGACGAGGTCGAGTACACGCTCAAGGACCGCCAGGACGTGCGTCCCAATCTCTCTTCCTGCTCTTGCCGCTCGCCGGCCGTCGAGACTGACCCTCCCCCTCTCGCCCGCAGGCCATCAACGTCGAGCACCCCTTCGGCCTGCCGATCTGGAAGCCCGCCCTGTACAAGAAGAGCCGCTCGATCGCTCGCCACGCCGAGTCGGCCCTGCACGCTGCGCCGTCGTCGACCGCGCTCCACCACCTCCTCCCCTCGAACCTCGTCTGGACCGTCTCGCTCGGCACGCCCCTCTTCGTCCTGTGCGCTCTCGTCAGCGCCGTCCTCTTCATCACGCCCTTCGGCGGCAGCAAGTACGGCCGCGTCGTCTGGGAGCTCGGCACCTACTTGTTCTGGCCGTTCGGCAAATACGTCGAAGGCTGGACGAGCGAGCCGCACGACGTCGTCGACGAGGCCGAGCACGACGACAACGACGACGACGAGGTCGACCCGCTGCACCCGGGCCGCAGCGACGAGGACGCCGACGAGGAGGACGCGGCAGGACGAGGCGTCGGGCCGAGCTACAGCAGCGACCCCGAGGCGGCGGGTCAGACGTTCCGCCGCGGCAGGAGCGGCACGATCAACGGCAACAACACGGCGTCGACGACGTCGCACCTGTCGCGCCCCTCGCTCGACGGCATCTTTGCGAGCGAGCACGACGGCGCGTCGCTCCCGGACGAGCCTCTGCGCCGCAGCGACCGCACCTACGTCCCGCACGAGCGCTCGGCCCTCCTCGGGCAGCACAAGGCCTCGTCGCCTCGCGCAGGGTACGGTGCCCGCGACGACAAGACCGCGCGCGCGTCGACGTCGTCGAGCGACGAGACGGCCGTCGGGTACGGCGGCATCGCGCCGCACGACTTCAGCAAGGACGACGACGCGCGAGGGTTCCGAGTGCGCGCGCTCGGCCGCCTCGCCTACTGGGCGACGTTCTACCTCGTCATCGCGCCCGTCATGCTCGTCGTCGCCGGCATCTGCTGGGGGTGCGTCTTCACGATCCCGATGGCGCGCCTCCTGTGGGTCCTCCTGCGGCACCTCAACAACGAGCCCCTCTCGCTTCACTTCCGCTCACCGCCCGACTACGCGCCCGTCGCCCAGGACCTCGCCACCGACCTCGAGGCGCCCGACGTGCACGCCGATGGGCCGAACCACCACGCCGGGTCGAGCATCATCTACCCGCTGCGAGCCGGGCAACCGGCGCCGCCGCTCCCGCGCAAGTCGCTCGTCGCCGACAAGCGCAAGGGTCGCCTGCGCGGCCCGCACCCGACCGTGCTCCTGTGCACCTACCGCGCCGCCGGGCGCGAGTACTACAAGTACACGGTCGACGGCGTCAACATTTGGTTCGTCAACCTGCTCGCGCTCGTCTTCCTCGCCATCGCCGACTTCTTCCTCCTGATGCCGTACGTCGAGCGCACGCACCCGCACGGCGGCGCCGGCTTCCTCGGCCTCCTCGTCGCGCCGCCCTTCATCTTCTCGGCGGCGCTCCTGTCGGTCATCCCGCTGTCGTACTTCCTCGGCATGGCCGTCGCGTCCATCTCGGCCCAGTCGAGCATCGGCGTCGGCGCCGTCATCAACGCGTCGTTCGGCTCGGTCATCGAGATCATCCTGTACGGCATCGCGCTCACCCAGGGCAAGGGCGAGCTCGTCGAGGGCTCGATCGTCGGGTCCATCCTCGCCGGCGTGCTCCTCATGCCCGGCCTGTCGATGATCGCCGGCGCGTTCCGCCGCAAGGAGCAGCGCTTCAACGCGAGGGCCGCAGGCGTCACGAGCACGATGCTCATCATGGCCCTCATCGGCACCCTCACGCCGACGCTCTTCTACGAGATCTATGGCTCGGTGCGTCGTCTCTTCATCTCTTTGTGACTGCGACTGCGACTGCCGACCGTGCCGAGGCTGACTCTCCATCTTGCCCCTCCCGCAGTTCCAGCTCACCTGCAACGACTGCGACCTGCCGACCTCGCAGGGCGGGCCCGAGTCGTGCCGCTCTTGCTACTACGAGCATGTGTCGCCCGCCGACGACCCGTTCTACCGCCAGACGGTCGTCCGCCTGTCGTATTACTGCGCGATCCTCCTCGTCCTCGTGCGTCCTCTTTTTTTTGCGCGCTCTCCTTCCTCCTCGTTGCAGCAGCAGCTGACTCAGCCCTACACATGCTCGCAGTCGTACCTCATCGGCCTCTGGTTCTCGCTCAAGACGCACGCCTCGCAGATTTGGCAAAATGCTGCCCCGAGTCAGGAGCACGCTCGCCCTCTCTCGACCGCGCAACAGCACCACCAGCACCCGACGGCCGACCGCCGCTCGCTGTACCAGCGCATCGTGCCGTCGCAGCTCTTCCAGCAGGGCAAGCCCCGCGCCTCGCCGCTCGCGACGCCACACCTTGGCGCGTCCGGCTCGAACAAGCCCGGCGAGTCGCCGCTCCACCCGCAGCAGCAGCACCAAGCCGCGCCTCCTCTGCAGCTGCCCGACGGCCTCACGCCCGACGAGCTCAACCGGGCGTTCCAGGTCGTCGCGAGCGCGGCGTCGGCGCTCCACCCGCAGGCGACGGCGCCGCACCTCCGCCGCAGCGTGTCGCACGCTCGCGACCAGTCGGGGCAGCAGGCGCACGGCGGGCATGGCAAGGAGGAAGAGGAGGGAGGTCACGGCGGGCACGATGCGCCCAACTGGAGCAGGGCAAAGAGTGCGACGGTGCTGCTCGCGTGCACGGTCCTCTACGCCATCATCGCCGGTGCGTCGAGCCCCTCGCTCTCGTCTTGTCGCTCCGACGCGACTGCGTGCTGACCTGCCGCTGTGCATGCCCGCAGAGATCCTGGTCGACGTCGTCGACGTCGTCCTCGAGGGCTCGGGCATCCCGGAAAAGCTCCTCGGCGTCACCCTCTTTGCGCTCGTGCCCAACACGACCGAGTTCATGAACGCCATCTCGTTCGCGCTCAACGGCAACATCGCTCTCTCGTGCGTCGCTCTCGTCCTCCGCCTTCGTGGGCCTGAGAATCAAGCTGACCTTGTGGCCGCCGTGCGCGCAGGATGGAGATCGGCTCGGCGTACGCCCTGCAGGTTTGTCTCATCCAGATCCCGGCCATGCTCGCCTTCACGGCCTTTTACAGCATCGGCAAGGAGACGATGGCGCACCACGCCTTCACGTGCGTCCCGCTGTCCCCAGCCCCTCCCCTCGTCGACCTCGACTGACCTCGACGATCTCTCTCTCACAGGCTCGTCTTCCCTCGCTGGGACGCCATCGCCATGCTCTTCAGCATCTTCCTGATGACGTACCTGTTCCTCGAGTCTCGGTGCGTCGCTCTCGCTCTCCGTCCACCTTTCCTTCTGCGCGACGAGCTCTCGACTGACCTTCCTTCCACCGCTCGCAGCGCCAACTACAACCGCGGCGCGACGTTCGTCCTCGCCTACCTCGCTCTCATGGGCGGCTTCCTGTTCGCGCCGGCCAACCGCGACACGAGCGACGACCCGGGCTTCGACGGCACCTCGCTCGCCTTCGCCGCAGCCGCGCCCGCCGCTCTCCCTCTCGCGCTCAGGTTCAAGGCCGTCCTCCTCTCCCTCTTCACCCGCTAGTCATCCTGCACCCCTTTCTGTCGCACGCACGCCCTCGCCCCTTGTCCTCGCGCTGTGTCCCCTTCGCGCACTCATAGACCCTCCCGCCTGTCGCCCTCGCACGACCTCGTAATGCAGCAGCCTCTCTCTCTCTGACTGCTCGGCCGTCTTCGAGAGGGACTTGAGCGTGCGAGAGCTGCGAATAGGAAGCGATGCGATGCAGATGCAGCTACAGCTCTAGTGCACGGACCCTCCCTCGTCACGACGAGACCTGCTCCCCCTCGGCCTCGAGGCCCGAGACGAGGCCCATCCAGCCCTCGCTCAGGCCCTCGCGCACCTTGTACCCGATGTCGCCCGCCCACTTGTCGACCCGAGCTCGATCGCGCTCCTCTCGGCCGTCGTCCTCTGGGTCGTCGAGGATGGTCATGTCGCCCTCGCCGTCGAGGCACATGACGGCCCAGCCGACGACGATCATGCCGGGCGGGCGATGCGGCGGCAGCTGCTCAAGGACCTGGGCGAGGCGGTCGATCGTGCTCGCGACGACACGCTGGTCCGGGCTCGACGCTCGCTCGACGAGCGCGATCGGGAGGTACGGCGGGTACGGCGTCGTCGGGTGGCCCATGAGCGACTTGACGAGCGACGAGAGGCGGGCGACGCCCATGAGGACGCAGAGCGTCTTGGCGCGCTCGTACGGCGCGAGCGGGACGTCGCGCCCGCCTCGGCCGACGCCCGTGCACACGACGACCGACTCGGCGACGCCGCGCTGCGTGACGGGGATGCCGGCGAGGAGCGGGCCCGCGAGCGACGACGACAGGCCCGGGACGACGACGCTCTCGACGCCGGCGACGGCTCGGAACCGCAGGACCTCCTCGCCGCCGCGGCCGTACAGGTACGGGTCGCCCTGCTTGAGGCGCATGACGGTCTGCCCGCGCTTTGCGCCCTCGACGGCGAGCGCCATGAGCTCTTCCTGCGCCGCCTCGGCGTTGCCTGGGTACTTGCGCGCGATGACGACGCCGGCTCGGCGCTCGGGCGGGATGAGGGCGAGGATCTGGGGCGGCACGAGCTTGTCCGAGAGGAAGAGGTCGACGAAGAAGGGCGAAGAGGGGTCGGCGGTGGTGAGGAGGAGATGGGCGACGCGTGTGAGGAGGAGAGGGTTGCCCGGGCCGGTGCCGAGGAGGAGGATCCGGCCCTTTTTCCTGGGCGACGGCGACGAGGCGACGAGGTCGGTCGAGTCGGGCGCCGGTGTGAGGTCGTGGTACGAGGCCTGGAGGCGAGGGGAGAGCGGTGCGGTCGGGGTGGACGGTGCCGAGAGGGAGGCGATCGAGACGGTGGCGAGGCGGTCGAGCGGCCAGTACTCGCTGACCTGCGACACGTAGCGCATGCGCGTAAGCTGCGCCGACGATGCCGTCCATGTCGTGCTGTGCGAGCTGCAGAGGAACGGGGTTAGCAAGGTCGACGAGACGCCGAAGAGGAGGACAGCGGAAGGCGGACGCACCCTTGTCCGTCCAGCGCCCAGCTCTTGCCTCGCGACAGCTGCTCCACCGGCCGGTTGAGCCCGACTCCCTGCGTCTCCTCCGAGTCGTCCTCGCCGTCTGCGCTCTCGCCCGCCTGCGCCTGCGCCTTGAGCTCGTCTCGCAGCCGGCCGACGGCCTCGACCGCGGCGCCGGCCGATTTGGGGAGCGAGGCGACGATCTCTCGCCGGAGCCGGGTCGCGAGGCGGCACGCCGACGAGTTGGTCGTGAGGGCGAGCTGGAGGGGCGACTTGCGCGGGGCGGCGGTGGACGTCAAGGGCGGACCGGGCGTCTCGAGGTCGAACCGGTGCTGGATCATCCACCCGAAGTCGCTCAGGCCCGGGCAGTCGGCGACGTTGACGAAGAAGCGGCGCCGCTCGGCCTCGGCGCGGAATGCTTGCGCGCTCGAGAGGGTGCGGCGAGGTCTCGAGGCCGTCGAGGCGGATGCGGGCGCGAGGATCGTGTCGGAGAGGACGACCATGCGCACGCCCTCGAGGTTGCCCGCACCCTCGGCCTGGTCGAACCACTCGCGCCATCGTGCGGCGCCAGCGTCGGCCTCGACGGTCCACGGGATCGTCTCGACCTGCTTGAGCGCGAACCGGTGCGCGAGCTCTGGGTCCCACTCGTGCAGGTTGTCGGGCGAGGGGGGAGCGGCGGCGCCGATGACGACGCAGTAGCCTGCCTCGAGGGCGGCGAAGGCGCGCAAGGCCGAGAGGCGCGAGGGCCCGAGGAGGAGGAGGGCTTGAGGGCGAACGGTCGAGGTTGAAGGAGCGGCGGGGGTGAAGGCGAGGAGGAGGGAGGCGCCCGGCTGCGGCGCAGGGTAGGTCGGCATCGTAGGGGCTGTTGGACAAGAGTGGGAGTCAGCTCTGTGCCCGTGTGCCGCCTCGGTTCGAGTCGATCGCTGAGCGGGAACGGCCAGAGCGTGGACGACGAGGCCACGGCGGCGGCCGACTGTGGCGGCGAGGGGATAGAGAAAGTCGTGGACACACCTGTCGGACTGGTTGCGCGTGCTGTGGAGCTGCTTTGCCCTGTTGCCGTCGTGCGAGGTCGAGGTGGTGCGGCGAGTCGAGCGAGGAGCGGTGCGGCGAGGAGCGAGGCCCTGTAGGAGTGCGGCGCAGCGACGGGCGGGCTGTGCGCTGGCGGTAGGGACCTGGTGCGAGCAGGTGGGAGAGCTGCAGGGCGGTGGTCGAGCGAGGGAGCGGCGAGGTTGTCCGCGGCGGAGCACGCGATAGAGGTCGGCGCCGCCGCCGTCGGCCTCGGCCCTGATTGGCTGCAGATGAAGCCGCACCGCTTCCGCTCTCTCTCAGCGCTTCACGCCTGGCTGCGAGCATTGCTTGCGACCGTGCTAGACCTCGGGGCAGCCACCTCGAGCTAGAGCTCGTCCAGTCGACCGCTCGAGCTGGGTCGCCGCCGGCTCGTTTCGACCTCCCGCCTTGGCTCGCTCGCTCGCTCGCTCGCCTCCTCTGCTCCGCACCACCACCACCGTGCGCTCGAGCTACCACTGCTGCACCGCGCATCGGTCTACAGCGAGCCTGCGCATCCTCTCCATCTCGCCGCACCGCCTCGTCGTCCTCCCCCACGCCGCTCGCCCGTGGGCGGCGGACGCGAGCCAATTCCTCTCGTAGCCCCTGAGCGGACTCCGCGGCAGGGATGTCCTCGAGCAGCTGACCTGACCGAGCGCGCTCGCCCACGCGCGGGCGAGATCCGGCGGCAGTGGGACCGCGGGCTGCTCGCCCTCCCTCCTTGCTCTCCGCTTCTGCGCTTCAGGTCTCGCTAGCCTGCGCTTCTTCTCCTCTCCGACGTCCTCAAGATCAAGACCATGTCGAGCAACCTCACCGAGCTGGAGCCAGGCGGCCACGGCGCGTTGAGCTTGCAGCTCGACAAGCTCACCATCGAGCGTGCGTCCTCTTCCTCCTCGGCTCTCTGCCCTTGAGTCTCGCCAAGCTGACGTGCGCCAAGCGTACTCTATCGACTCAAATCGCAGGCGACAAGGGTGAGCCTGCTGTGCAAGCTACGTCTCGCTCTCTCGACCCCGCTGAACCCGATCCCGCCGCTCGCAGTCGCCGCAAGCCTTCGCCGTCTCGACCCGTCGGGCGAGCTTCGTCCGATCTGGAACATGCTCAAGAACCCCTCGAGTGCGTCCCTCGGCTTCTTCCCGACCATGTGCCGGACCAGACCTTGACGATCGCTTTCTCCTTTGCGCCGCAGGGTCGGGACATGGGTACTGGGACTTGCTCGGCATGGAGCAGCACGTGTACGAGCAGCACCCGCCTGAGACGCCAGGCGTCGCCATTGCGAGCTCGGCGACGAGGGAGCGCCGGCGCGACCACGGCCTTCTCCTTGCAGGCAGGCTCGCCGAGCTTGTGCGTCCCCTCGTCCTTCTCCCTTGCGCTCGACCGCCCTCGCCTATAGCTGACTCTCCACATCGTCCTCTCTTGGCTCTTCGCAGAATCACGACATCGTCGCGCTCGAGCGCAAGCTGCGCCCTGTCGAGCCCGCCCTCGTCGAGAACAAGTTCGTCCCGGCAGCGCGCCCGCAACAGCTCGTAGCCCTCCAGGTGCTGCAGTGCAAGTTCGACGACCGTACGCCGGACGTTCTTCCTCAACTTACGCAGGCAACGGCGAGCCTTCGGGCGAAAGCGGCTCTGCAGGAGGAGCTCGACACGCTGCGCGCAAAAGGTCCGTCTCCTCCCTCGCCTCGAAAGCCTGCCAGACGGCGCCAGCTGACAGCTCTCGCTCCTATCTACTCGCTCACAGATGCACGCCGTACGTCACCGACCTCTTGACGTTGGACCTTGCGCACGTGCCTCTCCTCGACGAGCTCACCGCGATCTCTCCCGCCGCAGTCCAAGCCGCTCTCGACCGTCTCGACCCGACAAAGGAGCTTCGCGCTCTCTGGCTCGAGATGAACAAGCCCGTCAGTGCGTGCGACGCCCCCTTCCTGCGCGCCTGCTACCTTTCGCTTCCGGTCGACCTGACGCACGTACGCCCTCGCAGAGTCGCCTCGCTCCTGGTTCGACCAAGTCGACCTCGAGCGCAAGCTCTACGCGTCCACCTCGCATTTGTCGTCGACCTTCGCTCAGACCCCGACCGACGAGCAGGTCACGTCGAGGAGGAGCCAGGGGTTGCTCCTCCTCGGCCGCCTCGCCGAGCTGGTGCGTTCCTTCCCCTCTCGCGACGCCTCCTCCTAGCTCCTGCGTGTCGCATCTTTCTGACGCGCTGATCCTCGCAAGCAGAGCCACGAAATCGCCGACGCCGAGCGCGAGCTCTCCGACCTCGAGAACCGCCCGCACGCGCTCTCGCCCGCCCACCGCCACCGCAGCGGCGAGCCGCTTGCCGACGCGCTCTCCATCGGCCACGTCTCTCAACCAGGCGGGAGTGGTCCGGCGCGGTACCGGGCGAGTGCGGCTGGGCGTGCGCTGCGCTGGTGAGCCTGAGCGGCGACCGTCGCCCTTGCGAGCTCTCCCTTATTTCGTCGTTCCCTCTTTCTCTACATCTTTCTCTCGCCCTCGCTTTGTGCAATGTCGATCCCTGATTCCTCTCCATGAGCTGTACCTGCGATGTATGTCAAAGGAGAGCAAGGCAGCCGCTCTTCCTCGCCGCCGCTCGGACCGCTTGCCCCGCTTCGGTCGGCTCGCCGCACCCAAGTCAGACAGCCGATCAGCGTCCGCTCTCGAGCATCTCCTGAACGTTTCTGCCAGCTCCTATCGCAAGCGTCCGGACCGGCGCAGCGAGCGGACGGTCCGCGGAGCTTCCTCCCCGCGGCGCCTCCTTGGTCATGGCTCCTCGCTCGACGCCGCCTCGCTCGCCTACTCGGTCCCGCAGCGCCGCATTCGCAGCAGACACGCTCGAGGTCTGAGACCATGGCAATGCTCGCACCCGTCTGGCTCGCCGGCAAGCGCAACCGCCTCCTCGCCGACGACATCGACACCAGCAGCCGCGACGACCTCAGACGACGCAGTGCGTGGTCGTTCCCCTCTTTGCTCTCGTGCAGGACACGGCTGACCTCTGTCGAGTTCGCAGTCGCCAAGAGCGAGTCCTTCCGCCTCTCTTGCTGTCCGCCGGAGCCAGCTGACGCGCTCGCCCCGCCGCTCGCAGTTGAGCGCTTCCTTGCGCACGAGCTACCGAGCCACACGTACGACTACTTCGATCGAGCACTTCTGCAGGCAAAGCGCGATCTGCTCGTGCGTCCTCTCGTCCTCGTCCTCGTCCTCAGCCGTCCGCCTCGCCCCGAGCTGACTTTGGCGCCGCACCGCACACAGAACGAGCAGCTCGCCCTACTCGACGGGCGCAGCTCTCCGGCGCGCGTGCAGGATCGAGAACGAGCGCTTGCGCATCGTCAAGCTGTCTGGCTCGAGCACGAGGAAGAGAAGCGGCCGTCGGCCGAGCGACGGCAGGGGGCGCGAGCGCACGATACGCCCGCCGCTCCGCCGCTTCCTCCTCGTGTCGCTCGAAGGCCTTCGTCTCGAGCTCAGCGCGCTGCGACGAGATCGACTCCGCAGCGAGGCAGCGAGCTGCGCGCCCTCGAGCTTCGACACGAGCGTGCGTCCCGATCCTTTCTCTCGCTTTTCTTGCTCTCACTCGCCCAGGACAGTCGCTGACTTTTTTGCCGCTCGTGCGCCGCAGTTCGACAAGGTATTTCGTCTTCTCTCGCGCCGGCCTTGCTGCAGCGCTGACCCCGTCGCCGTCTTGCCTGCTTGCGACAGTCGATCACGCACTCGCCGAGCTCGACCCGAACGCCGTCGTCGACATGAGCACTCCTCTCGAGCACAAGGTCGCCCTCACGCCGATCTGGGAGGAGATGCGGCAGCTCGGACGAGGTGCGTCGTCCTTTTTCCTCCCTCGCATCGCTCGCCCGACCCACTCGAGCAGGACGCGCAGATCGCGACCCGCAGGACGACCTCATGCACCTCGCCGACCTGGATCGGGAGGAGATGGAAGTGTACCGCACCGAGTACCCGGCATGGTATCGGCTCGCTCGGCAGTCGAGCGAGGAAACGAGGGCTTGGCGGCGGGAGCGGCGCGAGGAGTGGGCGCACTTGGTGGATCGGCGACTCGAGCTCGTGCGTCTAACCTTTCTCCTTCGCACTCTCACTCCTTTGCAAAGCGTCTCGCTGATGCGCCATCCGAGCAGGAAAGCGAGCTAGCCGCAGCTCGACGCCCAGCACCGCGCCCCGCCCAAGTCGATGCCCGACCCGCGCTCGCAGCCGTGCCCGAGTCACGGACGCCGTCGCCGCCGGGCTCGGAGCCGACGAGCCCGTACACCGTGCAGGCCGCGCACCCGCACGAGCGTCGCAGCTCGTGGCGGTGGGCTCGTCGGCGGCGGTCGACGACTTGACGAGCGGCGAGATCGCGGCGAAGAGGGCCAGGTGTATAGCTGAGCGAGCGTGTGCAAGCTGCCGTACTTGTAGCATGTCTGTGCGCGCCTTGCAGCTCGAGTTTGAGAGAGCGACAGGAGACTCGCGCAGCATCGCCGTCGGTTGAGGAGAGCTCGGTTAAGTCGGCAGCAGGCGCGCTCGAGATTGGTAGAGGCGGCCCAGGGACCCTCCACTCGGCCGTGCAGCACATGCACAAAGATCCACAGCGAGTCGTGGAAGCGTGAGCGAGTGGTCGAGGCGAGACGGTCTCATCGTCCGACGGCGACGAGGCAGCTTGCTCTCCCTCTCGACACCACCATGGCCCGCTCGCAGAGCATCGACAGCCGCTCTCGGGCACCGTACAAGAGCCACCAAGGCCCGCTGTGGACCGCCGTGTCGCTCGCGTGGCGCTCTGTCGCCCTCGGAGGCGTCGTCTCGCTCGCCGTCGTCATCTCGCTCGTCGCCTGGCTCGTCCTGCGCAGTGCGCTCAAGGTGGATCCGGTCATGGGCAGGGAGCGTCTGTGGCTGCAGTACGGGTGCGCTGCTCCTCTCCCTCTCGATGCGCCCCACCTCCCTTGTCCTCGCTCCTTTCGATGACGCGCAGCGAGCTGATCCCAGGGCCCTGTCGCCGAAACAGCCAGCACAAGCCGCCCTACGCACTCGTGCAGCTCGACCAACGCAAGTACTCGACCCCAGGCAAGGTCTACGACGTCGACCTCGAGCTTGTCGTCCCCGTCAACGACAACAATCTCGACCTCGGCAACTTCATGGCGTCGCTCTCGCTCGTCGATGCGGCAGGACAGCACGTTGTGACTGAGAGCAGGCCTGTACGTCCGCCGCCTTGTCTTTGGACCCGTCGCAACCGGCCGGGCGAACGCTAACCCTCGTTCGCTCCGTCCGCAGGCCCTCCTCTCCCACCCCTCGGCCCAAGCCTGTCTCGTCCCCTCGTCCCGCTCCTCGACCCTGTCCCACATCGTCCTCTATCCCTTGACCCTCTTCAAGCGCACGGCCGCCCCGATCGCCTCGTGCCTCGCGCCCTTCGTCACTCCCTCGGCCGGCCCGTGCAGCCAGACGCTCCGCATCCCGCTTCTCGAGCGCGCCTCATTCGTCGCGCCAGCTTCGTCCAAGGTGGTCGGACGCTCGGCCAAGACGTCGAGATGGAGCAGGAAGAGCAAGGCGCGCGCGGCAAGCTCCGGGCCGGCCACGGCCCTCTTCGTCCAGATCGGACGCGAGGACGCTCACCCCTCGCCGAGCGAGGTCGAGAAGGCGGTGGCATCCGCGGCCTCGACGGGCGACGAGGGCACTTTCGCGAGTGCGCGCAAGGAGGCGACGGCGCGGCCGAGGGAGTTGCAGGTTCTCGAGGCGTGGGTCAGGATCGAGGTCAAGCTGTCGGGCCTGCGGTGCGTCTACCCTCTTTCGCCGCCGTCGAGCCTCGTCGTGTGCGCCCAGCTTCTCGTGCGAGCGATGCACGATCTCATTTCGTCGAGCCGCCGACTGACACGCCCCCCCTCCCCCTCTTCCCCTCCCGCAGCTCGTTCCTCTACCGCCACCCCTACCTCCTCTTCTCCATCTTCTTCCCGTCCTTCCTCTCGCTCGAGCTCCTCGCCGCACTCGCCGTCTACATCATCTTTGTCGCTCGCGCCGAACCGACCTCGACAACCCACGAGCCGCCCATCGAGCCGAAGCGCTTGACCCGGCGCGAGGAGTCGGCCTCGACGAGCGCCGATGACGACGTCAAGCCCCTCATCTCGCCTTCTCGCAGCACGACCGGCCTGCCGCCGCTCGACGGCGAGGACGCCGACCGCCTCGCCGCTGCAGAGGAGCGCGCCGCTCGGCGCATGCGGCTCGGGCCGGGCGGCATTGGCATGAGCGAGGCTTTCAGCGCCGGCGATGAGGGCATGTCGGGCACGGGCACCGACTATGACGACGACGGCGGGACCGAGGTCGGCGACAGCGTCAGCGAGGTCGGCGCAGGTTCGGCGTCGGCGAGGGTCGTCAAGGAGGAGGACGACGACGGTGAGGGAACCGTTGCAGGGGTGCGTCTCCCTGTTCACTCCCTCCCTCTGCGTCGTCCTTCCTCGGACGGTGTGCGTGCGCGTGCCGGCGCGCTGACCCTGTTGCCCTGCACGGCGCTCGCAGTCTGCCACCACGCGCCGCACGACCTCTACTTTCGGCCCTTCCCTTGCCGGCACGACGTCGACACGCACTACTGCGACGGCGGCGGCGAGTCCTTCGACCGAGGGCCTGCGAGGACGAGGCGGAGCCGGAGCTGTTGTCAAGGACGAGTAGCGCGGCCGCTCGTCACTGCTCCATGTACTTCCGCTTGCAGTTGTAGTACGACAATGTGACCCGCTTCTTGCCAGCGGAGAAGAGCGGTCTCGTCTGAGCAATGGAAGCACTTGCGCGAGCTCTTGGGCTCGTCGTCGTCCTCGCTCGCCCCCCTCTCCTCTC
>Ga0308170_10001679_pt1 | contig 20435 bp, 16 predicted proteins | sample PhyBR2_2_FD_202136 | JGI IMG/M metagenome (GOLD analysis project Ga0308170, IMG submission 202136) | Phyllosphere microbial communities from UC Gill Tract Community Farm, Albany, California, United States - DLSLSB.R2 | ecosystem: Host-associated > Plants > Phyllosphere > Unclassified | place...
CGTGCCGTCGGTCAGGCGCGAGACCTGCAGCACCACCGTCACCGCCGAGACGATCTGCTGGCGGATCGCGCGCGGCGTCAGGTTCACGGCGGCCATGCTGACCATGTTTTCCAGGCGCGAGAGCGCATCGCGCGGCGTGTTCGAGTGGATCGTGGCGAGCGAGCCTTCGTGCCCCGTGTTCATCGCCTGCAGCATGTCGAGCGCCTCGGCGCCGCGCACTTCGCCCAGGATGATGCGGTCGGGTCGCATGCGCAGCGCGTTGCGCACCAGTGCGCGCTGCGTGACTTCGCCCTTGTCCTCGATGTTCGGCGGGCGCGTTTCCAGCCGCACGACGTGTGGCTGGCGCAGTTGCAGCTCGGCCGCATCCTCGATCGTCACGACCCGTTCGCTGGCCGGGATGAACCCCGAGATCAGATTGAGCAAGGTGGTCTTGCCGCTGCCGGTGCCGCCCGAGATCAGGATGTTGACCTTGGCAGTGCCCAGGCCCTCGATCACCTGGATCATGGGCGGGGACACGCTTTTGTAGTCGAGCAGGTTCTGCACCGTCAGCGGACTGCCGCCGAAGCGGCGGATCGACAGGATGGGCCCGTCGACGGCCAGCGGCGGGATGATGGCATTCACGCGCGAGCCGTCCGGCAGGCGCGCGTCGACCATCGGGCTCGATTCGTCGACCCGGCGCCCCACGCGCGAGACGATCTTTTCGATGATCTTCATCAGGTGGGCGTTGTCGTGGAAGGTAACATCGGTCAGTTCGAGCTTGCCGTAGCGTTCGACCCAGACCTTGCTGGCGGTGTTGACCAGGATGTCCGAGATCGTCGGATCGGCCAGCAGCGGCTCGAGCGGCCCGAACCCGAGCATCTCGTGCTGGATGTCGAGCACCAGATGGTGGCGCTCGTGCTGGTTCAGCACGATGCGTTCGTCTTCGATGATGCGCTGGACCAGCAGCGCCAGTTCATGCTTGAACTGTTCGGCGGTCAGGCGTTTCAGGCGCTCCAGATCGATCCGGTCGAGGATCATCTGGTGCATCAGCTTCTTGAGCTCCTGGTAGGCCTGGTTGGGCGCTTCGTGCGATTCGGCGCCGGTCGGACGCTCGGGGTCGGGCAGCGCAAGGCGTTCGCGAAGGGACATCGATGTCTCCAGAGCGTGATTGAAGCGGGGGAACGGGTCAGTCGTCGTGATCCTGGCGCCCGAACAGGCGCCCCAGCAGGCCGCGGCTTTCGTGGACCCGCTGCGCGGTCACCAGTTCGACCAGGTCGGCCAGGCTGCGCGCCGCGGCGCTCGAGCGCGACAGCTGCAGCACCGGCACGCCCTGGTTCACCGAGTCGGTGACCGCGATGTAGTCGTTGGGGAAGGTGTGCACCACCTCGCAGCCCAGCGCCGCATGCAGGTCCTGCAGGCGCAGCTTGCCGCCCTTTTCGTAGCGGTTGACGATCAGGCGGATGTTGTCCAGCACATAGCCGAGCGAGCGGAAGATGTCGAGCAGGCGGCGCGCATCGCGGATGTCGGGCAGCGCCAGTTGCAGCAAGGGATAGATGGTGTCGGTCACGTCCAGCGCGCGCAGCGACACCGCATCGATCTGGCGCCCGACGTCGAGCAGCACGTAATCGTAATGCTGGCGCGCCACGCGCAGGATGGTGTCGATGTGTTCGGGCTTGGCCTGCCGCTCGTGGGCCGGATCGTCGGCCGCCGCCAGCACGCCGAAGCCGGGCGTGACGTGCACCAGGCACGATTCGAGAAACGGCCCGTCGATACGCGCGATCTGGGCGCACACGTCCGACATCGTCATGGCCGGCTTCTGGTCCGACACGTACAGGGCGGCGTCGCCGAACTGGCCGTGCAGGTCGATCAGCAAGACCTTCTTGCCCGCCAGCGTGGCCAGCGCGTAGCCGAAGTTGGTCGAGATGAAGGTGGCGCCGCTGCCGCCCTTGCAGGCAATGAAGGCCAGTACCTTCCCGTCGCGCATGGTCGATACGCCGGCGGCGCTCGCAATGCGGTCCATCGCCTCATGGAAGGCGCGGTGCACCAGCGGCAGTTGCAGCAGCTCGCGCACGCCGGCGCGCATCGCGGTGATCAACAGGTCGGGCTGGTGCTGGGTGGTCAGCAGCATCAGTTGCGCCGTCGGATACTGGCGGCCCAGGCGTTCGAGCAGGTTGGCTTCGGACGGCTCGAGGTTGCTGGCATCGACGATCACGAGTTGCGGCGCATCCGGGTCGGGCCGGTCGAGCGCTTCGCGCAGACCGGCGCGGGTCGCGGCCACCTGCATGGGCGGCACGCGCGCGGCGCCCTGGGAAGCCAGTTCCGCATACAGGTGGCTGTCGCAGCTGATCAGGAGCGCTCTCATGAAATCCTCGATATGGGTGTAGCCGCGCGCTCAGTGCGAACGAATCATGGGCGCCGGCTGGCCGGTGTCCGGTTCTGCAAACGAGCGCTCGTAGTTGTCGATGGCGGCGCGCGCTGCCGGTCCGCTGAGCCCTGCAGCAGGGTGGCGGATGTTGCCTGCCGCCGGGTCGATCGTCTGCGCAGCCAGGTTGGCGCGGGTCGCCGTACCGAACTGGCTGTCCCAGTGCGGCGTGCTCGAAACGCAGCCTTGCGCGCTGCCGGCAAACAGCGTCAGCGCGGCCCAGCGTGTGAATGTGGATGCCATCCTGCTCTCCTGGTTCAGTTCGGGGTCGCCGGCGCCTGCGCCGGTGCAGATGGCACGGGCGTAGCGCCAACGGCAGGCGCGCCTTCCAGCCGCCCGCCGAGCAGCACGCCGGCGCGCGACGGCACATCGAAACGGTCGGTCGGCAGGCTCAGGCTGCCGGCCGGCAGCGGCTTGACCAGGCGCGCCGTGATCACGAACACGAGTTCGGTGCGCTCCTGCTGGAAGTCAGTGCTGCGAAACAGCGCGCCCAGCACCGGCACGTCGCCCAGTCCCGGCAAGCCTTTCATGTTGGCCACCAGGTTGTTGCGCACCAGGCCACCGATGGCGAAACTCTGGCCGTCGTGCAGCTGCACCGTGGTGCTGGCGCGGCGCGTGGTCAGCAGCGGCATGATCGCGGTGCCGGCAATGCCGACGGCGCTGATGCCGATCCCTTCGCGCGACAGCTCCGAGACTTCGGGCGCGACTTTCAGGTTGATGAGTCCCCCGCCCAGCACGGTCGGCGTAAACCGCAGGCCGACGCCGAATTCCTTCTCTTCCAGCGTCACCTTGTTATTGTCCTGTGCCACCGGGATGAAAAACTTGCCACCGGCGAGGAACGCGCCTTCCTGGCCACTGAGGGCCAGCAGGTTCGGTTCGGCCAGGATGCGCACCAGGCCATCGAGCTTGTCGGCATCGATACCGAAGCGGTTGCCGTTGGTTTTCAGGCCAGCCAGGCCACCGCGTGCCAGGCCGCTGAGAAAATCGCTGGCCAGCACGGTGGTCCAGCTGCCGGAACCAAAGCTGAAGCGGATCCCGCTTTCCAGCCGTTCGAGCAGCGTGCGCGCGACTTCCGCAACCTTGACCTCGAGCTGCACCTGCTGCGGCGCGCTGACCGCCAGCAGGTTGACCACGCGGGCGCTGGCGCCACCGGCACCGGCCGCCGCGCCGCCGCCGCTGCCCTTGTCGACCAGGATCACGCCGTCGGTCGCGTTGTCCTTGTCGGGCGCCGGCAATGGGCGCAGCGGACGGCGCACGTAGGCAACCGCCAGTTCCACGGCGCGGTTGACCGCGCTGGCGTCGCTGACGGTACCGGTCAGCACCAGCGTGTCGTTGGCGGCCAGCACCCGGATCTGCTTTTCGTCCGGCATGGCCGCGCCCAGCATGGCTTGCAGGCCGCCCGGGTCCATCGCGACCGTGATGTCGATCACGCTGCACAAGCCGCTGCGGCCCTGCACGATCATGTTGGTGGTGCCGACATCGACGCCGGCGATGTAGAGCGTGTCGGGCGCGACCAGCATCGCCTGCACCACGGCCGGGTTGCCGACGCTGCGCCGGCGCACCGCTTCGGGCAGACGCAGCATGGTCGACTTGCCCATCTGGAGCGCCATGACGGCGGGCCGGGCTGCATCGCCCTGGCAGCCGGTGTCCAGGCGCAGGTCAGGCCGGTCAGGCCGCAGTGCCGTGCCGGGCGCTGCGGTTTTCTGGACGACCGGGGCCGCCAGGGCCAGGGCGCTCACACCTGTCAGCATGGCCGCGAGGCAGGCGCGCAGTGCGATCGGGGGATGTCGGTGCATGATCGGTCCAGTTGAAGACATCAGAAGCACTCCTGCGATGCGTGCAGGCCGTTGATGACGCTGATGCAGTCCCGGTGCGGTGCCGGCAGCGGCGCCCGCACCTGCTGCAAGCGTGGCCGTGGTGGTGGCGCCGCGCGCAGCACGACCGGCGGAGCGGGCGGCGGCGGCAGCAGGTTCTCTTTGGTGGCGCCGGTGGTGGTGGTGGCGGCGGGATCGATCTGGTTGCGCAGCGCCAGCGACAGCGCGCCGACGCTGCGCGCCAGATCCAGCTTTTCGGCCTGTTCGGGCGTCACTTCGAGCGTGACGGCATTGACGACCTTGGGCTTGGTCTCGTCGCGGCCCACTTCCTGGGCCACCGCCAGCACCAGGATGCGCTCCAGGACGATCTTCGAGATGCTGTGCGCACGCGCCTGCGGCGCGTTCGGATCGGGCGCCGTCTCGGTACTGACGATGATGTCGACATAGTTGCCCGGCAGGGCGAAGCCGGCCACGCCGATCACGTCATTGACGCGCACCGTGATGGCGCGCTTGCCTTCGGCAATCAGGGCCGACAGGCCGCCCAGCGTGCCGGCCGGGGCCAGCTTGGCTTCGCTCACCGGCTCGCCGGCGAGCAGACTGCTGCGCAACACGCGCCCGTTCAGCGCCTTGGGATCGGTGAACGCCCCCTTGGGCACGCTGGCAGTGGGCCAGTCCACCACGGTAAACAGCACCGGGTTGAGACGCTGGCCGATGTCGATGTCGCTGCTCGCGACGACGATCCTGCCGGCCGTGGTCACCGGCGCATTGAGCAGCCAGCGCGCGGCCAGCGCCACGGCCAGCAGGCCAAGCAGCACGGCCAGCGCCATCATGATCATGGCTCGTTGGTTTTTCATGCTGCATCCCCTTCGCCGAACAGGCTGCACCAGGCGCGGGTCAGGCCATCGACGTCGCAGCGCGGCGCCTGACCGGTGTAGCCGGCGAAGTCGGCGATCCGGCCCAGCAGCTCGTGTGGACAGGCGACCAGCAGCGGGCGCCCGGTGCGGCGGTGCAGGTGCTCGATCAGGAACGTGATCGCACTGTCGTCCAGATCGATCCGGCGCAGTCGTGCCTGGCGCCGCAGCAGCGCGCGGTAGCTGTGCTCCGACAGCGGTCCGACCGGAATCCGGTAACCGATGCGGCGCAGGCAGGCGTCGTCGAGCACCGACTCGGGCGCGAGGCTGGTGGCCAGCACCAGGCTGACATCGAACGGCAAGGCGTGGGTGGGGCCACCCGGCACCGTGACGTGGTCCTGGCCCGCTTCGAGCGCGCCGAGCCAGCGGTGCAGCAGTTCGTCCGGCGGCACGCGCTGGCAACCCAGATCGTCCACCACCAGCAAGCCGTTGTTAGCCAGGATGTGGGGCGGCGCGCGCAGCACGCCGCTACCGGGGTCGCTGCGCAGTTCCAGCATGTCGCGCGCCAGCTCTGGGCCCACGTGCACCAGCGGACGCTGGCTCAGGGCCCAGCGTGCATCGCTGCTGCGGCGCTCTTCCAGCGCGCGCGCGTGCAGCGGGACGGGATGCAGCGCCAGATCGTGCAGTGCGATGATTTCGTGGTTCACCAGCACCGCATACGGTACCGCGATCGGGTCCTGGCGCAGGCGGGCCAGCTTGCGCGCCAGCGTCGTCTTGCCGCTGCCGGATGGGCCATACAGCAGCAGCGGGCGGCCCGAATACAGGGCCGCGCCGATCTGCTCGCGAATGGCCGGTGCCAGAGGGTCACCGTCGAGCACTGCCTCGAGCTCGGTGCGCGTGACGCGTGCTGCATCCGGCTGGCGCTGCGACTGGCGCGCGACCACGGCGCGCCACGCCGCCAGTGTCACCGGCGCCGGGCCGACATAGCGCGATTCGGCCAGGTGTTCGCCCGCCGCGCGCTGGCCCAGAGCGGTCAACTGATAATGTACATCGAGGTCGCTGTCGCCCGAATACGCGACCTCGGCCTGCTGCGCGCCCACCAGGGCCTGCAGCACTTCGCGCAGCACGCTGACCGACAGGCGCAGGCGCCCGGTCAGCCTGGACAAGGGCGTCTTGCCATCGGCATGCAGGGTCTTGATCACGAGCGCCGTCACCAGACGCGCGTCGAGCCCCGTATCGCGCACCGTGCGCGGCTGGCGCGGCAGCACTGCAGCGGGATTGCCATCCGCATCCAGCACTGGCGCAGACAGGGACAATGAGGCATCCGTCCCTGCCGGCCCGGCGGCTGATAACACTCCGATCATGACGCCTCCTGCTGCTGATGTTGGTTCTAGGAAAACCTCAATTGATTCTAACGAGCATCTATTTGTGGTACTTGATGCCTGACAAGAGCACACCCGGCGCTCACGCCAGGTGTGGCGGACCGTAACGGCCCACCAGATGCACGATCGTCCCGGCCGCAATGGCCAGGCCATACGGAATCGATCCGGCGCTGGGCCGGCCGCCCTGGTCTGCAGACGGCAAACGCTGCAGGCGCAGCAGCATGGGCAGCAACATCCCCCACAGATTGGCCAGGGCCAGGCGCAGCCGCCCTTTGACGACCAGAACGGCAAGTGCCATCAGTCCGCCTGCGCACCAGGCAATAACGGCGATGCGCAGCGCGTCGCCCGGCCCCGTGAAAATGCCGACGGCGGCCATCATCTTGACGTCGCCGGCGGCCATGCCGCGCAGCAGATAGAACGGCAGCAGCACGGCCAGCCCGGTCGCGCAACCGCCCAGCGCGCCCAGCAGTGCTGTGCCCGGTTGCGGCGACAGCAGATGCAGCAACAGCCCGCCCAGCACGCCAGCGAGCAACAGTAAATTGGGAATGCGACGACTTTCCAGGTCCTTGATCGCGGCTGCCGTAACGAGCAGCAGCAGCAGCGTGTCGAGGTAGGGTGCGATATCCATGACCGGCTCCTGAAAAAAAATGCCCCCCGGGGCCGAATTGCACACCGGGGGGCACGGGGATTACGGTGCGGTCGGGGCAGCGTCCTGCAGCTGATCCCGGATGTACTCGAACGTTTCCTTGATACCAGTGCCGACCTCGCCAGCCACAGTGGCCATTGCGACGCCGATGAGTGCAGCGATCAGGCCATATTCGATGGCAGTCACACCGTTTTCATCTGCGATGAAGGCTTTGATGGCGGAGGTAATCGTGCTCATGACAAAACTCCTTGTAGTGGTGGATAAAATACTGGCTGCGACCGGGCCCGGTCGCCCCTGCTGACTAACTTCGTGCCAGTAAATTGACTATAAGTATTAGTGCCACAAGGCAATTTGACGGTGCTCAGTTTTTCCACATGGAAATGTTTTCGCTTGAGGAATAGCAAGGCTTACGCAGCAAGGCGCAATGACCCGTTAAAGCGGGGTAAAAATCAGCGAGAATAGTTGCCGCTAGTACAAAAAAGCATTATGCTGCTTCGCTTGGCCGCTGCAAAAGGCGGCACCTATGGCCCGGTTGCGCGTCATGCCACGCCACCTGCAGGGTCTTCTCTTTTCGTGCTTGGCTGGCCTGATAACGACGACATGGATTCCCTGCTGCAACACATGGTGGACATGACTGGCCACCGCGATCACACCATGCTGGACATCTCCGTGGTGTCGGCGGTCCAGGAATTGTCAGGCGCGAGCCAGACCCGGGTGCTGGGCATTTCCAGCGTCGGCGGCCAGCACTTCGTGCGCTCGCGCGCCTGCATCCAGGCCGGCGGTGTTGCTTGCCCGGAAGAGCCACAAGACAGCGGCCCGGGCGAACCGATTGCGACCTATCCCGAACTTGAAGACTGCCTGCGCCAGCACGCCACGCGCGCCGAGGGCATGGGGGCCGACGGCTTGCGCCGTCTGTGGCTGCCGATCTGGTTCGGCGAGCGGGCCGATACCTGCCTCGAGATCGCCCACGACACTCCCTTCACGCCGGAAGCGCTGTACATGGTCAGCGGCATCGTCAGCGTGTACCGCAATTTCCAGAATCTGCTCGACTACAGCGAACGCGATTCGCTCACCGGCCTTCTCAACCGCAAGACCTTCGACGACCAGCTGGCGCGCATGCTGCATGCCACGGACGTCGAACCGGTCATGCCGGGTCTGGCCGAGCGGCGCGCCCAGCACGGGGCAGAACAACAGTGGCTGGCCGTGGTCGACGTCGACCACTTCAAGACCGTCAACGACCGCTTCGGCCACCTGTACGGTGACGAGGTCCTGATCCTGATCGCCAACCTGCTGCAGTCGTCCTTCCGTACGCAGGACCGGGTATTCCGTTTTGGCGGCGAAGAGTTCGTCGTGCTGCTGCGCTCGACGACGCTGGAGAACGCGCGCCGCATCATCGAGCGTTTTCGTCTGGATGTCGAAAGCCACCATTTTCCGCAAGTGGGGCAAGTCACCGTCAGCATCGGTTTTACCAGCGTCAGCGCGGCCGATTCGCCGGTCGTCACGCTGGGGCACGCCGACCAGGCGCTGTATTTCGCCAAGGCCCATGGCCGCAACCGCGTCTGCCACTACGAAGCGCTGGTCGAGGGTGGCCTGCTGCAGACCGTCACGACCAACGACACCGCCGAATTCTTCTGAGCGCGCGTCGTGCGCGTTCAGGCCACCTGCATGAAGCGCAGCGGTTCGACCTGCCACTTCTCGGCCGATTCGTGACGCAGGATCCGGTCGCCGCCACCAAAGCCTAACGGCCGTGACAGGTCGACGGTCTCGGGCTTGATGTAACGCTGCTGCCTGGTGTGAAAGAACACGTTGACCTTGGGCATGAGCAGGCTCGTTTCATGCGGCTCGACCACCACACCCAGACGGCCCGATTCAAGCAGCACCAGCGTGCCGACCGGGTAGATCCCGACGCAGCGCATGAATTCCTGGACCAGGGCGGGGTCGAAGTGGAATTTGCTCCACTCGTACAGCTTGCGCAGCGCTTCGGCCGGCGGCATCCCCCTGTGATAGCAGCGCTCGGACGTGATCGCGTCGTACACGTCGACGATGGCCGCCATCTGCGCCAGTTCACTGATCGCGCTCCCCGCCTGGGCGTCCGGATAGCCGCTGCCGTCGCGCCGCTCATGGTGGTGCAGCGTGATGTCCAGGGGAATGGCGCCGATGCCGGGCGTGCGCAGCAGGATGTCGTGGCCGTCGCGCGGATGGCGCTTGATGATGGCGAACTCGGCGTCGGTCAGGCGCCCGGCCTTGTGCAGGATCGCATCCGGCACCAGCGCCTTGCCGGTATCGTGCAGCAGGCCGCCAATGCCGGCCTGGTAGATACGCTCGTCGTCCAGATTGCGCGAGCGGCAGAACGCCACCAGCAGCGTGCACACGCTCACCGAATGCAGAAACGTGTAATCGTCCTTGTTCTTGATCTGCAACAGGCCGAGCAAGGCCCCCGCGTTGCGCAGGATCGATTCGGTGATGTTCTGCACGACCGGCCCGACCTCCTCGAAATGGACGGCCTTGCCCAGGCGCGCGTCCTGCATCACCGTGCGCACCACGCCCACCGCCTCGCGCCGTATCGTGGCGGCGCGCTGCAATTCTTCGCCCACCGATACCCGCACCCGGCTGGTCGCGGTGGTGGCCAGCGCCGTCACTTCGGCTTCGGTGGCTGCCTGCGCCTGGGCCAGCGTCGGCGCGTCCACGTCCATGCCGCGGCCGCAGTCGATCACGACGCCGTGGATGCGCGCGTCGCGGATCTTCTGGATTTCAGTCTCGCAGGTCAGCAGGAACTGACTGCGCACGAAGGGATGCTCCATCCAGCCACAATCGAGATCGTGGATGAACATGCCGACCCGGAGTTGTGACGCATCCACTTTTTTCAACATCTGACGTACCCCTCTGGTAACCGGCGCGGGTATGTCCACGCGCTATGCAGGAAGTATACCAAATGATTGCAATAAATCACTTAATGTTATTTTTAGTAAACTTCATGAAACCGGTTCATTTGTTCACTGCTTGACGTTAACGTTAACGTCAGCTACCGTACCAGCACCCCTCGTCCTCCCGCCTACAAGGACTGCTAGCCATGAACGATACAACTGCCGCCGCCACGCTGGCTGCCCCCGCCCCCGCCACCCTGCAACTGGCCAACAAGGTGCGCTTCGTCACCGCCGCCTCGCTGTTCGACGGCCACGATGCGTCGATCAACATCATGCGGCGCATCCTGCAATCGAACGGGGCCGAGGTGATCCACCTGGGCCACAACCGCTCGGTCGACGACGTCGTCACGGCGGCACTGGCCGAGGACGCGCAAGGCATCGCCATCTCGAGCTACCAGGGTGGCCACGTCGAATACTTCAAGTACATGATCGACCTGCTGCGCGAGCGCGGCGGCGCGCACATCAAGGTATTCGGCGGTGGTGGCGGCGTGATCGTCGCGCACGAAATCGATGAGCTGCACGCGTACGGCGTCACCCGCATCTTCAGTCCGGAAGACGGCCAGCGCATGGGCCTGGTCGGCATGATCCACGCGATGCTGCAAGCCTGCGACGTCGACCTGTCGCCATATGCCCCGACCACGCTGGCGGCGCTGCAGCAGGGCGAGCTGGCCGCGCGCCCCCCGCCGCTGGCGCAGCTGATCACGGCCCTGGAAAACGACAAGGTCGATGCCGCGCTGCGCGCGCAGATCCTCGAACACGCCGCGACGCTGCGCGTGCCGACGCTGGGCATCACCGGCACCGGTGGTGCGGGCAAGTCGTCGCTGACCGATGAACTGATCCGCCGCATCCGCCTCGATCAGGGCGACCATCTGAACATCGCCGTGATCTCGATCGACCCGTCGCGCCGCAAGTCGGGTGGCGCGCTGCTGGGCGACCGCATACGCATGAACGCGATCAGTCCGTGGAACGGGCAGACGCGCGTCTTCATGCGCTCACTGGCCACGCGCGACGCCGGCTCGGAAATCTCGCAGGCGCTGCCCGACGTGATCGCCGCCTGCAAGGTGACCGGGTTCGACCTCGTGATCGTCGAGACGTCGGGCATCGGCCAGGGCGACGCCGCCATCGTGCCGCACGTCGACACGTCGATGTACGTGATGACGCCGGAGTTCGGGGCCGCCTCGCAGCTTGAAAAAATCGACATGCTCGATTTCGCCGACTTCATCGCGATCAACAAGTTCGACCGCAAGGGCGCGCTCGACGCGCTGCGCGACGTGGCCAAGCAGTATCAGCGCAACCGCGAATTGTGGAGCCAGAGCCCGGACCAGATGCCGGTGTTCGGCACCCAGGCCTCGCGCTTCAACGACGATGGCGTGACGGCGCTGTACCACGGCCTGCTGCCCCGGCTCGCGGCCCTTGGCCTGCCGATCGATGCGAGCAGCCTGCCCGCGCCCGCGCTGCGCTACTCGAGCGGCAAGAACGTGATCGTGCCGCCGGCGCGCAGCCGCTATCTGGCCGAGATCGCCGACACCGTGCGCGGCTACCACCGCCACGTGGCGCGCCAGGTGAAACTCGCGCGCGAGCGCCAGCAACTGGGCGAATCGAAGCGCATGCTGCTGGCGGCTGGCCACAACGCCACCACAAGCGATGCGCTCGACGGCCTGATGGCCGAGCGCGACAACGCGATGGATGGCGAAGCGAAGAACCTCGTGGCGGCCTGGCCTGCGCTGCAGGCCGCGTACGCCGGTGACGACTACGTCACGCACGTGCGCGACAAGGAAATCCGCACGCGCCTGATCACAAAAACCCTGTCGGGCAACCCGATCCGCAAGGTCGCGCTACCGCGCTTTGAAGACCACGGCGAAATCCTGCGCTTTCTGATGCTCGAGAACGTACCGGGCGCGTTCCCCTACACGGCCGGCGTGTTCCCGTTCAAGCGCGAAGGCGAAGACCCGACCCGCATGTTCGCCGGCGAAGGCGACGCCTTCCGCACCAACAAACGCTTCAAGCTCGTCTCGACGGGGATGGACGCCAAGCGCCTGTCGACCGCGTTCGATTCGGTCACGCTGTACGGCGCCGATCCGGCGCTGCGGCCCGATATCTACGGCAAGGTCGGCAACTCGGGCGTGTCGATTGCCACGCTGGACGACATGAAGGTGCTGTACGACGGCTTCGACCTGTGCAGCCCATCGACGTCGGTATCGATGACGATCAACGGCCCGGCCCCGACCATCCTGGCGATGTTCATGAATACGGCAATCGACCAGCAGATCGACAAGTTCGCACACGACAACGGCCGCCAGCCCACGCCGGACGAACGCGAAAAAATCTGCGCCTGGGTGCTGACCAGCGTGCGCGGCACCGTGCAGGCCGACATCCTGAAGGAAGACCAGGGGCAGAACACCTGCATCTTCTCGACCGAGTTTTCGCTCAAGGTCATGGGCGACATCCAGGAGTATTTCGTGCGCCACGGCGTGCGCAATTTCTACTCGGTGTCGATCTCCGGTTATCACATTGCCGAAGCGGGCGCCAACCCGATCTCGCAACTGGCGTTCACGCTGTCAAACGGCTTCACATTCGTCGAAGCCTATCTGGCGCGCGGCATGCACATCGACGACTTCGCGCCGAACCTGTCGTTCTTCTTCTCGAACGGCATGGACCCGGAATACACGGTGCTCGGACGCGTCGCACGCCGCCTGTGGGCAGTGGCCATGCGCGAGCGCTACGGCGCCAACGACCGCTCGCAAAAGCTCAAGTACCATATCCAGACCTCGGGCCGTTCGCTGCACGCGCAAGAGATCGACTTCAACGACATCCGCACCACGCTGCAGGCGCTGATCGCGATCTACGACAACTGCAACTCGCTGCACACCAATGCCTACGACGAGGCGATTACGACGCCGACCGACGAATCGGTGCGCCGTGCGCTGGCCATCCAGCTGATCATCAACCGCGAGTGGGGGCTGGCCAAGAACGAGAACCCGAATCAGGGCGCGTTCATCATGGACGAACTGACCGACCTAGTCGAAGAGCAGGTGCTGCAGGAATTCGAGCGCATCGCCGAACGCGGCGGCGTGCTGGGCGCGATGGAAACCGGCTACCAGCGCGGCAAGATCCAGGAAGAGTCGATGCTGTACGAGCACCAGAAGCACGACGGCACGCTGCCGATCATCGGCGTCAACACCTTCCGCAATCCGAAGGGTTCGGGCGCAGCGGCGACCATCGAATTGGCGCGCTCGACCGACGACGAAAAGCAGTCGCAGCTGCAGCGCCTGGACGCGTTTCACACACGCCATGCGGATGCCGCCCCCGCCGCGCTGGCCGCCCTGCGCCAGGCCGCCATCGATAACCAGAACGTGTTTACGCACCTGATGGATGCCGTGCGCGTGTGCTCGCTGGGGCAGATCACGACGGCGCTGTTCGAAGTGGGTGGGCAGTACCGGCGCAATATGTAATCACGCCGTCGGCAAACGGCCTAGAATGACCCGGTCAACACCACGGAGTCATGCATGCCGATCCGCCCTGCACAGCTGGCCGCCCTGATGCGCGAAGTCGAACGGGAAGACCCGATCGACTTCGCCGACCTCCCCTTCCCCGAAGACGAGCTGCGCGACCTCGTGGCCAATCACCTGTGCGAGATGGCGGCGGCGATGGAAAACTTCAGCCAAGAAGACCGCCTGATGACACTGCTTGCCGTCTCGGCCAAGCTGGTGCTGGAAAACCTCGTGCTGCACGTGCAGTTATTGCGGCGGCATGGCTTGCCGGTGGGTGAGCATGTCGATGCCCTGCTGCAACGCCTGCGCAGCGATCCAGACAGCGATGCGGACTGAACTACGCCGCACGGGTGGCCTGCCATCTTTGTAACAATTGCTCTCACTTTTTTGCTGTTACCGGCGGCCGGAATTTGCAACAATCGCATCCGTTTGTACGTTGGCGCCGCTATTCCTTCAGGTATTATTTGTTGTTGAGGAATTTCGCTATCTGGCGAAACAACGAACTCCATTGCCTGAGGAATCCCACATGTCGCGCCACGCTACCAAGCTTACTCTTACCGCCCTGCTGTCCGGCGCCATCCTGGCCGCTGGCCTGTCCGGTTGCAACCGCACCCAGTCCACCGAGACCCTGCTGGCCGAAGCCACTGACTATCAAAAAAAGGGTGATATCAAGGCGGCGCTGATCCAGCTGAAGAATGCCGTGGCAAACAGCCCGGAAAATGGCGAAGCGCGGATGGCGCTGGGTACCCTGCAATTGTCGACCGGCGACGCCGTGTCGGCTGAAAAAGAATTCGGCCGCGCCCGTTCGCTGAACATCCCGGCAGCGCGCGTTCTGCCGCTGCTCGGCCAGGCGCTGACGCAGCAAGGCAAGTTCAAGGAAGTGCTGACCGAGATCACGCCCGAAGCGGCGGCCGGTTCGGCGCCATTGCTGAGCCTGCGCGCCGATGCGCTGCTGGGCAGCGGCAAGCCGGAAGAAGCACAGCAGGCCTACGCCGCCGCGCTGGCGGCCGACGCCAATTCGGGCGCGGCCCTGATGGGCATGGCGCGCATGGCCGCCGCCAAAGGCGACCGCGAAGCAGCAACCCGCTACGTCGAAGATGCCGTGGCCAAGGATGCGAAGAATCCCGAGGTCTACATGATGCGCGGCTCGATGCTGCGCATGATGAACAAGCCGGAAGAAGCCCTGGCGGCGTATGACCAGGCGCTCAAGCTCAAGCCGGATCATCGCGGCGCGCACATTGAAAAAGCGTACGTCGAGATCGCCCGCGGCAAGTTTGACGCGGCCAAGATCGAAGTCGAGGCTGCCGAAAAGAACTCGCCGGGCAGCCTGCTGGTGGTGTACACCCGCGGCCTGTACGAATTCTCGCAAGGTAAATACTCGGCGGCGAAAGACGCGCTGGCCAAGATCCTCAAGGTCGCGCCCGATCACCAGCCGAGCATCCTGCTGGCCGGCGCATCCGAGCTGAACCTGGGCGGCACCCAGCAGGCCGAGCAGCATCTGCGCAAGTACCTGCAAAGTAACCCGAACAATGTCTATGCACGCAAGCTGCTGGCCCAGGCACAACTGCGCAATTCGCAGCCAGCCGATGCCGCTGCAACTCTGGCACCGGCCCTGAAGGACGCGCCGCAGGATGCACAGCTGCTGGCGCTGGCAGGCGAGTCGTACATGCAGGTGCGGGACTTCGACAAGGCCAGCAGTTACCTGCAGCAGGCTGCCACGCTGGCGCCGCAAGCCGCTGCCGTGCGCACCTCGCTGGGCCTGTCGCGCCTGGCACAGGGCGATCAGGCCCGTGGCCTGAGCGAACTCGAAATGGCGGCCACGCTCGATCCGAAATCGCTCCAGGCCACGATGGCCCTGGTGCAGACCGAAATGGGCATGAAGCGCTATGACCGGGCCGAGGCCGCCGTGGCGTCGCTCGAAAAGCAGCAGCCGGACAGCGCGCAGGTGCAGCAGCTCAAGGGCGCTGTGTACATGATCCAGGGCAAGAATGCACCGGCACGCACTGCGTTTGAAAAAGCCGTGCAGCTGCAGCCGACGTTCCTGCCGGCCGTGACCAACCTCGCACGCCTGGACATGCAGGAGAAAAAGCCGGACGCTGCCAAAGCCCGCTTCACGGCCTTCCTCGAGAAAGACAAGAACAATGCCGACGCGATGGCGGCATTGGGTGAGCTGGCGCTGCTGCAGAAGAACACGGCCGAAGCCACCACGTGGTTCGAAAAAGCCAGCACCGCCAATCCGCAGGCAACCGCCCCGGCACTGAAGCTGGGCGCGCACTACCTGCGCACCGACCAGGCGCCGAAAGCACTGGCACTGGCGCGCAAGTTCCAGACCACGAATCCGACCGACGCCGGCGTGCTCGAAATGCTGGGCCAGTCGCAGGTCGCCACCAAGGATCTGAACGGCGCACTCGACACCTACAGCAAGCTGGCCAACGTGTTGCCGAAATCGGCGCCGGCGCAGATTCGCCTGGCCGAAGTGCAGCGCCTGCTCAAGAACGACAGCGCGGCTGCCGGCCACATCAAGCGTGCGGTCGACCTGCAGCCTGATTTCATGCCGGCGCGCCTGATGCAGGTGGACGCGGCAATGCGCGACAAGCGTCCGGACGATGCGCTGGCAGCAGCGCGCCAGGCGCAACAGGCCGCGCCGAAAGCGCCGCTGGGCTTCGTGCTTGAAGGCGACATCCTGATGAGCCAGCAAAAGAGTGCGCCAGCCCTGCAGGCGTATGAAAAAGCGGCAGCGCTGGCGCCATCGTCGGAGCTGAATGCCAAGGTCGTGCAGGCAATGCAAGCGGGCGGCAAAGGCAAGGAAGCCCAGGCGCGCGCCGAGAAATGGCTGGCCCAGAACCCGACCGACGCCCGCATGGCGCTGATGGTCTCCGAGATCAATATGGCGAACAAGGATTACAAGGCGGCCATCACCCGTCTGGAATCCGTACAGAAGACGGCGCCGGACAACCCGCTGGTGCTGAACAATCTGGCCTGGGCTTACCAGCAGGTGAAGGATCCGCGCGCGCTGCCAACCGCCGAGCAGGCATTCAAGGTCGCCAGCGACAACCCGGGCGTGATGGACACGCTGGGCTGGATGCTGGTCGAGCAGGGCAATGTCGCACGCGGCCTGCCGCTGCTGCAAAAAGCCAGCACCCAGGCGCCAAATGCAATGGAGATCCGTTACCACCTGGCGCAGGCGCTGAACAAGAGCGGCGACAAGGCCGGCGCCAAGCGTGAGCTTGACAAGCTGCTGGCTGCGAACACCCCGTTCGCGCAAGCCGACGAGGCACGCGCGCTGCTCAAGACGCTGTAATGTTGCACGCCGCCGCACGCGAACATTGCGCTTGCGGCGGCCTGATTGCCCTTTGCACACGGCATCCTGGCGGTGATATTTATTCATCCTATCGAACGCTCAATTTATTGATGTCCAGATAAGATGTCACTACACAGATAAGGATGTTTATCGTGAACGACGATTCATACGGAATCCGGCTTACCGATACGTCGGACGGTCGTAACTCGGCCAGCATGCTGATCAACAGGATGTATGCCTGGCGCGGCTATTCCGGCGATCACCAGCCGAGCAATGATCCCAACCGCATCACGCTGACTGCCACCGACAAGGGCGACGTGGTCGGCACTCTCAGCATCGGCATCGATTCCGAGGTCGGACTGATGGCTGACGAAGTCTTCGGTGCCGAGCTCGATGCCCACCGCGCCAACGGCGCGCGCCTGTGCGAGTTCACCAAATTTGCCTTCGACCCGTCGGTACGCTCGAAAACCGCGCTGGCCAACGTGTTCCATCTGGCCGTCATCTACGCCCGCGACATGCATGGCTGCACCGACATCATCATCGAGGTCAACCCGCGCCACCGCCGCTTCTACGAGCGCATGCTGGGGTTCCGCAAAGAGGGCGAGCTCAAGATCAACACGCGCGTGGATGCGCCGGCCTACCTGCTGCGCGTGAACCTCAACTACGTTACCGAGCAGATCAGCATCTTTGGCGGCACCTTTGCCGCCGATGGGGAAACCGAAGAGCGCTCGTTCTACCCATACTTCTTCTCGCCCCGCGAGGAACGCGGTATCATCAACCGCCTGCTGCGCATGGATGAGTCGCATCCGGCGTAAGCAAACGCGCCGCCGGTACGCGCCCTGCCCTGCCTGCGGCGCCCGCCATCTCGTCCCTACTTTTTCGCAATGTCCCCGATGAGCAATCCGTTCCAGTACGAGCAGGCGTTTTCACGCAATATTGGCTGGGTCACGCCCGCCGAACAGCAGCAATTGCGTGGCAAGCGCATTGCCATCGCGGGCGGCGGCGGCGTCGGTGGCGTACACCTGCTGACGCTGGCACGTCTGGGCGTCACGCAGTTTCATATTGCCGACTTCGACACGTTCGACATTCCCAACTTTAACCGCCAGGTTGGCGCGATGATGTCCACCGTTGGCCAGCCCAAGGCCGACGTGCTGGCGCGCATGGCGCGCGACATCAATCCCGACATCGAGATCAAGATCTTTCCCGAGGGCGTCCACGGCGACAATCTCGACGAATTCCTGGCTGGCGTCGATCTGTACGTCGATGCGCTCGACTTCTTCGCGTTCGATGCGCGCCAGCAGACCTTTGCCGCCTGCGCACGGCTGGGCATCCCGGCCACCACGGCTGCGCCGCTGGGCATGGGCGCCGCCCTGCTCAACTTCATGCCAGGCAAGATGACGTTCGAGGAGTATTTTGGCTGGGGCGATTTGCCGGAACAGGAAAAAGCGATCCGCTTCGTGGTCGGCCTGGCGCCGGCCGGCCTGCACCGTAACTACCTGATGGTACCGGGGTCGGTGAACTTCGCCGAGCGGCGCGGCCCGTCGACCTTCATGGCCTGCCAGCTCTGCGCCGGCATCATTGCCACCGAGTCGCTCAAGATCCTGCTGGGGCGCGGCGACGTGCTGGCGGCGCCCTGGGGCATGCAGTTCGACGCCTACCGCAACAAGCTCAAGCGCACGTGGCGGCCGGGCGGTAACCGGCATCCGATCCAGCGCCTGGCGATTGCCATCGGCCGGCGCCAGTTTGCCCGCATGGCGGCCGCCAGCCGCTGAACGACTGGCGCGTCGGTTCATCGGCGCTTTATGCCGACGAACCCGGCAACGAAAAAAAACCACTGTCCGTTACCGGCAGTGGTTTTTTTCTTGCTTGAGAACAGGGCCTGCGCGGCAGGCCCGTGGTTCTTAGGCAGCTTTCTTGTTGCGGCGACGTGCTGCGTACAGACCCAGCATGCCCAGGCCCAGCAGGCCAACCGATGCTGGCTCTGGCACTTCAGCTGCGTTCTCGAACACGACGTCCAGCGAACCCGTGATGGTCTGGGTGTTGGTCGCGGTGAAGCGGGTCAGCTGACCCGACTGGAACGACAGGTTGTAGAACGGGTTTGGTGCGACGAAGAAGTTCTTGCCGTCAGCGGTCAGGTTGAAGCTGGTGGTCGAACCGAAGCTACCGCAGTTGATGCCAGCGCCGCTACCGGTGCCGCAGGTCGACAGCGTTGGGTCCAGGTTGCCTTCACCGGCCAGTGGGTTGCCGGTAGCCAGCAGCAGGTCGTCGCCGTTGTTAGCGAACGAGAAGTCGCCCGTGCCGGTCGCTGCGTTGCTTGCCACCGAGGTGTTGCGGTTGGTGTCCAGGAAGAGCGACAGACCGCCGGTGCCTGGCAGGAAGGTGAACTTGGTGTTCGAACCTTCTTGAGCAACGGTACCCGATGCCTTGTAGACAGCGTACATGCCGTAGTTGTTGCCCAGACCGGTGTCACCCGACTCGATTGCCGTACCAGCGTTCACGAACGACGTAGCGCGGAAGTACAGCGACACATCGAAGGTACCGTTGGCGTTGAACGTTGCCACTTCGGTGTAGGTGCCGCCGATGCGATCAGCGGTGAAGTTGGCCGAGTTGCCGGTTGGGTTGACTTCGAACACGCCAGCGCTGGCGGTTGCGCTGAACAGGGCTGCAGCTGCGATCGATGCGGCGACGATGGTTTTCTTGAAAGCGGTCATTTCGTAAATCTCCTGGGTTGTCTGGGGTACTACTCACGAGGCTATATAAGCAATCACCGTGCCAGCTCAAGAGATTTGTTTTAAATCAAACAGTTAGCGATTTTCGTTGATCAAGATCAAACATCACTGTAAAAAATACCGACAGCATATTTCGCGCTCAACGAGCATGCTGTCGGAGTGCTCCTACACAGGCTTGCGGATAACCACATTCCACGTGTTTCCGGAAATAAATTCCGACTGCACCTCGTAACCTGCCGCCAACATTTTGGCACGCAGCTCTTCGACATGGAATGGGCTGTACAGGATGCCCTTGCGGATGCCCCAGTCGTTGATCTTCTGTGCTGCCCAGCGCAGCGGCGCAAATCCGGTTGGATACAGCAGCACGTTTGCCGCCATCGTTCCACCCGGCTTGAGTACGCGCAGGATGTCGCGCAGCGCACCATCGATCGTCGGGAAACAGTGGATCGAGTTGGCGATATTGGCCGTGTCGAAGCGGTTGTCGGCGAACGGCAGCTGGGCCGCATCGGCGTGCTGCACCTGCACTTGGGGATTATTGGCAAAGCGACGCTTGGCGCCGGCGAGCATGGATGGCGCATAGTCGATGCCCGTCACCTTTACCTGTGGCAGCTTGCGGCGACGGCGCCAGTTCAGCACCATTTCGAGCAGGGTCCCGGTACCGCATGCTACTTCCAGGTGGTCGGGACCGAAGTTCGGCCCGAAAAAGCGCATCTGGGTGCCGATCGTGCTGTTATAGGCGAAGGTCAGAATGAAGAAGCCGCGCAGGTCGTACCACCACGGTTCAGAGGAATAGGCTTCGGCGATTTCATCCCGGGTCTTACCTGTCGTCATGGAGCATCCTCAATGTGATAAACACGAAGCGCTGAATATAGGACGTTCCTGCCAGGCAGGCAAGT
>Ga0308170_10001683_pt1 | contig 20418 bp, 32 predicted proteins | sample PhyBR2_2_FD_202136 | JGI IMG/M metagenome (GOLD analysis project Ga0308170, IMG submission 202136) | Phyllosphere microbial communities from UC Gill Tract Community Farm, Albany, California, United States - DLSLSB.R2 | ecosystem: Host-associated > Plants > Phyllosphere > Unclassified | place...
CCGCTCTACCTCTTCCTCCTCCTCTGCGACGAGTCGTCGGAATTCAGAGGAAATTGATTGGAATGATTCAACTTCCATGTTCTCGCACGTAGGAGGACTCGTCGAATCCCCTTCAACTACATCCAACACCACTTCTACTTCGTCGACTCTAGATTCAAGCCGAACGAGCACTTCCTCTTCAAGTTCAGAAGATCTACCTTCTGAACTCCAAGGCGACAATTTAGAACGTTACTCATCCGACGCTTCAACGATCGATCCTTACCCACCAGCTATCCCTTCTACCTCCTCCTCCTCCTCTTCTTCGACACCCACACCAACAAACGAAGGAGTGAACGAAGAAGAAAGGAAATCAATCCTTTTGATTCCTTCCTCAGAATTATTGATCGATGGAGAAAGAGAAATCATGTTCCGATTCCTTCTCGGCAAGACTGGTAAAAAACATGGGAAATTACCCATCATGGCGAGCTTGGGTTTGTGTTGGATCATACCGGTATTCGAGTCGGATCCGGAAGAGAGAGGGGAATGTAAAATGGAATTGGAAACGAAGGATTTGGATTTCGTTAAAGGGTTTGCAGGGATTGACGAGGTTGAATTGAGTTGGAGGTGGGTGTAGAGGAAGAGGGAAGAGGAGTGTACGTGACTTGGGTTTAGAGAAGTTTGTGTTGTAAATTCCTCCTCATGTGAAACCAACTTTTGTTCTCGAGAGCAAAACCTAGCTTGACTCTCGCGATCACTCTCGTCTATCAACGCTTCGTGGTGTATCGAGAGTTCAAGTGATTGTGTCTTCTACTCCCTTTCAGTGTTCAAGTGTTCCAAGTGCTTATCATCCACTACCCAATTCCGCTTCGAGACCTCGTTTCGAATCCCAATAAAATCTCGCAAACTTCCTTCGACATGCGTTACTTCCACTCTCTAGGTACTCTTGCCTCGACACGAACGCATCCCTGATCGGAGGGTGAGAGTAAGAGGGAGGGTGAGAAATGAAAGGTTCTGATAAGGCGGTCGATAGGGATGAGAGGATTGAAGTTGTAGGTCTATACCGTACGAGAGGGATTAGTGAAAGAAGGAGGGTAGGAAGGTATAAGAGCGTACGTGGGTGAGATTGTGACTCGAACGGAATGCTCAACGGGAGCGAGGGATCGAAGATCTTGCTCTCTGCGAAAAACATGAGGAGAATCAGGTCAGTGCATACTCGTCAGGATAGGAGACAAGTAGAAGGCTAACAATCGTTGACCGAACCCTTCGAATCCTACACTGCCACCGACACAAACGATGTTGTTCCAAAACATCCCTTGCAAGTCTTGAGGGAGAGCATTGATTGAGGTTGCGATAGTTTCGGCTAATCCAGCTTGATTCAATTCTGTTCGGATACTACCCAACGATCAGTGCCTTGCAGCTTTGAGAGATCGGCAAAAGTGAATGCGCACCGATAGTTGTAGGATTGAACAAGATTTCAGGAACCGAGAATCGTTCGTTACAAAGGAAGAGTAGTTGTTCTTCTTCCTTCTCCGGTACGGGGGCTGCTGATCCATCTGCGAGTGGAGGCAATGGTTCAGGTGGTGGAGTTTGACCAGTTCTGAGGTATCCCAATTTGTTGGTTGATTCAGGAGTGAAATCGGGCAGGACGTAAGTTCGAACAATTCGATTCCCTGTATCCGCGCTAGTCTCGCTGGAACATCAGCGACTGGATATCGAGGTAGAGAGGAAGAAGGAGACTCACTTGGCTGCTTCCCAATCTTTTGCGAATTGAGTCGAGACGTAACATGCAGATTCTTTCGCATGCACCATCACACTCGTTTGATCCATCATGTACCAATGTCGATATGATACCAGCTCTTTCAGGTAATTCGTCATCATCTTTCCTCCTACATCGATTCTGCGCTCTCCAACACTTCACTTCGTTTAGCTCGGAGGGGACACGGGACTAAGGAGGAAAGCGAGAACGCACCTTTTCACACCTGAGGAGATGATTGCACCTCGTAAGATTGGTACAATGTGAGTGAAACTGAAGCCTGCGTCTATCACGACACAACATTCTGGAGGAGGGTTCTGAGGGGATCCTCTCGCGTCTAAACCGTATGGTATTGTCACTGGACCTGTGAGGGCGATTCAGAATCGATCAATACTCTGACAGGCTAGTAAGTCGAGTGAGAGACGCTCGCGCACCTGGGCATCGCAAGTAATGTTGAAAGTCGTATTCTTCGAAAATCATTTGATCGTAATGCTCTTGTACATTCGGTAGGTTCATGACAGGTTCGGTAATCGCTATAGATGTACTCCTTGGATCTAGCTGATAGAACAGGGGAAGGGACAGGGTCAGGGTCAGTGCAGAAGGAGGAGGGGAGGACTTCACGAGATACCTTTAGACTTCGTCCTTTCCCACTGAACACTCGATCCCATACTTGTTTCTCTATCTCCCAGTTATTCAAGATACCCTGTAACAATACGAAAAGCGCGTCAGGTTTAGCTTCGAGACGTAGAACTCGCTTCGTCTGCGATTTCGCATGCGAAGGATTCCCCCTTCTTCCTCGCCCCCTTTCTCTCTCCTCCACGCTTCCAACTCTCACTAGCTCAAAGCGTACCCTCTTCTGCCTCGTAGTCCAGCGAGAACGAGAACAGGGAGAGAAGTTGACTTACTTTCTCAAAAGGTATCCGGAATGTCAACCCTCCAAAATCCTTACAAGCGTCCCATTCATCAGCTATATACGTATTTCTCTCAGTCTTGCTTCGAATGATCGCGTTCCTGAAGGTTGAAACCCTGTGATCAACTCGAAAGATCAAGGATTAGTGGAAAGTCGGGAGGAGCTCTCAGGAAAGGAGGGCGCACGTGGAAGGATCCATGGAGGCGTATGGGTTCAAGGGAGAGGTCCATGTCGTCTTGATTGTATTGGCTCCGTTGTCGAAGCAGAGAATTGGAGTTGAGGGATCCATTCCGATTGGAGTGCGGGAGGAGTAGTGGCCAGTCTTTCGTGATTCGTGTAGTACCTAGAGAGTAGTAGAAGCAGTCGCAGGTCGAATTGTGAGGCGGAATCGACTTGGAGAAGTGAAAGAGAAATCTCGCTCAACTTAAGCAACCTAACTTTGAATCCTACAACATCGATGCTTTGCAGATAGACTATATGGTATATACAAATTGAGACACTGTGTACAAACGCCTTCAAAACGCAAACAACTCCCTTTATTCATTCTCTGCGAAGATTTTCAACAATCTCGCTTTCTCCTCTCCCAGCTTCTCTACTTTCTCTTCACTACTCCTCATCTTCTCCAACGTCTTCTTGACCCTCACTTCGACCTCCCTAGGCGTCCGACTTCCACCTCCCAAACTCCATCTACCTGTCTCAGGAACAAACAGTTTCGACAGTTCGAGCAGTTCGGATTGAGAGGATTTGAGATCGGCTGAAGCGGATGCGAGAGCTGAAAGGGTTGACCGGTATTGGAGAGTCGAGAGGAAGATTGGGTCGGAGAGGAGGAGAGAGAAGGCGGAGCGGTAGACGGGTCGTCCAGGTTTGATGATAGACGGTCGACCTGTAGAATAGTGTCATCGAATCTATCAGCTCGCTGCTGCTGAAGCACAAATAGCAGCCCGGAAATTGCCTACCATCGCGATGAGTAATCGAGATCATCTCAGCGTTCTCTAGCGCTCGCAAAGCAGCCTCGTCACCTCCGAATGTCTTGAGTAAAGTCTCTGCGTATTTAAGCTGTGAGAGCGATGAATCACAAGATCAGGGCACTGTTTGAGAGAGTAGATCACATAGCTCATGCAACTCACCTCTCCCTTCGCGCACAAACCCTGCATGATCGCACCAGCTTGTTCTCTCTTCCACTTAAGGTCCTTCGCCTCATCCTCCGATTCCCCAAAGAAGTTCTTCCTAATCTCAGTAGCGCTCCTATAAACAATATCATCCGTTGCCTCTTCGACATCTTGACCAGCTCGAACTTTCTCAATCAACAGCTCCAAGTCCGTTTGGCGTCCTCCGAGACGAGCTACTGATGCCGTTGAGTTGGCAGGGAGGTTCTTGGAGAAGGACGCGAGTTTGGCAGAGACGTATTGGAGGGAAGCTTCGGGAGATGCGTCGGTTAAAGTGATGGAATTGAATGGTTTCGAAGGGAGTGCTTTCGCGAGTGGTTTCGAAAGAGTAGGAGAATCGGAAGTGAAGATGACATGAGCGATCTATCGTCTCGATGTAATCAGCTTCGAACTCGAAAATGAACGAAAGTAGAGAAACTGACTTGATTCTCGACGAGTACAGCCGCCCACTCGCTCAATACATCCCAAAGTACCTCCTGTTTCGCCTCACCCTTCGCAGCAAACCCTTTGATAACGACAACCGGTAACCTCTCCATTTCCTTCTCCCTGACTACTCCATCCTCTCCAATTTTGCCATCCCTCACAGCCCTGCTCGCTTCCCTAACCAATTCATTACTCCTAGGTCCAACGATCTCCAATTTCCCTTCTTCCACTACTTCGCCCTCATCCTCGAGCGACAATAAAGGAGCTTCAACCCCACCTCCTAATTCTGCGATCGCACCACTCCCTGCAACTGCATCGATTCGACCATCTCGGATCGCATGCTCCGAAGTCAGTTGTTGAGCAACTTCATTCCTGATCTTGAGGTGTTCACGTGCAGAGGAAGTCGAAGCGGTAGAAGCGATCGATTTTGCTCGAATTGAATTTGTCAGTTTAGCTAGAGCGCTAGCCGTGACTTCCAAAATCTACGACTCGAAATCCTCGCTCAATCAGTAGGGGGAAAGATACGATGGGAGAGGTGAGTTAGGACGTACGGCTTTGAGTTGAGTATCGAGGTTTGAAGAGAATCCAGCTTTTTGACCGATTAGACCAACGGCGGCTAAGTCAATCATGTTGTTCAAGGAGGAGGCGAGTACGAATTGAGGATAGTAGCCAACTGCACTAGCTAGTTCCTGTAGATCGCTTGGTAACGCTTCAGTGATCGCTCCTGAGGAAAGAAGACTGAGAGCGAAGCGCAAGACCTACGGAAACTAGCTTGGTGTCTGTTCTTGAAGCTTTGCAAATCTTTTGACAATCAATCGTCAAGATGTTCCTATAGCGTTCGAACGATTTGGTCAGTGACTCAATACCTCGAAGGCACTGACGAGGTGCAAACCTACTTTCCGTCCTCAAGCACTTCATCGACCAAGGCAGTTTTCCCACTCCCTCTCGGCCCTTGGACAGTAATGAAGCTCTCCGGACCACCTTTCAACCAACCTTTCAACTCCTCCTTCGCCTCTTCCCTCTCTTTCTCAATCCCACTCATATCCACGTTCCCTCCTTTCGTACTAGTCAATCCCAACCTCCCCAACGTCTCTTTCTTCAACCACTTGACCATCGTGTACTTATTCCCATCGAAAGTTCCAGTAACTTTCGCTTGTACAAAGAATTCTCTAATCGGATCAAATACCGCATAACTTACTGTCCCTAACAAGGCGACGAAGAGGGGAAGAACGATCTTTGGGTGTGAAGTGATCCAATCTCGGAAATAGGAAAAGTGTCGTTTAGGTTTGTAGAGGATTCGGAGGAGGGTAGGAGAAGTAATATTGGGTGAAGTAGGAGAGATGAGTGCTGAATGCAAACAGTTTCGAGCCGAAGTTGCAGAACGAAGGGAAGTGAAGACGATCGAAGCTTGTTTGTCGGATATGGGAGTGATGTCGTGGATTTTACCGTAGGGTCTGAACAAATCGAAGAGGCGTTCTTGTGGAACTGGAGGTCCTTCGAAATCGATCACGATCTCACGGGCGGGGAATCGATTCATGTCTTCCATCCAGGGCCTACCTTTCACTAGGAACGTATGAGGAGTCGTGTTGAGAATGTTGAACCAGGGTTTGAAGTTTGATTTCGCAAGTGCTTGAACCTGTCAACGCCTCATGTCAGTATCAGTGATCTCTTCGACTCGTCCTCTCACTCCGCTTGGGATGTACTTGTAACGTACAGCTTCTTCCTCTACAGCTTTCATGACTTTCTGTTCACTCAAATCGTTCTCCTCGGCTCTCAATTGATCCCAACTAATCCTGACGAATGCACCACCGTCCTTCTCCCTAGTCTTGATCTCCTCTACTTTGACTCCCTCATATCTCTTATCTATCGGTTCGAGTTGTTTCTCAAGGGATTCGAGCAATTGAGGACGTTGAAACCTGGTCAAGAGGTATCGAAGGTCGAAGAGGGAAGTTCGGAGGGGAAAGAGGAGGTTGTAGTAGAGGTAGAAGGACTTTCTATGGGGTTCTTCTTCATCTGCTACAGTTGAAGGTGGAGTAGGAGAGGGGAGAGGGGAGGAGGGAGAAGAGGGAGAAGAAGAAGTGAATCGGAGTTGAGGGTGGGGAAAAGGTCTGGTTGAAGTGAGGAAGGGAGTCGGTCTACGCAGATGCCGTAAATGTAGCATCTCTGTGCTCTAGCTGTTGCGTAGGGAGGGAGAACAAAGTTGAGAGATGAGCGATGAGATCAGAAAGAGATCAGCCTCAACTACAACGGAATTAGACTAGTTGTGCTACTCACGAGTGACCTAGCTGAGTAGATTCAGTTGTCGTATAGCTCCAAGCGAGGAATGAGAGTCAAGGGTAGCTGACAGACGATTCGCTTCGTTTCTCCGAGATTCTCATCTTTCTGCTCTTGCATCAACAAACGACTACTTCAGGGACGCGTCATTCAAACACTCAAGCTCTAGTGGGCATCAAGCCCTACAGTTCTCCTTGCTACGTCCTGTGTACAGCTCCTCACCTCGAACCTCTCTTGCTCATCAAACAGTCACTCTAGTCTCTCCTACCCCTTCCCTCTCCCATTTCAGACAGCTATGAGTATAGTAATACCACTCGCAGCTCGCGTACAGACTTCATCCGGACCAGGAACTGTCAAATTCGTCGGTCCAACTTCGTTCGCAGCTGGGAAATGGGTCGGAGTAGAACTCGATTCACAAACGGGTAAGAACGATGGGAGTGTAGGTGGGAAACGATACTTCAATTGTGAGGAGGGGAGAGGGGTATTCGTCAGAGATAGGATGGTTACCATTATCGATTCAAGGGTAAGTTCTCACTCGTTCTCTCAGCCTTTTCGCTTCGAGCTTGAGTGCTAAGCGCGAGTCTGAGCTACAGGCACAAACACCTCTACAAGATCAGAGACCCGATGAAGAAGTGTTCAAATCGCCTCCTTTACCTTCTTCAAGACCATCCTCTTCTCTCGCACGCCCACCTTCCGTCTCTACCTCGACTCGAGCACCATCTCGAACTCGCTCCTCTCGTCCCTCCTCCTCATCTCTCTCTATGCCTCCACCTCCAGCCCCTTCTTCATCAGCAGCATCTCGCCGACCCTCTACCACCTCGACTCGAACCCAATCCCCTTCCGAACTCCGCTCTACCTCACCCTCGAAACCAACTTCCCGCCCATCGACTCACCTTTCCCGTCCCTCCCTTTCAGCCACTACCGGTCCGCGAAGTTCAACCTCCTCAATCGGTTCGAGATCTTCTGCTGCTCCTTCCCCAGCTCCTCAATCTCGTCCTTCAACCTCAATGCTTCCTCCTGCAACACCTCGCTCGATCCCTCCTCCTTCTCCTCGATCAACCATAGCTCGTCCAATTCCACCCCGAAAACCCTCGACAACAATAGCAGCTCCAAATTTCGCTCCCCCTCCTCCTCCTCCTCCTGCACCTTCGAACAACGATACACCAAAAGCATCACGCCTAACTAGACCCACTACGGGTGGACTGAAGACGCCAGGATCAGTAGGGATGGGTAGAACGCTCAGTTCTTCAAGCACTTCATCGTCCTCTTCCTCAGTATCAGTCTCTCGTCTTGCACCTAGCAGTGGCCTCCGTCGACCTGGTAGTGCTACATCAGTACCTCGGATAGGTGTGGGAGTAGGAAGGGGTGTTTCGGCAGGGTTGAGTAAAGGTTCCTTAGCGAATTTGGAGGATGAAGCATTGGAAGCTTCTGAACGAGATGAAGAAGAAGATGGAGAGAGGGAGAGAACGAGGAGTCCTTACAAGAGACCGGAGAGTATGGGTAGTCAGGTTAGTCAAGCGAGTAGTACGACTAGGAGGATGACGCAGGAAGAAGAAGAAGAGAAAGATCCGTTCGATTTGAGGGATACGGATTCGAGGAAATTAACTACTGAAGCCGTGTGTTCTCTCTTTCTCGTCGTATCTGAACGTTTCGAAGTGACTGATACCATTTACCGAGGGAATACAGATGGTTTCGAAACGAGAGTATGATTCGTTGTTTACACGGTATCAGATTGTTGAGAGGAGGAGGAATGAGGATCGAGAACGATTGAGAGAGTTGGAGAGACTCGAAGCGGAGGAGAAAGAGTGGGAGAAATTGAGGGACAAGATCAGAGGTCGATTGGAGGTTGTTGTAGGTGAGGGAAAGGAACTCAAACGAGAGGTACGTCCACAAAGACACTCTCAGCTCTCTCGTCGCGAAACTGATTTGTCCTTCTTCGTTTGTGGGTGTAGAACAAGGATCTCAAGATTGAAGTCGAGTCGTTGACGAACAAATTTGAAGATTTACAAGAAGAGATCGAGCATTCCTTGTTGGACAAGGAGATTGCTGAATCTGAGTTGGAAGAGGAGAAGGCAAAGATCAAGGCGTTGGAAGAGCGAGTCGGGGAATTGGAGGTTGAGGTCGGAGTGTTCAGAGAGGAGAATGGTTAGTTTCGACTCTCTTCACTGTGCAAGTGCTGGTTGGAAGGAGATTAAAACTAACAGTATCATGTGTAGCCCGACTGGAGGGACCACCGACGGAAGACTCAACGGGAGAAGGCAGAGATGGAGGAACGGGAGGCGTTTCGTCGATCGCTTATAGACAACTCGAGAAACAAAATTTGAGGTTGAAAGACGCGTTATTGAGGTTCGACTTTCTTTCTCTCGGACCAATGGCCAAGGGTCGTCACTGATGCATACTAGCTTCGTCGAACAGGTTGAGGGATTTGACGACTGAATCTGAATCAGAGTCGAAGAAGAAGATCGAAGCTTTGGAAAAGGAACTCGATCTCAGCTCAGATCTACAAGGTACGCCAGCCATCTTTCTCCAGCCGTAATATGCTTGTCACTATCTGTGAGCTGATGAGTGCGATTGAGCTGAGTACAGGTGATCTCGACAACATGGCTGTCGAACTCGAAGAGTCCGAATCGAAAGTTGAGGAGCTCAAGGCGCAACTCGACGCTGCTTCGGAAGCTCAAGATATGCTCGAAGAGTTGACGGATAGGAATCTGAAACTACAAGATGTAGGTTTCCCTCTTCTTCACTCGTCATGAACTCGACTGAAACATAGTCGGAGAATTCCTCGCAGGACAACGAAGAGCTGAAAGCTGAAGTTGAGGAACTCGAAGCGCTCAGGGAACTTGCGGACGAGTTGGAGGAAAGTCACATCGAGACTGAGAAACAGTTACAAGAGGAAATCGGTGCGTCGAACTTGTCCCTCAGTCTCTGTTGTGCAGCACAACTGATCGATAGCTATCTTCTTCGCACAGACCTCAAGGATCTGTTGATACAAGACTTGCGAAAGCGTAACGATTCTCTCGAGGATAGTTGTGTCGATTTCGAAAGAACCATTTCTCAGTTCCGAGATGTCGTCGTTTCTCTACAAAGGTGCGTTACGCTATTACTCATCCGGAGTCAACCTCGCTGATGCTTGAGGGTGTCGTCTCACAGCGATTTGGAAGACTTGCGACAACAGCAAACTACTCAAGCAACCGAATCTCAATCGCTTTCTTCACAATCTCAAGCGATGCTCAACCTCAACATGAAGCTCAAGACTTCCGTACTCAAGAGTCAAGTCAAGGCTATCGATCTCGAACTGAGGAAACTCGAGGCGAGACAAGCTTCAGAGCATTTAGCGATGGTCAAAGTGAGTCGTCAGCTCTCTGAACGCTTTCGATACGGTCGCTGACGTCCTGGTCGTTCTTGACGCCTTACAGCCTTACCTGTTGCCAGCATTCTTCGAGTCAGATTCGGACGCTGTCGACTCTCTACTCTTCTTCGAACGTCTCGCCTACAAAGCGGATCTCCTTAGTACCTCGATCGAACAAAGCCTGTCTGTCAACGATGCACTCGATGGTGTCGTCCCCGATGACTTTGTTGGTGTCTGCGAAGTGAGCATTTCTTCTCCGATTCTTCCCCTAACTCGGCTCATTGACCATTCTGATTCCGATAGACACGAGCCAAACTCGGACACTACGCTTCGCTCAACAAACGTTTCGCCGCACACCTCAAGCGTTGTCCTTCCGAGGTCTTCCTCAAGATGGGAGGAGTCTACCGAGAACTAGCGCCAAACGAGAAGAAACTCGATGGTTTCGTTGAATTGCTTCGTAGGGAAGAATTGAAGGCGGTTGAGTGCGGGAAAGATATCGATGGGTGAGCTCTTACCGTGATCTCTCGTGCGTCGGTGGTTGACTCCTTGCGATCCGACAGTTTGATCGCGCAATCGGAACATCTCGCCGAGACTCATCTCGTCAACCTCGATCCTACGCTTGACCTCGTCGAGAGAGAGGTGGGATGCATCAACATCTTGGACCTCGATTTCGATATCATCGCCGCAGCTGCTGGATTTACAAAGCAGACCATCGCAACTATCTCTCGTGATCCTGGTGCGTTCTCGCTTTCCTTTCTACCTATGTGAAGTGAGCTGAGTCGACTGGCGAGAATGCAGACGTTCAAGTGGAGTTGGGAGACGCAAATATCGACGACTTCCTTTTCAAACCTTTGCAGAACCTCGTCAATCACGCAAGGAATGCGAAAGTCCTCACAAAGCACGTCGATCTCGCTCACCGTTAGGCTCTGCATGTCACTGACCCTCTACTCTCTCACCTTCAGGAAACTGCTCCGACGATTCGATGATCTCGCTTCAAACTCGTCTGCGCTCAACCTCGAACACGCCGATGGATTCGAGACTCTCGCTTACAATAGCACCGCTATCTCTCAAGCTGTCTCAAAGGTAAGCATCCTTTCTCTGTCGAAGAGTGATCGTCGAGCTGACGAAACTTTGCCTATCTCTCAGCTTGGTTCCGATGTTTCCGCCTACTGTGCTGAAGTCAGATCTTCAAAGCAAACTCTCTCGATCGCGACCTTGTCCTCTATCGCTCAAGAGATCGCTGCTGTCGAACTTGGGAAACAATCAGCTCGTCCACTCGAGGAAATCAACGCTCTTCTCGTGCAGCTTACTGCAGACGTCGGAACAACTCTCGCAACTTCGATGGAAAGCGAACATGTCGTCAAGCGTAAGTCACTGTCTACTGTCGTCTATCGCTCATTGAGCTGACATCGATTCTTTGCCAGTCTCCTACTCTCCACCCTGGACCGCTCGAGTGACCGAGATTCAATCGAATGCAGCTATCAATGTCGACGCAGAACGCAAAGTTGTCCAACTCAACGAGGAAATGAAGGAACTGGCTCGAGAGCTCAGGACGAAAGAGCAATCTTATCAAGAAAGCGCAGTCAAGATTGAGTTGATGGAGAAACGTCTTGAATCGGTCAAGAAGCAAGCCGACGTTCTCGCTCAACTCGAAGCGGATCTCGTCAAGAGCCGGAAACAAGAGAGAACCTACGAAGAGGCGAACGAGGTTCTTCAGAAAGATCTTGATACGATGGAACAGGAACTCGGCAAGTTGCGACAGAACGTAGCGAGTGCAGAGAGGCAAAGTGAGTTTGCCCATCATCCTCACTGCCTCTTCTTCCTGACGAACAGCACTCTTTGTAGATGGTTCGGCTTCTTCGACAACACAAGGAGATTCGACTATCTACGAGGGAAACATGGAAACCGCTTACCTCGTCGACAAGATCAACTCCCTCCGTTCAGCCGTCCGGTTCCTTCGTTCCGAGAACTCTTATATCAAGTCGCAAGATCTCCTCGCCGATCTCGACGCTCTTCCAACTTACGAATTACCTCCTACTCCTCCTCTCACTCCCGAACCTCTCTCCGACGACGAGATTCTGTCACCGAATCTATCTCGCACTACTCGCAAACCCTCTGCTCTCCCTGTACAATCGTTCGCTGCTCGGTCAAAGCTACTCCTTCGGGAAGCAGGACTCATTTCGGCAACTCCTAGACTTGTCGATCTTTCGCAAATTCCACCTATCGGTTCAGACCGAAGGAGGGCGTGGACTCCAGCACAACGGGATCCGAGGAATCAACTTTGGGCGGAGAAGGAGAGAGTGAGGGCTCTTGAGAGGAAGATGAAGAATCTCTGCGAGTCGAGATAAAGGAGGTTGTTAGCTTACTATACCCATTCTTTCTGTTCTTTGATACCCCGCTCTCCCTCGCAACTTGTCTCTTCCGCATCTTCCTCGGTTGTGAACTTGTGAGAGAGAGAAAGCAATTGCGAGGAAAAAGTATCGACAACCAGGGACGGCACAAAATAGCTAACGAAAGCACAGACAGACTCAAGCGCTGAACTCTTTCTACTTCTCAATGATCTCTTCCAACCACGTCTCCTCTTTCCACGTCTTCAAGCGTTCAAAGGCATCCTCCAATTCCTGCACGAGATCTCGACCTCCGGGTGTCGCGACTTCTGCTGCACTGTTAAGCGTTCTCCCGTATCCGCCTACTCCGAGATTTGCTCCAACGTATCCTTGAAGATGGTGAGATCCAGCTAGAGCATTATGCTTCGGATCCCACTTCTTCATTCGGTCATCTTTCGCGCTCCAAGCGAGAACGGTCGGCGTAGTCTGATTACGACGTAGCATAAAGTGAGAGTAGATAACTTCCTGTCGAAGACGAGGGATGTGAGCTAGGTAGGGGCCTAGTCGGAAGCGAGGTGAGGATGCTGGACGAACAGACCAAATCGAATCTTTCTTCTCATCGCTCATCCACTCAATCATTCCATATCTGACAGTAGCAAGCGAGGTGTTCATGTTGTAGTCTGGTGTGGTCGAATCAATATGAGACCAGTCCGTTCCTCGAAGCTGGAGAGGCAGGGCTCACGTTTGTTTCGTACATCGTCCTTTGGAACTCCCATACTTGCTGTACTCCACTCCATAGAAGCAAGTCAGCACTGTCGTATATTTCAGATCGCGAAGGTCTGACATACGTTCGTTGTAGAAAGGGAAAGCGCAGAGGATCATGCTCGAGATCGAAATGAGGACTTGTAGGATGGTCGAAGCGTTGGGCTGCCACATCTCTTCCGGACTTCCAGGCCATGTACCGAGAAGCGATAGGCAGACTTTTCCTTCGGCATACTGTCAAGGTAGGATAGCGTAAGACGAACGAGCTGGGAGTAGAACTAAGCCGCAAAGAGTGAGCAAGAAAACGCACGAGGTTTGGGTTGAAACGAACTCTTCCACCTCCCGTAGTCTTGAGCCACACTTGTGGTGATACTTGAGGATACTCTAGGAGATGGGACAGCGGGGAGTAAGTATCAGGTCGAATACGGTGAAAGCGCGAGACTCACGAAGAGGTATGAAGATGTCGAATTCGAACAATCCTCCCGAGTAGGGAGTACCTTCAGGTCCAGCGATGAGACACTTCATTACGTCAATCCTAGTTTCGTCGACTCGAAGCCAGATTCCACTCGGGAGTGAAGTTGACAAGACAGCCAATTCTTTCGCTAGATGCACGAATCCTTGATGTCCGCGACGAGAGGATGAGGTGGAGTCGATATCGCGCTTGTAGTGACTAAGTTCGAGGGTCCGGATCAATGGTCATAGACAGGGCGCATTCGGCAGAAGGAGGGCGAGAGGAAAGAAGACTCACTGAGTAAGGAACGATTTGCCTCCTGCTGGATCGCCAACTTCGAGCTCGACAGACTTGTATGAGAGAGTAGCGCAAGCGTTGAGATAGTCTCCATCTGTCCATTCTTTCTCGACAGCTTCTCCTTGGCCTTCTCGAGCGACTGCTTTGCCTCCGTCTTTCCCTTCTCCCTTTCCCTCTCTCCCTTGTACCTCATTCCATACCGTTGCGAGTCCGGCACACCTTTCTCCGGCCGCAACAAAATCTCCGCAGATTCCGATCAAAGCAGCGTCTCCTTCGTCGAACTCTCCACTGAGAGCAGCCTTGCGGAATGCGTCGGCCTGAATCGTGAGCTTCTTGAGATACGAGAAGAGTCTGTGGGTGAGATAGTAGCTTTCAATCAGACTCCATCCGTAAAGCTGGTCAGACAGAGAAGAGAAGAACACTCACGGTGTAGAGCAAAGAATCTCCCCTTCCTCCTTCTCGTCTTCATCTTCTTCCATCTTGCGTTTCTTTCCTCTTCCCTTCCCCGGAGTCGTATTCAAAGGGACTTCCTTTCTCTCCCAAACGACATCTCCTTCTCCCCTCAACCAGTTCCCCAATCCTTCGCTCCATTTCTTCTCCCTCATCTCTCCAAACAACACCTTGAGCATCACTTCACTCTGTCCCAATCCTTGCAAAACGTCGAGCATCGCAAAGTAGACTTGACTCCTTTTTTGCCATTCTGTTACCGAATCGTTTAGAAGGAGGTTTGCGAGCAAGTCGGGAAGAGTCGAGACTTCAAGTAGGGCCGAGAGGGTTGAGTGAGGGAGATAGTCATAGATCGAAGCAGTGGGAGAGTTTGGATGAGGCAGAAGGGAAGAGATGAGTTTGAGAGCGGAGAGGTAAAGCTTGTCTTGAGTTTGTTCGCGAGTGTTCTCGAACTTCGCTGATTGAAGGGGTTTCGCTTGAGCCTGTGGGGAGTATAACGAGCTCGATATCAGCTACTGTGAGGAGTCGAGCGTCTCCTGACTCACTTGTCGATTCATGGTATAGTAATCTTCTTCATCATAATCTTCGTCTTCAGCATCTTCATCGCCTTGATACAGTGATTGAGCTCCGTTCAAGCCATATACGAGTGTTCCATTCACTCCGTTGTATCCGCTGTAAGCTTGTTGTCCAGATCCGTAACCTGTTCCTGCGCCTTTGCCTGAAGGTTTGCCTCGTTTCTTTGGCTTCGCCTCGGAAGCGGAAGTCGAGGGCTTCTTGAGGTGGTCGACGAGGTATGCTTTGTCCAACGCTGAGAGAACCTATCGGATCGACAACGAGTGAGCTTCGCTTATTTCCAAGGAGAACAGCGAGACTCACTTCGAATAAGATGATCGCACGTTGAGCGGCACAACACTCCGTACCGATAGCTTTGGCTTCCCAGCATCCTCGACATAATGTCTTCGAACATTGCTTGCAGCTTGCAGATCCAGTCGTAAGGAATGGGGAACCATCGGAATCGGGTTCGAGTTTGGGCTGAGTAGGACTCATGCTGTAACATTAGCCGAGCGAAGCTTCGTTAGGGCAGAGATCCGACTCACTTTATCCTCCGGCGACAGGGTAGAGCCACAGGTACATTTTCCTTGACTCAAGAAAAGCTTGCGATGCTGGTAGAGAATCGTTTTCGGATCGAATTCGTCAGACTGGACTTCACGCTTCTCGTTGGAACTGCTTTGAAAGGTGTCGTTTCGTCGACTAGGTGGGTTTGGGTTGCGCTTGTTCGATGTGGTCGCGATGGGAGCCTGTCGCAGAGAGAATGAGCGAGTCATTTTTCAGTTTTCGTCGCTCTGAATGCGATGTGAGGGTCGCTCGTTCGCCTACTCGCAGCCCAGTCAATCAGGCTATCACTGTGTACAACTCCTTGTTCGTCTTGTTCTTTCACGCCCTGGGATGAGATAGGCAGCTCACCTCGTTCTGTTCTTGTTGGTATTCTGCGTCCATCTGTTCTTGAAGTAGTTTCGCTAGCGCTGCATCTCCATTCTCCTGCTCTTGCTCGTCATCGTCATCATCATCATCAATCACAATGTCTGCTGCTCTTCCTTTTCCTTTACTCAACTTCTCAGATGAAGTCGCTTTCGAGTGAGGGGGAAGGTCGGGTTCTGGTGAAGAGTCGAGGGTGAGGTCGATAGTTGTTGATTGACTCGTACTTCTCATGACATCGAGTAGTCGCTAGGAGTGGTGTGAGAGGAGGAATGAGCGCGAATTTTTTACTTCAATCAACTTTTCGCTTCGCACCATCCTAGAATTTTGGGAGCATACTGGGAGTATTCACTATATCGAACTGTACAGTGTCGCAAGATCTCATCTGTTCGGGAGGAGGTTTGGAATTCGAAAATGCAACTCCGACATTCTTACATTTCACCGCTTTCTTCCTCCCACTCACTTCACTGCTCTAGCCGTCACCTCCACACCTTCAAGAAACACTCATTCGATATGGCCAGATCATCAGATAGTGAGTCGCCTTCGCTCTTTCCTCGCTTTCCCCTCCCCTCGTGATTCCCTTCTCTCCCTTTCAACTTCACTCCTCAAGCTCGCGACTGTCAGGGCAGGACGGAAGTCGGATCGGTGTAGTCTAGGAAGTGCTTCATTGTACGGACCCGGTCTTCAGGAACGATCTCCTCGCATTCGCAATCTTCAGAAGCTGCGGTTCGACTATTGCCTTCCTTCCCGGCCTCAGACCAGATGTCGTCGACGACGACAGACTTGGAAGCTCATACGTATCGGCTAAGCAGAACCCCCGATCAGAAATTACAGCGAAACTGACATCTTTTCGCATTTTACAGTCCTCCTCATCCTCGTCGCAATCCTCTTCCCTCCCGCCGCCGCTGGTATCCTCACCGGTTGCTCTTGTGATCTCCTCATCAACATAGCGCTCACGATGTTAGGTTACATACCGGGACACTTGCACGCTTTCGTAAGTTTCGATTCTCAGTTGTGAGATCCGTCGAGTTTCGCCTCTTGTCCTTTATCCGCCCTTGGGATTACGGCTGACGATGCTCTACGTGTCAACAGTGGCTCATCTACAAGAACGCTCAAGCTGAAGAACGATACGGAAAGGGAGGCTACCACTACCTCGGTAAGTTCGCAATCACTTTCTTCCCAAACCACTTTGCTGACTTTCTCTCACATTTCGCAGGCAACGGAGAATACGCACCTATCGGACAAGCTCCTCCTGCATACGGTCAACAACCTTACGGCGGACAACAACAAGCTTATGGCGCTCACGTTCAACAACCTCACTATGGATCGACTCAGTAGACGACGCAGGAGGCGATGGAGACTTGAATGAGTGAGGAGGGAATTGGTGGGAAGATGGTCGGATTCTAGTAGAGCGCAGGAGACTCGATAGTTTTTTCGTTTTTGATTCGCTTAATTTTGTTTCATACTCTGTCCATATCGATCCACCGATTCATCGCTTGCGGTCCGAGCATCCCACTCCGCTGCTACGTCATGAGAGAACCCAATCGTCAGGGACGGTGCTGAGAGGTAAAAAGGCTCAACCTCGACGTGCGAAAGGCTGTCGAATGATAGCTGGACAACCTGTGAGCAGCTACGGAGCAGGGCAGACTGATACCGTGAGATTTCGTCTCTGACAGTGCGCATTCGAGCGTGGAAGCGAAGAAACTGCTTTGTCGGATCTCGATTTGTTGTTTTGGAGAATCAATGTGATGAGAGCACAAACTACGTCCGTCTTCACCCTCCTTACTTCTTCCTTCACCTCCCCACCCTCTCTCAACGTCGACCACCAGTCGCCCCATGTCTTCCCTCAGCTCTCCCGCAAGTCTACCCTCTCAGAAACCTTGGTCTCCCTCTTCTTCTTCTTCGTCTCGTCGTTTCCCTCTCATTCGTCGACTCGCAACCAAAGTCAAGTCTCTACGGCGTATATTCTCGACAGTAAAAGTCGAACCAGACCCTGTGAGCCTTCACCCTTCTGTCAGTGACTCCCCTCACTCACAATCTTTCTCGTCGTGCATTCGCAGCCTATCGAGTTTGAGACGATCTGCCTCTCGACCCTCTTCCCCTCTCCCTCGCTCTCGCTACAGAGCACCCATTTATCCCTCGGCTCACTCGGATCGATGCTCGAACAAGAAATGGAAAGAAGGGAAGGAAGAGAACCTGGGAATGGACCGATTACTTTGGCGTGGAGGGAAGAGCAATGGATGGCGAGGAGGAGTGAGGGGTGTCAGTAGGAACTATCGAGAGTAGAGGAAAGTGTTAATCTATATATCTTTGATCAGAATCGCACGGACGAGATTGCTTGCGAAAGAAGATAGGGCTCGTTCCTTCGCGACGAAAGCCCTAGCGAGATGGGAACCGGTTGCGAAGGATCTCAGATCTCGCAACATGCTCAACCTGTTCGAGTTTCGCTCAGGTTCCTGCTCAAAAAGACCCTCATTTTCGTGGAATTCGATGCGAAGATGCTTCGTTCATTTCGTACATTGCGCTTTCGAGCGGTCTCTTCGCGTATTACACTCCCATAGGCTCGTGCGAGGCTCATATGTGCGTCGCGGCTTCCAATTTTATCCTCGAGAACTTTGCCTCCCCCAAGGTCAACTTCGAAGAAACTTTCAAATTATAAGGTCAACCTTAGCTTCACCTCTCGACATCGAATCCCGCCTCATCGCGCGCAGTATCATTAGATGTCTGCTCCAATCGACGTCCCTCAACCACCGGCAACCAACTCTTCCTCTTCCTCTTCCCCATCCGGTTCTCCTCTCGCTCTCGATCCGTCCACTCTCGCGCTACTAGGTCAATTCTACCAAGAGAAAGAGCAGGCAGAACAAGAATTCAGGGCATTGGAAGAGAAAGCCCACGAGCGGTTGATGAGAGCGAAAGAACAAGATCAAGATGAAAAACCTCAACTTCAGAGTGAAGGGAAAGAGGGAGAGGAGGACAAGATGATGACTGTTGACCAATTCAGGAAACTCTTTCAAGAGGATTGGCAGCTCTCGCAATTCTGGTAAGCACACTCTCACTTCTTTTTCGTCGAAAAAGCTAATCTCTCTTCGGGGGGTAGGTACACCGCTTCATTCGCTTCGCAGATCTGCAGCTTCATTCGATCCTTCGCAACCCCATCAACCCGAATCGCTTTCCTCTGTTGCCCAACTTCTTACGTCGCTTTCCAAAATCAAAACCCTCTCCCCGATGTCTGGCTACTCGAATACGACGGACGGTTCGGATTGTTGGGGGACAAGTTCGTGCATTATGATCTGGAGGAACCGGACAAGATTCCAAAGAATCTGTGGGGAACGGTAGATATCGCGATTGCTGATCCACCGTTTTTGAACGAGGTGAGCAGCTCCCGATGACTAGTCTTTCTCTTCGTGGTACTAGTTCTCTGGCGCGTTTCCACAGATCACGAACAAGCATCTTTCAGCCGGACTCAAGAACATCCTCAAACCAGACGGGAAACTGATTCTCCTCACCTCGACCTCCGTTTCCGCACTTCCTCGAATCTATTCCTCAGCACCGATAGGACCTTTATACGAGACAAGCTTGAGAGTGGAACACGCTGGAGGTATCCAAAACGAGTTCAGGGTTTGGACGAGTTGGAAATTCGAGGGAGAGAGGGAAGGAGTCAAATTAGTTGACGATCCAGTATTTTAGACGCTTTCATAGGCATACCCATAGATATATTACATTCAACGCAGACAAGTGCTGTCTACCGTGTTTTCACTCGCTCGACCGCGACGAAGGAGAGCGGAACAGAAAAATGCGAAAGATTGCAAAAGATGCAGAGAGACAGAGTAAGCTAGATTTTGACAACAAGGGTACTGAACACGACGCAAACGAGAACTATATAATAGACACCTGTACGAGATGAAAGGTCATCAGTACAAAGAGCCAACGATAACGAAAGATAAGAGAGGAGACGAACCAAAAACTAAGCGATCATCTCCTGCAAGTACTCGACGACAGTTCCCAAAGTCGACAGCTTGTGGAACTCTGCGACATTCGCCGTCACCTGTAACCTCCTCGACAACTCCTGTTTCGTTTCCGCCATGACATACTCTCCCGAACAATCGCAAGTCGACCTCAAATTCTCACTCTTCATCGTCTTGCACCTACTACACCTCAGGTCTTGGAGTTGATAAGAAGTGACTCGACGTTGGAGGGATTCGATCACGAGCGCTTCAATCGAGGAGCGGTCGTATTCAGCGGTACAGTCTTCGTTGAGACACATCCAAGGGTGATCTTTGACGAGGAAGTTGACGTTGCGACAGAGATCGAGATCTGTTTCGCACAGAAGTGGTCAATTATAACTCGAGAGAGATATGAGGAAGCGTAGGGCGTACCTCGAATCGAGTTGCAAAGTTTGCAAACGACCATCGGAACCTTGAAAGGTAAACAAGGGTTGTGGAAGATCGCCTCCCTCGCAAACTCTCTAACTCCGATCAAGTCGAGCAAGTTGCGCTTCAAGACGACCACCTCCTCTCCTACGTCCTTCGAGAGGGCGAGTACAGCACAAGTCGTTTTGATGAATTCGAGAACTGGATTTTTGAGTTTGAGGTGAGAACCGGGTAGGATAGGGAAGTGGAAAGCTTCTGGATCCGATTTGTTCGCATGTCGCTCTTTGAGGTTCGTGACGGCTTTGAGGAGTTGACGAGTAAGTCCTTCGCTAATGAGAGATTTCGCTGCATCTTTCCCAGCATCCTCCTTTCCAATCTCGTTCATCGCTTGAGTAGGTTTGAGGGCCGAATTGAGACCGTTCTGGAGGAGTCGG
>Ga0308170_10001684_pt1 | contig 20415 bp, 22 predicted proteins | sample PhyBR2_2_FD_202136 | JGI IMG/M metagenome (GOLD analysis project Ga0308170, IMG submission 202136) | Phyllosphere microbial communities from UC Gill Tract Community Farm, Albany, California, United States - DLSLSB.R2 | ecosystem: Host-associated > Plants > Phyllosphere > Unclassified | place...
TTGACCGAATTCATCAATCGACGTTTCCGACCTCGATCCTATACTGCTACTCTTCTGCCTCGCCCTCTCTCTCCGATGTGACACTTGCCTCATCCTTTCCGCCGACATTCCGACTCCGAAGTCATCTTCGCTATCCTCGTCGTGATTACTTCTCCTACTAGTCTCTGACCCTCTATCACCACGTCTTCCCGAATCCTTGACGAAGACAGTGACTTGACCAGAATTGGATCTCACTGAATCCCACAGTTCTTCATCATCGACTCTTCGTCCTTCTCCTCCTCCGATTCGGGTCAAGTAGAAAACGTGTCGAGGCATGTCTTCATCCGAGATGTGTAGTCGAGACATGATCAATTCTTTGATCGCTTCTACCGAAGTCAACCCAGAAAGAGGAACGACGGAAAGGGATTCGTGATCTGAAGTTGCGGTGATGAAGGTGCCTGAAGGGAGTGGATCGTGGTTGATTGTAGAAGTCGATCGACGTAGAGGTGATCGAGATGCGGTAGGCGAATGGGAAGATCCGGGAGCAGGGGAGGACGATGGAGAGCGGGAGGAAGAACGAGGGGGAGCGGAGGGTTGCGGGGTAGTTGCTGAAGAAGGATAACGACGGTCTTGCGAGGAAATGGTAGAGTTGGCCGAATGTGGTTGGTGAGAGTAGTACGATGGCGCATGGCTTGAAGTAACGGGTGAATGAGATCGATTTCCTCCGCTCATAGGAGAAACGATCTGTTTTCGACGACTTGATGAGTTCTGCTCACCTCGTCAAAGAGCAGATGGAATCGACGTACGGATCCATTCGAGCCCTCTCTTCTAGAATTATATCCTCCAGCACCTCTCAAACTCTGATCGAATCCTCCCGATTGACTCCCTTCTCGGAAATTCGGACTCGTCGAATGTGAATGTTGGAAAGAACCCGTGTTCATGAGACTTCCACTTCCAACACTGCTACCTCCTCCTCCTCCTCCATTTCTACTCGAGAACCCCATCGAAGTTGGCGGTGAATCCCATCTTTGCGAATCTTCGATAGCTTCAGGAGATTGGACGTTTGGACCTCCCGAACCCGCCGAGAACCTTCCAGAGTAACCCGTCGTCGCTGAAGGTGGTGATCTCGATGAAGTAGCCGAAGTTGGGGGGGAGTACGGGGAGTGAACTGAAGAAGAAGAACCTGGAGTGGGGAGAGGGCGAACGGGATAATTTGAAGAAGATGAAGAAGTCGAAGGGTTCTGGGAATACGGTGGCCGATATGCTGAGTAGTAATTGGTCTGTTGAGACATCTTTTGAGTCTGACTATTGAGAGGGAGAGTAGCGAGGTTAGCAAAATTCAGGATGAGCGGAGAGAAGCGAGAAGAGAGATAGAACTCACTATTTGCTGCTTTGATCAGCCCGGACTGTTCGATATCACTAATATCTACTCCCCTATGTTGCCCTTGTCCTGGTATATATATCGAGTCGATGAAGAACGCTTCACTCGCGGTGCTTGCCGAGGAGTTTGGTAATGTAGCGAGCTTCTCCTTGATCGACTTGACACGCTGCGAGCTGTCTAGCTAACTGATCTGCTTCTGTCCTTGAGCTTGAGTCTGGTGAGCGTAGTGGTAACCGAGAGCCAAAATGAAAAGTGATCGACCTGATCTGATCAGTCGTTTTTTCCGAGGATACTCTGCAGATCTCGAGACACTTTGGTATGAGGCTAGTATGGATCGCTATACTCTACTGCCCTTGTCCAGATGAAGACCGATCCATGTCTCGCTGAATAGAAATGCGACTTGCCAACGACTTGCAAATCACTGAACTTTTTGGGTTTTTCACTTCAACAGCTTCGGCTGTTCTCAACCTGAATGTCCAGCAACAACAATCTCATCCCTCGGGTGTATCAGCAAGAAGCAGCAAAAGAAGCATTACAGGGGAACAAGTCAGTTCCCTCTTTGTCTCCTATCTTTCAACTCGAGGAACAACACACTCAATACGACTCTTTCAATGAGCGCAATAGGATCATTAGATCTGACACAGGGACTGGCAAGACTTTGATAGCGATCCTCCTCATCAAACACTTCAGTTCGATTCCTCCGACTCCTCCTTCGCACGAACCCAAGTTCATCGTTTTCATTTCTCCAAACGTTACACTCGTATTCCGTACGCACAATCCACTCAATCGAATGACGAGAGGAGCTGATCGTAGGCTTATTGAGCAGAACAAGCTGCATCGATCGAAAATGCAACGAGTTTGAAAGTAAAGACTTTTGTTGGTGCAGATGGAGTGGATTACTGGAAACGAGAACAATGGATAGAACAAATCAAGGAATGTGATGTAGGAGTCATGACGCCGCAGGTCTTCCTCAATCTCAGCGATAATGCTTATTGGAAATTCTCAGATGTAAGGAAAGTTTCGCTCATCTTCCAAGTCTGCCGAGCTGATGATCCGTAATCTCCCTACAGATCAGCTTGATCGTCTTTGATGAGTGTCATCATGCTTCAAAGAACAATCCAGCGGCTGTCGTGTGAGTTCAGAAGTCGCTACTGTTCAGTCCGTTTTCGCAACTCACTGAGTGCGTGTTTCCCGACTCAGCATGCGCAATCACTATCACCCTTTGAAAGCACGAGACCCGTCTCTGCTACCCCGCATTCTCGGTTTGACCGCTTCACCAATCTACAACGCACGAAGACCGCAGAAAACGATCGAGTGCGTTCTCTTCACTAGACTCAGAGGTACTAATATCCCGCTGATTCAGATAACGACCGCACAGTGATCTAGAAGCTGTACTCGATTCGCGAATCCTCGAGATCACCGCGCTCAAATCGGGTCAAGTCGCCGACTTCGCTCGAAAAGCAGAGGAACAATTACTCGAGTATCCGAAGAACCCTCAAACCGCCGAAGTCAAGCTTCGAGACTGCGATCGAGCGATTCTGAAGAGATTGAAGGAGACAGGGAGGCTAGACTTCCGAGCGGAGGCGAGAGCTCCTCAGTGTGAACAGGTGAGCAATCTTTCTCTCCCCTGCTGTTTGCATGTGATCCTTAGTCCAAGCGATACAGCTCTTCGGTCGTATCGGACTCGACATCTACCTCGCTTCACTAGCAGAAGAATGCAAAGCTCCAGCCGACCTACGATTCGAACTCGAGGAGAAAGCGTCGATTTTACTCGAATCCTCCCTCTCACCAAAAGTCACCGCTCTCGTCAAATGTCTCGAATCTTTTCGAGGCCACTCTCACTTCCACGCCATCGTATTCGTCCATCAAAGACATCACGCGAAGATCCTGGCTCAAATTCTCGGACTCGTTCCTTCGCTCGAATGGATTAGGGCAGGATCCTTGACGGGACATGGTGGGAAAGTATCGAAGGGAGGTGAGGAGGAGATTGGGGTGACGAAGGATGTTGGGATGGCGATTGTGGAACAGCAGGAAATGGTGAAAAGGTTCAGAAGAGAAGAGGTGAGTTCGACTCTTCGCTTCTTGAACCCTGAATTTGACTGACCTGTCTTCTTTGCAGCTCAATCTACTCGTTGCGACTCGAGTTGCTGAAGAAGGTCTCGATTTCTCGGCTTGCAACGTCGTCGTTCGTTTCGATTCGCTAGAAACGATCACTGGGTTCGTCGATCTCTCCCTCTTAGCTCCATCGCTACAAATGCTCATATCAGATCATATACACAGCTATATACAAAGTCGAGGCAGAGCTCGCACAGCTCAAGCTTTGTTCGTCGTCATCGCAGAGGAAGGATCAGAAGAAGCAGCAAGATACCATCGCTACGTCAAGCAAGAAGTGGAACTCAAGGAGCTATACGCTGATCGACCCGTCGACGAAGACCTGGATGAACCTGAACTCGACGATCTTCCAACCTTCTCGACTCCAGCGGGTGCTCTCCTCACTTATCGAAACTCGGTTCCCCTCCTTTCTTCATTCTGTTCCCTCCTCAATCGCACCGATCAATTCACTCCAGTTCAGAAACCCATGTACCAACTCCTCGAAGAGAAACCTCCCTTCCGATGTCAGCTCACTCTGCCGAAAGTACAAGCACTCAGACAACGCTGCTTCACCTCAGATCACCTCCCGACGAAGAAAGCAGCTCGACAACAAACTGCTTTCAACTGCTGCCTCAAGCTTTATCGTGCTGGAGCTCTCGATGATCACCTTTTACCAATGAGGGAGACTTCTGCAGTCGGAGCGAAGGACGCAGACGGACGAAAAGTAGATCGAACTCCCTTCCCGAAACACTCTCCTATCGCCTCTCCGAACCCTTTCGGCAACTTCAGGATCTCCGACAAGGTCTACCTGCATGTCGTTGAAATCGTCAACTCGAGCGGAACTCGTCGTCTCGGCCTCCTTTGCGCTACTCCTCAAGCTGGTCTCGATAGTGGAGAGTTATTCGGCTACGAACAGAGTCGATCGACGGTCCGAATCATCGAGATGAAGGAACTAAACTGGAACTCGGTCGAGGAACGGGAAGAACGATTGAAACAGGTCGAATACTTCAATCGTCTCTGCGTCTCGGTACAACTCAATCGAAAACTCAGCAACGAATCGTTCTACGCTCTTTGGACACTCGTCACGCCCGCTGGAGAAATCGACTATGACGGCATCGACAACGCTTTCGTTCGTTTCGACGAGAGTCTCGTGACGCCTGAATCGATCATCGTCCTACCTTTCCGTCGCCCTCGTCGTCGACTCGGCTACTTCCTTCGAGTTCGCAAAGATGTCACCTCGTCCTCTCCTACTGCAGAGATCGAAGCGAATGCACCCAAGGCGAAACGCAAAGTGATTCAGCGATAGTGAGTTGTTGCTTTCTCTGCCCTTCCCTTAGCTCTTGCTCGTATTGATGACTTGCCGTTCACAGCAACGAATACCATCGATACCTCCGACTCATCTACCAGTTCAACGAGCTCGAAGCCGATTCTCAAGATCCCATCGTCGAATTCGAATCGATTCAGTTCTCACCTCACTTCCTCACTCCCCAACCTGATCCTCCTCAACGACTCGCGAAAGGTATTCGAATCTTTCCTGCCTCGATGTGTCGCATCTCGGCACTATCCCTCGACTTCTGGGAGACTTTCGCAATGGTACCGACCTTGAATCGACTTATCGGTGGTCGAACAACCGCGAGAATGGCTATCGAACAATTCGACTTGCCGCCCATCGATCTCATGCAACTTTCGAAAGCGTTCACTACTCCTCTCTCGAGTGTCGGCTGGGACTTTGAATATTTGGAAACGCTCGGAGATACGATGCTCAAGTGAGTTGCTCCTCTTCTCTCCGCTCAACCGTCTCACTGACATCTTCTCCTTGCAGACTCGCTACATCAGTTCACGTTTACACCAAGTATCCATCATCAGAAGAAGGACGTCTCACGACTTTACGAATGAACTCTGTCGACAATCGATTCCTTCGACAAAAAAGCGTCAGTACGAACCTATGCGCCTACCTTCAATCCTTCCCTCTCCGCTTCAACTCTTTCGTTCCCGAAGCATCAGACGGAGTCGAAATGTCTTCAGACGGATTAACAACGACTCGAACAATCGGTAGGAAGATCCTTTCGGACGTCGTCGAGTCAACGCTCGGAGCAGCAGTCGTATCAGGAGGTTTCCAAATGGCTCTCGAAGCTGGAGTTAAGCTAGATCTCTGTTTCGGTGGACCTGTCCCCTGGAAAGATCGACCTTCAGCTCAGAAAATGCTCGAGATCGAACCTGTCGGAGTGGCTCCCGCTCTCCAGTTCATCGAGGAAGCTATTGGATACAAGATCAAGACTCAAGGTGTGCTGTTTGTACAAGCTCTCACGCATCGTTCTTATCCTGGAGAAGGTCAATGCTACGAAAGAGAAGAGTATCTCGGAGATGGTGAGTTTCTCTTCGATTTATCTTTCACGCGCTGTAAGCTGACGGGAATCAATTCTGTGACAGCTCTCCTCGATTACTGGTGTACGACTCGACTCTTCCCACTCTCAATCTCGACAACTCCTCGATTCCTCACTTTCCGTCGTGCGATGCTCGTCTCAAACACCGTTCTCTCCCTCCTCGTCATCCGTAAACTCCGAATGCACAAATCGATCTTGCACAACTCTGCGTTACTCGAGAATGCGATCAGGGAAGCTGCTGAGTATGCCGAAAAGATCGACTACAAGGAATGTATCGAAGGTGATTTGACTTGGGTTTGGAGTCCTCCAAAGGTACGATTCCTACTCCCTCTCTCCTCCATCGCCATTGAAGCTGACTCTAGCTCGATAAAGGTATTGGGTGACGTGTTCGAAGCTCTCTTAGCGGTTGTCTTTGTCGATTCTGGATTCGATCTCGACACTGTCTTTTCGGTTCTTGACAAACTTTACGAAGATATCCTCCCATTCCTTGAGAACGACAAGGAAAGAAGGGTACGTGATTGCTGGAATGAACCAGTCGTCGCTTTCAACGGTGCTGATTTGTTCCTGTTTTCTTCGGACAGGATCCCTACTCTCGTCTCTTGATGCTCAAAGACACTCTCGCTTGCGATCACCTCAAGTGAGTTGCTCTCACGTCACTCGTTCAACTTTCGCTGACCTCCTCATCTCGCAGACTCACTCTCGTTCGACCCGCTCCCACTTCGAACCCCTCATCACTTCCCCTCCTCTACACCTCGACGATCACTTTCCACGGCGTCCAAATCGCCGAGCAATCCCTCGGTTCCAAGACTGCCGCACGACAACTTGCAGCTCGTGAAGCGATCGGAGTACTCGAGGGAGAAGAAGGAAAGCGATGTGATTGCAAGGAGAGGAAAATGGATGAGAAGAAAGCAAAGATCAAGAAACGTAAAGAGGGGAACGATGACGATGAGATGGAGTTGGACGAGGTTGAGGGAGGGGGAGAGGGGAGTAGGGAGGATTCACCGGAGGTTGCCGTCGTCAAGAGTGAGACGAAACTCGAGGATGAAGAGGACGAGGACGATGAAGATGAAGCAGGGGCAGAAGATGAAGCGTTGAGACGTCGAAGAGAGATGGATGATGGAGAAGATCAAGGTGAGTTTGAGAAAAGGATTTCAATCTGCGAGTTTCACTGATTAACTCTTTTTTTTCTGCGCACAGTCATCCCTCGAAGAAGGGTCAGGGATTACTAAATACAAAATACCCCTATACACTCTCGTTACAATACCCTCGCACCGTACATACCTCTCTTCGCAAACCCTCGCAAAAGATACACTCACTCTCGCAATGCAAAACCGCAAAAATTCGTTCCCTTTTAACAATCGAATTGCTATTCCTTTCTCCAAACCAAGAGAGGTCTACTGAACCCTCCTTCTACTCTCTCTATCCGTTGCTCCAACTTGAACCCAACCTCGTTCATCTCCATCTCGAATGGCGGCCAAATCTCGATCGATTTGTAAACTAGTTTCAAATCTTTGTTCTTCTTGACTGCCCTCGCGTAGTTCTCCCGCTCTTGAGGCTCAATGATAACGACTCCTCCTGTTGGTAAGAAAGCATAAAGTGATCGGAATAGTCGAAGCATCCCTGCGTCGCCGTGATGCAGATGTAGCCATTTCGTGACGGAGAACAGCAAGACCACCTCGAAATTCCCTCTCCCCTCTCGTCCAGCAAGACCTTCCAACCATCCCTGTTCCATAAAGTCTCCCAATTCGAACCTTAGTCCTTCTCCGAGTCCCTCTGATTTCGCTATCCGCCTCGCATCGTCAATCAAAACCTGATCAATATCGACTCCCAACACTTCCTTCGTCTCAAACTCTTTACTCCGACTCAGATCCATCGAGATCTTTCCCGCGTTCGTTCCCAAATCCAATACTGATTTCCCTTTGAACAACGAAGGGTCGAGGAGTTTCAATCGTTGATCGAGGGAATTTGAGGGAGTGGTAGTGGTGGAAGTAGATGCGGGTCTGAATTGATAATAGTTCTTGTAGTTTCCATAAGGGGTTGCTCTGTGATGGAGTGAGTCTTTGGCTCGAGAGGAGAGAGGTGTTTGAGAGCTATAGATGCAGTGGAATGGATCAGCTCGAGTTCACGAGCAGAGATAGAGCTCCAAGTTACCCTTCTGGCTGTAGCTGAGGCGAGTCTGACATTGTGATTGAGAGGGAGGAAGAGAAAGAGATGAAAATGATTCTGCTTTCTTACAATCTTCTCATTCGACTCTAGACTACTCAATCGCATTATAGAAGGCTGTGTATAAGCTGGGAAGTAGCTAGTATCATACGAGTGAGCTCTACAGGTGAGTTTATCTCGTCCCTTTATTCGTTCAACCTCTACTCATCCCATCTCCCCTCTGCAGGTTAGATGCCATCTACTTCACCCAATAGACCAATCTTGAACATATCAGACGATCCCTATCGACATCAACCATCCGCATCCTCTTCCTCTGCATCAAGTTATTCTCGCGCTCCCACCTCTCCAAGAATTCGTCAATCAACTTCAACAAATCCAGATAGAAGATCAATATCCCCTTCATCAGTCTACTTCCCACCATCGAGCGCGAAGAAAATGAATGGAGGAGGATTACCGTTAGGAGGAGGGAATGTAGCGAATCGGAGGAAAACTAGTTGGATCGCTGGTCGACTCAAGAGTGGAAGATTGAGATGGGTACTTCTCGTTGGGTGTATAGTGATCGTATTCGTATGGTCAAGAGGTGGAGAGGAAAAGGAAGCGATCATCTTGGAACCAGAGGTCGGATTACAAGATTTCGAACGAGCGAAGCAACCGATACCCGCTCAAATCTACGCTCCTGAATACCAAGAAGACGATGTACCGATACCTAAACCTGCTCCACCACGACCTCCTTTACCCGCAGCAGCAGTTCAACCAAAATTACAACCAAAACCTCTACCTCCTCCTGTTTCCGATTCCAAAGCACCTCCGCTCGACAACTCTCCAATCGACGTTCCCATTCGACCTGCTACAACTTCTCTATCCATCTCTCACAGTACCTCTGAACGTTTCCTCGCCTACTCCCCTCATTCAGGTTATCACAACCAACGCATCTCACTCGAGAACGCCCTAACTCTCGCCTACCTCCTCGACCGTACCCTTCTCCTTCCTCCCATTTGGCTCGGTCACGCGATCCCTTACATCTCGTTCGACAAACTTCAAAGACGACTCGAGATGGCCAGTAAATCAGGGTTGGAAGAACGTTGTATCCCGTTCGGGGAAGGGGATGGAGTTGAACCGATACCTAGAGAATGTCAGGGGTTTTGGGATTGGACTTTGGTCGATTGGAGTTTTCTCGTCGATATTGACAAAGCAGAGGAATTGGTACCTATCAAGAGACGATGGAATTTATCGACGGAATGGATGGAGGATGAATTTGGATTGAGGAAACCAAACAGGAAGGGAGAAGGTGGAGATACTTATTGGTTGAAAGATGATACGATGTATCAATATAGGTTTTATGATTCGAAGGAAGATCAGGAACCTCTCGATAAATGGGGGAATAGGATCGATATTGACGAGTTCAAGGAAAAGACGATGAATTATAGGTTGGTACATGTTGGGACAATGTTTGGGACTAGTCGGTTGAGGACGACGGGGGAGAAAGCGTTTGATGCTCGATCGACGTTCAGGAGAGCAATGGTGTTTAGGAACGAAGCGGTCGATCAAGTGACAGAAGAGATCAGGGACAAGTTGGGAGGTGAGGGAAAGTACTATGGATTGCATTTGAGGGTTGGGGATGGAGTGTTTCAGAAAATGGCAAAGGAGAATATGAGAGGGGTTTGGGAGAAGTTGTGCAAGGACAAGATGAAGTTGGATAAGGAGATTTGTGATGAGGTGAGGAGTAGGAGTGAGAGGGAACGGTCGCAAGGGAAAGTGAGGAGGAGCGAAATCGAGTCGAGCGAGGAAGAGGAAGAACGATTCTCAAACTCGACAACTCAGCTCGTCAAGCGTGCAAACTCTCGACCACAACGAGAAGGCGCATTCCATCATGCCCCGCTCCCTCCTCTACCCAAGATCCGCACTCTCGCTGACTCTCCTTTGTCCCCCTCCCTCACTTGTCGTCGACCTCTTCACACGGCTCCCCATCTAATCCCTTTCAACGCCCCACTCTACATCGCCACCGACTCGAAGCTCCCTCACCAAGATCCCCACCTCTCCCTCTTCTTCGATGCATTTCCTTGCACATTCACCTTATCCGATTTTTCCTCGCTCGACTCGTTGGATCGGATGAATCGATTGAGGAATGCGGAGGACAAGACTCCGCTCGCTCAGTTCTTGTATCCTCAGCTGGACGCGCAGATTGCGGCGTGGGGGAGAGGACTGATAGGAACTCCTCAGAGTACTTATTCGAGGTTTGCGATCGATGTTTTGCATCAGATGTATCAGTAAGCTCGAACTTTTCTCTCTAGTCTCTCCCTTCGCTCGCTGATAGGTTCTGTCTCTCTGCAGTGGATGGGATATCGTCGAACGAGGGTAGCTGTAGCTCGACTTCGAATCTATTCTGCCTAATCTATCATTTCGCATTTCATCCTCTCCTTCCTGTTCGCTCGCCATAAGACACCCTCAATTGGTCTTTGACAGCTATTACCGCTCACGGTCGAGGTCCGCGGAACGTATCGGAGGTGGAAAGGAGACGAAACCAGAGATCCTTTCTCTCTTCCTCTCCACCTCCACCTTCGTCTCTGGAAGATGGCTCTCACGCACAGCGAAAGCTTCTTCTTCAAGCAACGACAGAGCTACGACGCCTTCAGCGAGTGCTACCACACCAACTTCTCTCACACTCCGAAATGGCCATCACTCTTCCCTTCCTGCACGCTAATCGAAACAGCGAAAGACCCGCAGAAGCTATCGTTGGAGTGGTCTGGAACGAGCTCCGAACTCTCCGTTGTTGACGGGAACCTGAGGGTTGTGAATGACGAGGGAGCGATTGTGTTCGACCTAAATTTCAAGCCGGGCGTCTTCCCTCCGGCACCGTCCGGGAGCATCACATACGCGCATACGGGAATATATCTCGGAGCTCGCCCATGCACGCTCGCCATGTCTCTCAACATCTCCCATCCCTCAGAACCGAAGCAAGGAGATTACGCTGAAACTTTCGCGGGTAAGCCTGCTTTCTTCTCTATAGTCTCTACCTCGAGATTCACAGCTTCAGCCCACAGCTTCGATGGTCTCGCGCGTTACGAACGACGTGTGCATTCACTTCCCTCGTACCGGTCAATCCCTTTGGTCGAACGAAACAATTCTCAAAAAAGCTTCCCCCTACCTCTGCTCTCTCCTCTCGTCCGGGTTCTCCGAAGGCGAACCTACCTCCAGGGACGATGGCACGTCGGCTGACAAGGCTATGATCGATCCCTTCGAATTCGAGGATTCTGATGAAGAAAACGACCAAATGCCCCTCTCCGAATCTACGAGTCAAGCCAGCGATTCCGGTGTCGCCAAGTTCAAGCGAATCGATGTTACCCAAGCGACCTACACGACCTACGCCAACGTCCTCTGCTGGATCGGATCCGGTTACATCTCTTTCGCACCTCTCAAATCGACCACCCGCTTCCCTTCCAACGCAGCTTCCCCAAAACGACCACAATCTCCTTCCTCCCTTCCCACTCCTGCATCTCCCAAGTCCGTCTATCGCCTAGCCCATCTCCTCGAACTTCCCGATTTGATTGATCTCGCACTCGGAAACTTCAAGAAGCAGCTCACCACTCAAAACGTCGCTTACGAGTTGTACACCGACGTCGCTTCGACCTATCCTCAGATTCGCGACCTTGCTATGAACTATGCTGTCGAGCATTGGAAGGAGGTAGTGAAGTCGGAGGCTTACAAGGAGATTAAGAAAAGGGCAGAGACGGAGGGTGTTGACAGCTGGACGGGAATGCTGCTCATGGAGAAGTTGGCGGCGAGATAGGTGTTACTATGGGCAGGAATCGGATCAGCGGGAAGGTAGGGCTAAGGGAAAGCGGTAGATAGGTCAGCTTGAAACGGAGGAATTCGAAAAGTCGGGTATAGAATTTGTTTGAAATGCTTCTTGTTTTTGTGCCATCCCGGCTCAGCCAGCATCGCGACGAGACGGAAAAGAACGTAGCCCGAGGAACGAGACAAATGAACGAGCTCCCTTGTGCGCGAAACCAGTTTCAAGCTTCTTGACGAGAGCGCCCGAAAGACTCCCACCGGCTGCAATCACGACCTCAACGCATTCCTTACGAGGAGGCTCTACGAGAGCTGAAGACTGTTCGCCTGAGCTTGACTGAGGCGGATCGTTTCTTTGGAGCATATTCGAGCTCCTTTACATAACGCTATATATACCGTAGGTTTGGCAGCTTCTCCATCGGGTCGTTGGTGAAGTGGTTATCATGCGAGCCTTCCAAGCTCGCGGGACGGGTTCGATTCCCGTACGACTCATTCTTTTGCTTTTTGTACGAAACTGACTTCGGCTCATCTCTTTTGCTGTCGGGGAGCAAAGGAGACCGCTCCGCTGAGAAATGCGGTTGACGTGAGCGCGTGAGCTGAGAACTGGTCGCTCGAGCGCATTCGAGTGTTGTGCGATTCCAGATTCCAAATTGCCTCTGCTCTTTCCCTTCTTTCTGTCTTCACCTCTCTGGACAACACTACCTAAGTCTATTCCTTTCTCTTGACTATCAGCGACAGGGCTGCACCTCTCATCACCTTCACCTTCTCTCATCCAAGCTCCTCATCCAGATCAACCGCACGGACCACTCCCTTCCGAACCCTTACCTGTCGCTCTCGCCATGCCTATCGAGCACAGTCAAGTCAGTCACTTATGGAATACTAGCAACAGTAGGCACAAGTACACGACGGGAGCAGTTGGTCTCAATTGGCCTTTCCCCCTTCCTACCGCCTCAGTCACCTACGAGCCTTTATCAGGATCCTTCTCAGTGTCATGGATCGATCAAACAGAAGGAATACTCATTGAAAAGGGCGAGATCAAGGTCGTTTTCCATGATGGAGGAGTCGCTTGCCAGAGGTTTCGAGCGGGAACTTTCCCTCCTTCGCCCACTGGTTCTCTTTCGTTCTCGGCGACTACCGTCGGTACGACCGGGTGGGGTACGATCAGTGCGAAGTTCGATTTGGCTTCGACTGGGAAAGACTATGCCCCTGCTTTCGCTGGTGAGTTTTTCGCTCTCCATTGCTTCAAAGGTTCTGAAACGATCGAAGCGAACCATCTACAGCCACTCTACGATCCCGAGTCTCGAGCAACGTCTGCTTCGACTTCCCTCGCATCGGACGTCAACTCTGGGTCAACGAAACCATTCTTCGCGAAGCATCGACGTACTTTGAGAATCTGTTCTCCTCCTCTGCTTTCGCCAATTCCTCCGATTCGTCCAACTCCTCCACGAAGATCTCGACAGAACCTTCTCCCGACCTTCCTCCCCAAACCTTCGATGATTCCGACGACGAGAATGATCAAGCTCTTGCAAAGACGAAATCGGTCGAAAGTTCTGTCGGCCCATCCCTCCCTCCCTTCAAGACTATCACGATCACCGACGCCAGCTATTCGACCTACTACAGCGTTCTCTGTTGGATCGGCACCGGTCACATCGTCTTCGCTCCTCTCGGCTCGAACGTGATCGTTCCCGAAGAATCGAATGCTGGCTCGGAAGAAGTCGAAGGCGACGAGAAGCCTGGCAGCGAGACGCCAAAGCCGGACGACTCTCCACTTCCTCCTCCCTCTTCCCCAAAATCCGTTTATCGACTCGCACACTTCCTTGAACTTCCCGAACTCGCCAATCTCGCTCTTCAAAACTTTGGATCTCAGCTCAACGCAGACAACGCCGCTCACGAGCTATTCGGAGATACCGCTTCAAGCTATCCTGAGGTCCGCAAGATTGCGTTGAATTTCGTCGTCGAGAATTGGAAGCAAGTTGTAAAATCGAAATCGTATGAAGTTGTTAGGTCGAAAGCGGAGAAGGGAGAGGGAGATGTAGGAACGGCGATGATGCTTGGAGAAAGATTGATGGAGAGGTGGACGAATTGAAGAAGAAAGCTGAGGAGGAAAAGGTTGAAGAGCGAATAGTGATGTCGCTTGAACGAAATTGTCGAATTGAACAGAACAGCTTGGCCGTACCCCTTCTTCATGTACTCTGCAATGGTTTGTGACGCTGCACAGATATAGACATAGTGGAGAGTCCGTCAGCTTCTTGCGATTTGAACAGCTCTTTGAATTTCCCAATTCTACACAAACCGTATTTCCAACTTCGTTCGTTCTGCGTTCGGCTGCGCTGAGCCTTCTTGGCGCATGGTTACAGACAGGGACGGTGGCTGAGCGATCTATTGTTGTAGAGAGTGCCGAGGACGAGGACTGAAATTTGAGATCTCGAATAGACCGAACGTTCTTTTCGAAGGGTGGAGCTAGGCTGTTGACGAGAAATTAAGGGTACTGTCGTGGACAAGGGGATGTCCGGATGTCGATCTGCGAGGGGAAAGTCGGGGGAGCAAGTGGGAACAAGATGAGACATGAAAGAGAACGAATTTAAGATCGAGAGGGGTTGAAGTGAGGTGACGAGGAGCGTTGAAAGTGAGGGCTGTAGGAGAAGAGGAGAGCACTCGTTAGCTACGCGATACGACTTGCAGAGTTCGAGAGGGTGAAAACGGACGAGGGTTGTGTGATCGAACCTTGAAAAACTTCCGAAAGATTTTTCGTGTTCTTCTGTCCGCTACTCCCTGTCACTTCCTTCTACAGCTCACTGAACAGCTCCTCGCCGCTTTCACTGACCTTTCCCGCCAGGCCCACTTTCGATCCCAACAATCTGACCCACCTTTCCTTCACATTCCTTCTCGACTTTCAATCTATCTCGAGACATTCTTTGGACTCTGACCCGTTTTTTGACTTCGGCTTTTCGCTTTGTATGATCTCCTACAAGCGGGGTGTCGAGGATGAACCGGGAGCGAGAGAGGAGGAGGTGAAGGGGTAGGCGGCGAGGGAAGTAGTCGAAAGGAGGAAAGATCGAGGGAAGTGATGAATGACTGGACCGATGGAGATGAGATTCGTTGGAATTGAAGTGGTCGGCAGGATGTTCGTTCGAGTGAGGAGAAGGTGCGGACTATGGTGGACGGCAGCAGACCTTATCGAGCTCCCCTCGAATTGCGAGATCTTCGCCTCAATCCTTCCAAAACATCCCTCGCAACCTCGAAGTTCAATGACCGCTGATATCGTCAATCTCGAATCATCTTCCCCTTCACCCTCGACCATTCCCATCCTCCTCCATTCGATCACTTTCTCGCCTTCGCTCGCTCGAACTGTCCTCCTCTCGAATTCGATACCTCTCTCGTTCCTCCGGTGTCGCATTCTCCCACTCTCGTGCGACATTCGAGGCTATTACTTTCGACTGAGTCAACGCTGGAAAGGAGAATGAAGAGGAGGAAGATAACTCACAAACTAGATCGATTTCGTTTCTTTCGTTATTATTCGATTGAAGAACGGAGGAAGGGCCAGTCTGGTGATTGTTGACGGCTCGATACACTTCCCAGTCGAAAAGGGAAGCCGTCGAAGTGCTAGGCTGAGTGGTAGCCGAGGTGGAGGACGAGGGATGAGGCGGAGGATGGAGAGGAGGTTGTGAAGTTGCGTCGGATTCTTCTGGAGGTGTGAGAAGTTGACGTGGAGGTGGGTCAGAAGAGCTCATTTGAAAGAGCTCTTGAAGGGTGGAGGAGGTTGAAGTGAGAGGGAGAATGAGTGGGAGAAGTGAGGAAGGGAGAAAGAGATTTCGTCGAATTCAGTCTGGAGCACAAGGTTTCTTCTCTTTCCTCTTCCTCCTCTTCTTCTTGAAACTAACCAACACACTCAGAAGCATCAGTATCACGACGCCCAGAAATAGCAACCTCGACTAGTCAGCGCCACCGAAAACCCTTCCCTCTTCTTCTCCTCTTTCCTCGCTTCCTCTCCCTCTTCCTCAACAGCACGTCTCGACTCTCCCTTCAGCAAGTATCCCTAGCAAGCCTCTTTAACGTCACCAACCCTGCATCCTCTCCTGATCAACCACCTTCTCTCCGATGCGAGTCTTCAAAACCGTTGGTTCAGTTCAATATCCTTCAGGCCTTCCACCTTTCCTCCCCTCACAGCACAAGACAGGCAAAGACGGGAGCTGAGGGAGACAGCCTACCTCGGGAGTAGATAGGGAGGAGGTACTGTAGGAGGAGAAGGAAGAAAGTTGGCTCAGACACCTTGCTCTTCGATCTGATCCTCTCGCCAAAGGCTCAACCACTTACTATCCTCGCAAAGAGTCAGTGAGCCCTATCTACGGCTCAGCGCCACCTCTAGCCTGAACCTCTTCTGGTCGGCGAGCTGCGAAACACTTTCGGTTTGAAGTAGGATCGAAGAATTGATGTTGCTGCTTCGTATAGAGCTTATCTGAAGTCGTCAAAGTTCGGGAGGGAATGCTAGACGTGGAGGCAACCTATCGACTATCATCTCTCCGAAAACGGCTCCCTCGCTTCGCTATCTTTCGCTTTTGCCTCAACGATCCCGCTACAGATTCAAGGCGGTCTCTCCTAGTCGACCTCGACTCCTGCATCTAAACCTGTAGGAACTCGCCGCGAAGATCTCGTCACTCGAGATTGACTATCTCCGAGATCGAGATGAGAGGCGAACCGCTTCCGAATCAGCTGCCCTCGCAAACTACCATCTTCCTGTCCTCTCTGGCATACCAAGGTGAGTTTCCGCTCTCATGTCGCTTCTCCCACTCTCCCCAACGAGAGTGATAGCTTTCTTACCCGTCCTCGCAGATTCTCGGTATCAAGAGCACACGATTTCACCCACGCCAGTCCTCCTTCCCCTCACGCTCATCCACTCCGAATGCCGTTCAAGCCCGCCTCACTCTTCACTGCAGTACTCTCAGCGTCTCCGACTACAGCCTCAACGGAACAGCTTGACAATTTCAAATCTTCACACCGTTTTCCTGCACACCAAGTGAAATCGCATCACCAGCCCATTACTCCTAGACGCTTCTACCTCGATTCAATATCGCCATCGGAAAGTATGACAAGCGAATAGGTCCTCAAGTTGAAAGATCGTAAGGAAGCAATACGGCTTTTCAAGTAGTCATGAAATGAGAATGGGCGAAATCCTCGGGAAGAGTCAAACTGATGAAGGTAGGATCGATCGGAGACTGTCGGAAAGAGAATGGGAACGAACGGGAGGAAGTGAACGAGGAGAGGAATCACTACGAAATCGTGCGAAAGTGAGACGAGGAACTTTTCGTGGTCAAGTTGGATGTCATGATCCATTATCTGGGAGAGTCGAGGGCTGAGGCCTTTAGGGATGAGAGTGGGTACTTACACACTGTCGAGATCGCTCGTTCGGGTCTTTCAGGCTGAGGTGGATCAAACATTCGTTTTGATCCGATGAAATAGATTCAGCTGTTGTGGCTCTTTCACTGATCCTTGCTCTTAGGTTCACTCGGAAGAGACACTTCGCTACTCGAAAGCTCTCGAGCGTCTTCGGGGTCCGTCTCAATACCTCTCGCCCAGCACTTGAACGGTAAACATTTCGAAGTTTTCGACATTCTGTTGCGTGGACCTTATCCTAATTAACGTCGAGAAATCATATCGGGTGAGACGATAGTGGCAAGGCTCGCAAAAGCAAATAACAACTGTTTGATGTTGCAGATCTATAATCAGATTTCTGTTTTCTCTCCCTCTTCTTCCTCTTCTCGCTCCAGTCACCCGCGAATTACAAGTCCAGCTCAGTCATCGACCTTGCTACTTCCCTCTGCAACTCCTCAGCTACCTCTCTCTCGTCGTCTTCTTCTCTTCAACTCGATCAAACGCACAGACCTTTTTTCGAATCCTCCTGCCTCCGAACGATGGCCATCGAGCATAACCAGCAAAGCGAGCTCTTCAAGAAGGACTCGTATGGGCATTACACTGGTTCAGGCGCGACCGCCGCCCTCTCGTGGTCTACTCCTCTCCCGCCTAGTTGCTCTATCGCATACGATTACGAGACGAGCACGTTCCAGCTTCACTGAACAAGTCTCTCAACAGGCGTTCAAATTGAAGGAGGCGAGATCATTGTCAGATTCGCAGATGTAAAAACTCGTCTCGAACTGCGCGCCGGAATCTTTCCACCCACACCAGCTGGGCTCCTTCCCTTCCCGTTGATAAATATCCCTGACTATGCACCCTGTGACATCACTGCTCGATTTGATCTGGGCTCATCGGGCAAAGATTACGCTCCTGCGTTCGCTGGTGAGTTCTTTGCCATTCATTGCTTCATCCGTCCTTACGATCAGTTCTTCGACAGCCACTCTACGATCCCGAGTCTCGAGCAACGTCTGCTTCGACTTCCCTCGCATCGGCCGTCAACTCTGGGCAAACGAGTCCATTCTTCGCAAAGCATCGCCCTACTTCGAAAACCTCTTCTCCTCCGGATTCGCCGAAGATTCAGCTTCCTCGACCAAGATCTCAACGGAGCCCTCTTCTGACCTTCCTCCCTTCACCTTCGAAGACTCGGACGACGAGAATGATCAAGTCTTCGAAAAGACGAAATCTCCCGAAAATGCCACTCATTCCTCCCTCCCTACCTTCAAGACTATCACCATCACCGATGCGACCTATTCGACCTATTACAGTGTACTCTGCTGGATCGGTACCGGTCATATCGACTTCGCTCCCCTCCATTCCACTTCATCAGCCTCGTCCGATTCCGTCGACGAGAAGGAAGTTGTCAAGGAAAGCAAGAGCAAGAAGAAGGCTCTTCGCCGCGAAGCAAAGCTCAACGCCCTCGAACAGGCCAACGGACCACTCCCTCCTCCCTCTTCCCCCAAATCCGTCTATCGTCTCGCTCACTTCCTCGAACTCCCCGAACTCGTCAATCTCGCACTTCAAAACTTCAAGTCTCAGCTCAACGCAGATAACGCCGCCTACGAGCTCTTCAGTGATGTCGCTTCAAGCTATGTCGAGTTCCGTGATATCGCATTGAACTACGTCGTCGAGAATTGGAAGAAGGTGGTCAAGTCGAAATCGTACGAAGAGGTTAGAAAGAGGGCGAAGAGTGGAGAGGCGGATTCAGAGATTGCATTGCTTCTCGGCGAAAAGTTGATGGAGAGGTGGTCGAAGTGAAAGAGGAAGCTGAGGAAGAAAAAAGTTGAGTAGTGAAACGCTTGAACAAGAATCGATTCGTAGAGATTGGCTTTCCGTACCTGTACACCCTTTATTTGTCGTCTGAAATCGTTTGTAACACCTCGCAACCTCGAAGGATGCCGTATTCTGCCAGTATCGCAACTAGAAGAGCGGGCGAAGCGCACTTGTTTGCTCGTTTCGTCAGAGAAAGCCCTTGAATCGAGTCTCGCGACTAGTCCTTCGCCTTCTCGAGCGCAAGTACGATATACAATAATAGCTTGTATGTTTGCATGATCATCCAGAATCTACTGTGATACGGGTTCTCCATCTTGAATGAACTTCTCGAGAACGTCGACAATCGATTGATGATCTTCTTCTTGAGTGAGACCGCTATTGACAGAGAGCGTCAGTGTCACATCGCGGGTCTCAGAGAAGGAGCGCGCTAGCTTACGAGACGATCACCACACCGACAATTGGTTCGACACCCTTCACTCGAAGAGGGAAACCTCCTCCATGACAAGCGTACTGTTTCAGTTGAAGCAAGTCAGCCAAGGTAAGATCACGCAAGGGAGAGAGCGAGAGACTCACCTCTGATTCGGGTGCAGCGTAGTGCGAAGGAATCTTGCCATCAGGCCATTTGACGTTCAAAGAAGCGCTACTCTTTCCGAACCTGCAAACACTTCGCCATTTCCTCTGTGCCCAAACCTTGTTGTCCAGTAAAGATCCCTCGCACGAAGTCGAGAAGTACAGTAATTGCTCAGTCGCTCCCGAAGTGATTTGAACGATTGCAGGTTTACCGGGGGCGTTCTTGCGAATGTGGGCTCGGATGCCTTCACCGAGAGTGTGGGCGGTCTCGGAGGTGAAGGAGGTGAGTCGAAGCTCTTCTGCTTTCGCTACGGCTGCTGTATCCCAAGACATGATCTGGAGAAAGAGAGTGAGAGAGTCAGCCAATGGAACAGCCGTTTTGCGTGCAGCTAATACTGTAGGGAGCTGTACAGTAAGCTATGTACGCTGTTGGTGTATCTGTAGCTCCTCATGAGAGTTGCTTATCGAGAGACATGATCGAGAAGATGACGAAGTTTGACAAGATGGGGAAAGGGAGTGGATCGCCTGCATTGACGGGTATGTTCGAGCCTGCTATACATGAGTGAAGTCGAGCTTACTTGTGCGAGATGGAAGGATGGGGGAGTGAAGGAGAAGAGGAAGAGACGAGGTGAGAAGTCAAGTCAACATTTCGCAAATCAGACTCAACTTGCAGATCACAGTAGATACTGATCACGCTATCGTCTCGCGAGTACAGCCCACATCTAGTCTGAACGAGAATGTACGAGAAAATTCGAGAACAAACATTGCTCGAATTCCCGAAATTGCTTCTCCTCCTGCGAATATTAACAAGATACTACGCCCAGCTCGAGCGATTCTATTATCCTCCTCTTCCCCATCGTATACTGCCCTGTCGCTTCG